>WNGL01000365.1_pt1 | contig 102876 bp, 94 predicted proteins | sample 5400591 | NCBI WGS metagenome assembly WNGL01 (sample SAMN13153377, study PRJNA577476) | soil metagenome | isolation source: 80 cm soil or saprolite under Garry oak tree replicate 1 | place: USA:California | collected 2016-06-15 | reverse complement strand
GCTCGATCGAGGTGCACGTAGCCGCCATCCACGAACACATGCTGGCCGGTTATGTGCGCGGCGCGAGCAGAAAGCAGGAATACTACCATCGCCGCGATCTCATCGGGAGAAGTCATTCTCTTTTCCAGAGGGATCTTGGTCAGAACTGACTGAAGCTTCTGTTCGGGATCAGGGAACGTGTCGAGCCATTGCCGGTAGAGCGGTGTCATGACCTCTGCAGGAATAACCGCGTTCACGCGGATGCCGTAGCCCAGCAGCTCCGCCGCCCATTCGCGGGTCAGAGCCAGTATGGCTCCTTTCGATGATGCATATCCTGACGTACCACCTTGACCGGTGATAGCGGTTTTTGAGCTGATGTTCACAATGCAGCCGCGCGTTTTCTTCAAATACGGAAGCGCGAAATGCGCCATGTTGTAGTAATGCAGCAGATTGCGACCAAGTGAGTCTACGTACTGGTCTGGAGTTCCGTGCTCCAGGCCGATTTTGTCGTTTACCCCCGCGTTGTTCACGAGAGCATCCAGGCGGCCGAATTTCTCAACTGTCGAATCGACCGCAGTTTGGCAATCTGCTGGGGATAACAGATCCGCGATGATCACGTGGCTTGTGCGTACCTCGGCAAGAAGGCTTTTGCCGGCTTCGGCATCACGGTCCACAATGACAGGAATCGCAGCCTCCGCAGCGGCGGCTCGTACGATCGCGGCGCCAATGCCTTTGGCTCCGCCGGTAACGAGCACGACCTTGTTGTCAAGTTGCAGGTCCACAGTTCTCTCGCAATCAACCGTGCAAATTCATGAAACCGCCATCCAGAGGGTAATCCACTCCGGTGATGAATGAAGCCGCGTCCGAACACAAGAACAGGGCAAGCGAGGCAACCTCCTCCGGTTCTCCCATTCTGCCGATCGGCTGCGTCTTCGCCAGTTTCTCGAACATTTCCTGCTCGCGGCCGGGATAGTTCTTTTTCAGATAACCATCGACGAATGTCGTATGCACCCGGGCCGGGGAAATGCAGTTACAGCGAATGTTGTGGCCAATATAGTCACGCGCGACCGAATAGGTCATCGCAATCACCGCGCCTTTGCTGGTGGAATACCCAAACCGATCAGCCAGTCCGGCAGATCCGGCGATGGAGGCCATGTTGAGAATCACGCCGCCGCCATGGTCCTTCATGTGGCCGATGCAGGCACGAATACAGTTGTAGTATCCCTTAACGTTCACGCGCAGAATGGAGTCAAAATCCTCTTCGCTCGTGCTCTCGACGGTGCCAATTTGCGAAATGCCTGCGTTATTTACCAAGATGTGAACGCGATTACTCGTGCAGATTGTGTCGAAACTAGATTTAACTTTCGCTTGGTCCGTTACATCGCAGACATAGGCCGTCGCGCTTCCGCCGGACTCAGTTATCTGACGCGACGTGGCCTCGGCGTATTCTTGGTTGATATCGAAGACGCAAACTGCTGCCCCGTGCGCCGCGAATTTAAGCGCGATCGCCCGCCCAATGCCGAGGCCACCCCCAGTCACAACCGCGAGTTTGCCGTCCAATCTAAAAGCTCCGGCGTTGAGATCGCGGCTTGACATATTTCGAGCTAATTCGAAGGCATTAAACCGCTCTTACGTCGTCTGGAAATCGAGAACTCGCGGTGATTATTTGAAATCAGCGAATCCTTAGTTCAGGATATTGTCCCTCCCTGATATTGTCGCCTTGTTGAGACCAAACTAGCGGCTTGTCCTGACCGAGAAGGTAAATCTGCGAGCCCGGCGTCAGCGAGAGCGATTTGAGCGTAATTGTGGGAGTCTTCGGCTGACCGAGAAGCATGGCGTAAACGGTCGAATCCTTTTGGGTGAAACGAACCTTGATGCCTTCGTTGGTCTCCCCTGCGGCCCGTTTCCAAGGGCGAGTGCTATAAATGGCTTCCCCATTTAACTGAAGCCACGCTCCCAGCGCCTGCAAACGGCCCAGCTGTATTGGAGGGATGGTGCCGTCGGCTTCCGGACCAACATCGAGCAAAAGATTTCCGTTCTTGCTCACAATGTCGATCAACAGATGAATGAGCTCATCCGGAGCGATTGTCTCGGCTTCCCCTTCGGCACGGTTATAGCCAAAGGACCGTCCCAAGCCTCGGCATTCCTCCCACTTCGTCTCACTGATCTTGTCCAAAGTCTGGTATTCCGGAGACTTGAAATCAGAGTGTTTAACGCCAAAGCGATCGTCGATTAGTCCGTTCGGAACCGCATTGTAGTAATCCGCCATGATCTGGAGCGGATGCCCCGACTTTGGATAATCGATGTCATTCCACAAGATGGCAGGATGATAACGGTAGATGAGCTCCCGCATCTGCGCGTCAACGTACGTGCCATAGGCCTCGCTCTGCGGCTTTACCTTGTCATAATCGGATGCCGTGCGAATGGGACCCGGCACAAACGTCCAGTCGTAGCCGCCAGAGTAGTAGAGACCCATTCGCAAGCCTTCTTTACGCACCGCGGCGCTCAACTCGCCGACGATGTCTCTGGTTGCGTGCTGACGATCGGCGGGCAGCTTGGGGTTTGGCGTTGAACTGGGCCAGAGAGTGAATCCATCATGATGTTTGGTGGTAAGGACTACATATTTCGCGCCCCCTTCATGAAACAGTTTGGCCCACGCATCGGGATTCCACTTTTGAATCTCTCGGTCAAAGATAGGAGCGAAGTTGTAATAGTCGTAGGTGGCGCCATAGTGCTCGCGATGGTAGGCCTGGGTCGGCGACCCCGCAAGTCGCATGCTGTTCAGGTACCATTCCGCGTACGGATTGTGCGTAATGTAGTCCTGGGAAGCGAAGTCATGCTCGGGATGAACCAAGGGCGCCCACCCCGGTATGGAGTAAAGGCCCCAGTGAATGAATATCCCAAGCTTGGCATCGGCATACCACTGAGGCAGGGGGTGCTGATTGAGGGATTCGAGCGTCGCCTCGTAGTGCGTGGGCGCCTGAGCTCGTAGACCAGGAAAGACCAAAAGCCACGAGAGCAAAACCACAGCCAGCCTGCTCCAGGCACGGACATTGACCCTGACGCTCAGCAGTGGTCTTAGCCGGATAATTTTGTCTGTCAAAGTTAACATCCAGGAATCAAACAAGCCGAACTTATATGGGCCGGAGAATTGTACCCGTTTTGAACGACCCTAAGATCACTAACGCGCGCGTTCTCGACCTCCGCTTCCCGACTTCGAAACATCATATCGGATCGGACGCGGTGAACAGGGACCCTGACTATTCGGCGGCGTATGCATCCTTGAGACTGACGACGGCGTGGAGGGGCATGGGTTCACCTTCACTCTCGGACGGGGAACTGAGTTGTGCGTATCTGCGATTCGATATCTTTCGCGGTTTGTTTGTGGCCGTCATCTATCCTCGCTGACGGATGACATGGCACGCTTTTCTCGGCAGCTTACCCGAGATAGTCAATTCCGATGGCTTGGACCTTCTTTGAACTTTCTTGCAAACAGAAAACACTTCGCATGTTACGCTAGCCCCGCGAAGGGGAAATTGATATGGTTCGCGATGCGAGTCAGGCAAGGTAAACACCGAGTTCGCTGTCAGAGATTCTGCTTAACTTTGGGAGGGTAATGCGCAGTCTAATTCTAATGAAGACCTTTGCGATACTTCTGTTCATCGCTTCGGCGGCGTTCGCGCAATCGGGATGGCAGACCATCGGCGATGTTTCCTCTTTCGAGAAGCAGGCAGACGGAATTGAGATTCGGACGCAGCGCGGGCGTGTTCGCATTTCGGTGTTGTCGGCGACGGTAGTGCGCGTCCGATATTCGTTCCAGGCCAAATTTTCTGAGCGCTCGTCGTTCGCCGTGTTACCAGGTGCTTTTCAGGGCGCGACTCCTGCATTCGAGGTAGAGGACTCCGCGCAGCGAATATTTCTAAAAACGGGTGCCCTGGTTGTCCGCGTTGAAAAATCTCCGCTGCGGATTGTCTTCCAGGACGCATCGGGCAGCGTGATCTCGCAGGACTTGCCCGACCGGCCACCGGTCTTTGACCGCGCCGCAGAAGGTACCGCATTCAAAGTTTGGAAGGCCATGCCCGAGGACGAACATTATTTTGGTCTGGGCGACAAGACCGGGCCGATGGACCATCGCAATCTCGCGTTCACCATGTGGAACACCGACATTTTTGGATGGCAGGAATCCACTGATCCTCTTTATAAGGACGTCCCCTTTATATTTGCTCTTCGCAACGGTGCCTCCTATGGCATTTTTCTAGACAACACTTATCGCAGCAACTTTGATTTCGGCAAAGAGTTCCACGATACGTATTCCTTTGGCGCCGAGAGCGGCGATCTGGATTACTATTTTTTTTACGGCCCGGATCCCAAACGGGTAATTGAACAGTTCACGCAACTGGTCGGTCGAATGCCGCTTCCGCCCCTGTTTGCGCTAGGTTACCAACAGTGCCGGTACAGCTACTATCCGGAGTCGCAGGTCCGCGAAATCGCTTCTCAGTTCCGCAAGCGCAGGATCCCTGCCGATGTCATTTATCTCGACATTGATTACCAGCAAGACAATCGTCCCTTCACCGTGGACCCGCAGCGCTTCCCGAATTTCGAAGGCATGTTGAAAGACCTGGGACACGAAGGTTTCAAGGTCGTCGCCATTACTGATCTCCATTTAGCCAAGCTGCCCGGCTATAGGCCCTACGATGAAGGGATCAAATCAGGCTATTTTGTGAAGAATCCTGATGGCTCGGTTTATGTAGGGAAAGTGTGGCCGGGCGACAGTGTCTTCCCGGATTTCACTCGCGAGCAAGTTCGCCGCTGGTGGGGAACGCTATATTCGGATTTCGTTAAAGAAGGCATTCGCGGCTTCTGGAATGACATGAATGAACCCTCGGTTTTTTTCGTGCCTTCCAAGACCATGCCCTTGGATACGGTACACAGCGTTGAAGGCAGAGACACTGACCACCGCGAGATTCATAACGTCTTCGGAATGGAGAACGCGCGCGCCACCTATGAGGGGATGCTTCAGCTCCAGCCTGATCGTCGTCCGTTCGTGCTCACCCGCGCCGCTTATGCCGGCACGGAACGTTATGCCGCAACCTGGACTGGCGATAACAGCGCAACCTGGAACCACATGCGGATTTCCATCCCCCAGCTCATCAATCTCGGCCTTTCTGGATACGCTTTCGTGGGCGCGGATATTGGCGGGTTCAACGGAAGTCCCACGCCTGAACTGCTCACCCGCTGGATGGAGTTGGGAGCGTTCAATCCGATTTATCGCAACCATGCTGCCAAAGGGACGCGCTTTCGCGAACCATGGGTGGACGGGCCTGAACATGAAGCCATCCGTCGGCGCTACATCGAGACCCGCTACCGCCTCCTGCCCTACATCTACACCGGTATCGAAGAAACCTCGCGCACCGGAGTGCCTCTAATGCGGCCTATGTTTCTTGAGTTCCCCAAGGAAACTAATTTGGCACTGAACGACCAGGAATTCATGTTTGGCAGCAGTTTGCTGGTCGCGCCCAGGGTGTGGAACTTCACGGATCCGTATTCTGTTTCGCTGCCACCGGGCGACTGGTATGACTATTGGAGCGGTAAGAAGGCCGCCGGTGGTCAATCGTTGCAAGTGGATCCGAAACTCGATACCCTTCCGGTCTACGTTCGCGCCGGTAGTATCATTCCGCAACAACCGGTGGTGCAGGACACGGACGAAACCCCTCGTGGACCACTCCTTTTGCGCGTGTATCCCGGCCCACAATGCGCGGGAAGTCTGTACGCGGACGATGGCAACACCTTGGCCTATCAGAAGAGCCAAACTCTACGCTTAAATTTCACATGTGAAGCAAGCACGACTCGCGTGGCGGTAGAAATTTCCGCGCCAACCGGGACCTACGAACCATGGTTCCGTGAACTGCAACTGGAGATTTACGGAATCAATGGAACCGTCAAACGGGTCACCGCCGATCATCATTCGCTGGCAGGCTGGAGAGCAGAGTCCGGAATATTGACTTTGCCTTCCGTTGGCTGGAGCAAGACGGCTCACACAGTGGAAGTGGAGTTCGAGCAGAAATAGAATCGCGGACGAGGCCTGGAGATCTAACTGAACCAATAAGAAACCGGCGGGTGTTCATGATGTCACGTCGGGAGTGCTTCAAAATCAGCACTTTATGCTATGGAAGTGTGGGCGGTGATAAGGCCTGTTCTGACCAATCCAAGTATTAATCTAGCTCCTCTGGAGAAACGAACATCAGCTACTTGCTCGACCAGCTTGCCCGAAAATGCGCTGCGTTCTTCGGGCTGAAGTGCATCGAGCGGTTTGCCAAGGATGTTTTCCACGGCATTGTCGAAGCTGCCCACGGTTAATGTCGCGATAGGGTCATCTAGAAAGATTCCGAAATCACAATTTGGACGGATGGAAGGATCAAACGCAAATCGCAACTCCCTGTCGGAGACTGTGAGCAAGACACAGAATCCTGATACGGAATTGACGCCTTCTCTGAATTCCAAAACCACTGCTTCATTGCGCCACTGGCTGAGGAGGGTCACGAGCCTGTCTTTGGATGAATCAGTTTTCATTCGAGGCACCCTAACCGGAGTTGCGCATTGGTGGCGCGGGCAAGAGTCGAACTTGCAACTGCGGATCGTAGCTCGTCCTCGGTCGCCTGTGTTGCCTTACTACTCTGGACCGCAGGTGCAAGCACCTTAGACTTATAGTATTGGGTTCAAGCTCCTATGCTTAGGGCTACTTCACTATCTTTAAAGGGCGACAAAGCCTATCTTTCGGCTGACGCGAGAAAGTGCTTTCCTGTGGAATGCAACAGCACAATACTGAGGATCTGGATGAAAGGCCTGCTGTCTATCTTCGTACCGGCGAACCGCACAAGGCTGCTTGCGGTCGCTGGTATTCTCGTCACAGCAATTGCGGTCACCGACTGGCATACTAAGCCTTACATTTCTCTCGGATTTCTCTACCTGTTTCCCATAATTATTGTGGGCGGGTTTCTCTCGCGCTGGCAGACAATCGGTGTAGCGCTGGTCTGCGCGGTTCTGCAAGAAGCCTTTAGCAATCTGCCGGAAAACGAAGCCATTTTCCGGCTTGTCCTGAGTTCGATAGGATTTAGCGGCACCGGTCTTTTCATCTCAGAGCTCCTGAAAAATCGCCGCATTGTTCTTGAGCACGTGGAACAGCTCGAAAGTGAAGTCAAATTGCGGCGCGACGCCGAAGATCAGCTGCAAGTCTTGGTGGAAAGCAGTCCCGCGGCAATCGTGACTATTGACACGAATGGAAAAATTCTCTTGGCGAACCAGGCAGCGCAGCAATTACTTGCACCAGACGCACCTTCTTTGAAGGGCCAGCCGATCAGTTCCTATCTGCCGTCTCTGCAGACCGTGGTTCAGGCTCAGCCCTCAAGAGCATTCCGAACCACATTGCAGTGCAGAGGACAGCGCTCGTCCGGAGAAGTCTTCTTGGCCGGCGTGTGGTTTTCCACTTACAACACGGTTTCCGGCCCTCGTTTGGCGGCAGTAGTGGTGGATTTGTCCGAGGACCTGCGAAACCGTGAGGATTTGAGCTTGGACCACTTGCTAAAGAGCAGCCGGATTCTCGTTGGGGCCATGGCCCACGAGGTACGGAACTTGTGCGGCGCGGCCGTGGTCTTGCACAAAAATCTTTCACGCGTCCCTGGCCTCGAGCGCAATGAAGATTTCCAGGCTCTGAGTTCATTGATCCAGAGTTTGGAGCGAATATCAGCGCTCAGCGTGAAGGCGACTTCGGATCCTGCGGGGACTGTAGAACTGACGTCTCTTCTAGACGAACTCCGAGTTCTGATCGAGGGCGCTTATCGCGAATCTGACATTGAAATCGAATGGCGGGTTCAGGAGAACCCACCATTGGTGCGTGCTGACCGCTACGGTCTTATCCAGGTGTTTTAGAATCTGGCGAAGAATAGCCAACGCGCAATGGAGTCGACGGAGACCAGAAAATTGTGTGTGAGTACATCACTCGAAAACGAGCACATGACCGTTCGGGTTGAAGATACCGGGACCGGAATCGCCCATCCAGAAAATCTGTTTCGCCCATTCCAACCCGGCGCAGAAACGGCTGGACTTGGCTTGTATGTCTCCCGTTCAATCATGCGAAGTTTTGGCGGCGAACTACTTTATGAACCCCGAGCTCAGGGATGCTGTTTTGCCGTGGTCGTGCCCGCAGTAGCCAGGGTTGAGGAAAAGTGAATGCCTGATTCTTCTGCAGAGCGAACCAGCATCTTGCTAGTGGATGATCATGCCTTGTTCCGGGAGAGCGTGGGCCGATTATTGACGAGCGAACCGGGCTTCGAAGTTACTGCGCTCTGCGGTTCAATCGAGGAAGCCCTTGCCGCCTTGCAGAAAGCACGTGTTGATATCGTGCTTCTGGACTTCGACCTGGGTCAACGCGACGGCAGAGAGTTCATTCGTTTGGCGCGGCAACTGGGATTTGTCGGCAAGATCCTCGTCGTTACAGCGGCTGTCGAAAAAGAACAGGCTGCCGATTTAATTCGCAACGGCATCTCCGGAATTTTCATGAAACATAACTCGGCGGCATTACTTGTAGAAGGCATCCGGCACGTGCTGGCTGGGAAGGTTTGGTTTGATCGGGACTTCTTGCAGGCGGCCATGGGCGCAAGTTCTGTTCAAGAATCTAAAGGGGAGCGCTTCACGGAACGAGAGCGGCAGGTCCTTTCTTATGTTTTCGAAGGCTTAATCAACAAAGAAATTGCGGAACGAATCGGAGTATCCGAAAGTTCGGTGAAAGCGACGCTGCAGCAACTTTTCTCAAAGACGGGCGTGCGGTCTCGTAGTCAGCTGGTTCGCATAGCATTGGAACAATACCGGCATCAGCTCTAGCTACACTTGCCTGAAATGGCGCGCCTAACGAAGCGCGTCACTCATAGAATGAGGCGTGTGCTAATCTCACTTGAGAGTTTATGGCAGCGTCCGCACAATTCACGTCAGCGATCTACGCTCTGGGCGCAGTTTGTACCTGGGGGACCAGCGACTTTCTGGGGGGTCACACAGCGCGGCGTTTCAACTCTTTCTTCCTTACAACCATCGGCCATGCCGGTGGATTCTTCATGGTATTCGCGATTGCCGCAGGCAGGCACATGGCGCTTCCTGCGCCCCGCGGCATGGCATGGGCAGTGATGGCGGGCGCCTCGGGCGGCACCGCATTGGCGCTGTTCTATCGGGCGTTGGCGCAGGGAAACATGGGGCTGGCAGCGCCGGTGTCAACCGTAATTGGAGCAGCGATTCCGGCGGTCTTCAGCTTTTGGGTCGAGGGCTTCCCCAAACCTCTCGCCATCGCCGGATTCGCCCTCGCACTGATTGGAATCTGGCTGATCTCGCGTCCCGAAGATGCAGGGCGGCCACAGGGTCTCGGACTCGCCGCTATCGCTGGACTTGGGTTTGCCGGGTTCTACATTTTCATGAAGGAGGCGGGAAGCGGCACGGCCCTGTGGCTGGCAGCCTGCTCGCGCGGAGCATCGCTGGTTGTAACTGCGATCATCACTGTTGCAGGGAAAAAATTCAGCCCGTTTTACGCGAAAGGAGCGGTGATCGGGGCCCTGGCCGGATGCCTTGATGTCAGCGGCACAGTGATGTTTGTTCGCGCTGCCCAGACTGGCAGGCTAGACACAACCGTTGTGCTCACTTCGCTATATCCGGTAATTACCATCTTGCTTGCGGGCATGATTCTAAAAGAGCGATTCACGCCATGGAAGACAGCTGGCATGGCCGCGGCGTTGGCAGCAGTTCCGATGATCGCTCGAGGGTAATGCCGGTTCTGCTAACATCGCGTCGTGGCGCTGCTCGAGATTCGCAAACTGACCAAGATTTTTCCGCTTGGAGAATCCATCTTCGGCGGTGGGGCCAAAGGCGAAGTCCGCGCTGTTGATAATGTTTCCCTCGACATTCATGAAGGCGAAACACTTGGCCTGGTCGGAGAATCCGGATCGGGCAAGAGTACTCTCGGACGGCTTTTGCTTCGCCTGATTGAGCCCACTTCGGGGAGCATTCAGTACGATGGGCGCGACCTGCTCAGCGCCAGCCATAGCGACATGCGCCGCCTTCGTCGCGACATGCAAATCATTTTTCAGGACCCGTTCAGCGCGCTTGATCCCCGGATGCGAGTGGAAGATTTGATCGCCGAGCCTCTGGTCATCCACAAGAACACGGGTGCCCCATCGCCTTCCTCGCGAGAAGGTGTGGTTCGTACCACAGTCGAAGCACTGCTGGGTGCAGTTGGACTCGACTCCTCCGCCGTGCGCCGCTTCCCCCACGAGTTCAGCGGAGGACAACGGCAACGCATCGTCATTGCCCGCGCGCTCGCGTTGCGGCCAAAGTTCATTGTGTGCGATGAACCGGTGTCCGCTCTCGATGTCAGTATAGGCGCCCAGATCGTGAATCTGCTGGCGCAACTGCAGCGCGAATTCGGTCTCACTTACCTGTTCATATCGCATTCCATGCCCGTGGTCCGCTATCTCTCGACCCGGATCGCGGTGATGCATCGGGGCAAGATCGTAGAGCTCAATACGACGGAGCAGATCACAGAGAATCCGCAACACGAATACACGAAGACGCTGCTCGAAGCTACGCCAGAAATCGCGGTGTAGACTTCCGCTGCAGGCCGATTTATCCTTCCTTGCACATTATTGGAGGCTCACATGAAAGTGTTTGTAGTGCTCTGCACCGTTCTCTTGTCTACCGCCGCTCTGGCGCAGCAAGCAAAGGATCCGGTTTCTGACGTGCTTCGCGAGATGCTCAAGGGCCGGCAGAAAAATACGGTTGCGGCTTTTGAAGAGATGCCTGCGGACAAATTCGATTACAAGCCTACGCCTGAACAGATGACTTTCGGACATCTGGCTGCCCACATTGTCGAGAGCAACAACTATTTTTGCGCCAATGTGGGCGACGTTCCGCAGCCTAAGGGCGACGAGTTGAAAGGGACGGAAGGCAAAGACAAACTGGTTGCTGCGGTAAAAGCCTCGTTTGATTTTTGCGGAACCGCCTTGGCAAAAGCCAGCGACTCCAAGGTAAACGAGAACATAACCTGGTTCGATGGCAAGCCGCGGCCGCGGGCCTGGGCCTTCGTGGGTGCGGCCAGCAGTTGGGCGGACCATTACGGGATGGCTGCGCTGTACCTCCGGCTCAATGGGCTGCTGCCGCCGACGGCGAAGAAGTAATAGCGGCGCTTTAGCACCGCATTTCGAACTCGGAATCACCTCCTCGTTAGGAATCGTCTGATGGCGATTGGCATTCGCACCCAGGATTTGCGCAAGATCTATAGTTCGCCACCTCCGCTGGGCGCGGGCGGGGGATTTATAGCCCGTGCTGATGCCAAAGGAGCAAAGCAACCTAAAGCCCAAATTCCTGCTCTTGATGGGCTTTCGTTGGAAGTTGCTCCCAGCGAAATTTTTTGCCTGCTGGGCCCGAACGGCGCAGGCAAATCCACAACTGTGGGTGTTCTTACCACGCGCGTACGCCCAACCAGCGGCCAGGCGTGGATCGGAGAGCACGAAGTCTGGAAAGATCAAGTCGCAGTAAAACTATTGATCGGGGTCGTTCCCCAGCGCCCAAATCTTGATTTTTCCCTGACCGCGCGAGAAATCCTCACTTTCCATGGCGCTTATTTTGGCCTCAGCTCGAAAGCTAGGAATGAGCGTGCGAGCAGCCTGCTGGAAAAATTCAAACTCACCGACCGCGCCGACCAGATGGTGCGCGGATTTTCGGGCGGGATGATGCAGCGGCTTTCGATCGCGCGCGCCATGATGCACGATCCCCAGGTCCTCTTCCTCGATGAGCCAAGCGCTGGGCTCGATCCGCAGACGCGAATCCTGCTTTGGGAGATCATTCGCGAATATAACCAGGCCGGGAAGACTGTCCTACTGACCACTCACAATATGGAAGAGGCCGACGCCCTCTGCCAGCGGCTGGCCATCATCGATCACGGTCGCATTATTGCATTGGGCGCTCCTGCTGAGCTGAAGGCTTCGATTCCGGGCGGATTTCTATTGAGGCTTCGGTTTGGCAAGCAGACGCCGGGTTTGTTGCAGGGCCTCGGGTCACTTTCCGGAGTTCGCGAAGTTCGCTCGCAGGACAGTACGGGCGCTGACGTTTACGCCGATCGCGGCGGGTCGCTCATTCCTGAGGTTGCCAGTCTGGCCGCGACCACGGGAGCTGAGCTTTTGGACGTCCACATCCTCGAGCCCAGTCTGGAGAATTTGTTTCTGCACCACACGGGAAGGAGCTTGCGCGATTGAACTGGAGAACCTTTATGGCAATGCTGGCGCGCGACGCCCACGTGGCGCGGCGTAATGCAATCCAGCTCTTCCTGCAGACTTTCTTGCAGCCGTTGCTGTTCGTGTTTATTTTTGGCCGGGTGATGGTCGGCAGCGGCTATCTGCCTCCGGCCTACAAGAGCCTTTTGCTGCCCGGCATCATTGCCATCAGCATGGTGTTCACCGGAATCTGGGCTGTAGCCATGCCATTGATTGCCGAATTTCAGTGGACGCGCGAAATCGAAGACCGCCTGCTTGCTCCCATCGACATTACCTGGATTGCAATCGAAAAAGTCATTGCCGGCATGCTGCAGGCCTTGGTTGCCGGACTTATCGTAATCCCACTGGCGTGGCTCGTGCTTCGGCCCGGCGTCGAGATCAGTATAGGCACTCCATTCACGTTCATTCTGATTATTGTACTGGTGGCAACGTTCTCAGCCTGTGGAGGCCTGGCTCTGGGCTGCAGCATCAACCAGCAGCATATCGGACTGATGTTCGGCATGGTGATCACGCCAATGATTTTTTTTGGCTGCACTTACTATCCCTGGAGCGCGCTCGACAAGTTTCCCATCCTGCAAAAGGCTGTGCTCATCAACCCGCTCGTCTATGCCAGCGAAGGATTGCGAGCGATGCTGGTGCCGAAGTTTCCGCATCTGTCGACCATCGCCGTGCTTCTGGCCCTGCTCTTTTTTGATGTTCTGCTGCTGGTTGTTGGCCTGCGCCAGTTCGAGAAGAAAGCGATCAGTTGAAACCCGCCAGACCTCTCCACAAATCACGTAGGGACGGGCGCCGTCGCCCGTCCGGTCGAGCAACGCTCGACAATCCTTTGCAGCGCAAGGACAGTTTGGTGGGGAAGGGCAGCCGGAAGTCATCCTCGCACGAATTAAAGAGCGTTGCGACAGCCGGGTACTCGGGCATTCCTCTGCCAAAGAAACTGGGCATTCGTGAAAATTACTCGGTCGTACTCATTAACGCGCCGGTGCGCTTTGAGAGAAAGCTTGAGCCGTTGTCGGACGGAGCAGAAATCGGGACCGAGGCTGATAGTGCGAACGTGGCGGTGCTTTTTGCAACTTCGCAAGCGTATCTCGTTCGGGATTTCGGCCCACTCGCAAAAGCCCTTCCCGAAAAGACAGCGCCCTGGATCGCGTGGCCGAAGCAGGCCTCCGGAATTTCCACAGATCTCAAAGAGAACGTTGTCCGCGAGTTCGGTCTCGGCGAGGACTGGGTAGATTACAAAGTCTGTGCGATTGACGAAACCTGGTCAGGTCTGTGCTTCGCCAGAAGAAGGTAGCCGACGAGCTTCGTACAATCAGCTGCTTGAACCATGAAGTATCGACTTGCGCCGACTCAGCAAACTGGAAGCCGAGGGGAACAACTACGCATATCAGGCCTAAGGAGCCAACCGCCTTAGCCCAAAGGACTGAATAGGCAACCAGTTCAGGGATCCCTTCGAAATATTCGCCGCCCGGTTCGACTACCACCCTGGGATGCACAGTGTTTAGCTTCCCGGCATCTCGCTTGATTTCCAAGACGACATGCTGGCGTCCTCCTTGCTTTCCTTGAAAGATAGCGAAGGTCGTTCCGATGCCGCCGTCGACCCCGCCGGAACCAAGCCACTGGTAAGAGCCATTCTGTAGTACCTGGCCGTCGTTCGAGACAATGCGCCAATTGAATTCGAGAATCTGTGTGACGCCATAACACTTATCGAGCGAAGTTTCCCCGATCATGCACAGTTCCCACAAATCCGGGAAATCCGCTTTCTGATCGAAGGCCAAGTTAACAAGATATCCCCCGTTGCGGTCGGTCTTGAACTCGGGAGACTGAAAATAGCCGGGGACGAGACTCACCGGCGCTCGAAGCGGTTCCCAATCATGGGAATAGATTAGGCCTAGGGCGTAGAGGTACGGCGCGATTCCGACCGCAATAATGCCAATTCCTACCTTTGCCGGCAACGGCCAATGCATGGGCCTGATTGTAGTTCGAAAGGCCGCCGAACTGGTCAATATTTTGAGGCAATGCTAATCGATCTGCACCATTTCGCTGGGCCGCGATTCCGCAGTCCCCGCAGGCGCGGGCCGCTGTGTCCCGCGCCAGGCATCAAATATCGAAACCTGGTGCACGCACGAAACCGTGCAATGGGGCGCGCACGACTTCTCAGTCAAATATTCCCGCCGAATGTCATCCACCGTGTACTTCTCCAGCGGAATCGCCGGATAGCCTCGCTGTTGCGAGCAGTAGTGTACCAGGCCGTCTTCGCAAATGTAGAGATACCGCGCGCCGGCGCGGCAGCGCCAATGATTCGGTTGACCAAGAGCGATGTTTTCCTGAAAAGAGTTGATCCGGGTGAAGCTGCGTTTCTCGAGTGCCTTCATTTCGTGGTACACACGTCGCTCTTCGTCGCCTAAAGGCTGAAGCTGCCCCTGACCATCATGAATGATCCCAATGGTCGAACTGAATCCCAATTCGAGCGCGCGCTTGCCGATGGTGAGTGCATCCTGCGGAATGTGTACCCCGCCTCCCACCACAGAATTGATGTTCACATGGAAATCAGCATACTCGGCGAGGAGCTGCAACTTCTTGTCGAGCACTTTCAAACTTTTCTTCGAGACCTCGTCCGGATTCACGTTATCAATCGAAATTTGCAGCCACTCCAGGCCAGCGCGGTTCAGCCGCTCGATTCGCTCAGGGATCAGCAGGTAGCCATTTGTAATCATCCCGGCAACGATGCCGTTCTTGCGAATGCGTGCGATGATCTCGTCCAGCTCCGGATGCAGCAGCGGCTCACCGCCACTGATAGTGACGACTGAAGTTCCCAGGTGGCCGAGCTTGTCGACGCGCTGGAACATGACCTCGGCGGGCACAGGCTTCGAGAAATCGTCGTACTCGTTGCAGTACTCGCAGGCGAGATTGCAGCGCCGAATGGGGATGATATGCGCCAGCAACGGATGGTCGGTCGAGAGCAAGGCCCACGCTATCTTGCGCAAGCCTCGAACAGCCCGCGATGCGGACTTTAGCCGCCGATGTAGTCTGGTATGGAGGGAAGACATTTCTAGCTCCCTAGTATTAGATCATAGGGAGCAGCTAAGTGCATCATTCTGAACAGCGTATGGAGAGTTTTCAGAAGCGAATGGCAACCAGCGCCAGCGCCGGGACTTGCGTAGGGGCGGGTGCCCTCACCCACCCGACCCTCGACCCCGGACCCGTGGTGGGGCAGGTGAGGGCACCTGCCCCTACACGAAACGTGGATCGTGGAACGACCTAAGCCCGCACCGTCACCGAATCCAGCAAGTTCAAGAACTGCACCTTCTTCTCTGCCGGCAGAAACGACGCCTCAAAAGAATTCCGCGCCAGCTCACGTAGATGCTCGTCAGTGAAACCAAATTCCGCCTGCGCCAGTTCGTATTCCCGTGTGAGCGAAGTCCCGAACATCGCAGGATCGTCAGTGTTCAGGGTGATCATCAGTCCCTGGTCGAAGTACCTTCGCACTGGATGCTCTGAAATTTTGCCGCAGGATCCGGTCCGCAGGTTGCTGGTCAGGCAGATCTCAATCGGAATCTGCCGCCTCGCCAGCTCCTCAATCAGCTCTGGATCCTGGGATGCAGTCAGTCCGTGCCCAATTCGTTCGGCCCCGAAATTCAATGCGCCCCAAATGGACTCAGGCCCCGCATTTTCGCCCGCGTGGGCCGTGAGCCTGAGCCCTTGATTTGCGGCATACGCATACGCCTCGCGGAAAAGTTCGGGAGGAGCTTTCTGCTCATCGCCTCCAATTCCCACGCCGATGACGTTATGATCGTGATAGCGCGCTGCCAGTTCGAAGACATCCTGCGCAGCCCCCGGCCCGAACTGGCGAACGGCATCGAAAATACAGAGCACCGAGACGCCAAAGTCCCGCTCGCCGCGAAGCCGCCCCCGATCCAATCCTTCAAAGATGGCGTCAAAGTCCTGCTTCCGCCACAGACACACGCCGACAGAGACATAGACCTCGGCGTGCAGGACGTTTTCTGCTTTGAGTTGCTCGATCAGCCGATATGTAATCAGTTCGTAGTCTTCTGGAGTTTGCAGGTCTTCGGTGAGAGTCTTGAACGCCATCAGAAAGCCGGAGAAATCTTTGCATTGATAAAGCGCCTCGGTGTCGGTCAGCGTGCTTTTCTTCCCATGTCTCTTTCGAAGCTCACCCAGGGTCTCCGGTGTGACGGAGCCTTCCAGATGAAGATGTAGCTCGGCTTTGGGAAGGGAATGGATAAACTGCGAACTCATCACCTAAGATTGTGCACCAAAAATGGCCGCGTAGGGGCGGATGCCCTCGTCCGCCCAGCCCGGACGAGGGCGTCCGGGCCTACATGGAGGGCGCGGCGAACTCGCTATGCTTCCGGCTGTAGAAGCGATAAATCCCCAGCCCTATCAGCAACCATCCGAAGAAGCGTAGCCAGGTGAGAATAGGCAGCCCCCCCATCAGCAGCACGCAGAAGAACACGCTCAGCACAGGGGCGATAATCCCGCCGGGAGCCCGGAAACCGCGGTGCCGGTGCGGATCCCTGTATCGCAAAATGATGACGCCGAGAGACACCAGCACAAATGCAAACAACGTGCCTATGTTAGACAAATCGGAAAGTGTTCCAATATCCAGAATTCCCGCTGGGACTCCAACCACAAATCCGGCAATCCAGGTTGCGGTTGCGGGAGTACGGAAGCGCGGATGAACTTTTCCAAACAATTTCGGAAGTAGCCCGTCTCTCGACATGGAAAACCACACCCGAGCCTGCCCCAACTGAAACACCAAGAGCGACGAGATCATTCCCATCATGGCGCCGAATAGCACGCCCAGCCGCACCCAGCGCAGCGCCGGCGAGCCAGTAATCTCGGTCAGATGCTTCATGCTATTGACCACCGGCGCCGCATCGTCCCTTACCGTCTGCCAGGGCACGACTCCCGTGAGCACGACCGCCACGCCGATATACAACACGGTGCAGACGACCAGCGTCGCGATAATTCCGATGGGTAGATCGCGTTGCGGATTACGAGCTTCTTCTGCGGCGGTGGAAACCGAATCGAATCCGATGTAAGTGAAGAAAATGATGGAGCCACCAGTAAGGACTCCAGACCATCCATTGGGCGCAAACGGATGCCACAGTCCAGGATTCACATAGTGCGCGCCGGCAATGATGAATGCCAGAATCGCTGCAATTTTTAAAATGACCATCGTGTTGTTGGCTTCCGCCGACTCGCGAATGCCGCGAACCAACACGACTGTAAGAATCATCACGACCAAGAATGCTGGGAAATTAAAGCCGAAGTGGAATCCTGGAGGGTATAGCATTTCCCCCTGTAATCCGCTTAATCCGGCGGGCAAATATGCAGGAGAGATCCAGCGCAACGCAGGGTGCCAGCCAAACCAGTCAAACATGTTCACCAGATGCTGCGCGAACCCCACGCTCACGGCCATGTTGCTGACCGCATATTCCAGGATCAAGTCCCAGCCGATGATCCACGCAATCAGCTCACCCATGGTCGCGTAGGTGTAGGTGTACGCACTGCCGGCGATGGGGATCATCGAGGCCAGCTCGGCATAGCACAATCCCGTAAACGCGCACACGATCGCGACCAGAACCAGCGAAAGCGCCAGCGCAGGCCCTGCTCCCGGACGACCCAATGAAGCTGTATGTCTGACGAGATAATCGAGCAGCGGCGCGTTCAGGATGGATGACGTGTCGAACTTCTGCCCGGCGATGGCCGTGCCAATTACCGTGAAGATTCCTGAGCCGATCACTGCGCCGATTCCGAGAGCGGTCAGGGAAACTGGGCCGAGGGTCTTTTTAAGCCTCCGTTCCGGTTCCTCCGAGTCGGAGATCAGGTTGTCGATGGATTTGCAGCAGAATAGCTGGTTGTCCGATGTGCGAATGGAAACGCGGATGGTCTTTTCGGATGGGCCCGACACTGGCTCTGGCAAGCGGTTGATGTCTCCTCAAGTTCTGGTGAACCTCGATATCAGCAAGGAACTGAGCCGGCGAAGGCATTGTGCGTTCGCCGGCCAAGTGCCTAGTGCTAAATGCCAAGTACGCTTCTACCGCTTCGCCGTGCCTCGCGCCAGCTTCTTCACTTTCCGTTTTTGCGATCCGCGAGCGTACTCGCGAGGTTTGAGCGGACGCTCAGTTTTATGCTTCTTGCGCGCGGTGCGTTTGGCCTTCTTGCGTTCGTCTTTGCTTAACGTTGCTGTATTTGCCATGAGTGCAATGCTTCCTCAATTCTGTAATTTGGTAATTGGGAAATTGTGTAATTGAGTGCCTAATCGATGCCGGGCCACAATTACTAAATTGCCCGATTACAAAATTACCCAATCAAACTCTACGCTTTCTCCAACTGAGCATATTTCTCCACCAGCTTCTTCAAGCCGAAGCGAGGGAATTGTACCGTAATCTTGGCCTCTTCGCCTTCTCCTTCGCGCTGATAGACCGTTCCTTCGCCATATTTTGGATGCCGCACTTTCTGTCCGGGACGAAATCCTCTCCTGCCTTTCGGCTCCTCAGCCGGCAGCTTCGCAACGTTGAACTTCTTCCCGCGCGAGGCAAAGAACTCGGCAATATTGTCTATCGAGTTGTATTTTGGGCCAGTCGAGGCTGGCGCACGCCTCGGCCTTTCCACCCACTGCGCCGACTGGTCCTCGTCTTCGTAGGCATAGTGAGGCTCAGACCTGTGTGGGGCAGGCGCTCCCGCCCGTCGGGTGTGCTCGTGTGAGCCGGACACTCTTGTCCGACGATTCTGACTGTACCCATGCGAGTTGTCGGACAGGAGTGTCCGACCCACACGACCTGTCCCCAACTCCTCCATCAACTCCGCTGGAATTTCTTCCAGGAACCTCGACGGCACGCTGGCCTCCGGCAAGTCTGTTCCGTAGCGCCGACGATAAACCGCGCGAGTCAACACAAGCTGGTCCATGGCCCGCGTCATGCCGACGTAGCACAAACGTCTCTCTTCCTCGACGTCATCCGGATTGAGAAACGTCCGCGAATGCGGGAACAGGCCTTCCTCCAGGCCACACAGAAACACCAGTGGGAATTCCAATCCCTTAGCCGCATGCAAAGTCATCAGCGTGATCTGCGCTCGTTCATCGTAAGCGTCAGCATCACTCACCAGCGCCGCATGATCGAGAAACTGATCGAGCGTCTCGCCGCGGTCTTTCGAATCCATAGCCGCATTGACCAATTCGCGAAGATTCTCGATGCGCGAGTAGGCTTCCGGCGTGTCTTCCTGTTCGAGTTGCTTGATGTAGCCAGTGCGATCAATAAGGAACTTCAGAAGCTCCGCAGTGTTCGCGGGTGCGCCAGGAGCGCGAAATCCTCGGACCGGCGCGTCCTCAACTTCATCTTCAGGAACAGAGCTGGCGGCATCAATGTGCTCTCCGCCGCCGAAATCGAACGCCACAGGATCGAATTCGGTAGCGTCTGCTATCTCCGAATTATGCTCGGAGAGTTGCGGAGCTTCGCTCCGCAGGACGGGCGAGGGCGCCCGTCCCCACGTGTTTTGCGGTGCTTCAGCCCCAGAGGTTTCCTGCAGCCGCTCGACATACGTTCCCGCCAGCATCGCCCGCGCATCTTCAATCAGATCGCGAAACGATTTCAGTGCCTGGAGCGCTCTCGCCGGAAGCAACCCTTGCTCCGCGCATTCTCCGGTCGCGTTCCACAACGATTTCCCTGTCTCCAGCGCGACCCGCTCGATAACATCCAGCGTCGTCTTCCCCATCCCCCGCGTCGGCGTATTGATCACCCGCAACAGCGAAACCGAATCGTCAGGATTGTGAATGACTTTTAGATATGAGATCAGGTCTTTGATCTCCGCCCGCTCGTAGAACGAAAACCCGCCCACCACGTGATACTTCAACTGATATCGCCGCATCGCCTCTTCAAACAATCGCGACTGGGAATTAGTGCGGTAAAGCACCGCAGCCCGCGCGTCTTCGCCTCGATCAGCAGCCTCGCGGACATAGCGCGCAATCGAATCCGCCGTGAACAGAGCTTCGTTTTCGCCATCCGGAGCTTCGTAGTAGCCGAGCTTGGTCCCGCCCTGGCGCGAGGTCCACAAGTTCTTGCCTTTGCGCCGGACATTGTTCGCCACCACCGCCGACGCCGCCTGCAAAATGTTCTGCGTCGAGCGATAGTTCTGCTCCAGGCGGATTATCTTTGCCTCAGGAAAGTCTTTCTCGAACTCCAAAATATTGCGAATATCGGCGCCGCGCCAGGAATAAATCGACTGGTCTTCATCGCCGACTGCGCACACATTGTGCCGCGCCCCCGCAAGCATCCGCATCAGCTCATATTGCGGGCGGTTTGTGTCCTGATACTCATCCACCAGCAAATATTGAAAACGCTGGTTGTAATAGTCGTGCACCGGTGCGGCCGACTTCAGCAGCCGGACTGCCTCGAGCAGCAGGTCGTCAAAGTCGAGCGCGTTCGCCCGCCGCAGCTCTTTGCGGTACTCCTCGTAAATGTGCGCGATGCGTTCAGTCTTTGGATCGGCAGAATTGAGATACACCTCCTGCGGGTCGAGCATATGGTTCTTGGCACACGAAATATGCGCCAGCACCGAGCGCGGCGTGAGCTGCTTGTCATCCATCCCCAGCCGCTTCATCACGGACTTCGTCACCTGCTGCTGATCGCTTTCGTCGTAGATGACAAAGCTTTTGGTATGCCCGATCGGCGGCTGCCCGGGAACGGAAGATGGAATCCGCAGCACTTCAATATCCCGCCGCAACATGCGTACGCAGAAAGAGTGAAAAGTCGAAATCGCCGGCTTAGCGATGGACAGCCTGCCGACCAGCTTCTCGACTCGCTCCCCCATTTCCGCCGAAGCTTTGTTGGTGAATGTCACCGCAAGTATGGACTCCGGCATCACGCCGACGTTCTCGATCAAATGTGCAATGCGATACGTGATGACGCGCGTCTTCCCGCTCCCAGCGCCCGCCAGGATGAGCACTGGCCCTTCTATGGTTTCAACAGCCTCGCGCTGTTGCGGGTTGAGTTGGGAGAGAAAAGACAAAGATGGAAACGGTCTCCGAGCGTCGTTGATTGGATTTTACAGGATGCCGGAAACTCGCATTTAGAAAGCCAGCTTCCTGTTCCGGCCGACACTTTGATTCCCACAGTGCACCGTCGAACGTCATCTCGCACCGACTTTAATTCGGGGTAGTATCGTTCAATCCTTCGCCAAGGAGTGTTCCATGAAACTTTTTGCCGCACTTGCCAGCCTTCTCTTGCTTGTGGCGCACTGCTCCGCTCAGGACGCTTCATCTGGCGGCACTGACCAGGGCCCCGATCAAAGCGTCGCCGCGGCCGCCAAAGCGAGCCGTGCACGAGTACAAGTCGAGCAAGCCAAGGAGGCTGACATTCGCCGGCTTTTAGATCTGACCAGTGCCGGGGCGCTCGCCACGCAGACCATGGACAGCATGGAAGGAAACATCCGGCCGCTGATGACGAATTCTTTCCCTCCTGGGGAATACCGCGAGAAGCTGATTGATTTGTTTTTTGAAAAGTTCCACTCCAAGCGCGATCCGCAGCAACTTCTCGACCTCGCAGTACCTATCTATGACAAGTATTATTCCGACGAAGAGATCAAACAGCTCATCCATTTGTATGAGACGCCGATGGGGCAAAAAATGCTCAAGGTAATGCCCCAAGTGTTGGGCGAGCTACAAGCGGCGGGAGAGAAGTGGGGCGAGGGGATGGGAAGACAATCAATGACGGAAGTTCTAGCCGAGCACCCCGAGTTGGAAAAGGCGCTCCAGGCCGCACAAAAAAACACCCAGCCACGATGACGTCTGCGGCTGATTTTAGCCCGCTTCTGCCTTATTCGCCGCCCGACACTCCTCGCACGGGCAGACATCCCTCAAGAACTGCCACGAATAAATCCCAAGTTCGTGGCCGTCGTTCCACTTGAATTTCAGCGCGTACTTGCCGACCGGCTCCGCTGAGACCGGTTTCGCGCTCGGCTTGAACATGGGCAACTCGCCGGGCTTGGTGTGCGGTGGATCCCCGGGTTGGCGTTCGGTCTTGCTCCGTTCTTCATCGCACAGCGCGCACGGGCAGGCATCGCGCAGGAAGGGGAATGGGTATCGCGAAAGGTGCCCATCTTTCCACTCAATTTCCACGCCGGTCCCGGCGGTCAAGTGCACTTTGACGGATTTCGGATCGGTGGAGGGCATGATAATCAGTATCGCAGAGAACCGCTCTCAACAACGCGCTCGGCCAAGGACCAAACGACGGACGACCTCTTAGCGAGTGGCGAAACTCGCCCAAATCCGCTAAAATCGAGCTTTACCTGTCAAGGTAAGAACCTATCTGGAGCAGTCATGGCACAAGTTTGCGCGATCTGCGGCAAGGGGCCGCAATTTGGAAATAACATCAGCCACGCTCACAACGTGACTAGGCGGCGCTGGAACGTCAACCTGCGCCCGGTGCACGCCAAGGTGAAGGGTGGTGGCAGGCGTATCCGCGTCTGCACCTCATGCCTGCGCAGCGGCAAAGTTGTAAAAGCTTAACGCTTAACCACAGAGGACACAGAGTTTCGTAGAGGGCGTTTTCCTCGGTGTGACCTTCGTGGTTGAGATTCTTACTGCACACCTAGCAGTTGCACATCGAAAATCAGGGTCGCATTCGGCGGGATTGCTCCTGGATACCCACGCTCGCCGTACGCAAGGTCGGGCGGGATGCGCAATTGCCGCTTGCCGCCAACTTTCATTCCCGCCACACCTTCATCCCAGCCCTTAATTACTTCGCGGGCGCCGAGCGTGAATGAAAATGGCCGGCCTGCGTCCACCGAACTGTCAAACTTTTTCCCGCTCAACAGCCAGCCGGTGTAGTGAACCTGCACTTTCTGTCCGGTCGAAGCAGTCGGTCCCGTGCCGACCTGTATGTCCCAGTATTCCAGTCCAGAGAGCGTTCTTTTCGGATTCCCAGTCACTTTTGTTGGTGCGTTTGTATTCGAGCGCGTAGCCGCGGGGGCCTTTTTCGCGGCATCGCTCTGCCCAAAGCCGGACGCTGCCGCCACCATAAGAATTGCGATTGCAATAACTAACGATTGCTTCAACATTTCTCTCTCTCCTATTTGTAGAAAGTTCCACCATCTGGAATAGGGGTCAGCGCAATCACATCGATCTCTACCAAGACATCTTTGGGCAGACGCGATACTTCAACCGTGGATCTCGCTGGCGGGCCTGAACTGAAGTATTTCCCATAGACGGCATTCATCGCGGCAAAGTCGTTCATGGTCTTCAGGAAGACAGTGCAGCGCAACACCTGTTCCACACTGCTTCCCGCGGCGCTCAAGATAGCAGCGAGGTTCTTCATTACGCGCTCGGTCTGAACGGTCACGTCGCCCTCGATTACTTGCTGCGTCGCCGGATCAATCGCCACTTGCCCCGAAATAAATACCAGACCGTTGGCACGGATAGCTTGCGAGTAGGGCCCGATCGCCTTAGGCGCATCCGGAGTTGAGATTACTTCACGCATGTGTTTCCTGAGTGCAGATTGCAGAGTTCAGATTGTAGATTGAACGGCCGAAAACCCAAAGTTGCGGGAGCCGGAGAGCAAGGAACCATTTTGCCGACAGCCAACTACCGATGCCCAACGACCAACAGCCAACAACCAACGACCGCCTTTCACACTCTCTGCAATCTCTGCACATCGTGCACCCCAGGAAGCTTTCTCACTCCCTGGATAATGCTCTCCAGATGCTTTAGGTCCTCAATCTCAATCACGATGTCCACGTTCGCTTGACCATTCGCAGTGCGCGCTTCGATGTTGCGGATATTTGTACTGCGGTCACTGATCACTGCCGTAATCTGCTTCAGCATTCCGAAGCGGTCATCACAGAAAACGGTAAGCTTTACCGGAAAGGACGTGGCCGCATCGTCTTCTTTGCCCCACTCGACGTCAATCTTGCGCTCGGGTTCGTACATCAGGTTAAGTACGTTCGGGCAGTTAATTGAGTGTACGGCCACTCCCTTGCCACGGGTCACATAGCCGACAACCGCCTCTCCGCGGATGGGATTACAGCAACGTGCACGATAAACCAGCAGGTCGCCGTGGCCCTTCACGCGGATAGCGTTGCTGTGGTCTCCGCCAAAAACCCGGCGCACTACGCTCCCAATCCCTGATTCCTCCTCAGCCGGCGCGGCTGGCTGTTCCGCGGCGGGGGCGAGTTTCCCCAGGATCTGACGGGCCGAATATTTTCCGTACCCGATGCCGGCCATCAAATCGTCAGGCTGCCCCAGGCCATAATCAGACGCTATCCGTTGCCAATCTTCGTCTTTGATTTCCTTTAGCGAAATCCGGTATTTGCGCGCCTCTTTGTCGATCAGCTTCTTGCCAATTTCAATCGCCCGTTCGCGCTGGTGAATATTCAGCCAATGCTTGATCTTGTTTCGCGCCCGTGACGATCGAACTACGCTCAACCAGTCCCGGCTGGGCTTGTGTCCTGGCTGGGTAATGATCTCGACTATGTCTCCGCTATGCACTTTGTGACGCAACGGGACCATGCGCCCGTTCACTTTGGCCCCCACGCAGGTGTGCCCGACTTCGGTATGGATGGTGTAAGCGAAATCGATGGGCGTGGAATCGCGCGGAAGCACCACCACCTTGCCCTTAGGCGTGAAGGTGTAAACCTCTTCGGGGTAGAGATCGATTTTTAGAGTGGAAAGAAATTCGCTGGGATCAGAGACGTCCCGTTGCCACTCGACAACCTGCCTGAGCCAGGCGAGCCGCTGTTCGTCCTGTGCCGAAACTGGACCATCTTTGTACTTCCAGTGCGCGGCGATCCCATCTTCCGCCATCCGGTGCATCTCTTCGGTCCGAATCTGGATCTCGAAACTCGTTCCCTCTTCGGTGATGACCGAGGTGTGCAGCGACTGGTAGAGGTTCGGCCTGGGCATGGCAATAAAGTCTTTAATCCGTCCCGGTACCGGACGCCAAACGTTGTGCACGATACCCAGTACCGCGTAGCAGTCCTGCACCGACCGTGTGATCACGCGCATGGCGTAAAGGTCATAAACCTGGTCAACCGAGATGCGTTGCTTCAAGAGCTTCTTGTGGACACTGTAAAGCCGCTTAATCCGGCTCTCGACTTTAGCGGTGATTCCCGCTTCCTGAAGCTTGTCTCGCAGGACGCGCTCGACGCTAGCGAGGAAGTGCTCGCCTTTTTTTCGGCGTGCCTCGACCGCATCATGGACCTGCTGGTAGCCGATGGGATCCAGATAGCGGAACCCGAGGTCTTCCAGCTCTCCGCGAATTTTGCCCATTCCCAGCCGGTGCGCGATTGGGCCATAAATATCCAGGGTTTCGCGCGCGATTTTCTGCTGGCGATCTGGCGGCAAGTGTTCGAGAGTCCGCATGTTGTGCAGACGATCGGCAAGCTTAATCAGAACGACACGAATGTCGTCTACCATCGCCAGCATCATTTTGCGCAGGTTCTCTGCCTGCTGCTCTTCGCGCGAGGCAAAGTCAATTTTGCTGATCTTGGTGACGCCCTCGACAATGTGCGCGACTTGCTCTCCAAATTCCTTGCGAATGTCGACGATAGTGACCGACGTGTCTTCCACTGAATCGTGCAGCAGACCTGCGGCCACAGCGACGCCGTCCATTTTCATTTCCGCCAGGACTAGAGCAACTTCCAGCGGATGTACCAAGTAAGGCTCGCCCGACGCCCGATGCTGGCCGGAGTGGTGCGTCTGCGAAAACTCATAGGCCTTGCGAACCAGCTCCAGGTCTTCATTCGGCCGGTTCTCGCGCATATTCCGCAACAGCTCTCGGAACTTCGTCACCGTGAGCACGTTGGTCGCGATTTGTTCGCGCAGCGTCGTCATGCCTAGATTAGTGCCTGCCGGAAGGGAGAAGGACGATGTGCGTCCGGTGGCCTGTTTCCTTAGCTCTGATTATATCGGCGTTTTTGGGTGGCGCAGGCCTTTTCAGGCCTGCGGTACAGGCCGGTAAATCTTGGTTCGTCAGCGCCGAAAGCGCTGGCCGCCCAGAACCCTCCGAGCCGCCAGTCGGTCAGCTTCAAAATCTGCTACATTGTCGGCGTTGGATCGCATTCTCATCAGCGGCGCTTCGGGACTGATCGGGTCCGCCCTCGTCTCCTCGCTGGAATCGCACGGGTGTAAGGTCACTCGCCTCGTGCGACGAGAGACAGGGGGCGCAAACGAAATCCGATGGGACCCCATGCACGTGGTCCCGCCAGACCTCGTTTCCAGTTTTGACACAATCATCCATCTCTCTGGCGAAAGTGTCGCCGGACGCTGGACGGCGAAAAAGAAGAAGCGCATTCGCGACAGCCGTGTGGTGAGCACGCAAAGTCTGTCCACCGCGCTTGCGACGGCCGCCACGCCGCCAAAGACGTTCATTTGCGCCTCGGCTATCGGATACTACGGCAGTCGTGGAGACGAAATTCTGAACGAAGAAAGTCCCTCTGGCACCGGCTTTCTTGCCGAAGTCTGCCGGGAGTGGGAGGCCGCGACTGAAGCTGCTGCTCACGCCGGAATTCGCGCTGTGAATTTGCGGATCGGATTAGTCCTGAGCCCGAACGGCGGCGCGCTGAAGCAGATGCTCTGGCCATTTCGCTTAGGATTGGGAGGCAAGGTTGGCAGCGGACGCCAGTGGTGGAGCTGGATTCACATTGAAGACCTGGTTTTTGCAGTCCATCACATTTTGCAAAATAAATTTTTGAAAGGGCCGGTCAACATGACTGCTCCGAGCCCGGTAACCAACTCGGAATTCACCCAAATTCTGGCAGGAGTGTTGAAGCGCCCGGCGATCTTGCCGGTTTCGGCCTTCGCTGCACGGCTGGCATTTGGAGAATTTGCGGATGAAGGTCTGCTGGCGAGCGCGAGAGTGATGCCGCGAATGCTAATGGAAAGTGGATTTGAATTCCGAAACCAGGAACTTCAGCCCGCATTAAAAGACTTCTTGTGAAGCATATGGCCCAAATCACCGTGGAAGAGGGCGCTTTCAGCGCCGCGTTAATCAGAACGCACGAATTACTTCGTCCTTGCCTTGGCGAATTCCTCTACCCGCTCGCGCACACTCAGCACATGCTTTGGCAGTGGCAGATGACTGCCTTCTTCAAGGATGGGAATCAATTTGTCGAACTCCGGTCCGGAATGCGACCCGGTTACGATAATCCGAATCGGATGAAACAACTCTTTGCCTTTGGCGGCGGTCTCCGCTTTTACTTCGTTCACGATTTTCTTGAATTGCTCCGGCGTGAGTCTGCTTTCGCGGGCCAATTCGTCTTCGAGAATCTTCACCGTGAACCTGGCCAGCACTGCATCGGAGTGGGGCCAGGCCAGCACCTCGGCGTTGTCCGGAGAAGCCAGTGCGGCCTTTGCCTCGTAGTGAAAAATCAGATTTGCACGCTCCGGCAATTGATCAAGGCGGTCCACAGACGGCGCCACAAGCGCCAACACACGGTCGAACCAAATCTCCATTCCGGAATCTAAAGGCTCTGCCAGTAGTCCAGCGTCTTCAAAGTACAGACTTGCTACTGTCGCGAGCCGTTCTACAGGTTTTTGTTTGATGTAATGCCGGTTCAGCCAATACAGCTTCTCCATGTCAAAGACTGCGGGGGACGGCGTGACCCGCTCCAGCGAAAATTCCTTAACCAGTTCATTGAGCGAGAATATCTCGCGCGTTCCCCCCGTTGGCGCCCAACCCAGCAGGGCCAGATAGTTCACCAGTGCTTCGGGCAGAACTCCCATATCGCGAAAATTCGCGATGGAAGTCGCGCCATGACGTTTCGAGAGCCGCTCCCTGTCAGCGCCAAGGATGGTTGAAAGATGCGCAAACTCCGGCACCGGCCATCCTAGCGCTTCGTACAGTGTTACCTGCTTGGGAGTGTTCGAAAGATGGTCGTCGCCGCGGATCACATGCGTGATTTTCATCAGCGCGTCATCAATCACCACAACGTAGTTGTAAACCGGCATGCCTGACGAACGCAGGATGATGGGATCGCTCACCACTTCGTTCGAGAATTCGACAGGTCCGTGAACTATGTCGTGGAAGCGGATGGGGTGCTCGGGAATCCGCAAACGAATGGCGCACAGTTCACCCGCATTCCGGCGGCGCTGCCCCTCTTCGGGATCAATGATGCGGCACTTGCCCGAATAAATTGGCTGGCGGTGCTCCGCAGTGGCTCGTTCACGCTCCCGCTGAAGCTCCTCTTCAGAGCAGAAGCACAGATAAGCCTTGTGTTCGCTCAACAACCTCTCGGCGTGCTCACGATAAATCGTAAGCCGGTCGGATTGTCTATAAGGGCCATATGCGCCGCCAACATCCGGCCCTTCGTCCCAGTCCAGGCCAAGCCACTTCAAATCGTCAATGAGCTGGTCTTCAAAGCCCGCTTCGCTGCGATCAACATCGGTATCCTCGATACGAAGTACCATGGTCCCGCCCTTTTGCCGCGCAAAAAGCCAGTTGAAGAGAGCGGTGCGCGCGTTGCCGACATGCAGATGTCCAGTGGGCGAAGGGGCGAAACGCACGCGGATATTCGAATCTGTGGTCACGGAAAGATGTTAGCAGGACTCGGAATTTCCTTGCGTGGATCGCAAAACTACGCGTCGTCTTCAGATCGCTTTTGCAGTTCTTGCCATAGCTTGTCGAGGACTTCGGACCGTCTCGGACCTTGTAGCTCGCGTTCCAATTCTTCGAGAGCGACCGCGACCACGTGGTAATGGTGAGCCCCGGCAAACCGTGGATCAGAGGTCACTTCAAGCCACAAGCGGTGAAGCAGAGCGAGGTCCTGGTTGCGCAAATGCGGCGCGTGCGGGCCCAGATAATATTCGCGGGAGACGCCGTTAGGCAGTCGCACTTCCATTACCAGCCGCGGTTTCGGATCGGGCAGACGCTCCCAGGCGTCGCCGGTCAACTTAGCCTGCTCATCGGGACTCAACTTGTTCGAGAGGCCACAAACAATCCTGCTGGATTCAAGCCGCTGTGCGGTCACGATAATGGAATCAAAGACGTCGGCGGCTGGGACCACAAGCAGCGAGATGGGTTTGCCTTCTTTTTCCGCAGCCGCGACCGCGGCAGTGAACAATTCCTGCTCGTAGTGATCGAAAACCTGACTCGCCTCAAAGGTAGTGCTGCCGCTGAAAGAGTGCTCCCGGTGATAGAGGCGGGCGGTCATGACTACAACATCCTGCTGTCTGGTGTCCGTTCTTCGCAAGACCTCACGCAGGTAATACAAGTTCTTGGGATCGCGGACTGCCACGAGAATGTTTCCAGGGCGGACACCCAGCGTCTCGCCCGCCGGTTCTTCGTTTCCATAGACCCGGAACTGGTCGAGACTCTCGGGTTTACCGGCCCGCTGCTTCGCAACCCGCCGCTCGGAATATGTGAACAGCGCAAAGAAAACCAAACTGAACGAGACGCCTCCAATGGTCGCCTGATATTTGGTGAAGAAGTTGACGACCGCGGTGATGAATAGCACAGTTGCGATCAGGATCACTCCCAGCGGCAGTTCACGACCGTTGCCGAGCGGAATATTTCCGGGAACTTTCCACTCTCGTTTCGATGGTTCCGTATAACGCAGCACCAGCACCGCCAACGCCATCATGGCGAAGCTCCACACCACTCCAAATGCGTACAGACCAGCGAGAGTGAATACGTTTCCGCGCGTCACGATGATGGTCAACAACTGCAGCCCGACCACAAGATTGATGATCCGGTAACTTGTTCCATAGCGCGGGTGCGGCTTCTGAAACGCGTTAGTAAGCACGCCATCTTCAGCAACCCGATTGAGCACGCCGTTTGCGCCTACAACCGAGGTATTCTGCGCGCCAGAAAGGATGAGGACCCCAACCAGGACTACGAAACCGTGAAAAACCAACCTGGCCCACAGCGGTCCCCAAAGGTGCATCGCAATGCCGCTGATGAGATTCCCGAAGTACTCATGCCTAACGCTGTCGGGAATGATCATCACCGCGAAAAACGAAGTCAGGGCGGTAAACAGAAGCGCATAGATTCCGATTACCACTGCAGCCTTTTTCAGATTCCTCAACTTCGGATGCGCGATTTCGCGGTTCACCTGAGCCAGGGTTTCCTCGCCACTCATGGCCAGCACCGAATGGCCGAAGCCCACAAAGACGAGGAACATTGTCAGGTGGCTGAGCCAGCTTCCCTTCAGCGGGCTCAACCATCCGAGCGATTCTCTGTTCAAGATAATTCCGTACTTGAGCGGGTTCGGAGGAACCTGGAAGGGAACATGGAAGAGAGTAACCACGCACCAGACAATGAGAATCACGACCATCACCGTGGTGATGGCCATGATCTGCACCGCTTTCTGGCTGGATTCATGCATGCCCTGGGTGTTTTTCCACCAGAAATAAAGTGTGACGAGTATCCCGAAAACAGCGGCGAACGCGTTCTCGGGAAAATGGCGCAGCGGATGCCCAGCATAGCGCGCTGTGTCTTCGATGAAGCCGGCCAGGTATTCTCCAGCCACAACTGAGCTGAGCGGCCCGGTCAGCACATAGTCGAACAGCAGCGCAGAAACCGAAAACTTCGCCAGGGTGTTGCCCATCGCACGCCGGACCACGCGGTAAACGCCGCCGCGCACAAACATGCTGGTTGATTCGATGTAGAGAGCGCGAACACAATTGGCGAACAGCATTACCGCGAGGATGAACCAGGGCGCGCTTTTGCCAATGACCTTCTCTGCGTCTCCACCAACGTAGTACGCAGACGATCCGAGGTCTGCGAGGACGATCGCCGCCGCGCGCCAGAAGGAGATGAAGCTCAAGAGCACCGTCGTGGCAACGAACACCTTGACGACTGGACGCTTCGTATTTCCCAGGGTTGTCGACATATACCTGCGGACTAAACCGCTGTAGTCTTAGAAACTTAACACATCAGATGGATTGATTACTGTGACTTTCGCGGAAGGTAGGAGCCAGATGCGTTTTCGTGATGCGGTCGTGCCATGAGAGCTGGTCTTCATCCAGAAAGCACCACGCGTAGCCCAAGCCGAGCGAAACACAGGAGAGCAACGACGCCAGCACACGCCAGCGCCGCAAATTTCGCGAGGCAGGCGTGCCGTCGAATCGAGTCACCGCAAGTCTCGCGACGCGCAGTCCTGGAGTCGTCCCACAGAAGACCAGGAGGGCGTACTGGTAAGCCGGCCACAGCGCAGCCATCAAGCCGCCTGCAAGTTCGACATCGGTTCGCCATGGCGGAGTAGCGCCAGTAATTCGGAAGAAGACATATCTGAAAGCGATCACCGCAACCGCGACGATCAGAACGTCGACCCCTGCCGCGAGCGCTCGTCGCGAAAGGGCAGCAGACTGCAGCGGCATGTCCAATCCGGGACGCCGATCCGGTTCCGGCTCGCGGACTGCTTCCATAAGAATGCCTCCCAACGCCGGCGGGGGAGGCAGCAGTTCCGGCGCCTCGACGATGCGAGGCCGGTCCAACATCGGCTCAGCAAGTTCGTCAGTCCTGACCGGTGGAGCAGTCCGTGGAAATTCCAGCACCCGCGCTGTCGAGTCTGTGAAAATCGGCGTGCGCGTTTGCCGAGGCACAGCCTCGACCGCAACCGGCTCGCTTACGGTCTCTGGAACAAACGACGTGGCCTCGGCGGTCGTCCGGTTACGACTTGTGCCTGCTTCGAACTGTAATCGCAATGACGGATATCGGTCTTTGCGTGGCCTACGCGACTTGTAGCTGCTCACTTTGGCGCTGACCTGGTCGCGCCAGTCGTGTTCCCCCTCACAAGTTTCATTTCCCACCGGCACGGACCTATCTTGTGAGGACTGCTCTCGGTTGGTCGTGATGGTACGGCTCTCGGTCGTACCGGCAGACTCTGTGGATCTGGTATCAGCATGGCTGGAGGCCATACCGCCCCGATCCTCAGATGATGAATGTGGCGCTTCCCCGCAATCTTCCTGTGCATCCACCACAAATTGTGGTCGCTCAAACTGCGCATCCAAACTAGCGGAAAATTGCTGTTCGCTGCGGTCCGGTCCTTCTGGGTCGAAGTATGTTGTCGCTGGATCGGAATCGGATTGGACTTCAGGTGGGTTCATGGCAACAGAAACTCTGTTCTCCTCGGCATAGCTTCGGTGCCGCAGGAGAAACAAATCTCAGCCGGGTCCTTTGCCTCGGGAGGCGTGAACGTGCTACCTTCTCGCAAAGTCCCGCGCTTTCTGGTGTCTGCCGGACTCATTGCGCTCCCGATGACTTCCCGCACTCGATTGCTTATCACGGCGGCGGTGCTTTGTCATCTGCTACTCGCACCACGCTTAGTTACCAGCCAGTTGCATCCCACTTCACCCGAACACCGGAACCTGCCGGAAGCTCCCCGTGAATCCTCACAGCCGGTCACCATACAAGCATTGCAGCAGGAAAAGGACGGGCCGGTTTACAAACTACGCGGCAACGTCAAAATCGACTATGAGACCTACACGTTTTCTGCGGACGAGGTCACTTACAACTCTGATTCCGGAGACGTCCAGGGCGAAGGTCACTTACTGCTCGAGGGTGGGCCCAATGACGAGCACATCCAGGCCTCGCGTGGCAAATACAACTTGAAGATCGAGAGCGGCAGGTTTGAGGAGGTGACTGGAAGCATCGGGCTGAAGTTCCGGAATACTCGGAGCATCTTCACCACTTCCAACCCATTTTTCTTTACCGGCAAAGTTGTGGAGAAGATCGGCCCGGACCACTACGTCGTCAATGACGGCACCGTGACCACGTGCGAACTGCCCCGCCCTAAGTGGCAGTTCTCCTCGCACAAGGTTGTGGTAGATGTTGGAGCCAACGCAAAGATTTACCATAGCGATTTTCGCGTCGAAGGCATCCCAGTTCTCTATCTTCCATTCGCGACGCATCCTGTGCAGAAGGTGCCGCGGCAGTCGGGTTTTCTGATTCCGAACCTGGGGCGTTCTTCGACCCGTGGCTTTACCATGGGAGAATCCGCCTTCTGGGCAATCAGCCGCAGCATGGATTTACTCGCCGGGGCCGAATACTTCTCCCGCCGGGGTTGGGCGCCAGACGGTGAGTTCCGCGCGCGCCCATCGGAGGACTCGTTCGTGGATCTGACTTTCTTCAGCGTCTTCGATCGCGGGCTCAATGGAGTGAACCAGGGAGGCACCGAAGCCCGGCTAAATTCTGAAGTCGCGTTCGCCGACAATTTCCGCGGCGTTGCCAATGTCGACTATCTCAGTTCCTATGTCTTTCGGCTGGCCTTCAGTGATGTCTTTACACAGGCGGTCAACTCCGAAGTCCGCTCCCAGGCGTTCCTTTCGAACACCACTGGCAGTCTCTTCATGAACGCGACTACCAGACGTTACCAGGACTTCCAAAGCACCACGCCGGGAGACGTCATCACCATTCTTCATGCGCCTGGAGCTGAGGTCTCCAGGGTGGACCAGCAACTGGGAAATTGGCCTTTGCACGCCAGCTTTGAGGCTGCTGCCGAAGGACTCTCGCGCAGCGAACCTTCCTTCAGCACCGCTCCCTTACTGGGACGCTTCGACATGAACCCGGTCGTGTCTCTGCCCTTGTTGCTCAGGGGCTGGAGTTTTCGTCCGGAGCTTTCTCTAAGAGACACCATCTACACCCAGCAACTGGTTCCCTCGGGTGGCGTCGCGCTCACTGACGTGGGCACCGCGATTTCGAAAACCATAAATCGGAAGGCACTCCAGGGGTCAGTCGAACTGCGCCCGCCAGCGCTTGACCGGATATTCGATCGCGAACTTCTTGGCCGCAAGTGGAAGCATGTGATCGAACCACGAATCACATACACCTACGTCACCGGAGTGGAGAACTTCTCGCACATCCTGCGTTTTGACGATCGCGACATCCTCAGCGATACCAATGGAGTTGAGTACGCCATTGTGAACCGCCTCTATGCCAAGCGCACTTCTGCCGAGCCAGACAAATGCGGCCCAGATGGGATACCTGCGCTGATTGCCGGAGCGGCACCGCCCTCCAGCCGCGTTCCCTGGGAGCACAGCCAGCGCGCGCGTGAACAACCGTGTCCCAAGCAGCCGGATACTCGCGAAATCGTCACCTGGGAGCTGGCGCAGAAGTATTTTCTGGACCCCACTTTTGGCGGCGCGCTAGTTCCCGGTAGGCGCAACGTTCTTACCAGCACAGTGGATTTGACGGGAATCGCATTTCTGACCGAAGCACGGCGTCTTTCACCGCTGATTTCGCGAGTGCGGGTCTCTACCAGCGCTCGCAGCGACCTGGAATGGGACGTGGATTACGATTTCCAGGCTGGACGCGTGAATACGAGCACCGCTCTCTTCAATCATCACATCGGACTGTTCACGGTGGGGGCTGGAAACGCGTTTCTGCATGTCCCCAGCGGGGTCTCCGCTTCAAACACTATCGCAGCTGCGGAGAAATTCAATCAGTTTCGGGGTGTCCTCGGCTATGGGAGCGCGAACCGCATTGGATTCAGCGGGGCAGCCAGCCTAGGCTTTGATGCCAGGCTCAGGCAGCTCCAATATGGTTCAGCCCAGCTCGCTTACAATTGGGATTGCTGTGGGGTAGACATCGAATACCGGCGCTTTGCGCTGGCATCGGTGCGAAATGAAAATCAGTTCCGGTTCACTATTTCACTCGCCAATGTGGGCGCTTTTGGAAATCTGAGGCGGGGAGAACGGCTCTTCTAGCCGGTGCAACCGGCGCCCGAATTTCGGCATAAGATATTTCTATGATGGCATCCATCGAACTGGCCTCAAAACGCGCTGCCCTTGACCGTCAGCTCCGCTCCCTGGGGCGTACTCTGGTGGCCTACTCCGGAGGAACTGATTCGGCGTTCCTGGCTTGGGCTTCGTATCAAGCCCAGGGCAATGAAATGCTGGCAGTGATTGCTGATTCGCCTAGCCTGGCCCGCTTCCAGCTCGCAGACGCCATTGCGTTCGCCCGTGAGCAGAGTATTCCGCTCGAAATCATTCACACCGAGGAGCTTGATCGTCCCGAATACGTCCGCAACGATTCTTCCCGCTGCTTTCATTGCAAAGACGAGCTTTTCACCGTCATGGAGAGTTTTGGCACCACGCATGGATTTGAAACCATCGCGTATGGTGTGAACCTGGACGACAAAAGCGATTTCCGCCCCGGCCAGGTCGCAGCTTCGCAGCACAGGGTTGCCGCGCCACTCCTTGATGCCGGTCTCAGCAAGGAAGAAATTCGCACTCTCGCCCGCGAGTCGGGACTGCGCATATGGGACAAGCCGGCCTCCGCCTGCCTCTCGTCGCGTATCGAGTGGGGCCGCCCGGTCACCACAGAGGCTCTAACTGCTGTCGAGCAGGGCGAGGAAGCCCTGAGGCAGCTCGGGTTCCAGCAATTCCGTGTGCGCCATCACGGAGAGATCGCCCGCATCGAGATCGCTCGTGAAGAAATGCCTCGCGCTCTTACCGCGGAAATGGCGGCCAAGTTCACCCGAATTTTTAAGGACTTGGGATTCAAGTTTGTGACTCTCGACTTGGAAGGCTTCCGCTCAGGATCTATGAATGCTCTGCTTCCTCCAGAGCGGATCGTCCCTGCTTGAAGTTAGCCCGCCTGCTTCCAGGCGCTCCCCTGTGAGATAATTTGGGCAACTCCTCATGGTCAGGCGGTATCTGGTGATTTCGTGCAAGCGCACTTTCTTTGTTTTCCTGATGATCTGTCTGGGCTGCTCGGCGCAGCTTGCTCCAACTGAGCTTGCGCAGCGGATTGAGCGCCAGCTTCGCGTGTCCTACAACGTACCCGCAAGCGTAAAGGTCGTCATTTCCTCCACGCGCGCCAGCGAATTCCCCAATTACGATGCCTTGACTATCACCTTCGATGGCGATGGCAAGAAGCAGAACTTGGAATTCCTGCTGTCCAAAGACCAGAAGACGCTGGTAAGGATGACCAAGATGGATTTGAGCAAGGACCCGTACGCCGAGAAGATGAAGAAAATCGACGTGAAGGGACGCCCGATCCGCGGGAATGCAAATGCGAAAGTCGTAGTCGTCAATTACGATGATTTTCAGTGTCCGTTCTGCTCGAAGGTCCATCAGACACTGTTTCCAGAGTTGCTCAAGGAATATGGCGACCGTGTGGCTTTCATCTACAAAGATTTCCCGCTGGCTGAGATCCATCCCTGGGCAATGCACGCCGCCGTAGACGCAAATTGCCTGGCCGCCCAGAATGGTGACGCATATTGGGACTTCGCCGATTACATCCATGCCAACCGGCAAGTCGTGAACTCGGAAAAAGGTTTGGAGAATCAACTCGCTGCGCTGGACCGCATTACCATGACTGGAGCCGGTAAGTTCAAGCTGGATACGACGAAACTGCAACTCTGTGTCAAGGCCCAGGCCGACGATGCAGTGAAGGCCTCGGTTAAGGAAGGCGAGTCCCTTGAAGTGAGCGGCACGCCGACGATGTTTGTCAACGGCCAGATGATGGATGGAGCGCGCCCGATCGCCGAATTTCGAGCGCTGTTCGATAACGCGCTGCAGCAGGCTGGCGTGCCGGCTCCGACGCATCCCGCCGCTTCCGCCGCTACTCCTTCGCCGGCAGCACCCTCCGGTCAAGCGGTTGTCCCACGGTAACGCAATTTCGAATGGAGAAAGAATTGAAGCCCACCCCTAATCTCAGGAAAACTCTCGTCCTTTTGCTGGCGATTGCGGTAGCGACTCTCGCAGCCTCCTGCGCCTTTAAGCCCTCCGGCGACGATGTGGCCGCTAGTGTTGATGGGCAAAAGATTTACCGTGCCGATGTCGAAAAGTATTTTCAAAACCAGACCGCTGGCTCACCTCAGCCGTTGAGCGACGAGCAAGCCACCAGTTTGCGTCTGAGCATTCTGCGCGAATTGATCGAAAACGAGATCCTGATGCATCGCGCAGCCAAGCTCGGGTTACTCGCTACCGACGACGAGGTTGACCGCAAGCTTAATGAGATCAAGTCACCTTATGGCACCGAGGAATTTACGCGGAAGCTGCAGGAAAGGAAGTTTTCGCTCGACGATTTCAAGCGCGATATCCGGCGGACGCTGACCGCCGATAAGGTGCTGCACAAGGAAATAACTTCCAAGATAAATGTCAGCCCGCAGGATATTACCAGCTACTATAAGCAGCACCGAGCGGAGTTCAATCCCATTGAGCCTCGTTATCATCTGGCACGCATTCTGGTCACCGCCAGCACCAACCCACAAGGGCAGAGTGGCGGGAACAAGGCGCGAAACGAAGCTGAGGCCCGCAAGAAGATTGAAACCGTGCTGGCGCGCCTGCAGGCTGGCGAGGACTTCTCCGCCGTTGCTATGACTTACTCCGAGGACGAAACAACTGCGGCCAATGGGGGAGATATCGGGATTGCCCCTGAGTCCGCGCTAGTCAGGCAAACCGATCCGGCCACCCGCGAGAGCGTGATGAAACTGAAGCCCGGCCAGTACACTCCCGTCATAACATTAGGAAACCCTGCCACCAAACAGATAACCGGCTTTCAGATTGTGAAGTTGCTTGCTCTCGAACCGGCGGGGCAGCGTGACCTTTCCGATCCCCGAGTGGAGCAGGAAATTCGAACGCAGTTACAAGACCACCGCGAACAATTGCTGAAAGCGGCCTATTACGAAGTCATGCGCGATCAGGCGAAGATCGAGAATTACTTCGCGCAGCATGTGCTCAATACCATCGGCGCCGCGCATTGACCGACTGCTCCATCCGGTAGGTCGGTTGCGGCTATTTCGCAAAATGTGGAAGCATCCTTCCGTCACTCCACGATGGCCAGTACGTCGCCGGCATTCACTTTTTCGCCATCATGAGCCAGCATTCTCTTCAGGACTCCCTCTTTCGGCGACCGGATTTCGTTCTGCATTTTCATGGCCTCGACCACGATGATTCCCTGTCCCGCAGAAATCTTGTCGCCTTCGCGCGCGAGTACCCGCACCACCGTGCCGGGCATGGAAGCAGTCAGCCTCTGCGGGCCCGCGTCGGCCAACCCCGCGCGCCTTCTGCTTCGCAGGGACCGTGGGTCCTGGACGGAAACTTCGTAGCGGCTTCCACCTACGAAGAGCCTCTGGCCTTCTCCCGCGGTCTCATTACGCACCGCAAATGATTCTCCATCCACAACGAGCGAGAGCACGTCCGGACTGATTTGAACTGCATCGACGGCGATCTCGCGCCCCTCTAGCCGACACACCCAGCGATCTTTGACTTTATGGCTAGGGGCCGACCCCAGGTCGATTGGGACATCGCTCGACTTCGTTATTTCGAGTCGATAAGTTCTCCCGCCGAGGCTGATGTTGTAAACCATCCCTTTATCTCAGGGCCTCAGCGCGCGCTACTCTGCTCCAGTTCGACGTGTTTGACGCCACTGCTGACGGAATCGGGATTCCCCTGTCTTTTGCGGAATTAAGCGCATAGAAGATCCCGGCGGCGATGACGGCAATTTCGTTGCCGCTCTGGGTTGCCTCTGATGGGGACCTCTCGTTTAACCGGGTCAGGTAGCCCGTGTCTGTTTTGCCGGCAATGAATTCTTGATCGGAAAGAATCTGTTGAAACAGTGGCAGGTTTGTCTTTACACCAGCGATGACATACTCCGGCAGCGCCCGCCTCAACCGCCCGACTGCCTGCTCACGGTTCTCGCCGTATCCGATCAGCTTGGCCAGCAGCGGATCATATTCAATCGGGACATCCCATCCCTGGTAGATGCCGCTGTCCACGCGGATCCCTGGCCCCGAGGGTTCGGTGAGCGCAGTGATGGTTCCAGGACTAGGGAAATAATTGTTGTCGGGATCTTCGGCATAGATGCGGCACTCGATCGCGTGCCCGCGAATGCGCACATCTTCCTGCGTAAACGGGAGCTTCTCTCCGGCCGCTATGCGTATCTGCAGATGAACCAGATCCAATCCGGCGACAAGCTCGGTCACCGGATGTTCCACTTGTAGGCGGGTATTCATTTCGAGGAAATAAAAATTCCCGCTCGCGTCAGCCAGAAACTCTATTGTCCCGGCGTTCGTGTATCCTGCCGCCTTCGCGGCCTTTACGGCGACCTCGCCCATCTTTCTGCGCATCTCCGGAGTTGCAGCCGGAGATGGAGACTCCTCCAACACTTTCTGGTGGCGCCTTTGGATGGAACATTCGCGCTCTCCCAGATAAACACAGGTTCCATGCTCATCGGCCAGCACCTGCATTTCAATGTGCCTCGGATTCTCGATCGCCTTTTCCAAATAGACTTCAGGGTTCCCGAAAGACCGTTGTCCCTCACTCTGTGCGGACTCCAGAGCGGGGGCAAGTTCGGTTTCGCTGGCAACCAGTCGCATTCCTTTTCCGCCACCACCGGCTGCGGCCTTCAGCATCACCGGATAACCGAGTTTCTTGGCTATTTCCGCTGCTTGGGCAAGGGATTCGAGCCCTTTCGATGTTCCGGGCACAAACGGCACACCGGCCTTCTCCATCTGTTGCCGGGCGCGGGTCTTCGATCCCATGAGGTCGATCGACTCGGGCGAAGGCCCGATGAACTTGATTCCAGCACCCCGGCAAGCCCGCGCGAAAGCGGAGTTTTCCGATAGGAATCCATAACCAGGATGTATGGCATCGGCGCGGCAGCGCTTCGCGGCATCCAAAATGTGGTCAATGTTCAAATACGACTCGCTGGCTGCAGGTGGACCAATCCGGTAAGCCTCGTCGGCTTTTAGCACGTGCAGCGCCGCACGATCCGTGTCCGAATAGACCGCGACTGCCACAAACCCCAGCTCATGGCAGGCGCGAATGACTCGCACGGCTATCTCACCGCGATTCGCTATTAGGAGTTTTTTTAACATCGGAATGTCAAAAATGGGCCTTGCTTCCGGGGGCCACTCACAATTTTAGCGGGCAAAAATAAACCCCTCCGTCGAGAAGGGGCTGATTGCGTCCCACGGTTCAGAAATCTACTTTTGCTGGTCCATGGTGATGCCCTGCGGTCCGGCCTGCTTCTCTGCCTTCGCCTTCTTCGCAGCCATTGTCTTATCCACCCACTCGTCAGCAGCTTTCAGGTCAGCGGCGCGTTGTTCCGGCTGGTCGCATTCCCGGTCTGCCTTCTCGCGGTAAAGCAGGTTCATATACGCCATGGCGTCGTCGTAATCCTGCCGCATCTGCAGGGCCTTGGTGAGACTGTCAATGCCATCCTGAATCACGCTGCCGCCCTCTTCTCGCAGCTTGGCGCAGAGCTTTTTGTCCTTAAGCGGCTCGTCCGGCCGGAGGCCGAGCTTCGCCCGCTCTTCCATCCGCGGCTGGTAGGCTTGCGTCCAGTCTATGACGCCAATCGAGTAGTAAGCCTCGGGATCATTCGGGTCAAGCTCGATTGCCTTGCGATAGTAGCTCTTCGCATCTTCAAACTTCTTCATCTGAAGATACAGGTACGCGATCCCCTTGATGCTGTTTACATTCTTCGGGTCCTGTTGCAGCACCGACATGTATTGTTGAATTGCGGCGTTTGCGTTCTGCAGGTTTTCAGGTGAATCCACGCCCGGGATGTACTGCGCCAAATACGCCGCGGCTAGATAGATCTTGGCATTTTGCAGCCCTGGATCCAACGTTACCGCTTGTTGGAAATGACCAATTGCCTGCTCGTATCTGGCATTCTTATAGGAAGCCACGCCCTTGTTCAACTGGTCGCGCGCCTTCAGCTTGTTGCAGCCGGTCGCGGACAGCATGATGGCAACCGCGCCTACCAATGCCATAATTCTCAGGCTCATTCTCATGGATTGTTCCACTCCCCCCGCCGGAAATCCTGCATCAACCCAGCCGCATAAGATAACACAACACGGTGCGCGTAGAGACGTAGCTTCGCTACGTCTCCCAGACGTTGCAAGCAACGTCTCTACAAGTCCCGTATGGGATTCTTCCTTTAGCCGCCAGCCTCAATCTTGGCGGTGATCAGACCCACTTTGTCCACGCCCGAGGCATGCGCGATATCAATCACGTTCGCGATATCGGCAAACGGAATATTATCGTCACCCTTCACGAACATCACTTTTTCGGCGCGCGTCTTGAAGATGTCGGTCAATCGTCCCTGCAGCCCGTCCCAGGTGGCATCGTCCTGGTTGATTTTCACGCCTGGCGTCTGTCCCGGCCCTCGGTCAATGACTTGGACAACAATGGTGCGGTCGGGCTGCTGGTTTTTGGGCTGGTTGGGTGGCGGTGGCTGAGGCACCAATGCGTCCAATCCATGCGGAGTCAGTGGTGTGATCACCATAAAAATGATCAGCAGCACCAGCAGAACGTCGATGAGCGGGGTCACGTTGATTTCGCAGCTTTGACCGCCCTTACCGCCAATTGCCATTCCCATAGAAAATCTCCTTAGAAGTCTTATTCTGCTCCGCTAGGTGCAGGCGGCGCGCCAGGCGGAGGAGGGTTCTGTTGCTTTTTCGTGTCGGTCAGCAGGCCCAAATCGTCCACCCCAGCCGCACGAACATTGTCCACCACCTCGACCACCCACTTGTACTTCGCACGCGCATCGGCGCGAAGGTAAACGATCTTGTCCGTACGGCTTGCGATCCGGTCTTTGATCTTGTTGGTAAGCTGGTCGGGCTCGATAGGATCGTTTCCAAAGTAGACGCGGCCGTCGCGTGTAACCGCCACAGTTAGAGCGTCTTCTTTGTCGGCGTCCTTCATCGTATCCGGATTATTGACCTTCGCGAGGTCGACCGGAATACCCTTTTGCAACATCGGCGTGATCACCATGAAGATGATCAGCAACACCAGCATGACATCCACCATGGGCGTCACGTTGATGTTCGAATTGACCTTCGCACCTTCGTTTCTTATGCTGATTGCCATAATTCTTCTCCTAAGGAGGCGGGTTCGGCGAAATCAAGCGCCGAACCCTGCAACTCAACATGATTCCATCTCGCGTAGGGGCGGGTGCCCTCACCCACCCGCCCGGACGAGGGCGTCCGGGCCTACGTAAGCCGTTTTACCGGCGCACTGCCCCCCGGCGCTTCAGAAAGTAATCAATCAGCTCACTCGACGAGTTGTCCATCTCCACGTCGAACGCTTCCACCCGGCCGGTCAGATAGTTAAACATCATCACGGCCGGAATGGCCACCAGCAGCCCGAAAGCTGTGGTCACCAGGGCTTCCGCGATACCGCCAGCTACTGCCGCCAGACCAGTCGCCTTCTCCTGCGAAATCCCTTTGAAGGCGTTCAGAATGCCCATGACCGTTCCAAACAGTCCGACGAATGGCGCGGTCGAACCGATCGTCGCCAGTCCGCCCAGGCCTCGCTTCAATTCCGCATGAACAATGGCTTCGGTGCGCTCCAGCGCGCGCTTGGAAGCCTCGATGGTCTCGCCGGGAATGTCGCTGCTGTCCTGGTGGGCCCGGAATTCCATCAAGCCGGCCGTGACTACCTTGGCCAGATGGCTTTTCTTATTGCGCTCGGCCACCTTGATGGCCTCGTCAATCTTTCCATCCCGCAGTGCGCCTGCCACTGCTGGAGCAAAAGCCCTGGACTGCTTGCGGGCTGCGTTGAACGCCATCCAGCGGTCAATCATCACGCCGAAAGACCAGCCGGACATGATGAACAGAATAACGACCACTCCGCGGGCGACCCATCCCATTGCTTTCCACAGGGAAATCGCGTCCCACTGCGGAGCGCCGGTATCCTGCAAAAGCCAGGTGGCGGTCGTCGAAATATGAGCTACCAGGTGTGTTGCTGCATGAGCTGCAAACATGAGTTGCTTATCCTCCTCAGAACTTTATCTGCTGCCGATTTTGAAAGCCTGACAGGACCAGTAAATTTGGCCCGGGACAACTCGCAATCGCGATCGCGCGCGACTACGATCCTGAAAGCGAGAAAATAACTGTAATTTGCGTATCCACTTCCACTGGCTCACCGTTCAAAATGTACGGTTTGTAACGCCACTGCTTGACTGCGTCCAGCGCTGCCTGAGTCAGCAGCGGATGTCCGCTAAGCACATGCAGGTTCTGGATGGTCCCATCTTTGCCGATTAAGGCCGCCAACTGCACATTACCTTGAACACGAGCAGTTTTCGCCAACTGTGGATAGTTGGGTTGCACTTTGTGGATCACCAACCCGGCGACAACGCCTTGAGACACACGAATGCGCTGCACCGCAACTTTCGGCACTGCCGTCGGGGTCCCACCAATAATCGATCCCATCACACCGCCCATCGATCCTCCCGGCACCCCTCCGGGTACTCCGCCCACAACACCCATGGACGGCGGCGGCGCTTCTTCTTCCTTAATCATCTCTACTTTTTTAGGTATCTTGGTGGGCGTCCGGAGCTGATTGTTGATAATGTCCGTCTGCACCTGTTTCACCACCTTCACTGCGACAGGCGGGGGAGGGGGAGGGGGCGGAGGCGGCGGGGCCACCAAAGCCATCATGAGCTGCGCCTTTGGCAATGCCTCAGTAAACAGCAGCGGGATCAGGACCATAATGCCGACAATCACGGCCTGAAGGCCGAAAGAAAACGCGGCGGTTGCCGGCCTACTTGTCTTCAGTCTTCCACCAGATTCGATTAAGCTATCTTCAAACATAAGTTTTCTCCCTGCACAGACCTACGATGCTTTAGACACCGGTCATCCCCGTTTTGCTCCCAGTTCCTGCTTATTTTGCAAGCAGCAGCAAAGAAGCAAAATCGGGCCATCAGCACTGTACAGCTTCCAGCGCGAAACACCCGCTTTAAAACCTATGCCTTCGCTTTCACCTTTTCTCTCCGGCCAGTACCGCTACCCGGCACTACCATTGACGGTCTGTTCCGGCCCGACCGCCAATCCTGATAAGCCACCAGAATCGGAGCAGCAATGGCGATCGAAGAATATGTCCCGATTAAGATGCCGATAACCAGGGCAAAGGAAAACCCGTGCAACACTTCGCCACCAAAAAGGTACAAAGCAAGCACAGTCAGGAATGTTAAACCCGCCGTCAAGATGGTCCGGCTTAAAGTCTGATTTATGCTGCGATTTACGACATCCGACAGCTTCTCCCTTCGCATGAGCTTCAGGTTCTCTCGAATGCGGTCAAACACCACAATGGTGTCGTTGTTGGAGTAGCCGATCAGGGTCAAAATTGCCGCTATCACTGTGAGGGATATGGGTTTATTGGTAAGCGAGAAGGCGCCAATCGTGATCAGCGTATCGTGGAAAACCGTGATCACAGCCGCAACCCCATAAATCCATTCAAACCGAAATGCCAGGTAAACCAGCATGCCTACGAGTGAATACAGCGTGGCTAGTATGGCCTGTTTTCTCAACTGCGCGCCCACCTGCGGGCCTACACTCTCTACCTGATAGACACCGAAATCTGAGAGGAAGAACCCGTCTTGGAGCGAAGCCAATACCGCCGGATCAACCACTCCTCGCAATTCATCAAAGCTCGCCACCACCCCGCCTTTTGTCTTGTCGCGAAAGTTGGTGATGATTTGAGCAATTGCGGTGTAGCGCTGCTGCGCGTCAGTGGCGAGATGTAGTGGATCTCTCTTCAGCAGCTCAGCACTCAGGGCCAGGGAACTGGTGTTATTCAAATCGTGTTTGCCTGCGGGCACATTTCCCTGCAGCACAGCAACAATTTTCTCCTTCGGACTCTCAAGCGCCTGATCGCTCGCCTGCGGGATATCGATCAGTTCCTCGTTGCTGCCGGCGGCACCGTAGCTTTGAATTCGAACGTTGGTCAGGCCGGCTCGATCCATCGCCGCGCGGATAGCATTGCTATCGGGCGCATGGGAATACTTCACATAAACCAGAGTGCCGGCCCGGAAATCGATGCCCAGCGGAATCCCGTGCCAGAAAAGCATCGAGCAAATTCCCGCCACGCTGAAGACCAGCGAAAAGGCGAGAAAATACCACTTCTTGCCGAGAAAATCTATGTTCGCGTTACGAAAAAATTCCACGCTGCGCTTACACCCTTCCCATTGTTCGTGTAGGGGCAGGTGCCCTCACCTGCCCGGCCGAGCATTGCTCGGCAAAATTCTCGGTGAGCTTCGCTCACCCGCCCAGACGAGGGCATCTGGGCCTACATGTTAAATACTCAATGCCTCGCCGACTGCCTTCCGGCTTAAAATCCAATCAAAAATCACTCGTGAAACAAAAACCGCTGTGAACAAGTTCGCGCCCAGACCGAAAACCAGTGTGGTTGCAAATCCTTTCACCGGTCCCGTGCCGAAGAGGAACAGAATTGCCGCGGAAACAATTGTCGTCACGTGGGTATCCACGATCGTGATCCAGGCATGGCCGAAGCCCTGCTCCACCGCTGAAGGTGGCGTCTTTCCATTTCTCAGTTCCTCGCGGATGCGTTCGAAGATCAGCACGTTCGAATCCACGCCCATGCCGACCGTCAGAATCACCCCGGCAATCCCCGGCAAGGTCAGAGTCGCTCCCACAAAGCCCATCATTCCCAGCAGGATAATCAGATTGAAGATTAGCGCGACATCGGCATTAATCCCCGCCGCGCGATAGTAGATGAGCATGAATGCCAGCACGGCGGACATGCCGATGACCGCAGCCCGAACGCCAGAGCGAATCGAGTCGCTACCGAGCGACGGCCCAACTGTCCGCTCTTCTAAATACTTGATTCCAGCCGGCAGCGCTCCCGAACGCAGAACCAGCGACAGATCCTTAGTTTGCTGTTCTGTCATGTGACCGCTAATTTCACCACGGTCACGAATTGGCTCTTTGATGTTCGCGACCTCACGGACCCTGTTGTCCAGCACTACAGCCAGGCTGTCGCCCACATGCTGAGAAGTGAAGCTGTAGAACCGCTGGCCGCCTTCGTTGCTGAGTGTGAAGCTCACGCTCGGCTGCCCGTTCTGATCGCGGCTCGGCTGCGCGTCCCGCAAATCTTGGCCTCTGACCGCAGAAACCCGCGAAACAAAACACCAGGTCGTTTCCGGCCCGTCAGCGCATTGGCCGCTCAACAAGAGCGAGTCAGGCGGAGCAATTCCGCCCTTGTCTTGAAGCGCCGCCTGCTCGCTGGGATATGGCCCGCCCAGCATCTGCTTGATCTCCAGCATGGCGGTGGACTGCATCACGTCTTTTACCCGGGCAGGGTCGTCGATGTCTGGCAGCTGCACCAGAATCTGATACTGTCCCAAGCCGTGCTCCTCGATTGTGGGTTCAGTCACGCCCAGTGAGTCTATGCGGCTGCGGATCGTTTCAATCGCCTGCGAGACCGCCCGGTTCTTAGTGTCGGTGAGCGCCGACGGCTTCATCGTCACTGTCCAGGTGTTGTTGAGGCCGGATGAGGCGTCATATTCAGGCAATTTGTCCTGGATCAAGTTTCGCAGGTCGGAAGTCGCCTCCGGTGGAACACCCTTGATCACAATCTGCTCGGGATGATTGGCAGGATCAGGCTTAGCGATTTCAGCGTAGGTGATCTTCCCCGACTTCATTCCCGCCTTCAGCATTTCAACGGCGTTGTCGGAATCAACATTGACCGCATCGTTCACCTGTACCTGCAGGATCAGGTGTGTCCCGCCTTTGAGATCCAGCCCCAAGTGAATGCGGTTTTGAAGCGAAGCCAGCAGCGCGCTCCCAGAAGCCCCGCTGGGCACGCCGAAGATGCCGTAAACAAACACCAGCAAGGCGCCGACGATGACGACAAGTTTCCAGCCTAGATTCTTATTCATGATCGATACAACTTCCCATAGCTGCTATTTCCCCGGTTCATCTGCGGTTACAACAGAAGTAATGGCCGCCCGGCTGATCTCGACACGCAGATTATCAGGCGGCACGCGCAGGTGAATGTAGTCATCCTTGAGCGCGACGATGGTCCCCCGCAGCCCGCCGCTGGTCACCACTTTGTCGCCGGTCTTCAGCTCTCCCAGCATGGCCTGCCATTTTTTCTGGCGGCGTTGCTGGGGCATGATCAGGACAAAGTAAAAAATGGCGAAAATAAAGATGAGAGGCGCGATCCCCAGCAAGCCCGAGCCGCCACCGAATTGCCATGCCAATAAGCCGCAGATGTTCATTTAGATGCTGGTTGCTCGCGCTCTCATTGCTCGGAGCCGCGCCTGCCCTCGGGGTCCCTTTTCAGGGCTCCCGGCACGTTGGCCCGTTGCGATTTATCGCGGGAGCTATTGCGTATTCAGAACCGGACGTTTCTCACAACCAGGTACAAACTGGGATGGCAAGCTAAGGCTGACCCTTCCAACTCCCACCAGAAAGAAAACGAGCGCTTTCCCAAGTCAAATAGAATGCCGGACGCCACGCATGATGTCAAGGTAGAAGCTCAGGTTGTGGATGGTGTTCAGGACTTGAGCAAGTACCTCGTTTGCCGCATAAAGATGCCGCAAATAGGCGCGCGAATAGCGGCGACACACTCGGCACGAACATTTGGGGTCAAGCGGGCCCTTGTCTCCAGCGTACCGTGCCTGCTTAATTGAGATTTTCCCCTCGGAAGTGAATAGCAAGCCATGCCGCGCCGCCCTGGTGGGCAGCACGCAATCCATCATGTCTACGCCGAGATTCGCATATTCCACAATTTCCTCGGGCGTGCCAACCCCCATCAGATACCGCGGCTTATCTGCCGGGAGGTGCTGCAGAGTCGCTTCGACGACTTCACGGGTCTTGGCGCGCGGCTCGCCCACGCTGAGCCCGCCAATAGCATAGCCGTCAAAGCCGATCCCAATCGTTCGTTCGGCGGATTCTTTTCGAAGCGCGAAGTCCATTCCACCCTGAAGAATGCCGAAGAGAGCCTGCGTCATCTCAGCTCGTTTGGGGGTAGCTCGTGTGGGGACGGGCGCCCTCGCCCGTCCTGTCGAGCTATGCTCGGCATCGGTCGGCGAGCTGGGCTCGCCCGCCCAGACGAGGGCGTCCGGGCCTACATGATTCGGGTCCCATGGCACCTCCCGCTTATGCTCCTCAAAATACTTCTTGCTGCGTTCCGCCCACCTCAATGTCATCTCCATGGACGTCCGCGCCCTCTCCGGCTCGGCCGGATACTCCGTACACTCATCAAACGCCATAATGATGTCCGCGCCCAGGCCAATCTGAGCTGCGATTGCACTCTCCGGGCTTAGAAAATGGGACGATCCGTCCAGATGAGAGCGAAACGTCACGCCCTCTTCCGTGACTTTCCTTAGCTCGTTCAAACTGAAGACCTGAAATCCGCCGGAGTCTGTCAAAATCGCACGCGGCCACGACATGAAGGAATGCAATCCGCCGAGTTTGCGAATCTGCTCAACCCCCGGTCGTAGATAAAGGTGATACGTGTTTCCCAGCAGGATCTCAACGCCCAGTTCCTCTAGCACGTTCTGGGGCACTCCTTTGACCGTGGCCGCGGTTCCCACCGGCATAAACACTGGGGTTTCAACCTTTCCGTGAGGCGTAATCAACCGCGCCCGCCTTGCTTGGCCTCGGGTTGCGGCAATCTCGAACCCAGTTAGCATTGGCTGCGATTGTAAAGGAGAGGGCGAAAACACGATTCACCACGGAGACACGGAGACACAGAGAAAACCGAAACGCGCGAGAAACGGATCTAAGATTCCCCTATGTCCCCAAGCCTCTGTGGTGGATTTTGCTTTTGACTTTCGGTGATAATCCGGTCTGTGAATGCCCGGGTTCGCATCCTCATACTTGTAGTAGTGCTCTCCGTAGCCCTCGCCACCCTGGCCCAAACCACTCCTCAGCCCGCCATCTCCTCGGTGATTTCGTTGTTCGATCATTACCCAATTGTCATCATTGGCGAAGACCATTGGCTGCGCGCGAATGGGGAGTTCTACATCTCCTTGGTGAGCAGCCCGGAATTTGCGAAGCATGCCGATACTCTCGTGCTTGAATGCGGGAACTCGCTCTACCAGGCGATTCTCGATCGCTACGAAAATGGCGAAGACATCCCCTTCGGCCAGATCAGCCAAGTGTGGCGGAACACAACCAAAGTCATGGCATGGGAGTCGCCGATTTATGCGAACCTGATCGCGGCGGTGCGCGATGTGAACCGGGGCCTTCCAGCCGCCGAGCGCATCCGCGTGATCGCCGCGGACTCGCCCATTGACTGGAGCCTGGTTCACGACAGCCGTGACTATGAGAAAGCATTTGGCGGCAATGAGTTTTTTGCCTCCATCATCGAGCGGGAGGTGCTGACGAAAAAGCGCAAAGCCCTGGTCATCATGGGCGACAATCATGTGACCCGCGGAGGAGACGCGCGAGGATATCCCAACCTGACCAGTATGATCGAGAAGCGCGCTCGCCATTCGATCTACGTAATTCTGGCGGATGGCCTACGGACCAACTCCGATCCAGCCTTGCGTGGCACCGCGCCATCTCTTTATCCTCTGCGACGCACGCCTGTCGGGCAAGAATGGTCCAATGGCCGCCGCGCTGAAGAGGCTGCCGATGCGTTCCTCTATTTGGGCGCCTCGCGAGCAAAGGTCGGGCCCGACTGGGAAGCCTTGCAGTCAGACATAGCTTATTTCGCAGAACTCCAGCGCCGTCATTTGATCGAGTTCGGTTGTCCGCTGAACCTGGAGACCTGGAAGAGCCTATCGAATCCGTGCCCGCGATCTTCGTCGGAATCCAGGTTCAACTCAGCAGGTCGATGATCTCGAATTGAAGATTGTCTGACAAATAGTGATATAATGTCAGACAATGTCGTCCAATCGCATAACAGTTCGCGTTCCGCAGTCCCTGACTGCGCGTTTGCGGAGTCGCTCCCGCGCCAAAGGAACAACTGAATCCGAGCTAGTTCGTGAAGCGTTGGAAAGCTATCTCGGACATTCTGCCGGGGAGCGCTCTGCCTTCCAACTGGCGGAGGAAGCCGGAATTATCGGTTCCGTACGAGGTGCCGCAAGGGACTTGAGCACAAACCGCCGCCACCTTAGGGGATTCGGCAAAGGCAAATGAGGCGGGTCCTGGTGGACACTGGCCCGATTGTTGCCATTCTCAGCCGACGCGACCAGTTTCATCGCACTTGTGTCGAAGCTCTGCGGGATATGCCCGGGCCTCTGTTCACTTGTTGGCCGGTCATCACAGAAGCCGCATTGCTCCTGCGGCGTGACTCGAATGCGGTTCAGCAACTACTCAACAGCCTAGATGCAGGATTCCTAGAACTTCTGCCATTAACCACGACGGATGCCAAGCCGATTGCGTTCATTCTCAAGAAGTATCTCGATATCCGAATTCAACTTGCGGATGCTGCGCTGCTCCACCTCGCGGCACGGGATGGTCTGGACACAATCTTCACCTTAGATCGGCGAGATTTTTCGGTGTGCCGGTTGCCGAAAGGGCGTGCGTTCAGGATAGTTCCTAAGCTACTCTGAATGAAACGGAGGGATGCCCATTGTCACGCCTACTTCCCCTTGTCCTTCTTTTGAGCCCGGGCGCGGCAGGGCAGGGCAGCATGTCGAAAGAGACGACCATCACATTGCGGCGCACCTGTCTCGGAACATGCCCCGAGTACAAGCTTACGATTCGCGGAGATGGATCGGTGGTTTACGAGGGAAAGCATTACGTCCACGCCACAGGATTCCGCAAAGGTAAAATTAGTTCCTCAGCAGTCCACGCACTGGTACAGAAATTTCAGGACGCTAATTTCTTCGAGATGTCCGGTGGCGGCATTGTAATTGATGCGCCGGTCCGGACCGTTTCTGTGGACATGAACGGACGTCACAAAGAATTGAAGGAAGGTTGCGCATGCCCTCCTGAACTGGTCAGACTAGAAGACGAAGTTGGCAAGACAGCAGGTTCGGAGCGTTGGGTTCGAGGTCGCGTTCGGGTGTTCTTGCATTGGCCGGGGATGCGCTCATAAAGTTGACGCGCGGCTCGTGATTAACTCCTTGACCCTTTCCCGAAACTCCTCCGCCCCCATGTCCTCCGTCTTCTCTTTCCCCCGCGTGCGCACGTTCACCTTGCCGGCCTCGGCCTCTTTGTCCCCCACAACCAGCATGAATGGCACCTTCTGCATCGCATGCTCGCGGATTTTTGCGTTCATCTTTTCGTTGCGGGCATCGACTTCGACTCGAACGTTTGACTCCCGAAGCTGGGTAGCAACTTTGTTCGCATACTCCACATGCCGCTCGGCAATCGGGATGACCGCAACCTGCACCGGTGAGAGCCATACCGGAAACGCTCCCGCATAGTGCTCGATCAGCACGCCGAAAAACCGCTCAATCGACCCATAGAGCGCTCGATGCACCATGAGCGGCTGCTTGCGCGTCCCGTCTTCGGCAACGTATTCCAAGTTGAATCTCGCCGGCAGGTTGAAATCGAATTGCACCGTCGAAAGCTGCCATAGCCGCCCAATCGCATCCACCAGCTTGATATCAATCTTCGGACCGTAGAACGCCGCCTCACCCGGAATCGTCTTGTACTCAATATTCAGGCGCTTGAGCACTTTTTCCAAAGACGAAGTCGCAAGATTCCACTGATCTTCCGACCCCACAAAACTCGCACGATCATCCGGATTCCAAGTCGAAAGCTCAGTAATGAACTTATCGAATCCAAAATCTTTTAGCGTGTCGCTCGCGAATTCGAGACAGTCGGCAATTTCTTTTTCAATCTGCTCCGGCGTACAAAAAATGTGGGCGTCGTCTTGCGTAAATCCGCGCACCCGCAGCAGGCCATGCATCACGCCCGACCGCTCATACCGATACACCGTGCCCAGCTCGCCCAGCCGCACCGGCAAATCGCGATACGACTTCAGCGAGTCTTTATATATAAGAATGTGGCCGGGGCAATTCATTGGCTTCAGGCGATACTCGGCGTCGTCGAGCTCCATCACGTCAAACATGTTCTGCGCGTAATAGCCTTCGTGCCCCGAGGTCTGCCAAAGCTGCTTGCGCATGACGTGCGGCGTGTAGACCAGCGAATAGCCGCGCTTGATGTACTGGTCGCGCATCCAGTCTTCCATTTCTTTGCGGATGATGCCGCCCTTGGGATGCCAGAAAATCAGCCCCGGCCCGGCCAGCTCCTGAATGGAAAACAGATCGAGCTGCTGCCCAAGCACGCGATGGTCGCGCTTCTTGGCCTCTTCAATCTGGTGCAGATAATTGTCGAGATCTTTTTTCGAGAAGAACGACGTTCCGTAAATCCGCTGCAGTTGCGGATTCTTCTCGTCCCCCAGCCAGTACGCGCCCGCGATATTCAGCAGCTTGAATGCCTTGATCTTGCCGGTCGAAGGAATATGCGGCCCCCGGCAAAAGTCGAGAAACTTGCCAGTCTTGTAAATCGAAATCTTTTCATCGGGACGGGTGAACTGCTCGATGAAGTGGCACTTCATGAAGTCGCCTTCACTCTTGAAGCGCTGCAAGCCTTCATCGCGAGGCAGAAATTCGCGCCCGTAGGGCAGGTTCTGCTGCACCAGTTCCTGCATCTTCTTTTCGATTTTTTCCAAGTCCTCAGGCGTGAACGGAGTCTCGCGATAGAAGTCGTAAAAAAATCCGCTCTCGGTCGCCGGCCCGTGGCCAAGCTTGGTCTCCGGAAAAAGCTCGAGCACCGCCGCCGCCAGCAAATGCGCCGACGAATGCCGATAAACTCCCAGCGCCTCCGGATCTTTCTCCGTGAGGATGCGGAGGTCAGTGTCTTTTTCTAATGGCCGGGTGAGGTCGATGAGGTCGCCGTTGGTCCTCGCCGCGATCGCAGCGTCCGCCAGCCGCGGACTGATTGCCTTCGCGACATCCAGCGCGGTCGAGCCCTTAGGCATTTCCTTGTCGCTCCCATCGGGGAGGTTGATGTGTATGTTGTCAGGCATGGAAAGTTCAGTCTATGGGAGCGGGAAAAGAGGGTCAAACCCGCATAAGACCAAGCCCGCAAAGCTCATCTAAAGATCGCGAGCTAGTGACGTCCAACTGGACGGCCAGCAGGTCGTTCGATTGTCCCAAGGCCTTGGACACGCGCGTGCGTTGCCAGACTGTTTGGATGCAGATCGCTCAGCGACCGGTTCGTCTCTCCAGTTCTTCGGGATACCGCTCCCCCTGAACTGGAATTTTTGAAGCAGCTTGGGGATGCCCCCATCCTTTCGCGTTCTCTGCGAAAGGGTGGGCGGGTTTGGACGATGCCACTGCCGAGAGTGGGTTCGTTCTCGGGAATCCCACCCTCCCCAAACCGGGGAAGGATGGGGCAGCCCACATACCCGCTCATTACTGACCTTTAAACAAATGCGATCGAGAGGTTCCACAGAGTGCCTCTAGTGCGGTTTGAAGGTCTCACCGGTCTCGATCAAGGTCTTCAGCCGTGACAGAATTCGCGGCCAGCCATCAGCGCAGGCAGTGTAAGTAGGATCGTCCTCCGCCCACTCATCATGCACGACCGTTACTTGCGTGGCCTCGCTCTCCGGAACGAGTTCAATGGTCGCGCGCGACATCTTTTGATTTGGCCCCATGGCGAAGGTGTACTGCAGCAGCCTCGGCGCATCAACCTGCAGGACTTCGCCATGTACGTAGGCCATGGGCTTCCCATCGGGTCCCGGGCCCACCCACTCGATGGAACTGCCAGGCTTAAGGTCGGTTTTCAGCTCCGCCCCCGTGAAGATGACGCGATTAGATTCCGCGGACACAAACCCGTCCCAGACTTTCTCCGGCGAGACGGCAAAGTAGAAAACGTATTTCAGCGGTTCACGATGGGCCATGGCGTTGAATTTTACACTGCTGAAATTAGATCCCGGGCGGGCTGCCCCTCCCTTCGCGGTTTTCGAAGGGTGAGATTTCGACAGGGAAAAAAGGATTGAACTTCGATTCACCACCAGCGCAGTCGCGTAAGCGCCGATTTTTTGGGCGCATCTCTCGCTACCGGCGGCAAGTTTCGCCGGTCTGCGAAGTACTGCTCCAGTTTACGCGCGGCCAGATCACTAGCTTCAGCCAAGACTTTCTCGTCCTGCTTTTTCAGCTTTTTCCGAAAGAGTTTCATTTTTCGGGCACCTGCTGCGTCGGCAATAATAGTAGCCCATTCGCAGCATGCCCGGATGCTGAATTTGTAGGCCCGACGGCTGGTTGGCCGCCCTTGCGCGACTCACAACTGAGGTTGCCCCACCCTTCGCAGTTTTCGAAGGGTAGGACACACAACATCGAGAGCAGCTTCCTCCACTCGGCAGGACGATTCGTTTCGCGAACCATCCTGCCTCGGTCGGAATGACAATAATTTGAGTGACGGCACGTCTGAAGACGTGCCCTGATATGAGCCTTACTGCGAATCAAATCAAGAAACGCCGGGGTGCGCCATCCTTGCGCGTTCTCTGCGAGACGGTGGGCGAGGACAACGTCACTGCCGAGAGCGGGTTCGTTTTCGGAATGCCCACCCTTCTCAAAAGCGGCAAGGACACTCGGCCGAAGACTGTGCCGAAGCACGCGTTTTTACCTAAAATTTACAAAATCGTTTACCCATCTCTGCTCCTGAGTTCTGACGCCACCAGCCCCATGCGGCGCAGGTACTCAGGCATCACAGAAACCAAGCTGCAACGGCCGCCTCCGCTGAAATCCGCGGTGACGCCGAAACCACGTCCGGCCCTGACATGCAGTAGGGAGAGGCCGGGGAACATACAACGCGATTTCACGGATTCGCTACGTATCGTCGTCAAAACCAGAACGCAAGCAGAGCTGCTTTGGCTCGAGCATGCCCCATCATTTCTTCAGACAGGAGCACTCCATGAAAATGCTAAGTGCTGGTAAAGGTTTGAGCTCTTTCCTTCAACTCCTGGCGACTGCAACCGGGACTGCGGTCTTGGTCGCGTTGTTCGCCATTAATCTGCAAGCGCAAGAATTTTCCTCTCGTCAAATCACAGTGAACCCTGCGGCAGCCGATTACGCAGCCTCCGCAGGCGCTCGAAACGTGAAGGTCCATCTCAGGCCCGCCAATACTCCGGTGGGGCGCAAGACGAGTGTGGCCGAAATCTCCAATTCGCCTGCGGGACCCGTCAACCAGAACACTGCGCCAGACTCAGGAGGACCGCGTTTTCCGGCTGACCTTGAGTTCCATGACGGGCACGTTGTGGTTTCGATGCAGCACGTTGCGATCTACATGAACCCGAACGGCGCCTGCACCATTGCCAGCTGCTGGGGCGATCCGGAAGGATTTCTGAGCGACCTTGGCAAGAGCGACTTCATTCACGTCGTCGACCAATATACCGGTAGCACCGCGGATGACCGTTACACGGTGGCGGGTACCCACGTGATAATCAATTACAAGCCGAATGCCTCGCCGTTCACTGATGCCGACATGCGCGCCGTCGTGCATGCGGTTGCGGCAGCTCTGGGAGTACCCGGCGGCTACGGTAACGAATTCCATGTGTTCCTACCGCCTGGGCAGGACGAGTGCTTCAACCTGGGTTTCAAGGTGTGTTACTCGCCGGATGACATAAAGACCTTCTTCTTCTGCGCCTATCATGGCAGTGCCGACTTCAGCGACATTGGGCACGTTCTGTACAGTGTTGAGCCCTTTCAGGACAATTTTGGGTGCAGTTCGCGGCCGGGAACCCCGAATGGCCAGCTGCGACTAACAACGTGCTCTCACATGAAGTCTTCGAAACGATCACGGACCCGGATGGAACGGCGTGGTGGAATAGCCTCGACAACGGCATCTTTGGGGAAGAGATTGGGGACGAATGCAGCTTTCTGTTATTCACCAAAACCGCGGTCTTTTTCGATCCCAGCGATGTGACCCTCCATAACAAGAGCTACGTAGCGCAACCGGAATACAACAACCTCTCGCACGCATGCACGACCTCGCCGTAATCAGGCCGCGTCGTGTCGGGCGGGCTCGCCGCTCCGCACATTTTGTAATGTCGGCTGCCCCACCCTTCGCGATTGTCGAAGGGTGGGAACCGCCACCTAATCAGCCCTGGTACTGTTCGTCGCTCACTTTCTCCATCCAGTCGACCGCTTTGCCATCGAGCTGCTCCTGAATGGCGAGATGGGTCATGGCCGTGGTGGGAGCGGCACCGTGCCAATGTTTCTCACCCGGAGGGATCCAGACCACGTCGCCCGGCCGAATTTCCTCGATGGGGCCACCCCAGCGTTGTACCCGGCCGCAGCCAGCGGTCACGATCAGGGTCTGGCCCAGTGGGTGTGTATGCCATGCTGTCCGTGCACCAGGCTCGAAGGTGACACTCGCGCCCACTACACGCGCCGGAGCGGGCGGATTAAACAGCTGATCAACCCGCACCGTGCCGGTAAAATACTCAGCCGGTCCTTTGCCGGAAGGTTGTGAACCAACTCTCTTGATGTCCATCTTTCTGATTTCCTTTAGTGGCCTTGTGGGTCACTGCTATTTCCAAACTGGCGATCACCGCATCTGAGCGACAACGGCGACGTCGAACTTTGAATAGTATTTCTTAACGTCGCTGGCCCCATACTTGGTGCGGAATTTCTCGACCACGGACGATACCTGTTTGGGGTCAGTGACAGGGACGCCGTTCAATTCAGCTTCTGCGCCACGTGCATCAATCCGAGTCGACGGATTCTTGAGCATGTTCTTGTACCACTGCGCATCCGAGCCCTTCACCGGCAGCAGGTAAAGCTTGTCATCCTCCCATACGAACCAGACCGGTATTGAGACTGGGCGTCCTGACTTTCGGCCGGTCACAGTGATGTTAATTTCGCGAGATCGCGAGAGGCGGTCTTTTAGAGCATCGTTCGGCGTTGGCATGTGCACTCCTTGTGTTCTCTTCCAGACGACGAAGTCTGTGGTGCGCAGTTCGATCCTTTGCACGCGGGTCGCTTACAGACCGGTCATTTTCTCTAAACGTTCGGGATACCGCGCTCCTTCCACCTTGATCTTTGACGCGGCGGCATCCATGTCCCGCAGGTCTTCGGGCGACAGTCGGATCGAAACCGCTCCGATATTTTCTTCCAGACGGCTTAGCTTGGTGGTGCCGGGAATTGGAACGATCCACGCCTTTTGCGCGAGCAGCCAAGCCAGTGCGATCTGAGCAGGGGTTGCGTTCTTGCGCTTCGCAATCCTGCCGAGCAGGTCGATCAGCGCCTGGTTCACCTTGAGAGCCTCAGGCGTAAAGCGAGGCAGCGTGCTGCGAAAATCGGAGCTGTCGAATTTTACCTTTTCGTCGATCTTGCCCGTCAGGAAGCCCTTCCCAAGCGGGCTATACGGCACAAGGCCGATGCCAAGCTCCTCAAGGGTCGGGATCACCTCGGCTTCGGGTTTGCGCCACCACAACGAATACTCGCTCTGGAGCGCGGTGACTGGCTGGACTGCGTGGGCACGTCGGATCGTCTGCACGCCTGCTTCGGACAAGCCAAAGTGCTTGACCTTGCCCTGCTGGATCAGTTCCTTCACCGCTCCTGCCACGTTTTCGATGGGTACGTTCGGGTCAACACGGTGCTGATACAACAGATCGATGGCATCAACCTTCAACCGCTTGAGTGACCCTTCGACGGCCTGCTTGATGTGCTCGGGCCGACTATTCAGACCGGCCGCTCCCGGCCGATTATCGCTGCCACTCAGATCGAACCCGAACTTGGTGGCGATCACCACTTTGGCGCGATACGGAGCCAGCGCTTCACCCACGAGTTCTTCATTCGTGAACGGACCGTAAACTTCAGCCGTATCAAAAGAATGTTATGCCGCGGTCCACTGCGGCATGGAGAAGGTCGGTCATCTCCTTCTTGTCTTTGGGCGGGCCGTAGGAAAAGCTCATTCCCATGCAGCCCAGCCCGAGGGCCGAAACTTCCAAGTTGCTTTTTCCAAGTTTGCGTTTCTGCATTGTGTCTCCTTCGCGGTGCAGATCAGACTGCTAATTCAGGCCTCAAGGGTAAGCATAGCTTCCTGACGGCATTTCTGAATTCCTTCACCGGATTGGATTTCGATCTGATGATCCTATCCCTGATTTGGTGATCCTATCGCCCAAACCATTCGAGGCGATACCAGCTCCGGGCCGACTTGGCTTTCGGCGGGGATCCAACGGCGGAACTTCTTGACAACCCTGGACGTATTTCGGGCTAGACTCCCACAATTCGCGCGTTTCGATGCAGGAGGGAATATGAGCTCGACCCGCAACCCCGGGAGAGTAGCCGGACTCTGGTATCTGCTCCTCATTCTTATCGGCCCATTGTTCCTCATCTACATTCCCAGCAAACTGTTCGTGGAGGGGAACGCGGCCGCGACCGTCAACAACATCGCTGCGCACGAGTCGCTATTCCGCTTCGGCGTCGTCGCCGAACTGGCTGGCGCAATCATTCTGATCTTCCTCACGCTGGCTTTTTACCGATTGTTCGCAGGAGTGGATCGGAACATCGCTGTGCTGGTGGTGATCTTCGGGGGCGTAATGCCGGCCGTCATCTACTTCGTCGGCGTGGCGTGCGAGCTTGCCGCGCTAAGGATCGTGCGTGGGGCCAATTTTCTGTCGGCCTTCGACAAGCCCCAGCAGGACGCACTGGCTGTCCTGTTCCTACGCCTTCACAATTCTCAAATCACTGCCTCGCTCGCCCTTGCGGGTGCATGGCTTTTTCCGTTAGCGATCCTTGTGTACAGGTCGCGTTTTCTGCCGCGCTTTCTTGGCGTTTGGCTCGCTATCGGGGGCTTTGCGTACGTAGCCCTGAGCCTTACCGCCGTGCTGTGGCCGCAATATCAGGAGAAGGTGTTTACCTACTCCCAGCCCGCCTTCTTCGGGGAGATAGCGCTCACGCTGTGGCTCGTGATCAAGGGCGCTAAGCCGCAAACGCTGAACGCCCCAACAGCGACGGCTGGTTAGGCTGCATTACTGGCGACGCGGCACGCTCTAGTCCCGCCGTAATCTGCTCAGACCGCGAATTTGGCATCAGAATGGGTGCAATGCCGCTACGAGCGAAATCCACGATCTTAGCGATGTTCTGGGGACTTGGCCTGTGCTGCTTGTGGGCACAAGATGGGCCTTGGCAACCGGGCGCTTCTAATGCCGTCTTGCAGCGTGCGAATGCGAATGACGAGCGAGAGGACCAACGGGCGCTGACCCAGAGTTCATTAAATCAGGACGACCGACTGTCGCTGATTGCGGCTGCGCTCGACGCCAGAGTTCGCCGGAGTTCTGAACACGACTGCTCTCATCTTGTACATGCCATCTACGAGCGAGCTGGGTTCCCTTATGCCTATGCGCCTTCTTCGGACCTCTACGCGGGTGTCGACGGGTTCCAGCGAATCAAGCTGCCTGAGCCTGGAGACCTGGTGGTTTGGCGAGGGCACGCCGGGATCGTGATCAAACCGTCACAACACATCTTCTTTAGCTTCATGCGTTCTGGACCCGGGATCGACGACTACCAAGCGCCATATTGGAAGAGCCGAGGACACCCACGGTTCTATCGTTACGTCAAGAATGACTCCTGCGCAGGTTGTGGTTCGTCTCAACGTTCACGCCAACTCGTGAAGATGAAAAGATAACCACTGCGCAAACTTTCGAACTCTTACCTCCGATGTCATCCCGAATCTGGCTGAAAGCCAGGCGAGGGCCCTTACGATGCGGGCGGGCCAATTGCGGCGTCCGCGGGGCAGATGCAGCCAGTGCCCACAGCAGTTGAGGCTTTGCCGGACGACGTCGCGAGCACAAGTTGACGTTAGATCCCTCTCCCGTCCGCCTTCGGCGAACGGGTTCTGGATGACATCATTACTGATATGGAAGTTATTGCTTTAACGAAACGGTTTGAGGAGTTTGTGTTTTCTGTTGCGGCTGCGCCTTGCTCGCAGCGGGTGCCTTCTTGGCGGAAGGCTTGCTCGTGTTACTGGCATGCGGCGCCGGCTTGTGGTCGTTCTTGCCAGCAGACAGTTTGGCCGACGCTGGCTTTAGTTGCGCGGTTTTAGCAGGAGCCTGTTTAGACACCTGTGGGGCTTGGGGTGGTTTCGTGTTCTTGCCGCTTTCTTTGTGATGCCGCCAGAACGCCGCTTTTGCCAAGCGGCTGTGATGTTCCTTCTCATTTTTATCTTTGTCGGCGTTCGCGCCAGCCTGGGCCATCGTCAGCGCACTCAGTAGTACTAGGCTGACCACACCGCTCAGAATGGTTCTGATTGCTTTACTCATTAGGGCCTCCGGTTTCGGGCATTGTGCAGTGGTCTATGGAGAGTCACAAGTAACGAAAGTGAATATCGAATCGTGCAATCGGGGGCTCAGTGGTGCCAGTGCGGACAGCTACTACAATGTCCTTGTGCTAGTGCGCACGCTCAGATTCTCGCCGAATCAAGAAGAGAGCTTCTTCGAGGAACTCCCGGCTTCTGCAGCGATTTTCTTGCTCCGAGGCGAAGGCGAGCCGTACGTCAGCAAGTCTGCGAATCTCCGACGCCGGCTGATGCGGCTTCTCGGCCTGCCCCGTGAGTACAGCAAAAGACTGAACTTGCGCGATCACGTGCGCGAAGTTGAATTCACCGCCACCGGCTCCGATTTTGAATCGCAAGTTCTTCTTTACCAGCTCTTGCGCAGTACATTTCCGAAGACCTACTCCAACCGGCTGCGTTTTCGTTTTGCTCCGCTCGTCAAGCTGCATCTGGAAAACGAGTATCCACGGGCCTCGGTGACGACGCGGCTGTCCCCACGTGGTTCTTCCAATCTCTATTACGGTCCGTTCCCCTCGCGCGCCGCCGCCGAGAAGTTTGCCAGCGACGCTCTCGATTTCTTCAAGATGCGCCGCTGCGTTGACGACCTACATCCGGACCCCGCTTTCCCGGGCTGCGTCTATTCCGAGATGAAAATGTGCCTGGCGCCGTGCTTCAAGGGATGCACCGACTCCGACTACCATGCCGAGGTCGCCCGCGTGCAAGCCTTCTTTGAAACCGCCGGAGATTCTCTCGTCCACGAACTTGCACAGCAGCGCAATCGAGCGTCCACCGAACTGGCCTTCGAAGAGGCCGCCGCCATTCACGCGAAAATCGAGAAGCTCAAACCACTGCTCGCCCAGTTGCCGGAAATTGTCCAAAGAATCGACCGCCTCAACGCGATCGTCATACAACCGAGTTCTCAGCCAGACTCGGTGTCGGTGTTTCGTTTTTCAAGAGGGAGCTTGAGCGGCCCAGTTCCTTTCAGCGCGGTGCGCTCTGGTCTTGTGGGGACAGCCGCCCCCGGCTGTCCGGTCGAGCCAAGCTCGACACCTGGTGGTGAATCTTCGCTTGCAGAGTCGGGCCTCCGGCCCGAAGGACAGCCGAGGGCGGCTGTCCCCACATTGCCGTGGGCCGGGACTGGATCATTGGAATCTCGGGTCGAAGCGATCATTCGTAGCTTCCCCGTGCCGGAAGCACAGTCTGCGACCGAACGAATGGAGTATCTCGCGATTCTCAAGCGCTGGTACTACCGTTCGAGCCGCATCGGAGAGATTTTCTTCGCCGACGAAAAAGGTACGTGGCCGTTGCGCCGCATCGTCCGCGGAATCGGCCGGGTGTATCACGGCGAAAAGGAGCAAGGGCCCGCAACTTTTTCTGCGACCCCAACCGGAGCCCCCCATCCTCGGACTTTGTGAGGACTCTTCTTTCGCGCCGTTGGCGCTCCGTGATCGGGGAACGCCTACCCAGGGCTTGCACCCTTTGGGCTGTAATCTTGCACCGCTTTGCGGCTAGTGGAATAGTTACGACAGGTGCAGTCCGACAGTTGGAGCTTATGGAAACCGACAAATCCCTTCGCAAGCATCTCATCGAGCTTCTTGACGGTGGCCACGCTCATGCCAGCTTTGATGACGTAATCGCAGACTTCCCGCCCAAACTTCGCGGAGAGAAACCAGCTGGCCTACCCCATTCCGCCTGGATGCTGCTGGAGCACATGCGCATCGCGCAATGGGACATCCTGGACTTCAGCCGCACTCCGAAGTACAAGACTCTGAAATGGCCGGAAGAGCACTGGCCAAAGAGCCCTTCACCCCCGAACGCGGTGGCCTGGGACAAAAGCGTGAGATCGTTTCACCGTGATCTTGGCGCGATGAGGAAGCTGGTCAATGACGCGAAAACAGACTTGTTTGCGAAGATTCCCTGGGGAGAAGGCCAGACAATCTTGCGCGAGGCAATGCTGGTCGCAGACCACAATTCGCATCATCTCGGACAGCTAATCGACGTGCGTAGACTGCTTGGAATCTGGAAGTAGCTGATGCTGTCGAGCGTGCTTCGTGCAACTTCGCGCCCTTCGTGGTTAGATCCATAGTCATCAACCACGAAGGACACGAAGATACACGAAACAAAGGAACTGTACGGCGGTTCTGAGCTGTGACTTTTCTGGTTTTTTTCTGAACACAACTCGCAAGTCTTTTCTCCACCTCTCGTCAATTCCCAGCAGCGTCCATTCAATCTCGGGCGCAATATATCGCAGCAACGTGTCGGTTGCAGGATGTACGTGGAATGCGGGCGCCACCATTATCAGCAGCGGCGCTTGAGCCGAAAGTTCGCGCTGGGAGAAGTATCCGAATTTCTGGAACTCGCCTCGCGAATGGTGCAATGACACTCGCGACCAGTAGTCAATTCCCTGCAGAGGCAAATGAATGTCCTCGTCAGCTTTCAATTCGAGCACCGCCAGCCTGCCCTCGCGAGTCAGCGTAAGCACGTCGATCATGGCGCGGTCCGAAGCGGAAAATGCGGGCACTTGCGAATAGCGCCACCTCGGGTCAAGCTGATCATCCAGCGCGCAAATATTCTTTACGACCAACGACTCCAACCAGCGCTCGGGATGTAGCCTCCACCATCGGCTCTCTCTGGGGCCGTCCGCATGGCGCACTTCCCCAATGCTCCGAATCAGCCGCTCAAATTGGGGGGAGTTTCCGGCCGTCGAGAACTCGTTCTGCGCAGCCAGTACCGAACACAATTTCAGGAACACTGCGGAAATTCCCAGGCTTTGCGGAAAGACGCGTTCGCGCAAACTCCAGACCGTGGCAACGGAACGCAATTTCCGCCGGAGACAGCATTCCCGTCTCAGCCTCAGGCATCAGAGTCCGAACCAGCGCAATCGATTCGGCGAACCGCGCGTGGACCTCGATCTCATCGGAACAATGAACCAGGCGAGTCGAAATATTGCCGCGATCCAGAATTTCTACTCGCGTGATTTCCTCGCTGCGTTCCTGCAATTCGTAAAGCTGCCACTTCGCTGGCTCACGATTCAGATGCGCCATGTGCTCCCGCACCAACGCCGAGCATCCCGCCGGAACCACTAACTTCAGGCCGTCGATCACCAGCTTCCCAGCCTGCGCTCGCCGGCAAACATCCAGCCACAGGATTCCAAAGGTCAGCGCCGCGTCAGTCGAAGACTGCAGTTCTTGCCGCTTCACCCCGAGCACCGCAAACCCAGACGGTCCGCGCTTCAGCAGGCCTCGGGCATAGATTGGCCCAAATGATCGCTCCAAATCCATCGAGGTACTCATCTGGACGAGCGTCAGGTCGGGAAATCTTGCTCTTAGCACCCGCTCCAAAATGCGCTGGTATGCCACGCGGGCTGCGCGCTTGGCTGAAGCCGTCCGCGGATCGCGCTCGCGGCAGATATCCAGTTTCGTGGGACGCGCCTGCCCCATCCGCTGCACGGTCACCCGTAGCGTCTCGCCCTTGCTTTCCACATCCAGCACACGCCGGACAACATTCCGCTCGTGCGACCAGAGATGCAGCAAGCACTTGTTGCTCTCACCCGAGACTGAATATTTTGCCTGCCCCAGGTCCAACACTTCCGCGCCATCTTCGATCACTACCGCGCTACTGCTGCCGGAGAGAAATCCTTCAAGGGTACTGGCCAGAGTTTCCGTTGTCATGGGACGTTAGTTTCCCAGAAAGCCGCAGCCATGTCTGTGACCGATGAACATCCCGTGCGCTGGGGGACGTGTGGGTCGGACACTCCTGTCCGACAAAGCAGTCAGAATATCTGCAAAGGCCGGGCATTCACTGGCACAAGCAGCACAGAGAGGGGTTAGCGGCATGCAGTCGGAGTCAAAAGCCTCGGACAAGAGTGTCCGAGCCACACGAGCATGTGGGATAATTACTCATCCCCGAGTCCTTCCCGGCCTGGAGACATCAAATCACCGTGGACAGAAACGCTTTCTTTTTTCAGCACTACGGACTTACTGAGCGCGATCTGGAACGCTATCTGGCGGCAGCGCTCTCGGCGGGCGGCGACTACTCCGATCTATATTTCGAGTACCTTTCTTCGACTGCGCTCACGGTGGATGAATCCATGGTGAAATCTGCTTCCCAGGGGATCTCTGCCGGATGCGGCATTCGGGTCATTTCCGGCGAGCGCACCGGTTACGCCTACACCGACGATCTTTCACCCGCGCGCATTCTGCACGCCGCGCGCACCGCTGCCTTGATCGCCAGCGGGCCGGCCAAAACACCCAGCGCAGGGTTTCAACAGAAAGCCGCACGCAGCCTTTATCCAGTGACCCTTCCTTCGGTCGATGCAGAAATTACCGCGAAGGTAGAGCTCGTAATGCGCGCTGATACTGCGGCACGCGCGCACGATGTGCGCATCAAAGAAGTTCGTGCGAACTACGCCGATGAACTTCGGACTATTTTGGTCGTTGGCTCCGACGGGACCTTCGCCGAAGACTCCCAGCCGCTGGCCCGCCTGAATGTCTCCTGTATCGCGAAAAACGAAACCAATTCCGCACGCGGCAGCTCCGGTGGAGGAGGCCGCGTTGCCCTCGACTTTTTCTTCGGCGAGAAGACTCCCGAATACTTCGCTCGCGAAGCTGCCCGGCAGGCAATTCTTCAACTTGATGCCCGCGAAGCTCCAGCTGGAGAGATGGAAGTTGTGCTCGGCCCGGGCTGGCCGGGGGTTCTGATTCATGAAGCCGTCGGCCACGGGCTTGAAGCCGATTTCAATCGCAAGCAGACGTCCGCCTTTGCCGGACTTATCGGCAAGAAAGTCGCCAGCGAAAAATGCACCGTCGTGGACAACGGAGTTATGCCCTGGCGCCGCGGCTCACTGAACGTTGATGACGAAGGCCATGCCACCCAGGAAACTGTCCTGATCGAAAAGGGAATCCTGAAAGGATATTTGAGCGACAAACTCTCGGCGCGCCTAATGGGCATGGACGATACTGGCAATGGACGCCGCGAAAGTTACGAGCATATTCCAATGCCGCGCATGACCAACACTTACATGCTCGCCGGCGACGACGATCCCGAAGATATTATTCGCTCCGTGAAACGTGGCGTCTACGCCGTGAACTTCGGCGGCGGCCAGGTGGACATCACGAATGGCAAGTTCGTCTTCTCGGCGTCAGAGGCTTACTTGATCGAAGATGGACATGTGACGGCGCCGATCCGCGGTGCAACGCTGATTGGCAATGGCCCGGATGCGCTGACGCGAGTCTCGATGGTGGGAAACGACCTGAAGCTGGACGAAGGCATCGGCACTTGTGGTAAAGACGGCCAAGCAGTTCCCGTAGGCGTGGGTATGCCGACTACTAAGTTAGATCGTTTGACCGTAGGCGGAACCGCCAAGCGTGAAACCGGCGGCTTCATGCAGTAACGGCGAGCAGTACTCGCTCGCCCCAGACGAGGGCGTCGGGGTCTGCACGAATCATGTAGGGGCAGGCGCCCTCACCTGCCCACTCTTGCTTATGCCTGAGACGGCTCTCGAACCGCAAATCGAAACAGACCTGAAAGAACTCGCCCAAGATATCGTCCGCCGCGCCATGTCCGGAGGCGCTACGGCCGCCGAGTGCGTCATCCGCGAAGGGGACGAATTTTCCACGCTGGTCCGCCTCGGACAAGTCGACACCTTGAAAGAAGCTGGGTCGAGGTCCATCGGCGTACGAGTATTTTATGGGCAGCGCGCCGCCAGCACGTATTCCAGCGATTTCTCCCGCGCAGGTCTCGATCGCATGTTGAAGTCGGCGCTCGAACTGGCGAAGATCACCTCCGAGGATCCCTTCGGTGGAATCCCCGAGCCATCGCAGCTCGGTTCGCTTTCCGGCGACCTGGATCTGTACTCTGCCGACGTGTATTCGCTCCCCGGGCAGGAGCGCATCAGCTACGCTCGCCGCGCCGAAAAAGCTGCGCTTGATTCCGATCCGCGCATCAAGAACTCTGAAGGCGGATCGTTCGATGCGGCCACCGGCCATAAGATCCTCGCTAACTCTCACGGCTTCCTTGGCGAATACCGCCGTTCGTATTGTTCGGTTGCCGCTGTCCCGATTGCCCAGGATGAGAACGGCGCAATGCAGCGCGACTACTGGTACTCCGTCGCTCGCAACCTTGGCCGGCTCGAATCCCCCGAGCATGTTGGCAAAGTCGCTGCCCAGCGTGCCCTTCGGCGGCTGGGTGCGCGAAAGGCAAGAACTGCGCAAGTCCCAATAGTCTTTGATCCCCTCGTCGCCACTTCGATCCTCGAACACATTTTTGAAGGCGTGAACGGAGACTCGGTTTATCGCGGCGCTTCTTTTTTGGCGGGAAAACTCGGCCAGAAGATCGCTGCCTCGCACGTGACCGTGATCGATGATGGAACCATAGTCGGCGGGTTCGGCACCAGCCCATTCGACGGCGAGGGCGTGCCCAGCCGGCGGACCGTGGTCATTGAAAACGGAGTACTCAGCTCGTACTTGCTCAACACCTACACCGCTAAAAAACTCGGGCTGCAGACCACCGGAAATGCATCCCGCGGGCTCGCAGGAACTCCCGGAATCGGCCCCGGAAATTATTTTCTTCAGTCAGGCCCAAGAACGCCACAGCAGCTTATCGGCGATGTCAAAGAAGGCCTTTATGTCACGGAATTTCTCGGCATGGGCGTGAATCTGGTTACTGGAGACTACTCGCGAGGGGCGTCGGGCCTTTGGATTTCTGGCGGAGAGCTCACTTATCCCGTCGAGGAGATCACCGTCGCCGGCAATTTGAAGGACATGTTCCTCAACATTTCAGAAATCGCCAACGACCTCGAATTTCGCGGCGCTGTGGCCTCACCCACGATCCGCATTGATGGACTCACGGTCGGCGGAGAATAGTAACTAACGGAGCCCGGTTTCCGGGTCAAGAATATAATCGGTTGCATGGGCAGCCTGATTCAGCCTTCGCCGGCGACCGAAGGGCGTGATACCAGCCGGCGCACGATCATCATTGCCGTCGCGGCCGTGGTGGCCCTGGCCGTTGTCGCCGCCCTGATCCTTCGCGAGCCGCCCAAGACTGCGTCAAGCCCTCCTCCCTACGCCGCTAAACTTAAGTTCTCTGATCTTAAGATGAGCCAGGCGCAAAACTTTGTGGGAGCAAACGTGACCTATGTCGATGGCACGCTGACCAATACCGGAGACAAGACACTCACCCACGCGGTTGTGCGTGTTACCTTCAAGGACCTGTACGGCCAGGTTGCGCAAATTGAGGAAGTCCCAATTAAGGTGTTACAGACAAGCGGTCCGTATCTCGATACTGTTGACCTCTCCAATTCACCGCTCAGCGCTGGGCAGAGCAAGCCGTTCCGTTTGATTTTTGAGCACGTAAGTCAGCAGTGGAACCAGGCCTATCCCGACTTGCAGATCACAGACGCTATTGCGAAGTGAAATCTATCCAAGCACGGGAGGGGACGCCCGTGGCTCCATTCGAGAACAGATTGTGGAGGCGCGGGCGTCCCCGCCCGTGCTTGGAGGTCTGCCGTCGCCGTTTCCTCTAGAATGCTTTCATGTCCGAAACGAAAACTGTCCGCCTTACTCAGACAGTCAAAGCTGCGGGTTGAGCGTCCAAGCTGAGTCCGGCGGCGCTGGACAAGGTGCTTGGGAAATTAGCCCGGCAACATGACCCGAATGTTCTTGTCGGCTTCGACCATGCCGACGATGCAGGAGTGTATCAACTCGGCCCCGGTTCCGCGCTTGTCCAGACCGTAGATTTCTTCACCCCTGTGGTTGATGATCCATTCATTTTCGGCCAGATCGCCGCCACCAACTCGCTCAGCGATGTTTATGCGATGGGTGGAAAACCGCTGACGGCGCTGGCTCTCGTCTGCTTTCCGGAAAAAGGCGACCTGGAAATCCTGGAGCGGATTCTTGCCGGCGGCTTATCGAAGATGATTGAAGCCGGATGCACAATCATTGGCGGACACAGCATTCGCGACGACGAGACCAAGTTCGGCTACGCGGTCACCGGATTGATTGATCCGGGTAGAGTTCTGAGAAATGGTGGCGCGAAACCAGGCGATCGGCTGCTGCTCACAAAATCTCTGGGAACAGGCGTCATCTCAACTGCAATCAAGAAAGGTGTTGCGAATCAATCGTGGATTGATGCCGCGGTGGCGTCTATGACCACTCTAAACAGGAAGGCAGCCGAAATAATTACCGGTGGCCACGTGGAGACCACTGGCCATGTGGGGACGCAGGCGGAGCGAAGCTCCGCGGGGAGCGGCCAACGACCGACGTCCGACGACGCCTTCCCTGTCCATGCCATGACCGACATCACTGGTTTTGGCCTGATCGGCCACCTGCGCGAGATGGCCCTGGCATCCGACAATGTGTCGATGCAGCTCTATTCCAGCCGCATCCCGCTTCTGGAAGGCGCTCTGGAATGCATCCGCGCAGACCACATCCCCGGTGGTCTTACAGCCAACCGCGAATTCGCCGAGTGCGCGGTGCGATACGAAGATGGGATCGCAGAAGAACTCAAGACTGTCCTCTTCGATCCTCAAACCGCAGGAGGCCTGCTAATCTCAGTCGCGTCCGAGTCCGTGGACGAGCTCAAGCGCATGCTCACATCTGCCGGAGTTCCGGCGGTCGAAATTGGCGAAGTCTTGCCCAGGGCGGGCGATCTCATCATGGTCAGCAGTTAGATCAGCCCAATTGTGTAGACTAGTCTGCGTCCACAGCCGTGCACTCGACATCTAAAAACGGGTAAATCATTTCAGGAGCACAGCTATGCAATCTCGCCAACTCGGCCGCAGTGGCCTCACAGTTTCTGACCTCGGGCTCGGCTGTATGGGGATGTCGGAGTTCTATGGACCGGGCGATGAAAATGAATCGATCGCCACCATTCATCGCGCCATTGAACTCGGCATAAACTTCCTCGACACTGCCGATGTCTATGGCCCTTACAAGAATGAAGAACTAGTCGGTCGCGCCATTCGTGGCAAGCGCAAAGGGCTGGTTATCGCGACGAAATTTGGCATTGTTCGCGATCCCAACAATCCAAAAGCACGCGGAGTGAGTGGGCGACCCGAGTACGTTCGCAAATCCTGCGAGGCAAGCCTCAAGCGTTTAGGCATGGATGTCATTGATCTCTATTATCAGCACCGGGTCGATCCCGACACGCCGATTGAGGAGACCGTGGGCGCGATGGCCGAGTTAGTGCGGGAAGGGAAAATCCGACACATCGGGCTCTCCGAAGCCAGCGAGAAAACTCTGCGCCGGGCAGCGAAAGTTCATCCCATCACCGCCTTGCAAACTGAATACTCCCTATGGAGCCGTGACCCCGAAGCCGGAATTCTTGCGACCTGCCGGGAGCTTGGCGTCGGCTTTGTGGCTTACAGCCCGCTCGGCCGCGGATTTCTGACCGGCCAGATCAAACGCTTCGAGGATTTTGCTCCGGACGATTTCCGCCGCGGCATCTCACGGTTTCAAGGCGAGAACTTTCAGAAGAACGTCGATCTCGTCGCCAAAGTTGAGGAGCTTGCAAAAGAAAAAAAATGCACACCGTCCCAACTGGCCCTTGCGTGGGTATTGGCGCAGGGCGAAGACATCGTTCCAATCCCGGGAACCAAGCGGCGAAAGTACCTGGAAGAGAATGCCGGCGCCGTGGATGTGAAGCTCACAGTGGATGACTTGCTTCGCATCAACGAGACATTTCCATACGGGGCTGCAGCCGGCCAGCGCTACTCCGAGCAGATGATGAAGCTGATCGACGCGGCTTAGGCTAGTAGCCGAAGGGGCACAGCCGCTCGCGAGTCTTCGCGAATCTCGAGCAGGCCCCGAATGACGAGGCCTCGTAACTGATGTGATCAGGCGTTTGCTCCAGCCATCTAATCCTGAAAGCCAATGCTGGGTCATCTAGGAGACAGCTTCTGGCTCAGTCCGACTCGTAAACGGTCTTTCCGCCGACGACTGTGCGCAATACGCGCGTGCCCTGGATTTGCACCGGAGGTATCGCCGTAAGATCGCGGTCAAGAACTACGAAGTCCGCCAGCATTCCCGGAGCGAGCGTGCCCTTTTCTTTTTCGGCAAATTCGGCGAACGCTGAACCCGTGGTATAGGCCGCAATAGCCTGCTCGATGGTCAGCTTCTGCGCGGGATAGTATTCCTGCTTTCCGTCCTCACTCTTGCGAGTGACCGCTGCGTAGAGTCCGCGGAATGGAGTCACCGGTTCGACAGGATAATCCGTACCAAAGGCCAGCGTCACGCCGTGGTTTGCGAACTCAGCCCATGCATAAGAGTGCGCCGCTCGCAATGCTCCTAGGCGCGACGAAGCCCAGTGCATGTCGGTCAACAAATGGCTAGGCTGCATGGAAGCGATAATCTTCAATTCGCGAAATCGGGCCACCTGCATAGGATTAGTGACCTGAGCATGTTCTACACGCAAACGGTAATTTTGGCTTCCGTCTCGCGCCTTGATGCCCTTCGCGTGGGCCGTGTTCTCCGCCTCCGCAAAAACATCAAGTGCCATCTCGACTGCTCGGTCGCCTATCGCGTGAAAGCCAATCTGAAATCCGGCCGCTAGGCGCTCCTTCGCCATGTCGTTCAGCTTGGCCTGCTCGTACCGTGGCAGGCCTGAATTTTTCGGATCGTCAGAGAAAGGTTGTAGCATGGCCGCCGTATGGGAGCCGAGAGAGCCATCCAGAAAACCTTTCAGCATCCCCGTGTGCAGCATCTTGTCTGATTGCGGGTGCGCGTCACGGCGTTTCTTTAGCTCATCCAGAGACGCACTAAACGGCAGCCACTCTGAAACCCGGACCGTCAATTTCCCTTCGCGCTCGAGCTGCTCAAAAATTTTGAAATCGTCCCAGTACGCTTCTCCTCCGCTCTCCGCGTCGGAGTTATCTTGGACCGAAGTAATCCCTGAGCGCGCAATGTCCTGCAGCGCAGTTTCAATGGCCTGCCTCCGCTTTTCGGGTGTGGGCGAAGGAATGACCGAGGCCATCGCGTCACGCGCCGTTTCTCGCAGGATTCCGTTCGGCTGGCCGCTGAGGTCGCGACCGATCTCGCCGCCCTCCGGATCTTTGCTGGCGAGCGTGATACTCGCCATCTTCAGCGCCAGCGTGTTAGCAACTGCAACATGCCCATCAATGCGTTGCAGAAACACTGGGTGATCAGTTGTGACTTCGTCTATGTCCCAGCGAGTAGGTAAGTCTTTCACCGGCCACAATGTTTCGTCCCAGCCTGAGCCCACAATCCATTCCGTAGGCTCAGCAGTTTCGACCCGTTTGCGAATCCGTTCACGAAATTCTTCCAGTGAGCGTACGCCAGTAAGATCGACCGTAAGTTTCTTGAGACCGGCATTGGTCAAGTGCATGTGCGCGTCATTGAAGCCGGGCATCACAAAGTTGCCTCGAAGATCAAGCACAGTGGTCGCAGGGCCTTTCAGCTTCAGAATGTCGGCTTCAGTTCCAATCGCGAGAATGCGATCTCCACGCACTGCCATCGCTTGCGCCCGCTGGATCTCGTGAAACGAAGAAGCACCGGTCACTCCGGTGTAGATGTCGCCGTGAAGATAAATAGCATCGGCTTTTGGTGGGTTGGGCTGTGTCTGGGACAACATGCTCGAACTAAGAAGTAGGGCGGAGATTAGGATACAGACGCACCCCGTCATTTTCCGGCTCCAGCCAGAGCAAGAACAATGAGCAGGATGCGCTCCAGGCCAACTTCCCTTCCCGCGGTGTCGAACCACTCCGTCAGCGTGTGGGCGCCTCCTCCGCTCCCTCCCCCGCCGATCGCGATGGCTTCGCGCCCCATAGATAGGGGGATGTTAGCATCGGTTGAAGCTCGCTGAATCGGCGCAGTATTGCCTAAGTGGGCATCCACGGCGCGGGCAATTTGCAGGATGCGGGCGTTAGGATCCAGTTCGCCTCCAGGCCGGTTCCCGATAGCTACGATTTCTGAAACCAGCGGCGAACGGCGCTGTGTTGAATTGCGCTTTTCGGGGGAACGGATTTCCTCCTCTTCGATCGCTTGCTCGATGGCGCGACGCAAGCCAAGCTCTAGCCGCTCAATCTCCATCATCGAAGTGGAGCGGATATCCACGCGCATGCTGGCCGTTGCGGGAATCGAGTTCACCGATGTGCCCCCTCCAATGACCCCGATGTTGAATGTAGTTTTCGGAGAAGTGGACACGCGAGTCTGCGAAAAAAGATGAATAGCGCGGGCCAGCACTACGATGGGATTCGGCGCGCCAAAGTCGCTCCAGGAGTGCCCGCCCGGTCCCCGAATAATGACTTCAAACCGCCGGCTCCCCAGTGCTTCGGCAACTACCGTGTCCGATCCTGCGCCATCCAGCACGATACTGGCGCGAATCGAATCTTTCCACTTGGGATCGGCAAAGATGTGGCGCATGCCGCGCAAATCGCCTTCTCCCTCCTCGCCAACATTGCCAATGAACAGAAGTGGGGATGCATGGGGAAGATCGAAGTTCGCAAAAGCCGCCGCCACCGCGAGCAAGGCAGTGACTCCGGCTGCGTTATCGGAAATGCCCGGTCCATAAAGCTTCCCGCCCTGCTGGCGGATCTTTAAAGGAGTACCGGCGGGAAAAACTGTATCCAGATGCGCGCTGATCGAGACCGATGAACCCTGCTCACCCGGCCGGCTGCCGAAAACGTTTCCGATGCTGTCCTGGTGAACATCCTTCAGTCCGATTGCCTTAAATTTCCCCGCTAGCCAATCCGACCGGGCGTCTTCACCAAAGGGGGGAGCAGGAATTCCAGCCAGATCGAGCTGCCAACGCGCAAACTCTGTTTCCTTATCGCGAAACCACTCCATCGCTGAACGCACTGCAGGCGCTGCGGCTAGGTGGGCGATTTCCTGCTGAATTCCAATGAATGGCTCTGTCGTTGAAGATCGCGTAGACGGACTCATAGCAAGTGGTCATATTACAACCAATCAACCGGGATGGACTCAGGGTGAGCCTTTGGTAAGTGGCGTCGGCTGAGTTGCTCGGCGTATCCCCACAACGGCCATCATCCTCCCGGTCACTCCCTTTTCTGCCCGGTGCGAAAAGAACAGATCAACGCGGCATGAGGAACACAGACCGAGGTCGAAAATATTGTTGGCCGCCAGTCCCGCATCCAGCAGTTGCCGCCGGTTTGCCTCCGCCAAATCGAGGAAGATTTTTTTGGGAAGCTCACTATGCCCCGGTGCCCTAGCGGTCATAAACAGCAATGGATATCGCTCTCGAATCTCGTGTGTCTCCTTAGTCTCACGAAAAAGCGCGGTGGCATAATTGAATTGTGAATCGAACGCGGACCTGACCTCCGGCCCGACCTGATAGCAGCAGCCTCGAATGCCCGGGCCAATCGCGGCCTTCAGATCGCCAGGCCGGCTTCCGAACCACCGCTGCATTTCGCCCACACCCTTCTCGACAATTCGCTTTATGGTTCCGCGCCAGCCTGCGTGAAAAACTCCCACCGCGTCGCGGGTCGGATCCGCAAGGATGATTGGTAGGCAATCCGCTGTCTGAATCGCCATAAGAATCCCTGGAGTGCAGGTGACCAACCCGTCCCCTGCGAGCAGTTCCTTTGGGCCTTCCGCAATGCCGTGAATGAGATCAGAGTGGATCTGCCGCAACGTAATCATCGGCCAGATTGCTCGCCCGTTCTTTGCGCCGGCTGCCGCGGTGAGTGCCCGCCGATTGCGCTCGACAGTTGTCCTCAAGTCCTGAGGAGTAAAGCCGAGGTTCAGTGCGTTCCCACCATAAACCTTTGAGAATCCTCCCATTCTGGTGCTGAAGCCATGCACCAGCCACGGAATCGCCGCTAACCCATCAGCGTGCAGAACGTCAATCTCTGTTTGGGGCTTGTTTCGGGGCTTTGCTTTGGACTGAGTCTTCACCGCACCATCTTAGCAACTCCGTTTTTTCGCAAGTCGTATAATTCGCAGTTTGCCGACTTACATCATCTGGAGATAAACATGCGCTGGTTGCTGGCACTATTAGTCGCGGCAGTTCTGACCACATCTCTCGCGGCGCAACAATCAAACCCCGAACAGTCCCAGCCATCGCAGAACCAGCCGCAGAAGAAGCAAGCGCAGAAACAGCCGACGCCGGAGAAGGAGAAGAAGGCCGAAGAACCGCCCGCAAAGAACCCCGAGCCCGCGCCGTCTCAACCGGAGCAAAAGCCCGGTGACGACAAGAAGGACCTGCACTTCGATATGACCGAAGTCGCGCCTATCGTGACGCATCACCAGATCACGGCTGAGGGTAAGACGCTGAAATATACAGCGACCGCCGGGCGTCTTCCGATCAAGCGGGCGGACGGCAAGATCGAAGCGGAAATGTTCTTTGTCGCCTATACGCTGGATGGGCAGGATGTTTCCAGGCGTTCGCTGACCTTCGCCTTCAACGGCGGCCCTGGATCAGCCTCAATCTGGCTGCACATGGGCGCGCTGGGTCCGCGGCGCGTGGCGCTTCCGCCCGACGGCTTCCTGCCCCCCGCTCCCTATAAGGTCGAGGACAATCCCCACACCTTACTCGACAAGAGCGACCTCGTCCTGGTGGACGCCATCGGCACCGGCTTCAGTCGCGGCGAAACGGCTGAGGTCTCCAAGAAATTCTGGGGAGTGAAGGGTGACATCGAAGCTTTCAGCGAATTCATTCGTATGTACATCTCTCGTTACGAGCGCTGGACTTCGCCGCTCTTCCTGCTGGGAGAAAGCTACGGCACCACCCGGTCCGCCGGCATTGCCGGCAATCTGGCCGAGCAGGGTATTACCTTCAACGGAATCACTCTGCTCTCCATGGTGCTCAACTTTCAGACGCTCGAAGACACCAAGACCAACGATGAGCCATACATCTTCCTAGTGCCGTCGTTCACCATGATCGCCGGATACCATCATAAGCTGCCTCCTGATCTGGAACAGGACGTGAACAAGGCACGACAGCAGGCAGAGCAGTGGGCGTCGGGCGAGTACGCGCAGGCTCTGGCCAAGGGCGATGCGCTTTCGCCGGAAGAGCGCCAGAAAACCATCGAGCAGATGTCGCGCTACACCGGCCTGAGCAAGGAGGTCATCGACCAGGCCAATCTGCGCATTGATGTGCCGAAGTTCACTCACTATTTGTTGATTGATCAGAAAGTTCGGGTTGGGCGCCTGGACGGGCGCTACACCGGGCCAGATCCCAACGGTCTTTTGGACACGCCGTTCTACGATCCAACGGAAGCGAACATCATCTCGCCGTACAACACGGTTTTCAACAACTACGTGCGTACCGAGCTCGGCTACAAGTCGGATATGCCCTACTACGTTTTTGCGCGCGAGGCTGGACTAAATGAAAAGTGGGACTGGGGATCGGCCGGAGACGGTTTCCCGGATACAGCCAGCGCGCTGCGGCGAGCGCTGGTCCGGAACCCGTTTCTCAAGGTGTTGGTGATGGAGGGCTACTACGACTTGGCGTGCCCGTACTACGCCGCGAATTTCACCATTGACCATCTGAATTTGCCGGAAAAATATCGCTCACAGGTTTCGTATGCCACCTACGACTCCGGGCACATGGTTTATTTGCCGATCGAGAGCTTAAAGAAGATGAAGACGGACCAGGCTTCCTTTATTGATAAGGCCACATCGGGGCAATAGTACAAAGACTCTGGTAGTCAGTCCGAGAGTTAATTTGAGGGACCGTCGATGTTTAGCCGGATGGTGGGCTTGGGCAGGGGCTTTTTCCGGAGCTGTACCTTAGGACGGACGCTTTCCAGCAGCAGAAGGAAGATGGTTGCAAACATAAATGCGAACGCAATGACCTCGAAGACGCGACCTTGCCGGGCGAGCACAAACAAGGGTGCCATGAGAGGGCTTAGTAAAAAAGAGCGCGGCGCCTTCATTTCCAGTCTTGCCTTGCAATGAGGACAGACGAGCCATCTCCAGGCATCCAAATTAAGGAAAGATGGGGCGGCTACATCGTGATTGCAAGCAGGGCACGTTGCCATCGACCGAACTCCCTACCAGTCTAGTGCTTACTGTGCCGTCGTCGCCACAGCGTGCCAATGGAACAACGAGGACACTGTAGCACTCTCGTAACCACGCGGATGAAATAACAAATTAGGACACTGCCCGGGAGCGCCCGGGAGCGGTTTCGCTTGCGTCCGGCCCCGCAATAAGGTACAAACGGCGCAGTGTATATGTTGCGCCGTTTTACTTTTCCCATACAGCTGCTTTTTGCTTGCACGCTTCTGGCCCAGGTGCCGGCGCCAAGCCCCATACCAGTGCCGCCCGTCAAACCTTCTCCTCTAGTGGCGCCCGCGACCATCGATCACTCGCAAGAGTCCTATGTCGTCGAGAAGCTGAAGAGTTCATTTCGCTTTGAAAACGACGGCACCGGCCGGCGTGAGGTCTACGCTCGCATCAAGGTGCAAAGCGAAGCCGGCGTCGAGCAATGGGGACAACTGGTGGTGGGCTACAACTCGGCCAACGAGCGCGTAGACATTCCTTATGTGCGAGTGCTGAAACTAGACGGTTCGACCGTGACAGCCCCCGCGGAATCAGTCCAGGACCTGAGCATCCCGCTCGAGAAGGAAGCGCCGGTTTATACCGACTATCGCCAGAAGCACGTCACGGTCCCCGGCTTGCGTCCGGGAGAAGAACTTGAATATGACTTCGTAACCATCACCCACACCGCTCTGGCTCCGGGCCAGTTTTGGATGGAACACGATTTCGCCCAGAGCGGTACCGTGCTGGATGAGCAACTCGAACTCGATGTTCCGAAGGACCGCAACATCAAGCTGAAGACAAAGCCAGGAAATGATCCGAAGATTACCGAAGCCAACGGTCGACGCCTTTACGCCTGGACGAGCTCGCACATCGACAAGGACGAGGACGACAAGAAGAAAGACAAGCAAAAGAAGCCACGCAAAGAACCCGAAGCTCCAGCCGTCCAGATGACTACATTCGCCAGTTGGGAGGAGATGGGCCGCTGGTATGCCGGGCTGGAGAAAGACCGTCGCCAGCCTACCGCGGAAATTCGCGCGAAGTCGGCTGAACTCACAAAGGGCAAGGCCACTGATCTGGAAAAAATCCAGGCGCTCTATGATTACGTTGCGCCGAACTTCCGCTATATCAGTCTTTCTTTTGGGGTAGGCCGCTTCCAGCCGCATTCCGCCGCAGACGTGCTGCACAATGAATACGGCGACTGCAAGGACAAGCACACGCTGCTGGCCTCTTTGCTCGAGGCGTCCGGTTACCACGCTTCTTCCGCGCTGATCAATTCCGGTCGCAAGCTCGATCCCGACATCCCCTCGCCGTCGCAGTTTGACCACGTGTTCACTATGCTGCCTCTGGGCAAGGATGAAATCTGGATGGACAGCACCACAGAGGTCGCTCCCTTCCGGCTGCTCTCCGCGGTCCTGCGCAAGAAGCAGGCGCTCATCGTCCCGCAACAGGGCGCGCCGCACCTCGAAGAGACGCCAGCAGACCCGCCCATGGTCAACCGCCAATTCTCAGAGATCGATGGCAAGGTAACTGAGTTGGGCAAGCTGGACGCGCATATTCGATACGAGTTTCGCGGCGATACGGAACTCTACATGCGTATGCTCTTCCGCCACGTCCCCCGCAACAAGTGGACGGAGTGGGTGAAGCAGATGAATACGTTCAGTGGCTTGAGTGGCGAGGTTTCTGAGCTCAACGTGAGCGAACCGTCGGAGACCCACGAGTCTTTCAAGCTCGACTACAAGATTGAGGCAGCCAATTTCCTGGACTGGTCGAAGAAGAAGTCAGATCTCGTGCTCCCGTTCTCGCAAATCAGCATGGCGGATGCGGATGAAGACGACACTGAGCCGGTCAAAGTTGGCTCGCCTGTTGATTATCGTTACCGTCTCCGCTTGGAATTCCCCGCGAAGTACAGCGAACGCGCCCCGCTTCCCTTTTCCATGAAGCGCGATTATGCGCACTATGAAGCTACCTACAGGGCTGACGGGAATGTCTTCACTGCGGAACGTACTCTGGTCACCAGCATCAATGAGCTTCCGGCGTCGCGAGCCAGCGACTTCATTGCGTTTCGACGCGCCGTAATGGCAGATGCCGAGCAGCATCTTTCCATCGATAGCAGCGCCGCGGGCGCCCTTACTTTTTCCGCCGACCTGAAAGGGGATGATCTCTACGACGCAGCCAAGGCCGCCTACGATCGCGGCAACTACAAAACCGCGATTGAACTTTTTAAGCGGGTTGTAGATGCGGAGCCCAAACACAAGACTGCCTGGATGGACCTCGGCCGCACTTACATGGTGGTCCGCGAGACCGATGACGCGGTCAGCGCGTTCAAGAAGCAAGCAGAGCTGAACCCCTACGATGAGTACGCTTTCAGTGCGCTTGGTTGGGCTTACACCACCCAGCGCAAATATGACGACGCCGCAACCGCGTTCAACCAAGCGATTGAGATCAACCCATTGAGCCAGTATGCCCACGCTGCGCTCGGCAGCATGTATGGCGAGGCACACCAGTACCAGAAAGCCGCGCCCGAGCTGGAGAAGGCAGTTTCACTCAAGCCAGATGATTCCGCTCTGCAAATCAGCCTGGGAGACGCGTACCTGAATCTCGGCGAGGACGAAAAAGCGCTGGCAGCATTCGATCGTGCTATCCAGATCTCCGCCACGCCCGCGGTCTGGAACAACATTGCCTATCAGCTTTCGCTCAAGCAGGTCCATCTCGACCGGGCGCAGCAGTATGCGGAATCGGCGGTCACGGCGATCGCCAATGCTTTACGGAACATCTCGCTCGACCAGTTATCTGACCGCGATCTGGCCATGATTTCCGAACTCGATGCCAACTGGGACACGCTGGGCTGGGTGTATTTCGCGAGAGGCGATTTCGGAAAAGCTGAGAAGTACGTGAATGCCGCCTGGGTGCTTGGCGAACACGGCGAAGTGGGCGATCATCTCGCCCAGATTTACGAAAAGCGCGGCCGCAAAGATGATGCCGTCCGTACCTACGCTATGTCGCTCTCCGGACTTCGGCCGGCACTCGAAACCCGGGGGCGTCTGGCTGCACTCGTCGGTGGAGATAGCAAGGCATCAGGCGTGGTCGAACAGCACCGGCTCGACCTGCAAAAGATGCGCACAGTCAAGCTGGGAAAAATTGCGCCCGTCAGCGGAGCCGCAGAATTCTTTGTGGTGATGACTTCTTCTTCAGCGGGCAGCAAAGTCGAAGCTGCTAAATTCATCAGCGGGGAAGAAAAGCTGAAGCCACTGACCGAGAACCTGCGAAGCACAAAAGTTGATTTCGCCTTTCCTGACGATGTTCCAACGAAAATTCTCCGGCGCGGTATTCTCTCCTGCTCAAAAAGCAGTGGCGAATGTGAATTTGTGATGATGGTGCCTGAAGATGTTCACTCGGTAGATTAATTAAGAAGTCGAAATCGGGCAGGTGAGGGCACCTGCCCCTACACCATCAAATACACGTTCGCTGCCGAGGACTTAAGTTCACCTTACCTTCTCATACGCATGCGCGGCCTGCAGCACCTTCGCCTCTCCTCCCGGCGGACCGACAATTTGCAATCCGATCGGCAGTCCCCCTGAGGTTATTCCGCACGGGATCGAGATCGCTGGCAGCCCCCACACGTTTACCGGCCGCGTATTTCGTAATAGGACCAGCTCAGTCGGACGCAGAAGAGCGGGATCTTTCAGCAGCTCGGAAATACGCGGCGCCGGAATCGGAGTGGTCGGGGTGAGGACGACATCAACCATCCGGAATTTCTCTATAATTTCGCGACGCATCTTGTGTAAGTCGTGCAGCGCGTTCTGGTACTCACCCTCACTGACGTGTTCTCCAGAACGAATCCGCCGTAGTGTCTCCGGATCGTAGAGCTCTGGAGAAGTTGCGACCATCTCTCGATGATAGGCATACGATTCCGCGGCTTGCAGCGTCCGGTCGGTGCTTACCGGCAGATCGAGCTCTCGCACAGTGAAGGCAAGATCGGTGAGCTGATCGATAGCTTTTTCAACTGCCTTTGCCACTTCTGGGTCGAGGTCTTCGAAGAAATACTTTCTTGGAATGCCCAGGACAAATTTCTCAATTCCTTCTCCCAGACTCCCCCGATAATCCTCAGGGCCGTCGGCAATTACATCGAGCAGAATCGCTGCATCTTCGACCGCCCGCGTGATTGGTCCAGCATGGTCCAGAGACAAAGAAAGCGGAATGATTCCGCGGGTGCTCACCAGACCGTATGTCGGCTTCAGCCCCACCACTCCGCACAGCGCCGCCGGCTCGCGAATGGAGCCTGCAGTGTCCGTCCCTATCGCGCCGTAGCACATTCCTGCGGCGACCGCAGCCGTCGGCCCTCCGGAAGAACCGCCCGCTATGAACTCCGGATTGGCGGGGTTTCGCACTGGCCCAAAGTGATTGATGATCGAACTTCCGCCGTAAGCGAACTCATGCAGGTTCTGCTTACCGATCAGCACCCCGCCAGCGGCCTTCAGTTTCTTCACAACCTCCGCATCTTCAGTGGGGACACGGTCACGAAACACTGCACTTGCAGCCGTGGTCCGCACACCCGCTGTATCGATCAGGTCCTTTAGTCCAATCGGAATCCCGTGCAACGGACCGCGCCACTTTCCCGACTGAATTTCCTTTTCTGCGTGTTGAGCGTCCTTGAGCGCGGACTCGGCAGTAACCGTGATGAAGGCGTTGAGTGACGGGTTAAGTTGTTCAATTCTCTCCAGGCACTCTCTGGTCAATTCCACGGGAGAGATCTCGCACTGCTGGACAAGCCTTGAAGCTTCCGCAATAGTTCGCAACTTCATTCCCACTCACCTTGGGATTCAACACCATTCCTGGATTTCAGGCACGGGAGGGCATAACTTCCAGTCGTGCCGCAGACTGAGTCGAGCAACGTAACGACAGGAGTGCAACTCAGGCCCTCCCAAGGATGAAACCGACCACTCGTTCGACCCGATCTTATCGTGCCTCCGCGCATTCTTGCTTCGCCTTGCCTATAATCAAATTGCTCGGAGGCCGTTATGTCGCAGATGACAACCACTCCAGTCCAGACTCAAGGCTTTTACCTCAGTGGCAAGTGGGTTGAAGAAGGAACTCCGGTCGAGATTCGCGCCCCGTACGACGGCACCCCGATCGCCCAGGTCTTTCAAGCAACCCGTGAGCACGCCGAGGCCGCCATCCGGGCTGCAGTCCGGGCATTCGGGACTACCCGCAAACTTCCTGCATTCGAGCGTCAACGTGTTTTGCGCTCGATCGCACAATACATCACTTCGCGAAAAGAAGAATTCTCTCGCACTCTGGCCCAGGAGGCAGGCAAGCCGCTGAAAGCCGCCCGCACTGAGGTGGAACGCTCGATTTTCACCTTTACGGTCGCGGCTGAAGAAAGCACCAGAATTCCTGGAGAATATTTGTCTCTCGATTGGCAGCAATACACAGCCGGGCGCTGGGGCATCGTGCGACGCTATCCAGTGGGGCCGGTCGCGGGAATCACGCCATTCAATTTCCCCTTGAACCTGGTGGCCCACAAAGTTGCTCCCGCAATCGCCAGCGGATGCTCCATCATTTTGAAGCCCGCTCCGCAAACCCCGCTTAGTTCTCTTCTTTTGGCGGAGGCGGTTGAACAAGCCGGCCTTCCGGATGGAGCGTTTAACGTATTGCCGCTCGCGAACGAAGATGCAGGGCTGTTGGTTACCGACGAGCGCATCAAGCTGATTAGCTTCACCGGCAGCGCGCCTGTGGGATGGGAAATCAAACGCCGCGCCGGAAAGAAGAAAGTTGTACTTGAGCTCGGCGGCAATGCCGGAGTGATCGTCCACAGCGACACCGATCTGGCCTGGGCTGCGGAGCGCTGCGTCACTGGAGGGTTTAGCTACGCCGGCCAAACCTGCATTTCCGTGCAGCGCATTCTGGTGGAGCGGTCTGCGTTTGCGAAATTTACGGATTTGCTACTCGCCGGTGTCAGCAAGCTGAGGGTGGGTGATCCGATGGATGAGACGACCGACCTCGGCCCCCTGATTCGCGAAAGCGATGCGATCCGTGCAACTCAGTGGGTACAGGATGCAGTCCATGACGGCGCAACGCTGCTTTGTGGCGGAAAACGGCATGGTTCGATTCTCGAACCCACCGTGCTTACCGGAACCAGGCCCGATATGAAGGTGAATTGCCAGGAGGTTTTTGCGCCCGTCGTCACGGTTGAGCCGTACGACGATTTTTCGCAGGCCTTGCGCCAGATCAACGATTCGCCTTACGGTTTGCAAGCCGGCCTCTTCAGTCGCGACGTCAACCGCATTTTCCAGGCTTACGAAGAATTGGAAGTCGGTGGCCTGATTGCAGGCGACGTCCCAAGTTTCCGCATTGATCACATGCCATACGGCGGAGTCAAAGACTCTGGTTTGGGCCGCGAAGGCCTGCGTTATGCAATCGAAGAGATGACCGAGCCACGTTTGCTGGTCATGAATCTCAGATAATTTCTCTGAGACACAACCTTTCTTCGGCCAGAGCACGAAAGAACATTTCCAAAATCTGCTGAACTGTTATAATTTCCAGTTTTAAAAAACCAATCTGAAAATTTCGGGGCGTTTTCGTCTCGGGTTGAGCAAACAGGAGATCCCGCCGTACTGAAAGCTCTAATCGATGCAGATTTTTCACCGCAGTGCTAATGTAATCTCAAGGGCCTCGATCTACGCGGGGATTTTCACGCTGGCCGGCGTGCTGTGGGCTTGTATCCAGTTTCAACGTTCGCCGTATGTCACTTACGCCGGCGTGGCGCGGCCGCAACCCGTGCCCTTCAGCCATCAGCACCACGTCGCTGGGGACGGTCTTGACTGCCGTTATTGCCACACATCGGTTGAGACGTCGAACTTTGCCGGCATTCCTCCGACCAAGACCTGCATGAACTGCCATTCCCAAATCTGGACCAATGCCGACTTGTTGGAGCCGGTGCGCGAGAGCTTTCGCAGCGGGAAGTCGCTGGTCTGGAGCCGGGTGAATGATCTGCCGGATTTTGTTTATTTTGATCACAGCATTCACATCAACAAAGGTGTAGGCTGCAATACTTGTCACGGGCCGGTGGACCGCATGCCGCTGATGTATAACTACGCGTCCTTGCAGATGGAGTGGTGCATCGAGTGCCACCGCGCGCCGGAGAAAAATTTGCGTCCGCGGGAACAGGTTTTCAATATGCGCTATCAGCAGCCCACAAGAGACTTGCCGGTAGTTGTGGACGGTAAGTCGTTTACTCACCAGATTGATCTGGGCAAATATCTGGTGCAGAAGTACAACGTGCGCTCAGTAATGGATATTACAAGTTGCTCGACCTGTCATAGATAAGGCAGCTTCTAGCTATTAGCTATTAGCTTGAGGCCCTAGGGTTCAGATGGCGTGGCAGGTTTTGAATTTGGGTGGAGCAGCGCTTTAAGCGCTGCAATAAAGAAGGTGCTTCAACCGGCTTTAGTCGCTGAGGTACCTAAGGGGCTAAAGCCCGCCTGGGATTAGGCTTTTTACGCAGGCCTGGAAGGCCTGCTCCACCGGGTTCAGCCGCGAAGCGGCGGAAGAATGCAGCCCAGGGCGTAAGCCCTGGGCAGGACGGATTAAGAGAACAAGCCCCGAAGGGGCGGAAGAAGCTGCGAATCATCGCTCATGAATAACGAAGAGCAAAAGCCGCACCGCGAGGAAGTCTGCCCGGGCAAAAAGGCCAAACTCGACGTGGTACAGCTACGCGCCGCCATCGAAAAGAAAAACGGTCCTGAATTCTGGCGCAGCCTGGAAGAACTCGCGGGCAGCTCTGAGTTTCAGGAGATGATGCACCGCGAATTCCCCAAAGGCGCGTCCGAGTGGCTGGACGCGGTCTCGCGACGCGGATTCCTGAAGCTGATGGGCGCATCCATGGCCTTGGCGGGCATGACTGCCTGCACCAAGCAACCGCTCGAGCCGATCGTGCCCTACGTTCGCCAGCCGGAAGAAGTCGTCCCTGGACGTCCGCTGTTCTTCGCTACCGCTTTTACGCTGGGCGGATATGCCACGCCTCTGCTGGTCGAGAGCCACATGTACCGTCCGACCAAGATCGAAGGCAACGACCAGCATCCGGCGAGTTTGGGCGGCACCGACGTCTATGCGCAGGCTTCGATTCTCGACATGTACGACCCCGACCGCTCGCAGAATGTGATGTATATGGGCGACATTAGTACCTGGAGCGCGTTGACCGCAGCTCTGCAAGGCCCGCTGAATGCGCAGAAAGCGGTGAAGGGTTCAGGTATGCGCATTCTTTCGCGGTCGTTTTCGTCTCCCACGCTCGCCGACCAGATGCAGGACCTGCTCAAACGCTTTCCGGAAGCCAAGTGGCACTTCTGGGAGCCGGTCAACCGCGACAATGTTTATGCGGGCGCACAGATGGCCTTCGGCCAACCCGTTGAGACCCAGTACAAGCTCGATGCGGCGGATGTAATCGTCTCGCTCGATGCGGATTTTCTAGCGGCTGGGTTCCCTGGCAACACGTGCTATGCGAGAGATTTCGCCAAGCGCCGCGATCCGGATTCGGGGAGGATGAATCGGCTGTACGTGATCGAGAGCACGCCCAGCGCAACGGGGGCGAAGGCGGATCATCGTCTGCCAATCCGCGCCTCGGATATTGCTGAATTCTTGCCGTTGATCTTCACCGTAGGACTCGACGACTCTCAGAACGTAAAAATACCTCCGAAGTTCAGCGAGAAAGACCTAGATTTCGCAGGAACTGCAAGCAAGGATCTCTACGCACATAGCGGATCTAGCTTAGTGATTGCAGGTGACCATCAGCCGCCAGTAGTGCATGCACTAGCTCACAGGTTGAACCATGAACTCGGCAACGTCGGCAAGACGGTTTTCTATGCCGATCCCGTTCTCGCAAACCCCGCGAGCCAGAACGACTCTCTGAAGGACTTAGTCAGCGACATGCGTGCGGGGAAAGTTGATCTGTTGATCGTCCTAGGCGGAAATTCGGTTTACGATGCGCCCACAGATTTCGGTTTTGCCGATGCGCTCAAGAACACGAACATCCCGATTCGCATCCACCTCGGACTTCACAACAACGAGACCGCCGAGCTTTGCCAGTGGCACGTGAACGAAGCGCATTACCTCGAAGCCTGGGGCGATACACGCACTTATGACGGGACTGTCAGCATCGTGCAGCCGCTGATCGCGCCGCTTTACGGCGGGAAGAGTGCGCACGAAATGATCTCGATGCTGGCTGGTCAGCCTTCCACGACCGGACATGACATCGTCCAGAATTATTGGAAGGCCAAGCGCACCGGCACCGACTTCGACATGTGGTGGCGCAAGGCACTGCATGACGGTTGGATTGACGGCACGGCTTACCCGCCAAAGCAGGTTTCCGCAAAGACAACGGGCTTCCCTGCCACAAACGCCGCTAGCGGCGATACCGAGCTCAACTTCCGCCGCGATCCTTCCATCTACGACGGCCAGTTTTCCAACAACGCCTGGCTGCAGGAATTGCCCAAGCCGATGAGCAAGATGACCTGGGACAATCCGCTGCAGATGGGGCCTAAGATGGCCGAGAGCCTGGGCGTGAAGAGCGGAGACATGGTGCTGGTCGAGTTGAACGGAAACTCGATGAAGCTCCCGGTCTGGATTCAGGCCGGGCATCCGGATAAATCGGTCACGGCGTTTCTGGGCTATGGCCGCCAGCGCGCTGGCCGTTCCGGAACCGGCGCAGGGTTTGATGTTTATCCGCTGCGTTACAGCGCGACTCCGTGGTTCACATCGGCCGGAGTGAAAGTCAGCAAGGCTGATGGAACTTACGTCCTCGCCACGACCCAGGGCTACCAGACCATGGATGTGGGCGACGACGAACGGCCAATCATCCTCACGAAGACGCTAGAGGAGTACAAGAAAGAAGCCAGTTTCGGCGAGGAACCGCCGAAGGAAAGCATGTATCCGCCATACGACTACAAGTCGCAGCCGTATTCATGGGGCATGGCGATTGACCTGAATTCGTGCGTCGGCTGCAATAACTGCATCATCGCCTGCCAATCGGAAAACAATGTTGCGGTCGTCGGCAAGGAGCAAGTCAACAAAGGCCGTCACATGCACTGGCTGCGCGTGGACGCTTATTACCAGGGCGACCGCGATAATCCCAAGGCTTATTTCCAGCCGGTGCCGTGCATGCAGTGCGAGAACGCGCCCTGCGAGCTGGTGTGTCCGGTGGGGGCGACGACACATAGCACCGAAGGCCTTAACGACATGGTTTACAACCGCTGCGTAGGGACACGTTATTGCTCGAACAACTGTCCTTATAAGGTGCGCCGGTTCAATTTCCTGCGTTTCCAGGATTTCGACACGCCCCAGTTCAAGATGATGCGCAATCCCGACGTGACCGTGCGCACTCGCGGCGTGATGGAGAAATGCACCTACTGTGTGCAGCGCATCAATCACGCGCGGATTGATTCCGAAACCGCCTCGGTGCGCGAGGGCAAAGATATCAAGATCAAAGACGGCGAGTTGCAGACGGCCTGCCAGCAGTCATGCCCGGCGAATGCAATTGTTTTCGGCAACATCAATGATCCAAACAGCCTGGTTTCCAAGTGGAAGACGAAATCTCGCAATTACAGCCTGCTGGACGATCTGAATACGCGTCCGCGCACCACGTATTTGGCGGAGATTCGCAATCCGAATCCAGAGCTGGAAGAAAAAAGCTCTTAGCTATTAAGCTTGAACGGAAGCGGTTTAGCTAAGAGCTAAAGCCTAAAAGCTAGAACTTAAAATGGCAAAACCAACAGAAGTCGAGATCGGCGAACAGAAAGCTCCAGTTATTCAGCCTGGGCACACGTTTGCTTCCCTCACCGAGAAGATCGGAGCGATTGTGCTGCGCCGGCCCATCATGGGCGGCTGGCTTCTGGGCATGTTCATCTGCTTTCTGATCTTGCAATGGTTTCTGTTCGCCGTTTGCTGGCTGTTCTACCGAGGCGTAGGGGTGTGGGGCGTAAATATCCCGGTGGGCTGGGGATTCGCCATCGTCAATTTCGTATGGTGGATCGGTATTGGCCACGCTGGTACGTTGATTTCCGCAATTTTGCTTCTGCTCCGCCAGTCCTGGCGGAATTCGATTAACCGCTTCGCGGAGGCGATGACGCTTTTCGCGGTCGCCTGCGCGGGCATGTTCCCTATTTTCCACCTTGGCCGGCCCTGGTTGTTCTATTGGCTGTTCCCGTATCCGAACACCATGACGTACTGGCCGAACTTTCGTAGCCCGCTGGTCTGGGACGTGTTCGCGGTAACGACCTATCTAACGATCTCGCTGGTGTTCTGGTTTGTCGGCCTCATTCCTGATCTCGCCAGCTTGCGCGATCAGACGACGAATAAGTTCGTGAAAGTTGTTTACGGTCTGCTGGCGATGGGCTGGCGGAATTCGGTCCGCCACTGGAACCGCTACGAGACGGCGTATTTATTGCTGGGCGGGCTGGCAACGCCGCTGGTGCTCTCGGTGCACACCGTGGTGAGCTTCGACTTCTCTATCGGCATTGTTCCTGGCTGGCACACAACTATCTTTCCCCCTTACTTTGTTGCGGGTGCGATCTACTCCGGGTTTGCCATGGTGCTGGTGCTGGCGATTCCTATCCGCAAGTTTTACGGGATTGAAGACTTGATTACCATGCGCCACGTTGAAAACTCCGCCATGGTGATGCTCGCCACGGGATGGATTGTGGCCTACGGCTACGCCTTCGAAGCTTTCATGAACTGGTACGGTGGCGACCCGTATGAGAGCTTCCTGCGCTGGAACCGGTTGCACGGGCCGTATTCGGGGTTTTACTTCGCTTTGCTGTTCACGAATCTTGTAGTTCCACAGATCCTGTGGTTCAAAAGGATTCGCACCAATCCCATTTGGCTGTTTTTCATCTCGCTCGACGTGCTGGTGGGAATGTGGCTGGAGCGATTCATTATCGTCATCGTCAGCTTGACCCGCGATTTCCTGAACTCGTCGTTCGGGCAATATTACCCGACACAATTTGACTGGGCGATCTTTATCGGCACGTTGGGCTTCTTCGCGGCTTGCATGTTCCTGTTCCTGCGAGTGCTGCCAGCAGTTTCGATTTCAGAGCTGAAGACCCTGCTGCCGGAGGCGGAAGTGAAGGTGAAGCACGAGGTGGAGGTGCATCAGTGAAAGACACCGGCACCTACGGCCTCATGGCGGAATTCGACAACGTGAATGACGTGATTACTGCGGCACGGCGCGTGTACGGGGCGGGCTATCGCAAAATTGATGCCTATTCACCGTTTCCTCTCGAAGAACTATCGGAGGCCATCGGCTTTCACAAGAACGGAGTCGCTCTGGTTTGCCTGGTTGGTGGGCTGCTCGGTTGCACCGGCGCTTTCACGCTGCAGTGGTGGATCAATACCATCAGCTATCCCGTCAACATTGGCGGGCGGCCGTTCAATTCCTGGCCTTCGTTCATCATTGTGACATTTGAAATGACGATCCTTTTTTCCGGATTGTCAGCGGTGTTCGGGATGCTGGCTCTAAATGGTTTGCCCATGCCCTACCATCCGGTGTTCAACGTGCCGCGCTTCGAATTAGCCTCGAAAGACCGGTTCTTCATCGTGGTTTTCTCGTCGGACAAGAATTATGACGCGACCGGAACCCGGCAGTTTTTGGAAGGTCTGGGACCGATTTCGGTTTCGGAGGTCCCCAGTTGATGGTGACACTCCGCAAACTTTCTTCGCTTGGGCTGCTGCTGATTCTCGCTGGCTGCCGTCAGGAGATGTATGACCAGTCGCGGGTCAAACCACTGGCACAGAGCGATTTCTATTCCGATCTGCGGACGGCGCGCACGCCAGTGGATGGGACTGTAGCGCGAGGCCAGCTTCACGAAGATACCTACCTTTATACGGGAAAAATCGGCGCGAATCCCGGCGATTACATGCCGTTTGCCATCACCGAGGCCGATCTGGCGAGAGGGCGCGAGCGGTTCAATATTTACTGCGCGCCTTGCCACTCCCGCCTCGGCGACGGCAACGGAATGGTCGTGCAGCGCGGGTATAAACATCCGCCAACGTATCACCAGGAACGCCTTCGCAAGGCGCCGCTCGGTTATTTCTTCGACGTGATGACGAACGGCTTTGGCGCTATGCCGGATTACTCTTCGCAGATTCCAGTTGAAGACCGCTGGCGTATCGTGGCCTACATCCGCGCATTGCAGTTGAGCCAAAACGCTACCCAGGCGGACATTGCTGGGCAGCAGGTGCCATCACCTCCGGTCACCTTCAAAGAGCCAGGATCCGGAGCGACTTTGCCGACACCGCTTCCAGAGTCGAGCTACACAGGAGAAGAGCAGAAATGACCCCGGCGCGCATAACCAACACCGAATTTGCAGCGCCCGAGGTCGTGAACACGATCCATCAGCGGTCACTTGGAGTGGGATTGCTGTTCGGGACGGCCTCCTTGATTGCGGCCATCATTCCGCAAACTCGCGACCAATTCTTCCATTCTTATCTGTTGGGTTTCATGTTGTGGTTGGGCGTAACGCTGGGCTGCATGGCGTTCCTCATGATCCAGCACCTCACCGGCGGCAAGTGGGGAATGGTGATTCGCCGCCAGCTCGAAGCTGCCATGAAGACACTGCCGCTCATGGCGATTTTGTTTATACCCATCATTTTCGGGATGCGGCACCTGTATAGCGGGAATCCGCAAGAAAAAGCCCATGGTTGGCTGAATGCCACCAAGAGCGACGGTTACCTGTACGACCTGAGCCACGAGTACCTGACCACCCACGGCTCGGCACAGTTCCTTTTTCTCGATGGCTACATCGCCCGGGCGATTGTGTATTTCGCAATCTGGCTGGCCATCGCCTTCTTCCTAAACCGATGGTCTGTCGAACAGGACACGCCGCCGGTACAAAATCTTAGTCCGCGTTTCCGTAAAATCGCCGCGCCCGGGCTGATCCTGTACGCGTTCACCATCTCGTTCGCGGTGATTGACTGGGTCATGTCGCTCGACCCGCACTGGATTTCGACCATCTACGGATTCATCTTCATCGCCGGCGAGTGCCTGTCGGCCATGTGCTTCACGGTAGTGGTGGAAACGATCTTGTCACGCTACGAGCCAACGGCGTCGCTGCTGAAGGCGAAGGAAGTCCACGACCATGGCAAGCTGATGCTCACGTTTGTGATGCTCTGGGCATACTTCAGTTTTTCGCAGCTGCTCATTATTTGGGCGGGCAATTTGCCGAGCGAGATTACCTTCTTCACGCGGCGGCTCAATGAGGGCTGGCAAAGAATCGGGCTGGCGCTGGTTTTGTTTCATTTTGCGGTGCCGTTTCTCTTTCTGCTTTCGCGGGGCTTCAAGCGCAATCCGCGCAAACTCGTTTGGCTTGCGTGCTGGATAATTTTCATGCGCTTTGTCGACTTGTTCTGGTACATCGAACCGAACTTCCACAAGTATTTCTATTTCAGTCCGCTGGATTTGGTTGTTCCCATCGGCATCGGCGGATTCTGGCTGGCGCTGTTCTTTCATAACCTGAGGTCGCGGCCGCTGTTGCCGGTTTACGACATGCACGCGCAGGAATTCCTGGAATACGTGGGAGCCGCCCATGACTGAACACGTGAAGCCCAACAACGGCGGAGGCTTCGAGCGCGAAGATCTTGGCACTCGGCCCATCTTCGGCTTCCTGGTTTCGCTGGTCGTCACCGGCGTGCTGGTTTATTACGTTCTGTGGGGGATGTTCCATTTCATGGACGCTTATGACCGCAAACACCAGCACACCAAAAGCCCGATGGTGCAGGCGGAGCAGGATACGCGTGAGCCTAATAGCGAGAAGACCTACGAGAAAATCAAACAGCAGTTTCCCGAGCCGCGCCTGGAAGACAACGAACGCACCGAGCTCAACGATTTTCGTTATCAGCAGGACGAGACGTTGAGCAGCTATGGCTGGGTGGACCAGAGTGCCGGAGTCGCGCATATTCCGATCACCCACGCGATGGAGTTGATCGCCCAACGTGGATTGCCGACCGCGCCGCAGGCGGCTGCTGCGGCGCCAGCATCTGATGCGGGCAACTCGCAGAAAGCTCCGGCGACCAAGAAAACCGGGAAAGGGAAATCGCAGTGAGAAATACTCCACAAAATTCGGCACCGGCATACTTCGCTGGCGCGAAGGACGGGCGGGGACGCCCGTCCCTCCCAGAACGAGTCTGTGGAGGCGCGGGCGTCCTCGCCCGTGCACTTGTCGTCACAATGACGCTGGTCGCGCTGAGCGCCACTGCCCTGGGACAGAGCATGACTGGCGGGATCATGTCGCCGCCGTCTAACGTACGTCCCCCGGGATTGACGAATGTTGACATCGTGCAACACCTGAATGAGCAGATTCCCGCCGAGCTGACTTTCCGCGATGAGACCGGCAAGCAGGTCCGGTTGGGGGATTATTTCGGCAAGAAGCCGATAATTCTCAATCTGGTTTACTACCGCTGCCCCATGCTGTGCAGCGAGGTGATGGCCGGGCTTTCGGGTTCTTTGAAGGCGCTGAAGTTCGATGTTGGGAAGGAATTTGACATTATCACCGTCAGCTTCGATCCCAAAGACACTCCCGAGGCTGCGACGGCGAAGAAAGCCGATTACATCAAGCGCTATGGCCGCCCCGGAGCCGCGGATGGTTGGCACTTCCTGACTGGCCCGCAAGAATCCATAGCTGCTCTCACCAAGGCCGTGGGTTTCGGGTACCAATACGATCCCAAGAGCGGGCAGTTTTCACACGCAACTGCCATCATGATTCTGACGCCGGTGGGGAAACTGGCCCAATACTACTACGGTGTGGAATATCCGCCGAAAGATTTGCGGCTCGGTCTGATCCAGGCTTCCCAGAACAAAATTGGAACGCTGGCCGACCAGGTGTTCTTGTACTGCTATCACTACGATCCGACAACCGGTAAGTATGGCGCCATCATAAGCCGGATCATTCAGCTCAGCGGCGGGGTAACAGTTGTTTCGCTTGGACTTTTCTTAATCATATTGTTCCGTCGCGGATCGCATGGCGACGTCAAGGAGCTGAATAGGTCTCATCAATATGTTCGATAACTTTCCACTTTGGCCGGTTAACGCGTCCACTCACGCGTTGCCTGTAGATTTGCTCTACATTTTCTTGGTAGTGCTTTCCCTGGGGACAACGCTGGCAATCTTTGTCGTGATCGCCATCTTCAGCATGAAGTACCGGCGGCGTCATGGACGGGAAGCGACACCCATCGAAGGCTCCCTGATTCTGGAAATAAGCTGGTCAGTTATTCCGCTCGGCATTTTTATGGTTATTTTTCTCTGGGGCGCGGTGATCTTTTTTGACGAACGCACCCCACCTCAGGACGCTACCGAGATCTACGTAGTCGCAAAGCAGTGGATGTGGAAGCTGCAGCACCCGGAAGGCCAGCGTGAGCTCAACGAACTGCACGTTCCCGCCCGCCGCGACATTAAGCTGATCATGACTTCGCAGGACGTGATCCACAGCTTCTACGTTCCTGCGTTCCGCCTCAAGCAGGATGTCCTACCGGGCCGTTATACGACCATGTGGTTCCGGGCGACGCGTCCGGGGACATATCACCTTTTCTGCGCGCAGTACTGCGGCACGCAGCATTCGGGAATGATCGGTGACGTGGTGGTAATGGAGCCTGCCGAGTATCAGACCTGGCTGTCGGTCGGAGTTCCTGCTGGCTCGCTGGCGCAGACTGGGCAAGCCTTGTTTCAGCAGTTGGGTTGCTCCACGTGCCACCGGTTTGATGTGCAAGGGCGTGGCCCGAACTTGACCGGCGTATTCGGGAAACCGGTCTCGCTCGAAGACGGACGGACGGTTGTTGCCGACGAGAATTACGTGCGGGAATCCATCCTGGTTCCAGCTGCGAAAGTGGTTTCCGGATTCAAGCCAGTCATGCCGTCGTTTCAAGGACAGGTTAGCGAAGAGCAATTGGACGCGCTGATCGCATACGTTAAATCATTGAGCCAGGCGCCCACAGCACAGGCTAGCGCAGCTTCTCAGAAGCCGAAGGAATAGCAATGGCGACCCCAGCAGTAAGCACGGAACGGAAGAATTACCTGAACGCAGAATACGGCATTCGCTCGTGGCTCTTCACCACGGACCACAAGCGCATCGCCCTTCTGTACCTGATTTCGATCACCGTCTTCTTTTTTATCGGTGGATTCTTTGCCTTGCTGATCAGGCTGGAATTGCTCACCCCCGCGGGTGACTTGATGACGGCCGACATGTACAACAAGGCCTTCACCATGCACGGCCAGGTGATGGTCTTCTTCTTCTTGATTCCGTCAATCCCCGCGGTGCTGGGGAATTTTCTGGTTCCGATGATGATCGGGGCGAAAGACCTGGCCTTACCTCGGATCAACTTGCTTAGCTGGTATATCTACGTCGTCGCGGGAATTCTTTATCTGCACTGCATCGTGACCGGCGGGGTGGACACGGGTTGGACGTTCTACACGCCGTTTTCCACGGCATTCAGTAACACCCGCGTGGTTGAAGCTGGACTGGCAATTTTTATTTCCGGATTCTCGTCAATCTTGACCGGACTCAATTTTGTGGTCACAGTCCACCGCATGCGCGCGCCCGGAATGACGTGGTCGCGCCTGCCATTGTTTGTGTGGTCGCACTATGCCACCAGCATCATCATGCTGCTCGGCACTCCAGTTATTGCCATCACCCTGGTGCTCGTTGTATTGGAGCGTACGCTGAACCTCGGCATCTTCGATCCTACCCGTGGCGGCGACCCGGTCCTGTTCCAGCACTTGTTCTGGTTTTACTCCCACCCCGCCGTGTACATCATGATTCTGCCTTCGATGGCGGTGATCAGCGAAATCGTCCCCTGCTTCTCGCGCAAGCGGGTCTTCGGGTACAACTTTGTTGCCATGTCCAGCATTGCGATTGCCGCGATCGGATTCCTGGTCTGGGCGCACCATATGTTCGTCGCCGGGATTTCGCTCTATTCGGCGCTGGTGTTCTCTTTCCTCAGTTATCTGGTCGCTGTGCCTTCGGCAATTAAGGTCTTCAACTGGACGGCCACCATGTACAAGGGCTCGGTGTCGTTCTCAACACCGATGCTCTATGCCTTCGGCTTTATTGGGCTGTTTACCATCGGCGGACTCACCGGGCTCTTCCTTGCCAGCCTTGGGCTTGACGTGCATGTTCACGATACTTACTTCGTGATCGCTCACTTCCACTACGTGATGGTCGGAGGTGCGGTCATGGGATACCTCGGCGGCATGCACTTCTGGTGGCCCAAAATTTCTGGACGCATGTATCCCGAGGGATGGGGCCGTGCGGCGGCTCTAATAATATTCATCGGATTCAATTTGACGTTCTTCCCGCAATTCGTTCTTGGCTATTTGGGCATGCCCCGGCGCTATTACGACTATTCTCATATGCCGGAGTGGCAAGGCTTGAATGTGCTCTCGACTGCGGGCGCTAGCATCTTGGCGGTAGGATATCTGCTGCCCATGGTGTACTTCCTGTGGTCGCTGCGCTACGGCAAGATCGCGGAAGACAACCCCTGGGGCGCGACCGGTCTGGAGTGGAGAACGTCCTCGCCTCCGCCAACTTTCAATTTTGATGAAACTCCAGAAGTGACCTGGGAAGCGTACGAATACGAAAAAATGCCGCTTCCCGAAGAGGTGACGCTTGAGCGATAGTCCTCTGGTCGCGGAACACGCCGAGCACGAAGCGCGTCCGGAACTGCGCCATCACTTTGCCGACGAAGAGCAGCAGCGCAATGCCGCCTCGCTCGGCATGTGGTGGTTTCTGGGCACCGAAATCATGTTTTTCGGCGGCATGTTCTGCGCCTATTTGATTTACCGGCTCAAGTATTTTCCGGAGTTCGCCGCCGCAAGCCGCAGTCTGGATCTTACGGTCGGAACGCTCAATACCGCGGTTCTCATTTGCAGCAGCTTGACCGTGGCCCAGGCAGTTCGCGCGGCGCAGATGGGAAAACGCAAGCTGCAAGTGCCATTGTTGCTGGCGACAATCTTCTTCGGCCTGGTGTTCCTTGGAGTAAAGGCTTACGAGTGGAACAACAAGTACAAAGAGCATCACATCCCGACCTTCGACTTCAATGCTAAGGACCTGATGCGGGACAACCAGAAGCTATTTGGACTCGATAAGCTTCAGAACGATCCCAGCAAGGCTCACGAGCTTCAAGAAAAAGAGGCCGAGATTCAGCAGCGCTCACAAATCTTCTTTTCCCTCTACTTCGCTCTTACCGGCATGCACGCCATACACATGGTTGTCGGCGTCGGCATCTTTACTGTCATTACTTGGATGGCCTGGAAGGGAAGATTCACTCCGGAATATCACACGCCTCTCGAAATTGCCGGGCTGTATTGGCACTTTGTAGATATTGTCTGGATTTATCTGTTCCCCTTGCTGTATTTGATTGACCGACGACCGGGAGGTTGAACGCTATGTCTGATCACTCCGGGCACATTGTTCCGAGCAAACTTAATTTGCTGGTTTGGCTGATTCTCATTGTCGCGACCTTCCTCACTGCGTGGATTGCCACCATTGATCTTGGGCCCTTCAATACGGTTGTGGCCCTTGTCATCGCCACCTGTAAGGCCTCCATCGTCGTTCTCATCTTCATGCAGGTCAAATACACCAGCGAAAAGATGACCAAGGCGGTACTGATTTTCGCGGTGTGCTGGTTGATTCTGCTCCTGTTTTTGAGCCTGACAGATTACTCCTCGCGCTTCGCCGGATAAAGCACTGGGTTAACAACGGTTTGTGGAACGATGGGCGTCTCCGCCCGTCAAGCACGGATCTCCACAATCATCCATTCCAGCTTTGCTGATTGCCCAGTGTTATCTTTGATCGTGAGATCCCCCTGGTTTCATGCCTGAGAGCTCAGCAAAACATCCGCATCTTGACGCTGAAGCCCTCGAATCTGCGCTGCGCCGCCATCTCCGCGGTGAAGTCCGCTTCGACAACGGCAGCCGTGCACTCTACGCTACCGACGGCTCCAACTACCGCCAGGCCCCGATCGGGGTGGTCATTCCGCGCGCTGCGGATGACGTGATCGCAGCGGTCTCTATCTGTCGGGATCATGGTGCGCCTATCCTTTGCCGCGGTGGAGGAACTTCGCTTTCCGGGCAGTGCTGCAATGTGGCCGTCGTGCTCGATTTCTCCAAGTATATGGCGGAAATTCTTGAGCTTGATCCGCAGCGCCGGACCGCGCGGGTTCAGCCCGGAGTCATTCTCGACCATCTGCGAAGCGCCGCCGAGAAACACAACCTGACTTTCGGCCCCGATCCAGCAAGCCACAGCCGCTGCACGCTCGGCGGCATGATCGGCAACAATTCCTGCGGCGTGCATTCCGTCATGGCGGGGAAGACGGACGAAAACATTGAGGAACTGGAAGTCCTCACCTATGACGGCGTTCGCCTTCGCGTTGGACCGACAAGCGATGCGGAACTCGAGACCACCATTCGCAAGGGCGGCCGTGGCGGTGAGATCTATGCGGGGCTGAAGGCGATTCGTGATCACTATGCAGGTTCAGTGCGCCAGCGCTTTCCCGACATCCCTCGCCGTGTTTCCGGATACAACCTGAATTTCCTGCTCGCAGAAAATGGCTTTCACGTTGCGCGTGCGTTGGTTGGCTCAGAAGGCACGTGTGCAACTGTGCTGGAAGCCACTTGCAGGCTAGTAGAGAGTCCGCCAGAACGCGTTCTGCTTGTGATCGGTTGTAGGGACGTCTATGAATGCGCCGACCTCGTCCCCGATGTGATGTCTCATTATCCCATCGGACTCGAGGGCATGGACGATCTGCTCATCGAATACACACGCCGCAAAGGAATCAACCCCGAAGGATTGTCGTTGCTTCATGAAGGCGGAGGATGGCTGCTCGCGGAGTTCGGCGCTGGAACGGCACGCGAAGCTGAATCGCAGGCACGCGGACTGATGGCATCACTCACACGGTCCACGCATCCTCCAAGCTTCCGGCTGGTCACCGACAAGCGGCAGGCGAGGAGAGCGTGGGAAGTCCGCGAATCGGCTCTGGGCGCGGTTTCTAACGTTCCGGGAGAGCCGCGGACGTGGGAAGGATGGGAGGATTCGGCGGTAGCCCCCGAGAAACTTGGGCGATATCTGCGCGATCTACGGAAACTAACCGAAGCGTACGACTATCGCTGTGTTGTGTATGGCCACTTTGGAGACGGGTGCGCGCATAACCGCATGAACTTCGACCTCGAATCGCCAGAGGGCATCAAGAAGTTCCGCAGCTTTGTGGAAGAGGCCGCGGACCTGGTTGTCTCCTACGGCGGCTCGCTGTCAGGAGAGCATGGGGACGGTCAGGCCCGCGCCGAACTACTTCCGAAAATGTTCGGGTCTGAGCTGATGGAAGCGTTTCAACAGTTCAAAGCATTGTGGGACCCGGAGTGGAAGATGAATCCGGGCAAGCTGGTTCGTCCCAATAAACTGGATGAGGACCTGCGGCTGGGCGCGAACTACCGGCCTTGGCAGCCGGAAACACATTTCAAATTTCCGCAGGACAACGGCAGCTTGGCCCAGGCTACTCTGCGCTGCGTGGGAGTGGGAAAATGTCGCGATTATCAGAGCGGAGTGATGTGCCCCAGCTTTCGCGTGACTCAGGAAGAGGAACACTCAACCCGCGGCCGGGCGCACCTGCTCTGGGAGATGACCAAGGGCGAGGTCATTCGTGGTAAGTGGCGAGACCCGCATGTGAAATCGTCCCTGGACCTGTGCCTTGCGTGCAAAGGCTGCAAGAGCGATTGTCCCGTCGGGGTCGATGTCGCAAGCTATAAAGCCGAATTCCTTGCGCACCACTATGAAGGCCGCCTTCATCCGCTGAACCATTACGGATTCGGAAACATTGACCGCTGGGCACGGATGGCGTCGAAGCTCCCTGCATTAGCCAATTTCTTCACACAGGCCCCGGTCGTGCGAGAGATATCAAAAGCAATCGCAGGCATTTCGCCGCAACGAACCATCCCGACTTTCGCCCGCGAGACTTTTCGCACCTGGTTTTCACGGCGAAAATCCGCGAATGCCGGAGAACCGCCGGTCGTCCTCTGGCCTGATACCTTTAACAACTATTTCCATCCAGAAACAGCCATTGCCGCAGTCGAAGTCTTGGAGGCGGCAGGGTACCACGTGCAATTGCCAGAGAATCCAGTCTGCTGCGGACGTCCTCTCTACGATTTCGGCATGTTGGATCGCGCAAAGAGTTTGCTCTTGCAGACTCTTGATGCCCTGGACCGCGAGATCGCGGACGGAATTCCTGTCGTGGTCCTCGAGCCGAGTTGCGCATCGGTATTTCGAGACGAACTGCTCAATCTTTTCCCGGGCAACTCGCGAGCGAAGAGCCTCTCGGGTCAGGTTTTTCTGCTGAGTGAATTCCTTGAAATACGACCCCGGCATTGGACTCTGCCAACGCTTGACCGCAAAGCCCTGGTCCACGGGCACTGCCATCAAAAGTCCGTCATGAAGATGACGAGTGAAGAGTCTGTCTTGCGGCGCCTCGGCCTCGACTGTCAAATGCCCGCGCCCGGTTGCTGTGGGATGGCGGGAGCCTTCGGATTTGAAAAAGAAAAGTACGATATGTCCATCGCCATCGCCGAACTCGAACTGCTGCCTGCGGTTCGCAAGGCACCTTCGGATTGGCTCATAGTCGCAAACGGCTTCAGTTGTCGCGAGCAGATTCAGCAGTGCACGGGAAGGCACGCACTACATTTGGCGGAGGTCATTCGCCTGGCGATGCAACACGAATCGTAGAGACGTAGCTCGGCTACGTCTCTACGAAAACCCGGCAAGCCTTCCTAAGAGCCGTCCCGCCCTAACTCCACGGTAGAGCGGAAAGAGCCAGTCGGGGATATTGACCGTCTGCCACTCTCCGATGCTGGGAGTAAACGCCAGCCGCCAAGCCAGCCGCATACGGTCTTGCCATCTCTCGCGCGTCCGCATCATAACGCTGAAATGACGCAACGACTCGTTTTCCGGTTCCAGGCCACTCGCGAGCTTGAACTCGATCTCAGATGCCAATTCCTCAGCGTCACCAGTCAAGAATTTTAGAGATCCGGGTGCCCTACACCTGAATAAATTGCGTGCAAGCAACAATGAAATTCCCAGGATCCTCAGGATCCCCAATCGCCGCGCCTCCGCTTCAATCCAGGGCCAATCCAGCTCGAACCGCGCGAGAGTAGCAATGTCGCGGATCATCCCCAATTGTGCCCACTCATGCTTCGCTGCATGAACACACAAAACCAGCATCAGGTCCTCGTGAAGAAGAGTTCGCAGCCGATTACGTTCGAATGCAACCTCAAGTGACCGCTGAAATAGTTCGTCCAAATCGAACTCGACTGAATAGAATCGCGGCAAAATCTGCCACTGCAGTTCCACCAGATTTTTCTCCGCGTTTAGGCCAAACACATATTCGTAACCCGAGCGCAGATACGCTTTTTTCTGGCGCGGAGAAAGCTGAAGACAAAGATGCGGCTCGTATCCCAGTTCTCGGAGTGCCGATCGCGCTCGGGCGATGTCTCGTGATCTGACCAGGAAGTCGAGATCTCCAAACTGCCGCATTGCCGCGTCGCCATACAAGAGATGCGCGAGAACAGGACCTTTGTGGGCCAGGGCCTGAATTTCACGGTCCGCAAAATGCTGTAGGATTCGGGCTAATTCGGCGGAAAAGCGCAGGACTCGTATTGCGTGGCCTTCAAATCGCGCACGAATCGCAGACTGAATGCTGCCGGGGAGATCGTCGCGATTGCAAACAGATGCGTACAACGCGGGTAACAGGCGGTGCTGGTCCGCAAGCCAGAGGACGCGGTCCCAACGCAGGGACGGTATCAGGAACTCCGCCAGGCTGTGTTCCCCCGAATCTTCTGCGCAGCATGCCAGCAGCAGCTCGAATTCTGGTTCAAAACACACAGGCTCTAGCCGAGTTGTAGCCACTTCGATCTGGGGCGCCGCTGCCAGGTTGAGGTCTCCCTGTGAACTAACTATATCCACTTGCGAATTCTGTATCCGAAAACCGTCTTTCCTGTCCATAGAATCTTCTTACAGCAGGGCGAATTTCAGAAGTGCCTGCTCTTGAACCGCCTCGAAGCAAAAAATGACCCGCGTTGTCCTCGATTCCGTGCATAAAGTCTTTCGCCCGGCAGGGTTCTTTTTCGGCCGGGCGGCCCGCACAGAAACCCACGCGCTCAAGGGGGTCTCCCTGAACGTCGCCGCAGGAGAAGTGCTTGCCCTTCTGGGCCCGAATGGCAGCGGAAAAAGCACTACTTTAAAATTGATCTCCACCATGCTCCTGCCAGACCGAGGCCGCGTCGTCGTCAACGGCGCTGATACTCGGTGCCAGGCACAAATCGTCCGCAGTCAAGTCGGGTTCGCCCTGGCCTCTGAGAGATCATTCTTCCCGCGCCTTACCGCAAGGGAGAATCTGGAATTCTTTGCCGCACTTGAAGACATTCCTCGACGCGAGCGCCCAAGCCGTGTTGAATCCATCCTGAATGACATGGGGCTGAATGATTCAGCCGGCAGACAGGTGATGAAGCTCTCCTCTGGCATGTACCAGCGTTTGGGCATCGCCCGGGCCCTCATCAAGAGGCCGTCAGTTTTGTTGCTGGATGAGCCGACGCGCAGTCTCGATGCCGCCGCTGCTGGCCAGCTTTGGGGGCATATTCGCGAATTATCGGGCACAGGCATCACGATTCTTCTCGCGACTCACAATTTCGCTGAGGCTGCGGCTGTGTGCGACCGAGTGGCCGTTCTCCAAAGGGGTGAGCTCCTCGCTGTCGAGCGCGTTGGTAATTTCAGCGTCGAGCAATTGCGCGATTTCTATTTGGAAGCTGTTGGCGAACAAGCCGCTCTGTCATGGCCTGAAGGAGTGCCCGCATGATCCTCGACAAGGCCCTGGCGGTGCTGAAGAAGGACGCCCTCACCGCCCTCCGCTATCACAACGGATTCGTGTTCGCAATTTTCTCGCCAGCAGCACAACTCGCGACGTTCTACTATTTGTCGCGCGCCGTTGGTCCGCAGTTTCGCCCGGAAGGCATGCCGTATTTCTTGTTCTTGCTGGTCGGAACTGGTTTCTACACATTCTTGCTATCAGGAATTCACAGCTTTCTGCAGACGATCCAGGAATCACAGCAAACCGGAACGCTTGAAGTGTTGATGACAACCTGCACGCCGCCAGGCATCCTGCTCTCACTGAGCGCAATATCCGCATTCACCCAAGGAATTATGCAATTACTGGTTTATGTAGGTGTGGGCATGTTTCTCTTTGCTCCTGTTCCGCATGTGAGCATCTTCGGGTGCGCATTGGTTTTCATTTTCTCGGTACTGATTGCCGTCGCGATCGGACTCTTGGCCGCCGGTCTTCAAGTCGCGATTCACAAAGGCTCTGCCGTGCTTTGGCTGCTGGGATCGAGCGCCTGGCTCATGGCTGGAACGCTGTTTCCGGTCGCGGCTTTGCCTCGGTCTGTTCGAGTGCTCTCCAGCTTGCTGCCCTTCACTCATTCTTTGACGGGTATGCGGCTGGCGCTGCTGCAAACGTCAAACTCGGCTGCATTGATGCGAGAAATAGAAATCCTCATCTTGTTCTCCCTGATTCTTGTGCCGCTCAGTGTAGTCTTCTTCTCCTGGACGGTCCGCCGGGCAAGGCAGTTTGGGACCCTGTCCTTTTACTGATGGCGGTTTGCCGTTACTTTAGTTTGCGTTCAGACCGAATGCGGCGGGAATTGCCTCCTAATCTGCCGTTAGAATTCTGATTGAAGTTATGTCAACTGGCGTGGACACACAGCCTCAGCGGCGACGCGGTACAAGAGTCCGTGCGCAGATTCCTGTGCGTGTCACCAGCCTTGATCCAGCAAGCAAGTTTTCCGAAAGATGCCACACGCTCTTGGTCAATCCGCAAGGTTGTGGTGTCCGTTTTGCTCGTCCGCTGGAGCCCGGTTTGCAAGTTCGCGTGGATGACTTGCCGGGTGGCGGGAGCATAACCGCGCGCGTTGCCAGCAGCCTTCCGCCGCCGGAAGGGAGCAAGTACTGGCTGATCGGAATATGCCTGGACTGCCCAGGAAATCTATGGTTCCTTGCGCCAACGCCGCCAGATTGGGGTGACAATGCCTCGGTCCCGAAGTTTTTCCCCGCAGGTGTAACCCTCGCTGGCCAGGGCTCGCTTTCCACTCAGGTTCGGGGCCGCCGAAATTAAAAGTTTTGTAAACTCCGCCCGGATAACTCTTCCAGGAAGCAACCAGACAACCGAAAACTAAATCCAATTTCCGTTGTGAGCGGCACCTGCCCCGAGATGTCGAAGCCCTTTATTCGCGAGCGCGTGGCCCTGTCGCGTGGCATGCTCGTTGCACTTTTACTGGTAGCTTTGCCGGCATTCGCGACCTTGGGAGAAGATGTCTCTTCCGTTCAGTCTGATCAGGCCCACATGAAAGCGGCGGTCCGCGTTCTTCCGAACCAACTGTACTCAGTCCACGAGATGCAAGCGCCTACTGGGACCACGGTGAGGGAATTTGTTTCCCCAGCAGGAACGGTGTTTGCGGTTAGTTGGCAGGGGTTTGCCCCCGACCTGCGCCAGTTGTTGGGGGAACATTTCGATGAATATGTGCAGGCCGCCCAAAATAGATCAAGCCGCCGCGGGCGAGGACTTCACATAGAAACCGGCGATATGGTCTTTGATTCCGGCGGACACATGCGCTTCATCATCGGAAGGGCCTACCTGCGCAGCAAAATGCCCCAAGGGGTCAGTAG
>WNGL01000080.1_pt1 | contig 103055 bp, 75 predicted proteins | sample 5400591 | NCBI WGS metagenome assembly WNGL01 (sample SAMN13153377, study PRJNA577476) | soil metagenome | isolation source: 80 cm soil or saprolite under Garry oak tree replicate 1 | place: USA:California | collected 2016-06-15 | reverse complement strand
TCATTTTCACGCCGAAACACGGCTCGTGGTTGAATCTGATTAAATCCTTCTTCGGCAAACTGGCCCGGACGTTATTGCGGGGGATACGAGTCAGTTCGAAGGCCGAGTTGAAAGCACGCATCGAACTGTACCTGAAAGAAGTGAATGAAGAGCCGGTGGTGTTCAAGTGGAAGTACAAGCTGGCGACGCCGGACGCAGAATCAATAGCTACCTAACCATTCCCTGTTGATTGTTATTTAGGAATCATACTACTAGTAGCCGAGAAACGTTCGTAAGGTTGTGATCACTCGCTCTTTTTGACGCCGCTCTACGTGTTTCGCGTTTCGGGAATGAGCGTCCCTATTATCCCGCGAGTAGATGACACGAATGCGTCTTCACAATCACCCAAACCTGCCGTCCGGGTGCAAGTTCAAGCGAATCACGCGCGCCTAGCGTCAGGTGGACGGAAAGCTCGACTCCGCAGTCCACGCGAGCGACGATGATTGCGTCTCTTTGGGAAAGAGAAAGCAATTTTCCGGGCAGAACGTTGCGTGCGCTCAGGCCTACCGGCGCGGAAGTGGCCAGCAAAATGTCTCCCGCGCTAATTCCGACGCGCAGGTTACCGCCTAGCTCTGCTCGAACCAAGGGGGTCTCGAGCTCAACTTGCGCCGACTCGAACCGTGCCGATCCGACGCGACAAGTCATGGTGCCGCGGTCTTCGTGAATGGAAATGACTTGCGAGTCAAAAATATTCTCAAATCCGGCAAGCTGAGCGACGGTTTCACTCTGCGGTGCGGACATGACGTCGTGCGGCGTACCCTGCGCGATGAGCTTCCCTTGCTCCAGCACCAGCAGCCTTTCGCCGAGCATGAACACTTCGTCGCGGCTGTGAGTTACGTAGAGAACGGGAATGGGCAAATTCTGAATGGACCGCCTGAGGTCGTCGGCGATTTTCATCCTGATCGGCAAGTCGAGTGCCGCCAGAGGCTCGTCCAGAAGCAAAAGTGAAGGCTGGGTGACGAGGGCCCTGGCCAATGCAACCCGCTGGCGTTCGCCTCCGGAAAGCTGTGCTGGACGCCGTTTGCGAAGGTGCGAAATGCCCAGCGATTCCAGCGCCCTGGCCACGCGCTCGCGGCGCTCGGCAGCCCGAAGGCCGCTCAATCCGTAGGAGACGTTAGCCTCGACCGTCAAATGCGGAAACAGGGCGAGATCCTGAAAAACGTAACCGATGCGCCTGTTCTTGGGCGGCAGATTGATGCCTGCTTGAGAATCAAATAAAATGCGTAAAATGCGGCCGCCGACCGCGATCCGCCCTGCGTCGGGCGTGGCCAGTCCAGCGATCGAATCGAGCAAGGTGGTCTTTCCTGCTCCGGACGCGCCGAACAGAATGGTGATCCCGCTCTGCAGGACAAAAGCGACGTCCAGTTCGAAACTTCCTGAGGCGCTGACGAGCTTGCGCCTGACTTTGATGTCGGCCGACTCCGTTGACGGAACAACGCGGTCGCCCGATGCATGTTCCGTTTCTGTGAACGTTGTCTTCAACGACTTCCTCTTTCCCTTGAATGGGCCCTTGAGCGGGCGGGGACGCCCGCTACTCGACAATCACATTTGTGAAAGCGCCAAAAACCTGATTGTGGAGCACCACGATCGAATTTGTGGAAGCGCCACAAACAAGAGCGCCACAAAGAGAATTTTGGAGGCACGGGCGTCCCCGCCCGCGCACTCTCTAAACCCTCGGCCATATGCTCCAGAATCTCCGGTTCAGCGAATACACCAGCGAGAGCAGAACGAACGCGATCACGACCAACACTAGCGCAGTCGTGTTCGCGGCGGTGTAGTTCAAGTCCTGCACTTGATCGAAGATGTTAATGGAGAGCGTGCGCGTCACTCCCGGAATATTGCCTCCGACCATGAGTACGACTCCGAACTCTCCCATGGTATGGGCGAAGCTCAGCGCGATGCCGGTCACCAGCCCGGAAACGGAAAGCGGCACGATCACGCGCCAGAAAGTCCGAAATTTGGACACGCCGAGAACCGCCGAAGCCGCGAGCAATCTCGCATCCACAGCAGAAAGCGAAGCGGCAAACGGCTGCACCGCGAAGGGAAGGCTGTAAAGAACTGATCCGATGGCCAACCCGGCAAAGGTAAATGCCAGCGTGTGGCCGGTCATGGACTGCCACCATCGTCCAAACGGGCTACGCTGCCCCAGCGCGATCAGCACATAGAACCCGAGCACCGTGGGCGGCAAGACAATGGGCAAAGCCACCACCGCCTCGACCATGAATTTCCACCGCCACTTTGAAAACGCAATCCAGTAGGCGAGGGGGAGTCCGAGCACCACCAGCACAGTGGTCACGACTAACGCCAGGCGGATTGTGAGCCAGAAAGCCTGCCAGTCCATAGGCAGAAACAGTGTAATCGCAGGAGTCTTTCCGCGTTCCAATCCTTTTCCATTCTGGGGCTAGTCACAGAGGAGATGTTCATTGGTCACAAAGCCCCATCGCTGGTAGCCCTTAGCATTTGGCGGGAGATAAACCCATGGAAATTCAGGAAGCGCTGCAGATCGTCCGCAAGTTGGCTGATGGTATCCATCCGGAGACCGGCGAAGTCCTTCAGACCGACTGCCTCTATCAGCAGCCGCAGGCAGTCCGCGCTCTGCATCGCGCCGCCGGAGCGCTTGAATTTCAGGACGAGCGGGAGCGAGCGAAGAAGTTCCTGCCCGCCAATGCGGGCAAGTCCTGGTCAAACCAGGAAGATGCTCAAATCTGTGATGAGCTGGGGCGCGGCGTCAATTTCCAGGAAATTGCCAAAACCCACAATCGCACGATCGGATCAATCATTGCGCGACTTGTGCGCCTGGGCAAGATTTCTGCCGCCCCACAGGACCGCAAGACCGCCTAAGTGCAGCCATGATTCAAAAGCGCATGCGCGCAGTCGTGCTGGCCTGGGTTGCGGCCACGGCAGGAAGTGGGCTGCTGACTGGACAACAGGCCAGATCACTCACAGGCATTCAGCACAAACAACATGTTGTCGCTCGCGAGAGGTGGCAGATGAGCGGCCGCCGGATTCCGGGAATGAATTCTGCGGGCCTGCGAAATCGCGCTATTCAACAGAAAATTCAAATGCGGTCAGCCCGCGTGGTGAGTCCAGCTGCGGTTGGACTCGGCGGTTCTTGGGTTTCGCTTGGACCGCGGCCGCTCCCCTCCGACGCCAGCGGTATTGGGCTGCAAGACTATGGTTGGGTGTCAGGCCGCGCTACCGCGGTCGCAATTGACCCAACGACGCCAGCGGAAATACGGTCTATGCGGGTGGCGCTTACGCGGGTGTATGGAAATCGACGAATGCCGGTGCGTTGAGTCCGAATCCATCAGCGGTTAACTGGACTCCGCTCACCGATAATCAAGCGACCCTTGCGATTGGCGCCATCGCCATTCAACTGCAGTTGTCGAATCCCGATCCAACCAAGAGCGTAGTGCTGGCCGGGACCGGGGAGACCAACAGCTCCGAGGATTCTTATTACGGGCTGGGCATTTTGCGTTCAAGTGACGCTGACCGTCACTCCATGAAGATTCACCCGCTGTGGTATCTTCAAGCTTCAATTAACAAGTAGAAACGCGCCGCACGGCTGGCGGCCAGCGGAAGACTAAGCAGAAGTTTTCGCGCAGGCAAGCGGAGCCCGAAGCCACACCATCGGAGGAAAAGATGCAGGGTGATTTCGCAAAGAGCCGAATTGCCGTGTTGGGAGCCGGAAAAATGGGAGGCATCCTGGTCAAGGCGCTGATTGAAAAACACCAGCTCTCGCCGGAGCGGGTGCACGCCACCATCGGCCACGAATCGCGCGCACACGAGCTGTCTCACAAGCTCGGGGTTTCCGTCACCACCGACAATCTTGCGGCTGTTGATGGCGCCGACATCATTTTCGTGTGCGTGAAGCCGCAGGTAGTGCAGGAGCTGATGGAGCAAATTCGGCCCAAAGTCTCGCCAAAACAACTTGTGATCTCCGTGGCTGCATCCGTTCACACCAGTCAAATCGAGACTGCGCTCGGCGGGAATGTTCCCGTCGTTCGCGCCATGCCAAATACTCCCTGCGTTCTCGCGTGCGGAATGACCGCACTATGCGCTGGCAAATTCGCGCAAGCCGAACATGTGGAAACCGCGTCAGCCCTGTTCAACGTCGTTGGGAGAACGGTCGTCGTGGACGAGAAACACATGGACGCGGTCACCGGGCTCTCCGCCAGCGGCCCCGCTTACATCTATATCATTCTGGAATCACTGGCTGAAGCCGGCGTGAAGGTTGGATTGCCGCGCGATGTCGCTACACTGCTCGCCGCACAGACCACGCTGGGCGCCGCAACTGTAGTGCTCGAAACAGGCGATCACCCCGCGCTTTTGAAGGACGCCGTGACAACGCCTGCTGGGTGCACCATCGACGGGATTATGGAGCTTGAAGAAGGTAAGCTGCGGGTGACGCTGATTAAGGCCGTAGTGAAAGCCACGCAGCGGGCGAAAGAGCTGGCGCTGGGGTAAGCACTGCAGCCCGTATAGGCAGCGCCAAAACATTTGTCATTCCGAGCGAAGCCGAGGAACCTGCTTTCGCTCGCAGCTGCACTTGAGTCAGCGCTTCTTAAAGAACTGCACCGCCCGCTCGTGCTTCTGCGTCGCTGCCAGCGAAGAAAAGGTCCCCAAGTTCCTTCGCTTCCCAGTTTTGGGATTTTTCTTGCGCGAGTACAGCCGATATTCTCCAGATTTTAGTTTGCGGATCATGTGGGGAAGATGCTTTTGGACCCTTTCGGGTTGGCGTAAGCGGAGTCGGGAGACGCTAGACGACAAAGTACTTCGCCGCGGGATGATGCACCACAATCGCTGACGTGCTTTGCTCTGGCTCCAGCAAGAATCCGGTAGTCAGGCGTACACCGACGTTTTCTTCCGGTTGCAGCAATGCAAACAGCTTGGTCTGATCTTCCAGATTCGGGCAGGCAGGATAACCGAAGCTATAGCGTGATCCGCGATACTTCTGGTGAAACAGATCTCGGATGTGCGACGAGTCTTCGCCCGAAATTCCCAGCTCTTCGCGCATCCGCCTGTGATGGTACTCAGCCAGAGCTTCTGCCGTTTCCACGCTCAGTCCATGCAGGTAGAGATATTTTGTATACTCCCCGGCCTCGAATAACTTTTGCGTCTCAACGGATGCTCTCGCGCCAATCGTCACCAGGGAAAGCCCAATCACATCCATCTTCCCGGAGGCCTTCGGCGCGAAGAAATCAGAGATGCACAGGCGGCGGCCTTCGCGTTGGCGCGGAAAGGTGAAACGTAACAGTTCTTTGGAGACACGGGCGTCCTCGCCCGTGCTTGTCGAATCTCCGTTTGGACGGGCGGGGACGCCCGTCGCTCCACAATCGTAAACGATTACATCGTTCCCATCTCCCTGCGCTGGAAAATATCCCCAGACCACTTTTGGTTCAAACCATCCGCTGGCGATGATCTCTTCTTCCAGCTCCTTCTTGATCGGACGAAACTTCTGCTCGACCAGCCGGACATAATCTTCCTGCGACGCTGTCTTCAACTGCCACTGGTTCTTGAACAGCGCGGTATCGTTGATGTACGGAAATATCTCCCGCAGCTCGTAGTCCTTCTTCACCCTCACGCCCCAGAACGGCGGCTCGGGAATATTCGGTGCGTCGTCGACGACAGCGCTACGCTCAGCGAATACCGGCCCGGTTTCTTCGTCTACTGCAACTGCCTTTGCGTAGTCCTTGACTGTCCGGCCTTCTTTTAGACGCGCCTCTCGGTTCCCGTTCGGAGCGGTCAGGTCTTCCATGATGTGCAGCCCGCCGAATGCGTCGTCGCCATAGAAGACAGCATTCGAGTACTCACGGCGCAAGTCGTCCTCCACATATTTGCGCGTGAGCGCCGCTCCGCCGCAGATCACCGGAAACTCCAGCTTCTGCCGCTCCAGGTCCTGAATGACGTATTTCATCTCCAGCGTCGATTTCACCAGCAGTCCGCTCAACCCGATTGCGTCGGCGTGGTGCTCCTGTGCGGCTTTGATGATAGCGTCGCCCGGCTGCTTGATTCCGAGGTTGATCACCCGGTATCCGTTATTCGAAAGAATGATGTCCACCAGGTTCTTGCCAATGTCGTGGACGTCGCCTTTCACTGTGGCAATCACAATTGTGCCCTTCTGCGATGCCCCGGATTTCTTTTCCATCTTCGGTTCGAGATAGGCGACCGCCTGCTTCATCACGCCTGCCGAATCGAGCACCGAAGGTAATTGCATCTTGCGCGCGCCAAAGAGATCGCCCACCGTCTTCATTCCGTCGAGCAGGACAGTATTGATAAGCTCCAGCGGCGAATATTGTTCGAGCGCTTGATCAAGCAATTGTTCAAGCGTCAGCTTGCCTGCGCCCTCACCGACAGATTTTTCTCCGTTGATGATCCCGTACTTCAATTTGTCTTCGACGGACAGGGTTTCGACATGCGCAGCCGTCGCGGCCTGGGCTTTGCCTTTTGTTCCCGCGAAATGCTGCATGTAAATCTGCAACGGATCGCCGGCAGATTCGTCGCGATAAATCAGTTTGCGTGCAAGTTCAACTTCTTCTTGAGGAATTTTGTACAACGGATAGATTTTAGTGTAATTGACAATGGCCATATCAAGGCCATGGTTTACTGCTTCGTGCATGAACACGCTGTTCAGCACCCGTCGCGAATACACGTCCAAGCCGAAAGAAATATTGCTCACACCGAGAATGGTCTTGACTTCAGGAAGCTCTTTCTTGATGCGCTTGATGGCGTTCAAGGTCTCGATACCGGCTGTCCGGTATTCTTCCTGGCCGGTTGAAATCGGCAGCGTCAAAGCATCGAAGATCAAGTCAGCTGGACGGATGCCGTATTTCTTTGTCGCCAGATCGAAGATCCGATGAGCGATGGCAGTCTTCTTCTCCGCCGTTAGTGCCATGCCGTCTTCATCGATGGTTAGCGCAATCACCGCCGCGCCATAGCGCTTCGCCATCGGCAAGACTTTTGACGTTCGCTTCTCGCCGTCCTCCAGATTTATTGAATTGATGATTGCCTTGCCCGGGATCCGCTTCAGCGCTTCTTCGACAACGTCGGCTTCGGTCGAGTCCACCAGAATTGGCGCCGGGACGCGAGTGGCGATTCGCTCCAAGATTGAAGTGATGTATCCCTTCTCGTCTTCGCCGACGATCGCGCAGCACACGTCGAGCATGTGCGAACCTTCGTTCACCAGCTTTTTCGCGAGCGCGAGAATGTCGTCGTACTTCTTGCCACGAACCAGATTCTTGAAATGTTCGACGCGCGTCGTGGTGTTCATTTCTTCAGCGACGATCAATGGCTTGGGATCGAGATCGAGCGGAACTGTTGTGTAGGCGCTCGAAGCCGCGGCAACCGGTTTCACTTCCCTAGTGGCTGGCTCGATGCCAGAAACCGCGTCCACTACGGCTTTCAAATGCTTCGGCGTAGTTCCGCAGCATCCGCCGACAATGCGCACACCGTAATCCTGGACAAAATGTTTGTGGTATTGAGCAAGTTCCTCAGGCGTTAGCTTGTAAACTGCATGACCGCCTTCGTTCTGCGGAAGACCGGCATTCGGTAGAACCGAGATGTCTTTGGTCGAATTCGCGCCCAGGTAACGCACAGCATCATTCATCTCCGCCGGCCCGGTTGCACAATTCATTCCAATGATGTCAACGTCGAGGGGCTCAAGCGCGGTGAGGGCGGCGCCAATTTCGGTACCCAGGAGCATGGTCCCGGACTCTTGTAGCGTGACCTGCACCTGTAACGGCAGCCGCTTGTCGGCCTTCTTCATGGCCTCAAGCACGCCAATCGCAGCAATCTTCGCCTGCAACAAATCCTGCGCCGTCTCGACCAACAGGACGTCTACGCCGCCTTCAATCAGAGCGCTGGCCTGCTCCTCATAGGCCGCGACCATGTCGTCGAAGCTGATGTGCCCAAGGGACGGCAGCTTGGTGGTCGGCCCAATCGAGCCAGCCACGAAGCGAGGCCTTGTGCTCGTGGAAAACTGTTGAGCAACTTCCTTGGCCAGCTTGACGGCAGTGAGATTGATTTCGGCGACCCGGTCCTGCAGGCCGAACTCCCCAAGCACAATGCGGGTTGCGCCGAATGTGTTTGTTTCAACAATGTCGCAGCCGACTTTGAAGAAGTCCGCGTGAATGTCGCGAATGATGTCTGGGCGGCTCAACACCAGAACTTCGCTGCAATTCTCCTTGCCCCAGTAATCGTCCAGGGTAGGATTGCGCTTCTGGATGTTGGTCCCCATCGCCCCGTCGTAAATGACGACGCGCTCGCGCACGGTTTGGAGAAAGTTAGACATCAGCTTCTACCTTCTAGCAAGCGAATCAAACTCGATTGCTAGTAGCTAGCAGCTAATAGCTAGGAACTGCTCTTCATACACGAACGCCGGCCCTTTATCGGACCGGCGTCATAAATCCACCAAAGCTATTGAACGCTTATTCTCCTGGAGCGACTTCTGTGGGCGCTCCGCCGGCCACATCGGCGGAATTGAACACTGGATTCGCTCCCAGGTGCGCCGGCTTAGCTGCAAGCAGTTGCTCCTTGCGGTAAATCAAATTCGTGGCGCTGAAAGTCGCCAGCTCAAATCCGTGGCCGTGCGTGATCGCATCGGTCGGGCAAGCTTCCACACAATATCCGCAGAAAATGCATCGATTGTAATCAATGTTATAAACCTTCGCGTATCGCTCAGCACCGCTCACCCGATGCTCGGCCGTGTTTTCCGCGGCCTCAATATAAATGCAGTTTGCCGGACAGTTCGCCGCGCACAGAAAGCACGCAACACATTTTTCCAGCCCGTTTTCATCCCGCTGCAACACGTGTGTGCCGCGATACCGCTCCTGAAACTTGGCCCCCCGCAGCGGTCCTGGGCCATCAGGATAGTTCTCCACAATCGTCGGCTGGAACATCTCCATGAAGGTGATGCTCATTCCCTTGGCGATTGCAGCAATGTCTTTCAGTATCGGCATACGTTCTTAGTATATCGAAACCTGTGCGTTTCAGTGAACGCTGAGCGAAGCCCGTATTACAATGAAGAGCCGCGCTGTTTGGCCCGGCACAATCCATTCCACTGCACTTATCGGAGGACTTATGAAGCTTACGCCCGGAAAACTCGCGGGCCTGCAACGGGTGTCGGACAAACGGGGAGTGATCGCTGCCGCCGCCATGGACCAGCGTGGCTCGCTGCAAAAGTCTTTGGCTAAGGAAAAGGGCAGCGAGATCACTGACGCCATGATGGAAGAATTCAAGTCGCTGGTGACCGAAGTTCTTACCCCGCATGCCAGCGCGATTCTTCTCGATCCCGAATGGGGACTGCCTGCCTCCAAGCGCCGCGCCAAGAACGCGGGCCTGTTGCTGGCTTATGAAAAGACTGGGTACGACAAGACCGGGCCCGGCCGCCTCGGCGACTTGCTCGAGCACTGGTCTGCCCGCCGCTTGAAAGAAGCCGGCGCGGACTGCGTAAAGATCTTGCTCTACTACACTCCCTACGATCCCAAAGATGTGAATGACAAAAAGCACGCCTGGGTGGAGCGTATCGGCGACGAGTGCCGCGCCAATGACATTCCCTTCTTCCTCGAATTCGTTGGATACGAAGAAGGCGCTGACGAGAAGGGTCTCGACTACGCAAAAAAGAAGCCGCACATCGTCACGGAAAGCATGCGGGAATTCACCAAAGAGCAATATGGTGTTGACGTGCTCAAGGTCGAGGTTCCGGTGAACATGAAGTTTGTTGAAGGAACGAAATCCTTCGCGGGACAGAAGGCTTACACCAAACAAGAAGCGATCGACCTGTTCCACAAGGCAGCGAGCGTCACCACCAAACCGTTCATCTACCTCTCGGCAGGAGTCAGCAACGCAGAATTCAGCGAGACGCTTGAACTCGCCGGCGAAACTGGCGTGAAGTTCAACGGCGTGCTCTGCGGACGGGCCACTTGGAAAGAGGGCATTCCGGTTTACGCGAAGCAGGGTGCTGCCGCATTCCGCACCTGGCTTGAGACCGAAGGCGTGAAGAACATTAAGAACGTCAATGATAAGTTGAGGGCTGCGACGTCGTGGTTCCCGATTTACGACGTGGAACCAGTGCTGGCGGGGGCGTAGGCGTCGCGATACTCCCCGGGTCTGCTGACCCCGTCGGCACGCTTCTTCAACTCCTCAATGGGGAGGACCGTAATGTTTCCACGCGCCGTGGCTCTTCTTTGGCTCATGTGTGCTTGGCCGCTTGGATTTGCCCAATCAGAGCGCCCGTCCACTGTTGTTGTTCCTGATTTTAAGGACTTCACGATCAGGACGCGGCGAGTTTTGGAGGATTCTCGATCGAGTGAAGAAGTGCTTTACTTGAAGGGAGCACAACAACGTATCGAAGCCGCTAGCAAGAGTGCGGATCATCCTGTACCAATGTGATCAGCGGCGCGTGGTGACACTCCAGCCAGAATTCAAGACCTTCCATGAAAGACCCATCAAGGAATCGTCCGAATCGCAACAGCCCAAAGCCGGAAGTCCTCTCCCCTCGAGCACGGCGATACTCAATCCCGATGTCACCATAACATCGAGCTCAGTTGATACCGGCGAACAGCGGAGGGTCGGGAGGTTTACTGCTCATCACATAAAAACAGAAATTCAGATCGAGTCCAAACCGGGGGCGAAAACTCAGTCGAGCACACGGGAAGTGGACGGCTGGTATGTTGAAGTTCCAGGGCTCGCGTGTCACGAACCTGGAAATATGAGTGGCGGATTCGCGTGGCCTGCAACACTAGGACTTGATCGTATTGCTTTGAATGAGAAGGGAACGGCCTCCCGGGGCTATCCAATCGAAGAGACAATTCGTACAACCGAGTCAGGCCGAACTAACACAACGAGGATCGAACTGATCGACTCCTCAGCAACACTGCTTGATCCACAGCTGTTTGAGGTACCCGCGAACTATTCTTCGGTGCGTTAGGCCGCTCTGAGCCTCTTTTTGGATTCCGTCTCTTCCACTCTTGGCGGGCGGGTAATCAGCGGAAGGATCGCGCTCAGCAGCACAATAATAGAGATCATGTGCAGCGCTTGCGTGTAATGCCCGCTGCTCTGGCGGATGCGCGCGATCAGCGTTGGCCCGAGCACGCCTGCGAATCCCCAAGCGGTGAGTATCAGGCCATAGATCGATCCGACGTTCTCGGGGCCGAAGTAATCGGCTGCAAAGGCTGGCATGGTGCCGAATCCGCCGCCGTAGCAGAGCAGAATGCCAAAAGCCAGAGCGGTGAATGTCGGGAAACTGGACACATCGGTCATCACCCAGAACAAAACTGCTTGCAGAAGAGACATCACGAGGAAAACTGCGCGGCGGCCTACCAAGTCAGAGAACCAGGCCCAGAGAAACCGCCCGGCTCCGTTCGCAATGGAAATGATGCCCACCATTCCGGCCGCCACCGCCGCGGTCACACCCGTGATCTCCTGTGCCATGGGAGCTGCTTGCGAAATGATCGAAATGCCGGCTGAGGTGTTGAGGAAGAGCATCGCCCAGAGCGCATACCATTGCCAGCGTCCGAGTGCTTGCGAAAGCGTGTAGTCCGTGCCGGAGCGCTGCCGCTTCTGCGCCTCCGATGGCTGCCAGCCTGGCGGACGGTATCCCGCGGGCGGATCTTTCATGAAGATTGCGGGCACGGTCACGGCGACCAAGTAAACGATCCCAAGCACAGCAAAAGTCTTCAACACGCCGATGCTGAGGATCAGCCGGCTGGCAATGGGAGCGGTGATAAGCGCTCCAGCGCCGAATCCAGCCACAGCAATTCCGGTGATCATCCCTCGCTTGTCAGGGAACCATTTGACCAGCGTGGCCACCGGCACAATGTAGCCGAGCCCTAGACCGATCCCTCCCAGAAATCCATAGGAGAAGTAAAGCCAGTACAGATGTCCCGCCGAGAAGCTCGCCAGGAAAACGCCAGCGCCGTAAAAAATTCCGGCGACAATGGCGACCCGGCGGGGACCGGATTTCCTCATCCATAATCCGCCCACAAACGCCGCGAAACCCAGCATCAGAATCGCCAGAGTGAACGTAAACGTGACCTGGGAAATGGTCCAGCCGAAGGCCTTGCTCAGCGGAATGCGAAATACGCTCCAGGCATAAACCGCGCCGAGTGCGACCTGCATGATGACTCCGGCCAGGGCAACGCCCCAGCGGTTCGAGGTACTGCTGATCGGTTGCGGCTGCGTCGAGTCGGGCATTTTGTCCTCCTGGAGGTGGGCTTTGGATGGTCAGGCAGGCACTCAGGTTGACTTGTCGGGGCTTTTCCAGTTCTTCGTTGTGGTTCTTCCTCCCCACACCAGCATTTCTTCTGCGATCTCGGGAATTAAATTCCGTCCTTCGCAGGCCGCTGTTCATCTTTTAACTCGATGAATACTAAGGATCAAACCGCACTCATCACCGGCGCTTCTGCTGGCATTGGACGCGAACTCGCCAAGCTTTTCGCCAGGGACCACTACAACCTGATTCTCGTCGCTCGAGACGGGTCGAGGCTCGCGCAATTTGCAGACGAGTTACAGCGCCAGTTCGGAGTCAGCGCCAGATCTCTTCCTCTCGACTTGACGGCGGCCTCCGCTCCTCAGGTTATTTTCGATCAACTGGCGCGAGAGAGCATTTCCGTGGATGTCCTCGTGAACAACGCCGGGTATGGAAAGCTCGGCGCATTTGCCGAAGTTCCGCTGGAAGAGAGCCTCGGGCAGATTCAGCTCAATATTACCGCGCTGACACATGTCACGAAGCTCTTACTTGGCCCGATGCTTGCACGAAAATCAGGCAAGATTCTTAATGTCGCCTCGACTGCCGGATTCCAGCCCGGCCCGTTGATGGCGGTCTATTACGCGACCAAGGCTTACGTGATTTCTTTCTCCGAGGCAGTGGCAAATGAATTAAAGGGCACCGGCGTCACCGTAACCTGCCTCTGCCCCGGGGTGACCGATACCGAATTTCAAAAGCGTGCTGGGACGGAACAAACACGCCTCTTCCGGCAAATGCGCCCGATGGATGCGAAGACAGTTGCGCGGGACGGCTATCGAGGTTTGATGAAAGGCAAGCCGTTAGTGATTTCAGGATTCAGAAACTGGCTGCTGGCGGAGTCACTGCGCGTCAGTCCCAGAAAGCTGGTTACAGCAATATCGAGGCGATTAATCGCGCGATAGTGATATTCGCCGTATTGGTCTCGCTACAGGTTAGAATCATCCCGAATGTCGCGGACCGAACTCTACGCCGACCCGCATGGCGTTTTCTTACATGATCTGATTTTCGAAAGCTGCCAGCGTTTCGCGCATAAAACCGCCATCGTCGACTCTTCCTGCAATCGCCGCATCTCCTACGCCGAATATGGCGAGATCGTGGAGGCACTGGCGCGCGGATTCGTCGCGGCTGGGGTCAAGCCTGGCGAGGTCGTAGCCATCTGCTTGCAGAATTCCTGGGAATTCTGCGCCGCCTATCACGCAACGACGCTTGCCGGAGCTGTCCCGACGCCCCTCAATCCCGCCTACCAGGAGCGGGAAGTCCGCTACCAGCTCGAGAACTCAGACGCAGTCCTGCTAGTGAGCGACGGTCCGCAGCTTGAGGGCATTAGCCTTGCCGGCATTTCCAGCTTGCGCAGAGTCTTGACCACGCGCCAGAATTCGCCCGGGGCGGAGATGATTTCCTCGCTATTGCAGCGAAAGGCTGCAGCTCTGCCTCCGCCAGCAATGTCTTCCAACCAGGCGCTCGCCACGCTTCCTTACTCGAGTGGCACCACCGGTCTACCTAAGGGAGTCATGCTGAGCCACTTCAATCTGGTGGCAAACATATTTCAATTTGTCGGCCCGGATACGTATCCGATCGCGCAAGAGGATATCCTTCTCTGTTTTCTTCCGCTCTACCACATCTATGGACTCAACGTTGCCCTGAACCCTTGTCTGGCGCTGGGCGCGACAATCGTCCTGATGCCTCGCTTCAACACGCAGCGAGTTGTTGATCTGCTGGTAGAGGAGAGAGTCACCTACACGCTGGTTGCGCCACCGGCACTGCTCGCGTTAGTGCAAGCGGCAGAAGCCGGACTGTTCTACAAGTCACATTGCCTGCAGCGATTGAAATCCGGGGCCGCGCCGCTGGCGCCCGAACTGGCTCGCCGCTTCACCGCGCTCACTGGAGTGCCGATCACTCAAGGATACGGAATGACCGAGGCTTCGCCCGTGACTCATATCGGTTATCTCGATCCTGAGCGCTACAAACCGGAATCCATAGGGATGCCCGTCGCGCAAACCGAGTGCCGGATACTTAATCTGGCAGGCCACCCGGTAGCTCCAGGCGAACCTGGCGAACTGGTTATGCGCGGCCCGCAATTCATGCTGGGCTACTGGAAGGCGCCAGACGCAACTGCCGCTGTACTTCGCGATGGCTGGTATTGGTCGGGCGATATCGTCACCCGTGACGCTGATGGCTTCTATTACGTTGTCGACCGTTGTAAAGAGATGATCAAGTACAAGGGTTTTTCCGTCGCTCCGGCAGAAATTGAAGCTGTGCTGCTCGAACATCCAGCGGTACGCGACTGTTGCGTTGTAGGACGCCCGGACCTTGCGGCCGGTGAAATTCCCGTCGCTTTTGTGGTGGCTCGCGACGGATTGGCGTCCACGGTGGGACTCGGTGGAGAACTCTGCGCCTTCGTGGGGAGCCGTCTGGCATATTATAAGCAACCGCGAGAAGTGCGCTTTATCGAAGCTGTCCCGAAAACCCCTTCGGGCAAGATTTTGCGCCGGGAATTGAGAAAAGATCTGGCGTGATGACTATTCCCACTCAATCGTTCCCGGCGGCTTAGAAGTAATGTCGTACACCACGCGGTTCACTCCGCGGACCTCATTTACGATGCGACTAGAAACCGTCTTCAGGACTTCATGCGGCAGCGGGACCCAATCTGCAGTCATGCCATCTTCTGAATGGACTGCCCGAATCGCACAGGTATAGGCGTACGTCCGCTGATCGCCCATCACGCCCACTGACATTACCGGCAAGAGCACCGCAAACGACTGCCAGATTTTCGTATAAAGTCCGGCGCGCTTGATCTCGGTTACTACGATGTCATCGCATTCGCGCAGAATCTCCAGCCGCTCGGGAGTGACTTCACCCAGGATCCGCACGGCCAAACCAGGTCCCGGGAATGGTTGGCGCTGCAGAATTTCTTCTGGCATTTCGAGGTCGCGGCCGATTTTGCGGACTTCGTCTTTGAACAGCTCTTTCAGCGGTTCGATCAGCTTCAGCTTCATTTTCTCCGGAAGTCCACCAACGTTGTGATGAGACTTGATAACTTGGGATGGGCCACGCACAGAGACCGACTCAATCACATCAGGGTATAGAGTCCCTTGGACCAGCCATTGAACTTCCCCTTCGCCTTTTTCGATGTGATGTGCCTCCTCGTCGAACACCGCGATGAATTCACTGCCAATGATCTTTCGCTTCTTCTCGGGATCGGTCACGCCGGCCAGCCGGGTCAGAAACCGCTCGGTCGCATCCACCGCTACCACGTGCAACCCTAGCTTGTCGCGCAGGCTCTGCTGGACTTTTTCAAATTCGTTCTTGCGCAGAACTCCGTTGTTCACGAACACGCTGGTCAGGCGCGACTTGTTCCCATCTCGCAGCGCACGATCAACCAATGTCGCAGCCACGGCAGAGTCCACACCTCCTGACAAGGCACAAATAGCCCGCCCGGCGCCCACTTGCTCCCGTACGGAAGCTATGGTCGCATCCACGAAATGCTGTGGCGTCCAAGTGGGCTTAGCCTGGCAGATGTTAAGAACGAAATTGCGCAGAATTTCGGTGCCCAGCTTGGTATGGCGCACTTCGGGATGAAACTGCACCGCCCACAATCTCCGCGAGACATTTTCAATTCCCGCTACAGCGTTAGGGGATTTTGCGATCAATTTGAATCCGGGTGGCAGCTCCAGCGCCTCGTCACCATGCGACATCCATACTTCAAGCGACCTTGGAAGGCCGCGGAAGAGCTCTGAATCATCTAGCAACTCGACTTGGGCGTGTCCATACTCGCGCCGCTCGGCTGCCCGCACTTTGCCGCCAAGAGCATGCGCCATAAATTGCAATCCATAGCAGATTCCGAGCACTGGCAGGCCCAGCTCGAAGACGCGAGGGTCGGCGGCGGGCGCATCTTGGTCATAGACCGACGATGGGCCGCCGGAGAGAATGATTCCGACTGGAGAGTACTTGCGAATTTCTGCGATTTTAGCGTTACAAGGGAGGACCGCAGAGAAGACGTTTTGTTCGCGGACGCGACGGGCTATGAGTTGCGAATATTGCGCCCCGAAATCGAGGACAACGACCGATTGAGTTTCCACTGATGAGTTTCTCAGATCGCCTCTGCCCTGTAAAGACCAAGGTCAACCGGCCGGCAGCGGGAGGTCGCTCAAGATCAGTTCACTCTGGTCGACCGGCGAAGACTCGGGCATGCCAGCCAAGCCCTTGCCCGGTCGCCCGGAATCCAGCATCGCTTCACCTCGAATGATCGAGACGTAAGCAGCCAGCCTGCCAGCGTAGAGAAAATCGGCGGCCGCGAAATAGAAGATAGCGATCACGAATTCCAGAAACAGCACTGGCCCAGCCCGCAACGCGTCAACTGCAGTCAGCGCCGTGAGGCCTGCTCCAAAAGCCGCCATTAGCGCGCCGAGATGCGCCAATCCGAACCACGTTCCTGTGGCAAGCACCGGGCCTGTCCGCTCCTGGCAAAGCCGCACCGCAGAAGCGATAGCACTCAGCGAACCCCTCTGATCGATGACCGCAAAGACCGAAGCGGTGGACAAGAACCAGTTCAGGATGGCCCACGCCAGGAAAGTGAAGAAAAGCGCGGCAGAGCAGAGTCGAGTGGCGTCCGCTGCAGAGACATGCGTGGACGCCCAGATTGAACTCGCAAGCAGCACCGCGCCAAGGCCGCTTGCAGTGGCAGCCAATGTAAGCGCAGCCCGCAGAAAGTTCAGGAAAATCAAGGGAAAGAAATGCCCGCGTGTGCCAACGGGACCCGCAATCCTGAACTCGTCAATCAATGCTCTGACGGTCGCGGCGCGGCCGATCGAAGCCACCACGATCCAGGCGATGGTCAGCGCAATCGCCAGCAGGACTGCGGCTTTCGTAAAGCGAAACGCGCTTCCCTGAAAAATGCGGTGAATCGCGCGCAGCACCAGGACTGGCTGGTTCGTTCCCAGCATGAGGCGTTCTAGCCGGGTCACCGTCAGGCTGTCCGCGTACTCGACGAGGAACATCGCGCCCAGAAACCACATCGCGGCGGAGAAACTCCAGCGCCAGGCAATCTCTGCCAATGGAATAGCTGGCCGGCGAAAGATGAGCCTGAAACCTTCAGCCGTAGGTGACGAAGAACTCATGCTGGATACTGGGGCGACAGTGCCAAATTATTGTACTTGCGTGCCACGCGGCATGAGTTCTTCCCCACACCCTCGCAAAGAACGAAAGAACGCGAGAAGGATGGGGCACCCATGTTTACGAGCCTAGTTTTCTGTTGGCTCGGGAACGGCTGGCGGCTTGGGCAGTTTTGGCATTTTAGGACCAGGTGGAGGGGGTGGTATCGCCGCTCCCTTACGGATTTCAATCGTGCCGTGCTCGTCATTCAGCACCATGTGAGCGCCGCCGCCATTCACGCTTCCGCTAGCGGTCGCGCGATTGTCTCCGTTATCGATTTTGAGTTCGCCGAAATCGGTCTGGATTTCTCCATCGCGCGCCTGAGCATCCACCTTAAAGCTGAATTTCTCGGGCACGAAAATGCGGATATCGCCCTTGCTGTTCCTTACTTCCAGATTGCCTGGCTTATTCAAGTGAATTTCGACGGCCCCATTCTCGTTTTCCAAATGCACATCGCTCGAAACACCATTCAGCATGATGTCTTTTGAGCGCGTGCGCAGGCGCAGAGGCCCAGTGATGCTGGTGGCTTCCAGATCGCCAGAGTCGAGGTTCAGAAAGCCTTCGAGCTGGGTGAAGTCCATGTCGGTACGGGTGCTCTTGAAGCTGACGGTTTTGGCGATGCGAGACAGCTTCACGCTTTCCATGAAGTCTCCATCGAGGCGAACCGCGCCTTTCACGTCTTCGAGAGAAACATCGTTGGCGCGACCCTGGACAGTAACGTCGTTGGCAATCTGCGAAATCCTGGCGGAACTGCGATCCAGATTCAGCACCAGGGTGCCGTTGAGGTCGGTAACCGAGACGTCCCCGTTCTGGCTGGTGACTTCAGCATTTCCGTCGCGGCCCATGATGCTGATATCGCCATGGCGAGTCGACGCTACAACCGAGGCTTTCCGTGGAATAGCGATATCCAGATCGCTGCTCACCCAGTGATCTCCAGCGCCGTGCGTGTTCGCGTCCAAACTCAGGGCCCCGCCGCTCGTGGTGATTTGCGGCCGGCTGGATTTATTCCAGTTGTCTGCGTCTTCCTGTCGGTCGGCGTTGATACGCTTGTGGACGGTTATGTGGATTTGATTGTCACTCGATGCAGTCACATTGATCGCGCCGCGTTCGCTGGTGACGCGCAGACTGTCGCCGGTGGGAAATGCTTGTTGCAGTTCGTCGGTGTAGTTGTACGTATGTCCCCACCACGGGATATCGTTGCCTTCAATGTGCATCTCATCGCGAATTTCCTGCCAGTTCATGCGGTAGGCTTCGGTCGCGATAAGACCCGCGACGACGAGAAAGACCACCAACAGCACTCCGCCAGCGCCGATGCCTGCGGCGGGCACTCCGGAGCGGTTCGCCTGCTGGTACTCGATCAGCTTGATGACTCCCCAGAGAATCAGCAGCACCGGCCAGTAGTGGGAAAACCAGAAGCCAAAATGACTCCAGGAAATCACCCCCAGATTGCTGAGGAGGAAACAAACTCCCAGGACAATCAGCACTACCGGCCCTGCGAACGAACGTCGGGGCCGCGGTGGCCTCGAGGGAGGTGCGGGAGGTGGAACTTGTACTGTGCTAACCATTTTTGACCTCGCTGTTCACTTCGCTGGGAGGCTGCTGCGCCGGAGGCATGTTGGTGCCCGGAGGCGGACCCACGATCGGACCCGAGGGACCGCCAAAACTGCCAGTCCGTTCCATGAGCTTGATGACGCCGATCACCAGCAGAATTACCGGCCAGGTGTGGTCCCAGTTAGGGCCGTGCAAGTTGTCCAACAGCGAAAGCACTCCCACGGTGACCAGCACGGCGGGACCGGCAAGACCGCGGTGGCGATAATCACCCCTCGCGATGCTGGCCTGTCGCTTTGCGAAGAGCCACACGCCAAGGGCAATCAGAATGATCGGCCAGAGTCTATCCACCTCAAGGAACCACACCCCCAGGTTGTGCAGGAGAAAGAGCACGCCGAGTCCGATCAGGACTACCGCACCAGTCGGCACGCCCTTGGAAAAGTCTGTTCTATCTCCGGGGCTGAACATTGTCCCCAGGCCAAAGGGATCCGGGACTGGCTGGTTTGCTTGAATGGCTTTGGCCGTGCGAACCGAGTCAAATATCTGGTAGATAACAAATGCGGCGATTCCAATGCCACAAATCCAGTCCAATGGATCGCGCTGGTTTGCACCGATCACCAGTAAAATAAATATGCCTAGGTGAGCCAAGCCCTTTGCGTATTGGCCGTTGTAAATGGCACCCACTCCGAATGGAATTGCCCCGAGGATGCCGGCTAGGGCCGGATTTGGCCCCGTGCTTGGGCCCGGCGGCACTCGCACTCCAAGACCCTGATCCATAACTTGCTGATAGGGCGTTTGCGGAGGCGCCGTTCCGGACACTTTCTCGGCCAGGCAATTCTCGCAGTAAATTACGCCCATCACCGGGCGAGTGCAGTTGGTGCACAGAGGTTTGCCGCAAGTGCGGCAATAGGCCGCTGCGGGGGTCTGTATATGGTTAGCGCAGTTCATGCGAACCTCCTGTATGTGGTCACCGACACTACAGGTGGATCATTTGGGAGAGAAGCAAACACTGGCTGGTTCCCTTCCCGGCTGTAGTTGCGTTCCTGCTTTTGTTCGGGTTGTCCACTGGTATTGTTTTTGCTCTTGTCCTTCCTCTCGTTGTTCCGTTGCTCGGATGGCTGTTCAGGGGGAGTTGTGGCCTGCTTGAACTGGCGCACCCGGGATTCAATTTCATACACGAAACGAATGTTCTCGTAATATTTCACGACCCGGCCTGAAGTCTCGTAATACGTGCGCCGGACGGCACTGGGACGCAGGTCGAGGTGTCGCAAATCGTTTAGCTTCACGCCCGCCAAACTGAGAGTAACTGACAAGCTAAAAAATGCCATGCCAAACGACATGGCAAATCTTGGTTGACGGGCCACGGCGACGATCGGGGAAACCACTAAGCCAATCCATTCCCCGACTCGATCCATCCACGAAGTTGTTGCGTTCCCGGCACGCCCATGTAAGCGGACCGTGCTCACACCGCTGGTGCGCAGCAGGATGTTTGTCACCAAGTCTGGGGAGGGATCTACTTCGTTCAAAGACTTTAGCCAGCTTCGGCCGGCTTCGGCTTCTTGAAGCAGAGGGCCGCAAATCTGGCACTCGCGTCCGTGGGTTTCGAAGGCCACGAGTCTTTCTCCCGCAAGTGTGCCGTCGATAGCCTGGCTAAGCAGTGCGTCAAACTCCGCGCACTGCATTCCGTTATGTTCTTTGCCTGTCATTACATTACCTGCCTATATGTACGTTGGAGGAGGCGCGCAAGTTCCGCACGCCCCCGGTTAATCCTGGATTTCACAGTACCTTCAGGAACCTTCAGTACCGTAGCGATTTCGCGGTAATCCATGTCCTGTAAGTCCCGCAGAATCACTGCTTCCCGCAGTTCGGGGGAAAGCTTCTGCAGGGCCTGGTGGACGGTCTCGCCGGTTTCGCGGCTTTGTACCCGGGAGTCCGGGGCGGGGCTGCGGTCGGGGATCTGCTCCGACAACGGCATAGCATCTTCATGCTCGGAGGAGACCGTATCCAAGGAATCGGTCATGCGCTCTTGTTTGGTCTTGCGAAAATGGTCCACTAGGAGATTGCGAGTGACGGTCGTGACCCAGGTCATGAACGCGCCCCGATCGACATCGTAGGAGTTGAGCGTGCGATACATTTTGATGAAGACCTCCTGAGTCAAATCGTCGGCGTCGTTACCCGATCCAGCGAACCGGTAGCAAATGTTGTAGATGCGCCGGTGATAACGTTGGACAATCTCCTCCCATGCGGCTGCGTCGCCAGAAATGCAGCGACGGACGAGCACAGCAGCCACATGGGCGTCTTCCAAATTTCACTCCCCGGGATTGGTTGCGGAATGGGACAGCGCTAGTGACTTGAGACCAGCCCCAAACCGTCTCGGACAAAGATACGCGCATGCAGCAGCAGAAGTTCAGCCGCTAGCCCGAACGAGAAAATTGTACATGTGGGGGCAGGTCCTCACCTGCCCTAGCACTGACGTTCGGGTGTGGGCAGGGTGAGGGCACCTGCCCCTGCATTTTCGATTAGAGAGCAACCTAGATGGGTTCGCCGTCAATGCGGGTGGCGTCAGCCACATTGGTCGGCTCATCGGAAAACGTTTTGCCGGGCTCGAAGGCAGCCTTCTCATGTCCTATTCCTGCTCGACGTATGACGTCATGCCAGCCGTCGTCCCAGGAGATACGCGCCTCGCCATCAACCACGGTCCAGGTGCCGTGATTCGCGCCGATTGTTTTCGCGGCTTCACCGTCGGCCTTCAGCGTAATAAAGAAGTGCCCTCCTCCACCACCCACGCCCACTTTCCACTTACCAAAGAAATGGTTTTTGCCCATGAGTGAACCACCGAGCGCAGAGGAACCGAATTCGATGCGTGACGTATCATTCAGCGTAAGACTCTGCTGATGACCGTCTCTGAAAACAATTCTGGCTGGGGCGCTGAATTCGATTCGAACAATGTCCGCCAGGGAAAAACTCTGGCTGTGGCCATCCTTGAAGACCACCACCAGCGACCCGCGCGCGTCCTTCGACGCAGGGCTCTGTCCTAGACTGACAATGGCAGATGTCAGCAAAAATACAGCAAAGAAGACGGCCTTGATTATTCTGCGCATGTGAGCCTCCCCGGAAGCCAGAAACAATTCCACTATCAATATACGACTGCTAAGGCCGGGAAGTTCCATCCAGTCAGCGGAACCCAATGCTGTCGGAACCCGAATGAGGTTCGCCTACGCGCGGCACAGTTCGGTTGCCAGCACTTCCCGCCGCTCCATTGCGATCCTGTCGATGCTGCTAAGCAGAATGAAATAGCCTGCTATGGAAGGCACTGCCAGCGCGGCCAGGATCAGAGTGGCGATCCAAAGGTTCAAGTAATAATGGATCGCAATGAAGATAGCCAGCGCGCCTGTCCCGAGCGCTGCCAACTGGACAGCGAGGCTCACCAGGATAGTGCTGGCGGAAGCCCGCTGGCGGCCGAAAGTTGAGTAGTCGATGCGCTTGGGCGAGTAGATGGAAAGCAGGTTCCCAGCGGTGAAGTTCAAAGGCGCAGCTAACAAGTACCAGGCAAGGGTCAGGGCCATGACCTTGAGAGTGGGCGGCTGATAGATAACGCAGACGCCCAACCAGAGAATGAGCACATCGAACGCAAGAATCGCAGCGTGAGCGAGGTTCTTTCCGGCCGCGATCCGGCGAAATGAAACCGGCGAGACCAGAAAGAACTGAATGCCGCCGCCGTCTCCGCCGAAGTTGTTGTAAATGAGATTCGTCATCACCAGCAGGCTGTAAGCGGCACCTACCGGAAAGACGAAACCCATTTGCTGACTGAGAAAGCCTTTCCTTCCGCCCCACAGTATGAACACCATGAACATGGGCATGATCAGAGTGAACAGCATTGGGCCGCTGCGCGAGAGGTACCGCAACTCTTTTTCGACGATCGCCGATACCGGACCGGAAAACACCGGAAGCTTCCATCCGCGCCGAACCGGACTGATGTCTTGCGAAGTTCGGCGTTTTTCTCCACCCGCGGGATTTTCACCGCGGTACTGGTTGAGCAAGCTGAGGTTTAGAATGCAAAATACGACGGTGCCGTAAACCGTCATGAAAGCCAGAGAACCCACTGCGGAGAGATTCCTCCTCTCCGCACCATTTACGACCGCAGACGCTGCCAGCCCGGGAGGAAGCTGGCGCTGCAGAGGAATGAGCTTCGTCAGCAGATGCCACCTGTATTGCGCCGGCCTCTGACTAAGCCGCCCGAGCACTGGGCCGGCGGCTTGCAAACCGATTAACAGCAGCAAGAAAATTACGCCCAGCACTTCTTTGCTACGGCGGCGCGAAAGCCAATGCTCAATCCACACGAAAATCATTCTGGCGAGCAGGACGTTGAAGGCGACGAAACTGATAATGACAAGCAGCGCCCACGGCGCGAGCCACGGGTCGGCGACGCAGATTCCAATGAAAATTCCCAGACACCAGAGAGTCCCCAGTGCGGTTGCGATATCCATCGCGCCGTAAATCAAACGCACCAGAAAGTAGGTGGGATAACTGAGGGGAAAGCGCAGCAAGGCTGAGGTATCCACGTCCTCATTGAATGCTGTCGCCATCACCGGGAAGAGTTGCCAGAACAAGAAAACAAGCCAAAATAAAATTGAAAGCCATTCCTGATTGTGATCGGTAGTGCTGCCCCATGCGACCGCTCCCAGAACTACGCCACCTCCGAACCCAGCTGCTAACACCAGTAAGCCGGCAAAAACGCGCGAGACCAGATTCACGCGGCCTCTGATAGAGCGTAGCGAGTTAATAAAAAGGTGCCAGCGGAGTACGCCGATTGCGCGAAGCTGTTCGCGAGAGCTGGAGCTCAACCCAGCCATGAGAGTTCCTGGGCAGCAGTGCGCGAACCGCCGACGGTGTGAAGGAAGAATTCCTCAAGAGTAAATTTTTGGCCGGGATGCACCGCGCTTCCAGCTACGCCCGAACGTAATTCATCGAGCGGTCCCTGCGCCACCAGGCGGCCGTTATTGATGATTCCGACATGACTGCAAAGCCGCTCCACGATTTCCAAAACATGTGAAGTAAGAAAGATGGTTGCGCCTCGAGCGATCATGCGTTGCAGCATTGCCTTGAGGGTCCCCGAAGCGACTGCGTCCACGCCTTCAAACGGCTCGTCGAGAAAGAGCACTCTCGGACCGTGGATGACGGCGGCCGCCATCGCCAGCTTTTTCTGCATGCCGTGGGAATAGTCGGTAATCAAAGTCTTCGGCTGACCTGACAATTCCATGAAGTCCAGCAGTTCAGCCGCTCGTTGCGCGGCGGTATCACGGTCGAGCCCATACATGCGTCCCGCAAAATTCAAATATTCGGAACCGCTCAGGCGTCCGAACAAAGCCATCCCTTCCGGCACCACTCCGATCTGGCGCTTCACCTCGACCAGATGCGTGGAGAGATCAAGGCCGAGAATCTGCATGCGTCCGGCAGTGGGCGCGAGCAGTCCGGTCAACATTTTTATGGTAGTAGATTTGCCTGCGCCATTGGGGCCGAGGAAGCCATAGAACTGCCCAGGGGAGACGAACAGATTCACGTCCTGGACAGCGGTGAAATCGCCGAACCGGCGAGTCAGGCCTTCGGTACAGATGGCGGCATCCACAGAGTTTTGAATGTAACACAGACGAACGGGAAGGAGTTCTCCCGCCCGGGTCCTTCCGGACACCTCTAGGTTGGAGCACGCCATGGCCACTTCGTCCGCTGTTGTTGTTCGTCGTCCGCAAAGCCGCTTCAAGTACATTCTGTTTTCGGCGCTTGGCGCTATGTTCCTTTTTGTCCTCTGGCACAATGAGCGCTTCATCATTGACCATTCCCATCCGGACTGGACCTACTACTTCCCGGTTCGCTGGCTGCTCATTCCACACGGCCTTGCCGGACTAACGGCGCTGCTGATTGGGCCGTGGCAGCTCTCCTCGCGGTTCCGGCAGAAGCACGTGCGCGTCCATCGCATTATGGGAGGCTTTTACCTCGGCGGAATCACCGTCGCTGCACTGATGGGGATGTATATCTCGACCGTCCACGGTACTCCTCCGCTAAGAGTGTTCACGTATGTGATCGCGACGACATGGCTGCTCTGCGGGTGGACAGCCTTTGCTTCAGTCATGAACGGCAACTACCAGCAGCACCGCCAATGGATGGTCCGTAGCTATGCCGTCACAACCATTTTTGTGACCGCCCGGGTTGTGTTTGCGTTGCCTCTCATTCACCGTCTGGGAGCCGCCGCGTCGGCGCCAGTCCTCTGGACGCTCTTGGTCATGACGCTCATCCTGACCGAGCTTGGGCTGTCGTGGCGAGGCGTTTTCACAAGCCAGCCGGCGCGAGGCGCACGCGTGCAGGCTGCGGGCCAACAGGCTCGAACAGTTCCGGCCCAGTGACTCATGTCCTGACACGGCTCAAGTCGCTTCCTGCAATGCTGGCCTTACCGGCTAGATGCACTCAGCTTGGCAAGTGCGCTCGATCAGATATAAGCTCATAGGCCGGTTATTTTCCTGGGATGAAAGGAGATCGCGACATGAAGAACAAATGCGTATTTGTCCTCCTTGCCGGGCTCACTATTACCGGCATTCCCGCACTGGCTCAACAAGCGCAACAGGAGCCGTCGCAAAAGGCGGTGGAGCGCATCCAGAGAGAAGTGCGGCACGAACTAGTGATGCTGCCCTATCTGGATGTTTTCGACAATCTCGCCTACAAGGTCGACGGTTACAACGTCACCTTGTTTGGTCAGGTCACACGTCCAGTCCTGAAATCTGACGCGGAGAATGTGGTCAAGAAGATTGAGGGCGTAGAAAAAGTTGACAACCAGATCGAAGTGCTTCCGCCCTCGCCGATGGATGACCAGTTGCGCCTCAGGCTTTATCGCGCCATTTACGGGTATGCGCCTCTGCAGAAATACGCCTTGGGCGTGCTGAAGCCCATCCGCATCATCGTGAAGGGCGGACACGTCACTCTCGAAGGCGTAGTGGATAACGCCAGCGATAAGAATGTGGCCGGCCTTCGTGCGAACGGTGTTCCTGGAGTGTTCTCGATCACCAATAATCTTGCAGTCGTGAAATGACGGGTTGGATTGGACCGAAGCGGGAGATTCAGACAAAGAAGGTTCTTACTCGCTGGTGAAGTAGTCCACGGTGACCGGATTTTCAAAAAGCGAGTAGTCGCGCGTGACTACGGTGATGCCACTGTCGGTGACGAAGTACTTTTGGCGGTCGGATTCGGGATCGAAGCCAATGGTAGTGCCTTCGGGTATGTGCACGTCGCGGTCGACGATGGCGCGCCGAATGCGGCAGTGGCGTCCTATATTAACGTGCGAAAACATAATGCTGGAGTCCACTTCCGTGTAAGAATTCACCCGCACGTCAGGCGAGAGCACGCTATAACGAACGGTTCCTCCGGAGACGATGCACCCGGCAGAAACGATCGAGTCCAGGGCCTGTCCAGTGCGGCCGGCTTCCTCGAATACAAATTTCGCCGGAGGATACTGGCGTTGGTGGGTGCGGATCGGCCAGGCTTCGTCATACAGATTGAAAACCGGCGAAACCGAGACTACGTCCATGTTGGCTTCGTAGTAGGCTTCCAGAGTTCCAACATCCCGCCAGTAAAGCGCCTCTTTCTTGTTTTCATCCACGAAGTCGAAGGAGTACACGCGGTAGTCGTCCACCATTTTTGGGAGGATGTCTTTGCCAAAGTCGTGGCTGGAGTGCTCGTCTTCCGCGTCCTTCAACAAAATGGGGATCAGCACATCGGTGTTGAAGAGATAAATGCCCATGGATGCGGAAACTTTGTCGGGATTATAGGGAGAGCGCAGCTTGGTGAATGTAGGCTTTTCCTCGAACCCGGTGACGCGATAGTCGGAATCAATCGCCATAACACCAAAGCGATAGGTTTCGTCAGGATCAATTTGGATGGTGCCCAGCGTCACATCCGCGCCCGAATCAACGTGCTGCCTCAACATGAGGTCATAATTCATCTTGTAGATGTGGTCGCCGGAAAGGACCATCACATATCGTGGCTGTTCGGAGCCGATGGAGTAAATGTTTTGGTAAACCGCGTCGGCGGTGCCCTGATACCACTGGTCGCTGACCCGCTTCATGGGCGGAAGCACTTCGATGAATTCTCCCAGTTCGCGGGCAACAATGTTCCAGCCTTCACGGATATGCCGGTTCAGCGAGAGGGCCTTGTACTGGGTGAGAATGTAAACCCGGCGCAAGTCGGAGTTAATGCAATTAGAGAGGGTGATATCGATGATGCGGTAAATGCCGCCGAAGGTCACGGCAGGCTTGGCGCGGTCACGGGTGAGGGGATAAAGCCGTTCTCCCGCTCCTCCCGCCAGCAGGACTCCCAAAGTGTCTTTCATCTCGCTCCGCTGTGACGAGTCGCCGGCGCGCAGCGTTACACGTTGATGGAAACCTCAGTTCGAGCCGTAATACTAGCACAAGCACCTAACCCGCCGCCTCGCCCATGGCTGCCGGCCGGGTTCCGGCCAATTTGAGCGCGGGCAGATTGACCTCGATCAGCGTGCCGGGGTTCGCGCAGCGAATCTCGAGCAAACCTCCGAGTTGTCTGGCCCTTTCGCGCATGCCGCGAATTCCCACGCCCAGATTACCAAGTCCGTCTTCCATGAGAATTTCCGGAGGGATTCCACGGCCTTCGTCTCTGACAGTCAGCACGGCCCCTGCAGCAATCGACTTTAGAGAAATAAACGCAGTCCGACTGCCGGAGTGGCGGTGAATATTCACCAGGCATTCCTGAATAATGCGGAAAATCGCAGTCTCCACATCCCTGGGAAAGCGGCGTAGGCCGGGATCGACCTGCAGAGTGACCGCAATCTTGCTGCGCTCGCTGAATCCTCGGACGTACCATTCCACCGCGCTGGCGAGTCCGGTTTCATCGAGCATGGGCGGGTGCAAAAGGTACGAAAGCGTCCTGATTTCTGTAATCGCCTGGTCTGCGAGAGCAGCGGAGTCCGCCACTTTCGCAGCCACCCTGGGGTCATCCTTGGTCCATTGCGCAATGATTCCCAGGTTGATGTGTAGAGCTGCCAGCAATTGGCCGGCACTGTCGTGGAGTTCGCGTCCCAGGCGGCGCCGCTCGTCATCCTGCAGAGTCAGCACGCGTCCGGAGAGCTTGCGTAACATTTCTTCGGTCTGGACGCGCTTCTTAATTTCACGAAGCAGCATTTCGTTGGCGCGCACCAACTCCGATGTGCCCTCCTCAAGCCTCGAGTGTGGCTCATTGGGGGATGTCGCCGCCTCTATGAACTCTTTCCCCTTGGGCACAAGCGGCGGCAGGGCTACGGCGGCCACAACGGAGGTCGCCAGATAAGACACATAAATGGCCGAATCCGAGATCACGCGCAGCCAAATCAGCCGGCTATCATTCAAATAGCAATAGGCATAGGTCCATCCGTCAGAGGATGCAATCCCGGAAACCATTCTTGGATTCAGCACAAAGAGAAAGGCGGCACCGAGGGCCGCCAGAGTTGCGATCAAAATTTTGGGCTTAGAGAATAGTGACATAGATCCCGGCCTCCGTGGCGCGAGAGACCATCGATGGTAAGTTGCCCGCGTTCGTTCCTTTCTTCTAATCGTTCGACGCAAAGCAATGACGCCATCACTGGCAAGATGTTGCTCCTACATACTCTTGCAGCTGTTCACCTTTTGCTATACAGAGTTTTCCTGATTACTATGTAGTCAATGCCATGATAAGAAGTACCGCAATACGGGTTTTCGCGAAGGCGGCGCTTGTACTTCTGTTACTTGCGCTAACTCAAGGTACCTTTTCTGCTGCTCGGCAAGTCGCATCGAAGTCGCAGATCAGGTGGCAACCGTCTAGACCTGTCAGCGGATCGCCGATTCTATTTCAGGTTTCGGCACCGGCCAGCGCACAGTTGGTTTCAGCGGTATGGATGAATCATGAAGTGATTTTTTTTCGACCGGCAAAGACTAACTTCTGGTACGGGCTGGCCGGAGTCTCGCTGGAGACTGCCCCCGGTACTTATGACCTGCGGCTGACCGAAACCCTTGCTGGTGGCAAATCGGTTGAGACGTCGCAAAGAATAAAGATTGCCCGGGCAGTTTATCCAAAGATTTCGGTAAAAGTCGCGAAACAGTACACCGAGCCCAGTCCGGAGCAACTAACCGAGATCTCAGCAGACAAGAACGTAAAGCAGACAGTTTTTGCCGCAGAGAATCGGCAGCGACTCTGGACAGGGCAATTCGCCGCTCCGGTTGAAGCGCCCGTTTCCGATGTCTTCGGCACAGCACGCGTGTTCAACCAGCAAATCCAGAGCCGACATCAAGGTCTGGATTATGCGGCCCCGGCAGGCACCCCTGTGCATGCCGTGAATGGGGGTATGGTGGTCTTGGCTAGACCGCTTTTTTTCGAGGGGAATTGCGTCGTCGTTGACCATGGCCAAGGGTTGCTGAGTCTGTATCTGCACTTGTCGGAGTTCAAAGTCAAAGAAGGCGAAGAAATTCAGGCAGGGCAAGCGATCGCCTTAAGCGGGGGCACCGGACGGGCAAGCGGACCTCATTTGCATCTGGCTATACGCTGGCACGGAGTGTATCTGGACCCGGCTATCTTACTGAAACTAAAGATGCCCGTTGATTGACCATGAAACTGCGCTCATTCTTGTTCCGATTTCGTAACAAAAACTAAGTAGGCAACAGGCAAATGAATAGTCCATGTAAAGCTGTTAGGGCTCACCGTCAGGTTATAGCGTGGGGAAGCGCTGCGAGTTTGCCGGACGAGAGCTATCGGGAACTTGGGGCCCCCTCATCAAGGTCCCGATATTTTTGCGTCAGACTGCCGCGAGTCTCGCCCCAGAATGTTGCTCCGACTCGACGGCAACCCCGTCACGATAACTTACCGTCCGGCCCGAAATAGCGGGAACCCTTTCGCCGGGAACAACTATCCCCACCAGGTTTAGTGGATCGACGGCAGAAATGCTGATCGTCTCGCCAGTTGGCGGCAGCTTGCGGGTGGCGCGCAAGGACTCCACTGCTACCGGCAAAGCGAACTGCTCGCCAAGGAATCCATCCACAAAACGGCCGCCACGAATTTCGCCGCGGGCTTCGAGTCTGCGAAATGCGATTTGAAGCTCGCGCCATTTCGGAAGATTGGTCTCGCGGGCAAGCAGATCGCGGAAGACCACTCCATGTCGCTTTAGCAGCATCCAGCAAGTGGCTTCGACGGCGCGATCGCGCTCGATTGCCGAATCAGTGTGCAAGACTGCCCATCGTCCGGCGTTGTGGCGGGGACGAGCTGCGCGACCGCTGCCTTGCCCGGCACGACGCTTGGGATCGATCAGTGAGCGTAAGTTGTCGAAACCGTCGGCTGTGACCAGACCGGCGGCGACAAGTTCCCAGAGCGCGGTTTCAATCTCCGCTTTCAGCTTGCCAGTCGCGCGCACGATGTCGGGAAAGAACGACGCTCCGCGCTGGCGGAGATACTCCAGCACTTGGCTGCCGCCGGCACTCAGCCCTCGCGCATCGCCTAGTGAGGAGTGCGGCACCATCCAATCAGCTTCTTCACGAATGAAAAAAGTGACGGGAGCAACACTGGTCGGAATCACACGCCGCCGGTTCGGTTGGTTCCCATTCGATGTGTCGTTGGGAGTGTAAATGGTTGCGGGATGCGGCGACAGCCTTCCCCAGCCGACCGCGCCGGTGAGGCAAAGCTGGTCGAGCCATTTCGGATCGTAATCAGCAATGCGGTGCGACAGGACTTGCCGCTCCCAGGCATTGGCGGGAATTTCGAAGCCCTGCAACTGGCGCAGGACTTCCAGGGTAGACCGCTCGCCCTGCACCTGCGACCCTGGGGCAACGTGCTGCCAGCGCAGCAACCAACGCATGAATTGCGCGGCGGTGACAGGCTCAATTTCCTTTCGAAGAGTCGCGACGGTGAGCCGATGGATGCGAGCGAGCAGGCGGCGATCACACCATTCGGTTTCGCGAATCCCCGGATCGGTGAACTTCCCTCGCAGGATGGCGCCACTGGCTTCCAAGCGCAGAAGAGCCTTTTCAATTTCCTGCGCAGGAATGCCAAGCAATTCGCCCAGAGTATTTGCGCTTATGGGACCAATGTGTCCCATCCAGCCGCCCACTAGAGACAACTGAGAATCGTCTTTTGAAGGAGATGTCTGAGCAATTTCTGCGGGAGTAGCATCGAAGGTGGCGTCCGGAAGCAGTAGCGAGAATGTCTTCGCGCGTTCGGCGGCGATCCAGTATTGTTTGCCGTCGTGGCTTGCGCTCATGGCCCGGCGTTCGCGCACGAGCATTTCAAAAAGCGGCTGCCAATCAGAGGTGGCACGGGCTAGCTCATCGACGATGGGCGCGGACCTTTGCTCCGCTGGACGGGCGAGCGCTCCCGTCCACACAGTGGAGGTGCCAGCGACGGGCAGTGCAATCAACGTGTGCAACACATCGTGTAACTCGTCCGCATCGCGCACGTCGGGCCAGGCTTCTTCTCTCACCTGTTCAATGGCTGCCGGATCCAGCTTGCCGACTTCTTCTAGAACGGACTCAGGAAGTATTCGCCGCATCTCAACCGCGCGGGCACGTCGCTCTTCAAGCGGGGCGTCATCGAGATACGCATAAGGATTCGCGTTCAGGATTTCATGGGAGAACTGCGACGGGACCGGCGTGTCTACGGCGATGCAGCGGATGCGGCCATCGTCCATACGGCGCAGAAGTTCTTTTACGCCTTCGAGGTCCATTGCCTCAGTAAGAACATCCTTCATGACCTCTTTCACCAAAGGATGATCTGGGATCTGAATCTCCCCGGCAATGTTTTCCTGGCAAGCGGCTACATCGGGAAAGACCGAGGCCAGTAGATCGTCAGAGCGCATGCGCTGAATTTGCGGCGGCACTTTCTTTCCGCCCTGAAAGCGCAGCAGAGCAAGCGCACGGTTCGCATCCCACCGCCAGCGTGTGCCGAAGATCGGCGAAGCCAGAGCGGCTTGCTCGAGGATTGGCTGAACGGTTTCGGCATTCAGGAAATGAAAGACATCAGCGAGAGGAAAACTGTGCTGCTCGGCCAGCGCGATGTTCAGACCATTGTCGGTGGCTGCGGCCTGGAGTTCGAAATTGAAACTGCGGCAGAAGCGTTTGCGCAGCGCCAGTCCCCAGGCCTTGTTGATGCGCGCGCCAAAGGGAGCGTGGATGACGAGCTGCATTCCTCCGCCTTCGTCGAAGAAACGCTCGGCGATGATGGTGCTCTGAGTTGGAACATCGCCCAGTACGGCGCGACCTTCGAGAATGTATTGGATTGATTGGGTTGCGCCGGATTCATCTAGCCCGCATTGCTCCTGAAGCCACGGGACGGCTTCGGCGAGGGCGGGCTGGGCCGCGGAGGAGGTGGGCTGTGCGAGCGGACCCGGGAGGGCACGACTTCCAGTCGTGCCGTCAGACGTTTGGGGCTTGGCATCGGCATGGCTGAAAGCCATGCCCTCCCGGCCATGTAACGAAATCGATGCTGCGACCGGCTTCACCCCAAGAAGACGCTCGCTGATTTCTCTGCGCAACTCTGCCAGGTGAAATGAAAGTTCTTCCGTGCGGGCCGGAGCTTCACCGCGCCAGAACGGAACACTGGGTGGAGCGCCATGGGCGTCTTCGACCAGCACGCGCCCGGACTTGCCTTCCACGCGCCGGATGCGCCACGAAGTATTGCCCAGCAGCATGATATCGCCGGCGTTACTCTCGACTGCGAAATCTTCATCGAGCGTACCGACAACAATGCCCTCTGGCTCGGCGACTACTGTGAACAAGGCGGTCTCAGGGATTGCTCCACCACTGGTGATGGCTGCCAGACGCGCTCCTCGGCGCGCCCGCAGTTTGCGGTTTACGCGATCGTGATGGATGTAAGCTCCGTAGCGTCCGCGGCGGGCAGCGATGCCCTCGGAAAGCATCTCGACGATGGAGTCGAAGAGCTGGCGTGAGAGATCGCGATATGGATAAGCACGCTTGACTAGAGCGAAAAGCTCGTCCTCGTCCCAGCCCTGGTCGTGTGCCTCGGACACTCCTGTCCGAGAATCAGTTAGCGGATCCTGCGCGTCTGACCATAGCAAGGCTCCCTTATCAAATAATTGCTCGTCCGAATACTCTCGCCTTCCTGACTCCCCTGAGTTCGCGGACACGAGTGTCGGCGCCACACGGACACTCCTTCCACCAGACGCACATGTCGCCACAATCTGCTGCGCGAGCACATCGAGCGGAGCATCCGGAATCATCAACCGGTCAAGGTCCCCATGCCGGATCGCACGAACCAGCGCCGCACATTCGAGGAGATCGTCCCGCGTGGTTACAAAGAACCTTCCCTTGGGAACTGCGCCGCGCCAGTGACCGGAGCGACCGACTCTTTGCAAAGCAACCGCAATCGAGCGAGGAGAGCCGATTTGGATCACCAGGTCAACTGTGCCGATATCAATTCCGAGTTCGAGAGAAGCAGTCGCGACCAGGACTTTAATCTGGCCTTCTTTCAGTTTTTTTTCTGCAGCGAGCCGCAGTTTGCGAGACAAGCTCCCGTGATGCGCTCCGACGCTTTCTTCTCCGAGGCGCTCGGCCAAATGATGTGCGATTCGCTCCACTAGCCGGCGGGTGTTCACGAAAACCAGAGTGGAGCGGTGTTGCTCAGAAAGCTCTACGATGCGGGTGTAGATTTCGTCCCACATTTCGTTGCTGGCGATGGGCCCCAGCAGCGTGGCCGGAACTTCAACCGCGAGATCGAGGGTGCGCTTGTGGCCGATGTTGACGATGACAGGATCGGGGCGGCCATTTCCGGCGAGAAAGTGCGCAACATCTTCGATCGGTTTCTGCGTAGCCGAGAGGCCGATGCGGACCGGTGGGCGTTTTGTCAGCGCCTCCAGCCTTTCAAGCGACAACGTCAGGTGCGCCCCGCGCTTGTCATCGGCAACGGCATGAATTTCGTCCACAATGACGGTTTCGATGTCGCGCAATATGGCCCGGCTCTTTTCCGCCGTGAGCAGAATGTAGAGCGACTCAGGCGTGGTGACCAGAATATGTGGCGGGCACTTGAGCATGGCCCGGCGCTCGTGCATGAGCGTGTCACCGGTGCGGACGGCAGTGCGAATTTGCGGCATGAGGAAACCGCGCTCACCTGCCATCTGCAGAATTTCGCCAAGCGGAATTTCCAGGTTCTTCTGAATGTCGTTGCCGAGCGCCTTGAGCGGCGAGACGTAGAGCACTTCGGTACGGTCCTGCAGATCGCCGGCGAGCGCCTTCCGCACCAGGCGGTCAATGCAAGCGAGAAATGCAGCCAGCGTCTTGCCCGAGCCAGTAGGCGCGGAAATCAGCGTCGTTCGTCCAGCGAGGATGTGCGGCCAGCCCAGCTCCTGTGGCTCGGTCGGCGTCCCGAACTTGTTGATGAACCAATCCGCAACTAGCGGGTGCGCCCAGGAGAGAGGAGAAACCATTGGGACATTTTATTCCGGGCAGAGCAGTTTCGCAAATTGTTCGCCTATGGTTGGGCAATTGCATGCGGGAGGGCCCCGACTTTCAGTCGTGCCGATCACGCGACCCCTTTCCCTCGGCTTTAGCCTCGGAGGGTCAGGAGCCCATTTGAATCTAGGCAACGGCACTCTCAGCGGCTGGAAGCCGCGTCTCTGGCGGCTTTATGTGGCACGACTGGAAGTCGTGCCCTTCCCGGTTTCAATCAGGCTGTTCGTTCGACCTGCCCATGCGTCTGTGTAGAATGTCGTGAGAATCTAGCCCGGCGAGGATGTAGTGACGAAGATTTTGAATCTCCCGCGCGGGCGGCAGGACCGACCGGTTAAGGATGTGGTGGTGAAGAGCGTGGTGATTGAGAGGGTGTGAGGGACTCAACGATTCGACAACACATGAATTCCAGGCAGGTTTATCAGGTGCTCATCCGCGGTGACGAGTGTTAGATCGAACACCTTTGCCGTAGCCGTGAGAAAGTGGTCGGCGGGATCGCCGTGTGGAAAGTTTATTGATGCGATGGCGAGCGCCACTTCAACCGTAAAGGGCGCTTCGGTGAGTTGCAAGTCTTGTATGGTCTTGGCGACCCACGCGGCAACGTCGTTCGGCAGCGTAAGACGTCCCTTGCGAAGCAGCACGATCAATTCCCCCACGCTGATAGGAGACAGCCACAATTCATTCGCAGGATCTGCCAGCGCCTTGTCCACGCGGCGGCTAAGACGCTCTGGCTCGAGTGTGCTCCAGAGCCAGATGTGAGTGTCGAGAAGCAGTTTCACCGGTTGGCTTCCCAGTCGTCCCAACTGCCGGTGGGGCCAACGATGTCACCCACGATTTTCCCGGTTCCGACCATGCTTCCCAGCCGCCTTCCGGAAGTTTTTCCCGGCGACGGCGGAATGACTTCCGCGACGGGCTGTCCAAAGCGGGTCACCCGGATCGGCTTGCGGGTTTTGCGAACCTGTTCGAGGATGCCGAGGCACTTGGCTTTGAATTCCGAGATGGCAACTTCTTTCATATTCAGATCATACTATGGTCAATGACCATGGTCAAGTTGATTTAAACTCCTAGATGCAGTAATAAGCTGTCGAAAACAGATTGGAGACGTGAATTCCACTGGTTCCAGTCATGGCCTCCCGGGCCAGAATGAAATTCATATTTGAAATGGTGCTTTTCTAGCAGCTCCCCAAAGATGCGATTTGCCGGCAGTAAGCCTTCCTGATCGCCACACGTGAGATAGAAGTTAAGGTGCTCGGGAAGGCTCAACTGACTGCACCCGTAGAAAAGGATCATTTCGACGGCGCGTCGCAGTTCCCCATTGCCCAAAAATCGCCTCGTGCTCACGATATTGTCCCATCCGCTTGAAAGAAGACGGACGCGTCGGGACATCGATTGCTGAACTCATACCAGCCGCAAAAATGAATAGGTCTGGATGTTTAAGCGACAGGTTTACGGCACCGAACCCTCCCATGGAAATTCCAATGATGGCGCGGTGCGAACGGCCTGAATTTACAGGGAATTTTGCTTCCACATCAGAGATCAGATCTTGAACAAGATAATCTTCGTACCGGTCCGGTGGCCTCATCCGGACATTTACATAGTAGGATGCATCGCCATCAGGCATGACTAAGATCAAACCGCGCTCGGCAAACGAGCTACATCTGAATAATTCGACCAGTCGCGAAAAGTTCCGCCATTGCCGTGCAGCAGATAAACAGCGGAGAGTTTCTGGGACGCTGCGATACTGACTGGGAGAATGACGCGGTAAGTCACCTCTCGACCTAAAGCAGTACTTCGAAACGTGACATTTTGCATCGTCACGTTCGGTGTCAATCGAGGGTGATCGGGCGATGGTTCAGTTTTCCTGTGGCATGCTGCCGATGCCAGGCAACATAGCAAAACAAGAGAGCGAGAGATCCCTGCAGTTGTCACTTGGTAAACGAACTATACTCCAATCACACCCACCAACTCCTTGACCGCATCGGCGCTCTTGTTCAGCGCGGACTGCTCTTCGGGCGTGAGCTTGATTTGGATGATCTGCTCGATGCCTTTCGAGCCCAGCTTGACCGGGACGCCGACGTAGAGGCCTTTGATTCCGTATTCGCCGTCGAGATAGGCGGCGCAGGGGAGAATTTTTTTCTTATCTTTCAGGATGGCTTCAACCATTTCGGCTACGGCTGCAGAAGGCGCGTAATATGCGCTGCCGGTTTTGAGATATTTCACGATCTCGGCGCCGCCGTCGCGTGTGCGCTGAACAAGTTCTTCGAGGCGAGCGGGAGCGATCAGCTCGGTAATAGGAATGCCAGCGACCATGGAGTAACGAGGCAGGGGGACCATGGTGTCGCCATGTCCGCCGAGGACGAAGGCGGTGACGTTTTCTACGCTGACTTTCAGCTCCTCAGCGATAAACGCCCGGAAGCGGGCGGAATCCAGGACGCCGGCCATGCCGATTACGCGCTCGCGGGGAAATTTGCTGAGCTTGTAGGCAGCTTGAGCCATGGCATCCAGCGGGTTGGAGACGATGATCAGAATGCCGTCGGGGGAGTACTTCACGACTTTGCCGACCACGTCTGCCATGATCTTGTAGTTGGTGTTAAGCAGGTCGTCACGGCTCATGCCGGGCTTGCGCGGGATTCCGGCGGTGATGACTACGATGTCGGAATCAGCAGTGTCGGTGTAATCGTTGGTGCCGATCACGTACGAGTCCCGCTTCTCGATGGGCATGGCTTCAAGCAGGTCGAGTCCTTTGCCCTGCGGCACGCCTTCGATGATGTCAATCAGGACGACATCAGCGAGTTCTTTGGAGGCGATCCAGTGAGCGGCGGTGGCGCCAACGTTTCCAGAGCCTACGATGCTTACTTTTTTGCGCATGATTATCCCTTCGAGGAAAGTAAAAAGCATTAACCACAGAGGACACAAGGTACACAGAGGCAATTCACTCTGTGCAATTCTGTGTCCTCTGTGGTTAACGCTTTACGCCGTCGTCAAGACTGCGGCTCCCATATTCTCGATAATGCTATCTGCAAATTTGCTGGTGCTGACTTTGGTCGCGCCTTCCATCAGGCGCTCAAAATCGTAAGTGACTTTTTTCTGTTCGATGGTGCGCTCCAATCCGCCTTCGATCAAGTCAGCGGCTTCGTTCCATCCCAGGTAGCGGAACATCATCACGCCGGACAGCATGACCGAGCCTGGGTTGATCACGTCCTTATCTGCATACTTCGGCGCAGTCCCGTGCGTGGCTTCGAAAACCGCATACCCATCACCGATGTTTGCTCCGGGCGCAATGCCCAGGCCACCGACCTGCGCAGCGCAGGCGTCGGAAATGTAGTCGCCATTCAGGTTGGGTGTCGCCAGCACGGAGTATTCATCGGCACGTGTCACCACCTGTTGAAAAATCGAATCGGCGATGCGGTCGTTGATCATCAGCTTCTTTTTCCATGCGCCGTGGCCGTGAGTTACATAGATGCTAGCGAGAACTGAGCGGACTTCGTCGGCCACTGCTTTACCAAACTCAGGCGGCGCAAACTCCAGGCCGGGTTCAACGAGCGCCGCATTCTCTTCTGCAGAAAGATTCGGATTCTTATCCTTATTATCCAGAATCCAGCTCTCGCGCTCGCTTACAACCTGGTCGCGGAATTCTTCGGTCGCAAGTTCATATCCCCATTTACGAAACGCTCCTTCAGTAAATTTCTGGATATTTCCCTTGTGGACCAAGGTCACGCTCTTGAGTTTATTTTCGAGCGCATGTTGGATCGCCATCCGCACCAGTCGCTTGGTCGCGAAGATGGAAATGGGCTTGATGCCAATGCCGGAATCCGCGCGCACTTGCTTCTTTCCACTCTTCAGCATTTCTTTGTTGAGAAATTCGATCAGCTTGGCGGCTTCGGGAGTTCCCTGCTCCCATTCAATGCCGGCGTAAACGTCTTCTGTGTTCTCGCGGAAGATGACCACGTTCATCCTGTCGGGGCGCTTCACCGGTGACGGCACGCCTTTGTAATACTTCACCGGACGAACGCAACAATAAAGATCAAGCACCTGACGCAGAGTAACGTTGAGTGAACGGATTCCGCCACCCACGGGCGTGGTCAGCGGGCCTTTGATGCCGACTCGAAATTCGCGGATCGCGTCGACTGAATCTTGTGGCAGCCAGTCGCTGAACTTGGCCTTGGCCTTTTCTCCGGCGAAAATCTCGTACCACGCGACGCGCCGCTTGCAACCGTATGCTTTTTCCACCGCCGCATCGAACACACGCACCGAAGACCTCCAGATGTCGCGGCCGGTGCCGTCGCCCTCAATAAAAGGAATGATCGGGTTCGGCGGCACCTGAATACGTCCGTCTTTGTAGCTGATTCGCGCGCCATCACGAGGCACAGGCACGCCATTGTATGAGTCCGGCATCAAGGGACCTCCGAGGTGAATGGGGAACCGAGAATTATAAATGGTTACGAGTAACGCAAGAATCGTGCACCAGAGAATCGCGGGTATCAGGCTACAATCATGCGATGTCAGTCGGCTGGAAGGTCCTTGGAATCTTGCCCCTCTTTCTGTTTGCGCTGTCGCTGAACGCACAAGTAATGGACAACAAGGAGAGACATGCAACCATTCCCGACACTCCCGCTCCGCAGCACCGCTTCTGGGATCGCACCAACATTCTGCTTTTCTCCGGAGTCGCTGTCTTCCGCGGACTCGACTATGCCTCCACCCGCAACTTCCAGAGGCGCGGACGCGAAGAAGTCCTGCTGCCGGACGACGTGGTAAACAACTCAGCGGGATTCGCCAGCCTGGAAGCCGCTGGCGCCGCCACTTCGGTAGGCATCTCTTACATTTTTCATCGCACCGGGCACCACAAAATTGAGTGCTGGTTGTCGATAGGGCATATCAGCGTGACTGGCTCTGGGGTGGCGCGGAACTATGCGCTCAAGTCAAAGCATCGTTGATAGGTGTCGTGTAACGCCGCGAAACGCGACTTCTAGCGTTCTTGCAGTCTGATCAATTCGAGGTGTGACCAAGTTAACTATGTCATCCCGAGCCTACTGCAAAGCGGGAGAGGGATCCCACGTCAACCGATGTACCTATGCTGCGGAATGAGGTGGATGTCCCGGGTACGCCGATGCTAGTTCACGCGCATCGTTAGCTCCCTCTCTCGCCTGTGCGGCGAGCTCGGGATGACAACAGCGGTTTGCTCGGTAACACCGCTGAGGCAATCAGCAAACCACGCGATCATAAATACTTCGAACCTTCACGAAACTGTTCAGCAGTTCCTGCTCCAGGCCTTCGGGAAATTCACGATGTAGTACCTGAGTGGTGAGCTTTTCCGCGGCGTGGCGCGCGTGTTCGGCGGCGGGGAGCCACCGACTATTTCTGCCAATCACCAAGCGAAGAACGTGCTCGACCGTGCGGCAGAGTTCGGCGGCATGGTCGAGCAGGGCCGCGTCTCTCTTCTCTAGTTTTCCTGAGGCAGAGCATCTCCAAAGCCGATCGCGCAAGGTCCCGCTCTTGGGACGAATCCCGTGCTTTACGAGCAAGAAGCTCGATAAAAAATCGGCGTCATAGAGCGCGCCGGCGGAAGTCCGAATGCTTCTTCCTGGAGAGCTGGCGTCTTGCAATCGTTGCCGCATCTGGCGTACAGCGTTCGCAAATCCCTCGTGACCTGCGAACCGGCTAAACAGAGTTTCGGCGGCCGAGATTGCGCGGCGGCCGAGTTCGGCGCTTCCGGCGACCAGACGCAACTTCGTATAAGTCAAAGCCTCCCAGGGCTGGGCTTCCGCCGCGAAATACGCTTCCAATTGGGCGGGCGTAACCAGTAGCTCCCCTTCGGCGCCGCGGGGACGCAGTCGCGTGTCCACCGGAAAGACCATGCCTTCCTGGGTGTAAGCTGCCAACGCCTGCATGATCTGCTCTGCCGTTTTGGTGAGGGCCCGACGATCTTCCGCAGGATCGCAGAGGAACAGCACATCGGCATCCGAGAGCAGGTCGAATTCCCTGCTGCCCAGACGACCCAAAGCCAACACCGCCAGCCCGCGAGGGGCGCCCGCGATGCCGAAGGCGGCTGAAATCGCGTCCTCCGCTGCATTGGTCGTTTCCGCGAGCGACGAATAAATGGGACGGCGCTCCGCCAAGTCTCGCGCTCCAGAGGCGAACATGCGATGCCGGAAGTGCCGCCGCAGCAGCGCGATCTTTTCTCCATGTGCTGTGGTTGAATTGGCAATATAAGCAAACACTGCGTCGCCACTGGCGACCTGGTCTTCGGCAAACAATGGAGGCGAGAGATCGAACAAACCCCCGCTGCTCAACCTCGGCGTCGCAGAATGAATTTCGGCGAGTGTGTCGACCTCCTCGGGATAGCGCACGAGTATCTCGGTCAAGTATTCGCTGGTCGCGAACAACGACAGAGAGCGTGCAATGGCTTCCTCCTGCCGCAACGCCGCCGCATAGCGCTCAGAACTGCCATAAGCGGAACTCAGGAATCGCAGCAGGTTCCTTCGCTCAACTCCACTAAGGCTCTCGCCGTTTAGCACCAGAGAAAGCTCCGGCGCATCTTCCGCCAGCCTCTCCAGCAATAGCTGCTGTGACTGGTCCGTGATCGCCGCTTCCGTCCGGCCCCGGAGCTGGAACTCGGCCTCAGCGGGTTCGAGAGTCCCGCGCGCCTGCTGCTGGTAAATGACTCGTTGGTAGATTTCAGCAACCGCCGCCATTCGCTCCCGAACAGCCGTCGTGAGATCAGCGAGCAGGTATCCGGGCGCGAGGCCCTCCATCGAACGCTGCAGCGCCTGCCGCTCATAATCCGACAGCGGTAACCGGTGCACCTGCTGACCCTGGCGCAGTTGCAGCCGATGCTCCAGGTGCCGCAGAAACGAGTAGGCCGACGTAAGCTCGTGAAACTCATGTCCTGTGATGTGGCGTTTGTCATGAAGCTTCTGCAACGAGAACAGAGTGCCGCCGGATCGCAGCCAGGCCTCCTCGCCACCGTATATCCGCTGCAGGCACTGGACTAGAAACTCGATATCACGAATCCCGCCCCGATCAATTTTTACGTCCAGGGACTCTTGTCCCTCGGCTGCGGTTTGTTTACGCCGCTTGCGATCAATCTTCTCCCGCGCGACCAAGGCCGTCTTGATGGCGGCAAAATTCACTTGCTCGCTGTAGACCTGGGGCTGAACTCGGCGGATAAATTCTCTCGCCAGCGTGCCATTCCCGGCCGAGTGCCGGATCTTAATCAGGGCCTGCTTTTCCCAGTCATGGGCAGTTGCGGCATAGTAATGCAGGGCATTGGATAAGCTGATTGCCAGTTCTCCCTCATTCCCTTGCGGACGCAGCCTGAGATCTATGCGAAATACAGCGCCGTCAACTGTGGGGCGCGAGAGCGTCTCGGTCACTTGCTGCGCCAGGCGAACAAAGTATTCGCGGTTAGCGATCGGAGCGGTGGGCGGCTCGCTGCCGTCTCCATAGAGGTAGAGAACGTCAATATCAGAACTGTAGTTGAGTTCGTTGCCGCCGAGTTTTCCAAGGGAGAGCACGGCGAAAGGAGTGTTCAGGGCCCGGCCTTCGGCATCGAGATTTTGCGGCAGTCCGAAGCGGCGTTCCATCGTACTCTCGGCCTCGCGCAGGGCCTCTTCGATCAAAACGTCGCTCAGCGCAGATATTTCCGCCGTGGTCTCGGCCAGAGGAGCAATCCTGAGAACGTCTCGCAACATGATGCGCACGTATTCCCGCCGCTTGAAGCGAGCCAAGAGCAACGAACTATCACGCTCGAACGACCGCGAACGGAACCGCGCCAGGGCCTCGGAGAACTCTTCTCGGGAAGAACTGCGATCGAGCTTCTTCTCGCGCAGAAATGTCTGGAGCAAGTCTGAATTCTGGATCAGGGTCTCGCCCAGATAGCGGCTGTTGCCGAAAACTGCCATTGCGTAATGGGCCAGGAATGGGTGGGTCTCAATCAGGCGCACGGTCTCCGGGGAGGCCTCGTTCACCAGGCGATCAAACAGAAGAAGCGAGGAGTCGGGATCGGGAGATTCCGCAAGCAGGACGGGCAAGGCCTTCGCCAGGCTGGCCGATAACTTGCCTGAGACACGCTCAAAGTTCAGCCGCGCGGTTTGCGAGTCATGGAATGAAATACTTTCGAACCGATGCATCCCTGATTTCTCGGAGTGTCCGGGCGATTGCATGAAGCTGAACGGCGGTCTGCTCGAAGACACAGTGGGCTGGGCAGATCAGCATAGCACGGGACCGCCTACCACCTGCGCGTTCCAAAGTACTTGCGGACGCCGATTGCGTTGTACCGGCCCCAGGGGCCGTTGGGACCCAGGTCTGCGGCGCCAAGATTCCTATCGCGTGCCCCGAAACGGTCAAAGAGAAAATGCTGGGTGACCCGCATCTCAAATCCTCGTCCCAGGTAAATGGCAGCTCCCCAGGAATGTTCGACTCCAATGGCGTCGGACGACCAGGTGTAAAGGGTGCGAGGAACATTCTCGCCAAACAGGAATCGCGGCTCTCCAAACAGCATGAAGCGGCGGAAGGGGCCTCGGCCAAAAGGACGCACCTCCAGCAGACCCGACAGCATGTACCGGGCGAAAGCGTTGCAGGGAGCGTTTGCCCCGCCGAAGGTGCCGGCATCGGCGCGGCATAGGTTGGGATCTATCTCATTGTGTGGTGGGGCAATATCGAATTGGGCATAGCCCCAGAATGTGTCCGAAGGAAGAAACATTCGTTCGGTGGCGGCCCCTTTGGGCTGTTGGGCCTGAGATCCGCTGCTGAACGCGGCAATAATGACAACCAGAAGAGAAATCCTGTGCATTCACCCTCCGCGAATTCGGAGTCAGCATTGTACATCTGGGCTCTGTTCGAATATTCCCCAGCGAGTTCTACGGAAAACCATAGCCTTTGGCCGCAATTTCTCCAACAACTGGGAGAGCGTGAACATCCAGTGAATGCTAAGTGCCACGAAATCTAGAAAGAACGTTTGGCGAGGCTCTTGCTCTACAACCTCGCAAAGGAGCACCAGAAAAAATGGGGCAGGAGATTTCAGTTTCGTATCAAGCGGTGAAGAGCAAGGTGTACCGGCTCATCGACAGTCTGGTGGAAGACGCCAAGACGCAAGGCGATGTGCAGGAATCCATGAAGCGCTGGTGGAAGCATATTCACCCCGCCGACCGGCCTGTCGCTCGGAAGCACCTGCTATCGGTTCTGAACAAATCGAATGCCACTCTGGGCGCCATCTGCGAGGGACTCACAGGTCTGCAAGACTTCGAGATCCACCAGGTGCGCGCAGAGAGCGTGGCTCGCCTCCACACTTTGCCCGGTGAAAACGGAAACTCAAACCAGCGGATGAAGGCATCAATGTAAGTAAGGCAGATTGGGTGTTTTGACAGACCCTTTACAAAAGAAAAAGGCCCGGCAACCTGCCGGGCCTTAATACTTTTGCGCCTAAATATCGTAGTAAAGGGCGAACTCGTACGGATGCGGACGCAACCGAATGGCGTCCACCTCCTTCGACTTCTTGTAGTCAATGTAAGTGCTGAGGAGTTCCTCGGTAAATACATCACCCTTCAGCAGGAATGCGTGGTCTTTTTCAAGAGCGATCAACGCCTCTTCGAGCGAACCAGGCATTGAGGGCACCTTCGCCAGTTCCTCTGGACCCAGATCGTAAATATCTTTGTCCAGTGGTTGACCTGGATCGATTTTGTTTTCAACTCCATCCAGGCCAGCCATCAACATGGCAGAGAACGCCAAGTAGGGATTGCAACTTGGGTCTGGCGGGCGGAACTCAACCCGCTTGGCTTTCGGCGAGGCCGAGTACATGGGAATACGGCACGCCGCCGAACGGTTCCGGCGCGAGTATGCGAGGTTCACTGGCGCTTCGAACCCGGGAACGAGGCGCTTGTAGGAGTTCGTGGTCGGAGCAATGATTGCCGCCAGCGCCGGGCCATGCTTGATCAGGCCGCCGATGTACCACAGCGCCATCTGCGACAGGCCAGCGTAGCCATCCCCAGCAAACAGCGGCTTTCCGCCCTTCCATAGTGACTGGTGGGTATGCATGCCGCTGCCGTTGTCCTGGAAGATCGGCTTAGGCATGAAGGTCACAGTCTTGCCGTACTGGTTGGCAACGTTCTTCACCACATACTTGTAGAGCAGCATGTGATCGGCCGACTTCACCAGTGAATCGAACTTCAGGTCAATTTCGGTCTGTCCACCAGTGGCCACTTCGTGGTGATGGCATTCCACTTCCATGCCGCAGTTCTGCATGGTCATCACCATCTCCGTGCGCAGGTCCTGGTAATGGTCCATGGGAGGCACTGGGAAATAACCTTCTTTGTAACGCGGACGATAGCCGAGATTGTTGTTTTCACGGCCGGAATTCCAGCGTCCTTCTTCCGCATCGATGAAATAGAAACCGTGTTGCTCCCTCTGATCGAAACGAATGTTGTCAAAGATGAAGAACTCGGCTTCAGCGCCAAAGTACGCCGTGTCGGCCAGCCCGGTGGACGCCAGGTAAAGCTCAGCCTTCTTCGCAATGTAACGCGGGTCACGATCGTAACGCTGTTTAGTCACCGGATCAATGACGTCGCAAACCATCACCAGCGTGGGCACTTCGGTGAATGGGTCCAGCATGTGAGTTGAGGCATCCGGGATCAGCAGCATGTCGCTTTCGTTGATCGCCGCCCAGCCGCGAATGGACGATCCGTCCATGCCGAAGCCTTCTTCGAAGGAATCCTCGGTCAACTGGTTGATAGGATAAGAAACGTGTTGCCACAAACCTGGCAAGTCGGTGAAGCGGAGGTCAAGAACTTTGGCTCCGTTTTTCTTCGCAAACTCCAGGACAGTTTTTGCATCTGCCATTTGGAATGCTCCTTTAAGAAATCGGGCGACACCCGGAAATTTATTTCGGACACACTACCGTCAGCCGTGGCTGGATTTCAGACTTTCACTGGGAATCTGGAGAATTGTACACCTGCTACAATCTTCCCAACAGCGCAGGTTGATTCAGTGTAGTAGTTCGCGCCGCCGGCAAGGAAATTGATTGTTTTTATGGGGAGGATAAGGGGAGGTTATTCAGCATTTAGCACCTACATTTAGCACTTGGCCACCTGAGTTTCCGGTGAGTCACCCTTCGCATAGCGGGCAAAATGCTAACTGCAAAGTGCCAATTGCTGCCTTATGGATTTTGACCAGTTAGAAACTTTCATTGAAGTTGCGCGACTTTCCAGTTTTTCGCGGGCCGCTGAAAAGCGTTTCCGCACCCAGCCTGCCATCTCCTCGCAGATACGCTCGCTCGAGGAGGAGGTTGGCGCCAGGCTGCTCGACCGCTCGGGCGGCAAAGTGTCTCTGACGGCGTCAGGCAAGTTGTTCGTCAAATTTGCCGAAGAAACGCTCGATGCCCGCAAGGCCGCGATGACGAACATTGCCGAGACCGAGCGCGTGCCTCGCGGAGAAATCGTCGTCGGCGCCAATGAAGGCACCTGCCTTCACATCCTTCCTGAAGTCTTTGCCGAGTTCAAAAAGCAGCATCCCAGTGTTTCGGTCAGCATTAAGCGGGCCGACTTCTCTAGAGTTCTGGAATCGGTCATTGATAATTCGGTCGATTTCGGCGTGGTTTCCATGCCGGTCACCGACAATCGGCTGACCGCGGTCCTTATCCACAAGGACGAACTGATCTTAATCACCCCTCCCAAGCATCCGCTGGCCAAGCTCAAATCTGCCTCGATCACCGATATTGCCCAGTATCCACTGGTGATGCCAAAGGTTGGCCACACCCGAGACGGATTGGACGGCCTCTTTCACGAGCGCAAGTTGAAACCGCGCTATGCCATGGAGCTCGACTCCAGCGAACTGCTCAAACGTTTCGTGGCCGCCGATGTCGGCATAGGGTTTATCTCGCGTTCGAACGTCCAAGAAGACGTGAAGGCGAATGTCCTGGCCGCAATTCCTCTTGCCGATGCGCAGATTCGCCGCGATCTCGCCCTGGTCTTTCGCAAAGACAAGGCCTTGAGCCGCGCAGCACTAGCCTTTATCGATATCGCGGTCAAGATCAAGACGGCTGAGACCGCAGTCAGCGGCAAACGGTAACGCTGGTAGAGACGTAGCTCGGCTACGTCTTTTCTTTCGCGCAACGACAATGCCGAGATGAAGCGGGAGACGTAGCAAGCTACGTCTCTACGAAAAGAATCCACCTGTGTTGTACAATTCGCTCGTGATCCGCAGTACTTGGCGTCCCCTTACCCTCCTCATTCTTCTTAGCCTGCTGTGCACTGCAGACTTCGCGCAGAGCGGGAGCAAATCCAAACTCAGCTATAAGCTGCTTTCGATTCACGTGAAAGGACTGACCCGCTTCAACCAAGACCAGGTCGTCGCCGCTTCTGGATTAAGACTCGGACAGTTCGCAGGCGAAAGTGATTTTAAGCAGACAGCAAAGAGATTGGGGGAAACCGGTCTCTTCACGGAGCTGACATACTCCTACCAATACTCCACCGCCGGATGCAATCTTGAACTCCAGGTTACGGAGAACGACAAGCTTGTTCCGGTCCTCTTCGACAACTTCGTCTGGTTTTCCGACGACGAATTGATCAGCCTTTTGCACGCCAGGCTGCCGTTGTTCGATGGCCACCTGCCGCTTGGAGGTAATCTCGGCGACCAGATCTCGGAGGCTCTAAATTCGATTTTGGCGGAGCGGAAAATCTCCGGGCAGGTTGAATACTTGCCCTCTGCTCCGGAGAATGGCCCAATCGAGTCCTATGTGTACAGAATCAGCTTTCGGCCGGTTCTAGTCCGCAACATGCAGTTTCCTGGCGCCGCACCTGCCGAAGGCCCTGCATTGCAGGAAGTCGCCAAGCCCCTCGCTGGGCAAGATTATCTGCGCACAAAGATGCGAGTTCAGGAACGCCTGAACTTCCTCCCGGTTTACCAGGCTCGCGGTTATTTGAAAGCCCAATTTAGTGACGCCCAGGCGAAAGTCGCCGAAGATGGTCCTCAAACACTAGTTGATGTTAGCTTCCCCGTCACGCCAGGTCTTCAATACAAGCTGACCGATATCCAATGGGCTGGCAACGTAGCCTTCCCGGCTGACAAGCTGCAAGCGCTCATTCATCTGAAGACCGGCGAGCCTGCCAACGCCGTACAACTGGGTGATGATCTGCAAGAGATCCAAAAACTCTACGGAACGAAAGGTTACCTTTTTGCTCGCGTCGAGCCCACTCCTGAGATGGATGACTCGCAGGCCACTGTACGCTATGACCTGGGCGTCACCGAAGGGGACATTTACCGCATGGGAGAACTCAAAATCGACGGAGTCACTGCTGACAGTTCACAGAAGATAGTTGCCCAGTGGCAGATGAAAGCGGGAGACCCGTTTGACGACAGTTATCTGACCAGGTTCTTCAAGATCCTGTACCGTGACGTCGGCCTCAGCCGCTCCATGAACGTGGTCCCCAGGAAAACGGTCGACCAGCAGAACAAGACCGTCTCCGTCAGCTTGCACTTTGTGCCCAAGAGTTAGATGTCCCAGTCCTGCAAACTTTTTCTTACGCTTTTCATATTCCTTTCGGATTGCGTATGTTAAATTTGACGGTTCATCTACCCAAATTTCGGGAGGATTTTTGAATTGTCCAAAGACATGGTCCCCAAGCGGATTTTCTTCACTAAGGGGGTCGGTAAACACAAAGAGCGCCTGACGTCGTTCGAGTTGGCGCTTCGCGATGCCGGAATCGCAGCCCAGAACCTGGTCCGGGTGTCGTCCATTTTCCCGCCACAATGCAAACTCATCGCCCGCTCTCAGGGCTTGAAGTACCTGAGTCCTGGCGAGGTAGTTTTTTCCGTCGTGGCAGAAAATTCCACGCATGAGCCGCATCGGCTGCTGGCGGCCAGCATTGGCGTGGCTATTCCCTCGGACCGCAATACCTACGGTTATTTGAGCGAGCACCACTCTTTCGGCGAGACCGAAGACTCCGCAGGGGACTACGCGGAAGAACTTGCCGCTGAGATGCTAGCGACGACCCTGAACGTCGAGTTCGATTCCGACCGTTCCTGGGATGAGAAGAAAGAAATTTATCGGATATCGAACAAGATCGTCCGCACCGCCAACGTCACGCAATCAGCCGTAGGCGACAAACGGGGCTTGTGGACGACGGTGATTGCCGCGGCGATATTTATTTTTGACTAAGTTCCAAACCAAAATCTTGGTCATCGCGTTCTGAACTGCAAGGCTCATCCAGTCGAGGATCTTCGGCAACTTTACTGCCGTATTCTCGGATTCGCGACGGAATACAGCAAGTCGGTAAGGAAGTTCACCATCACATAGGTTAGCCCAATCGCCAGAATGCATCCCTGCACCAGGTAGTAATCGCGGTTGCCGATCGCCTGGACGGTCAGCCGCCCGATACCGGGCCAGGAAAAGATTGTCTCGGTGACGATCGCGCCTGCCAGCAATGCTCCGAACTGGAGCCCGAGCACCGTGAGCACTGGCAGCATCGCATTGCGAAGCGCATGGCGATAAACGACGGCTCGCTCGGTGAGTCCCTTGGCCCGCGCAGTCCGAATGTAGTCCTGCCCAAGTTCCTCAAGCATCGAGGTCCGCACCATGCGTGTAAGAATGGCCGCCAACGATCCCCCCATAGTGATTGCCGGCAACACAAGATGCGCCACGGTCCCTGAACCCGACACCGGAAGCAATCCCAGCTTGATGGAGAAGAGCAGAATCAGAATCGGACCAAGCGCGAAATTTGGAAACGACAAACCGAACAGGCTGACCACGCTCAACAGCTTGTCATCCCATTTCCCCCGTCGCTGGGCAGAGCGGACTCCGGCGGGAATCGAGATCAGGACCGCGATCAGCAGCGCCGCAATCGTCAACTGCAAGGTGTAAGGATAACGCTGCACAATCAGGCTGCTGACGCTCTGATTAAATCGCAGCGACGGCCCCAGGTTGCCGCTTAGGACTCCCTTCCAATAATGCAGGTACTGTTCCCCGAGCGGGACATCCAATCCGTAGGCGTGACGCGTAGCCGCCACATCGGCCGCAGGCGCGCCTTCCCCGAGCATCTGAAGAATGGGGTCGCCAGGAACCAGATGGATGAGCAAGAAGACGACAGAGACAACTAGCCAAAGAACGGGAAGCGCATAGAGCGCTCGGACAAGTAGGTAGCGAAGAGTTCTCACGGAATTTTAGGGCTCCGCTCTTGTTGGAAGCCAAGGACACCGCTAGGCGCCTTCAGGGCAGCAGACCATAAACATCCACTTCAGTGCGGGTGCCGATGTACACCTTACCATTGGCCACGGTGGGAACGGTGAACTTGACGGCCCTGCCCGCCTGGTCGCGCTGGTTGGCGGCCTGCGAACTGTCCCACAATTCATTTGCAAGGTTGTTTGCATCGAAGGCGAATAATATCGCTGGAGCCTGTGTAATACCACACGGGCCCGGCACGCCGTAGCAGCTGGTGTCTACTGCCCAGGACAATCCCATTCGAACTTCCGCTCGAAGAAACTACCGGCGTGGCGCCGGGAAATGGGAACGAATGGGAAGAAGATGACGATTGTGCAGTATTAGAAAATCCGGTGGCAGGCGTGAAGCTGTACATCCTGAGATTATCGCGGTTATTCTGGACCGCTGCTGCAATGTAAAGATTGTTCTGCCAGAAAGCCGGGGTGCTGAACGACCCCTGGCCGGCAGAGAAACTCTGTACGATCTGGCTATTGCTGACCGGCTGAAAATGACCCATGTTGTCGCGATCAACCAGATACAAAACACCTCCCTTGCCCCCACTGATCAGCAGGTGCACCACAGGACCCGTCGTCTGGTCGGGAAGAAGCAGCACGCCCCCCGAGCCAAGATCAATGTCGTATTGCGTAAGCGTGGCCTGATCGTCAGGCGTGAAGTAATCGAGCATGTTAAGCGCGCCGGCAGTGCCAATCTTGAGCAGGCTATCGCCGAAATCATTGTTCGGCGACGTCCCCATGTTCGCATCGAATGTGCCATTGCCGGTTGACACATAGAGATTCCCACTGGCGTCGGCAGCCGGCGCACCACCCGCCATCCATATGCCACCCAGGCCTCCGTTCGGAGTGGTATTGAAAATACCTGCCTGCTGCTGCACGTTGGCGGCGTTGTAACCCAGGATCCAGCCGTGATAGGGATACGTATCTTCGTGAGAAGCCCAGCAGATATAAACCACGCCATTGACTAGGGCCAATCCCGATCTCACATTCTCCGACTGGGTGTTGAAGGACACTACTCCACCGGAGGAACCATCTCCAGTTCCCGGCACGGTTGCACTGATGTTCACTGGGGCGTTGAATTTCTCGCTGCCCGTCGCCAAGTCAATCGCATGCAGCCGCTGATAGAAAACCGGCCCACTGCTTTCGGATTTGCTCACCACATAAAGCGTACCCGTGGCGGAGTCAATCACCGGCGTTCCGGTGACGCCGATCTCGGGATAGATGTCTTTGAAGCCTGATCCCACGTCTGACCAGAAGATCGAGGTCTCCCCCGCAGTTCCGCCGTGGGGCGCATCAATCAGACTGACCTGCCATAGTTGCTGGCAGGGGCTGGCATCGGCGTCGAATGCATACAAGCTGTCGTGCTGCGTGGCGACGAAAATCACATTGTGGACGGAACCGTTGACGTTCAACGCGGGCACCCACAACGGCTCGGTGTAAACGGCGCTGTCGACGGCGCAGGAAAACAGCTTGCCAAAGTTTCTCTTGTTCACACTTGCGGGCGTCAGCGCGTACTCCTGCGAGTTCACGCCATCCCGCGCCAGATCGTAATGGTAGGTTGAGATTCCTGCGAGATCAGCCACTCCCAGGGTTGCAGATGCATTCTTGGAAGCATCTGCGACGCTGGTCGCGGTCACGGTGTGCACACCCGCCGTGGGGGAGAGGTATAAAGCCCGGAAGGCATAATCGTGCCAACCGAGGGGTTCCCGCCAGCGAGTCCGTCCACAGCCCAAGTCACTCCGAGATTTCGCGGATCGCCCATGACAGTTGCTGAGAATTGCTGTTGCTGAGAACCCGCCACCACCGAGGTGCCTTTGGGATGGACGTCAACCGAAATCTGAGGAGGCGGAACGCTGTTGGACGATGATCCTCCGCAAGCCGGAAGCCAAATTAACGCTGCAAGTCCACAAGCCAGACAGCTCCAACGCGTAACGGGCGAATGAACCATTTCTCCTCCCCCAGTGAAATGATCCCAACCACGCAAGCAATTTTAAAATTTGGTCGCTTTTAGTATGTGTCCCCTGACCCCTGCCGTCTAGTAAGACAGAATATAACCGAGCCCGTTCAGTCTCCAGCCTGCGCCGCTGCAGGCTGCACGTCTTCGACTCTTACCCTGGAGATACGATGTGCATCCATCTCTTCGACCGTGAATCGCCTCCCGCCGTAGTAGCAGAAATCGCCGACTGCCGGAATCTTCTGCAGTCGCGAAAGCATGAAGCCGGCCAAGGTCTCAAAGCCGGCCTCTCTAGGCAGCAGCAGATCGTATTGCGACTCCAAATCGCGAAGACCGAGCGTCCCATCCAACACCCTGGCCTTAGTCTCGCCTGATTGCGCGGCTTCGAGCGCGACCACGTCGAACTCGTCCTCAATCTCGCCTACCAACTGCTCCAGAATATCTTCGACGGTAATCAGGCCCGCGGTAGATCCGAATTCATCCACCACAATGGCCATGTGACGTTTGCGTTCCTTGAACTCGTCGAGGAGTTCGGATAACCGCTTGGTCTCAGGCACCACCAGCGCATCGTGCATGATTTGACTGACCTTCATTTCGGAGACGCGGGCAGGGACAGTCTGCAATGGCCGCGCAGTCATCCGCAACCCGACCCAGCGCATCAGGTCCTTGGCGTAGAGCACTCCAATGATGTGCTCAGGACCGCTTTTCGGATCGTAAACCGGAATTCGCGAGTGCTGTTCCTCGACCACCCGATCAATTGCGTCCTGCAGGCTGAGATCTCCAGGCAAAGAAAAAATGTCCGGCCGCGGCACCATTACTTCGCGCGCCGTGATGTTCTCCAGTTCCAGCGCGTGGTGGACCATCTCCTCTTGTGTCGCGGCAATCTGCCCCAGTTCCCTGCTGGCAGTGACGATCAGCTTGACCTCGTCCGCCGAGTGTACCGGCCCCTGGCGCATTTTACGCAACCCGAAAATTCTTAACACGGAGCCCGCCGCCTTGCCCATGATGAAGATCAGCGGCCGTGTAAGTGTGAGGAACACATCCATGGGCGCTGCCACCGCCAAAGCTACCTGCTCCGCCCGCTGCAAGGCCAGCGACTTCGGAACCAGTTCTCCGAGAATCACGTGCATGAATGTGATAAGCCCGAATGCGATCACGATTGCAATTGTGTGGGCGTAAACCAGCGCATGCGGAACTTCATGGAGGAAACGGAAGCTCTCCACAAAACGGGCCACCATAGGCTCGCCGATCCAGCCCAGGGTCAGGCTGACTACGGTAACGCCCAATTGCACGCCGTTGACTACTTCATCCAGATTGCGATGCAGTCTTTGCAGAATACGGGCGCCGATGCGGCGGGCCTCAATGAGCTGCTGGATGCGCGTGTCCCGCACGCTCACCAGGGCAAACTCAGCGGCAGCAAAGAAGGCGTTGGCCGCAACCAGGAAAAGAACCAACAGGACCCGGAGCAGCACGAAGGCGATCATCTGCGGCTAATTCTAACATTCCAAAGGTGCTGCTGGTTTCACAAGTGGCCGCTCTGGAAGTTACAATAGGAGCTGCTCTGGAAGCCTTGACGTTCCAGCCATGACCGTGTCAAACAGGCCGAAAAGGCTTGTCCTGTTGAAAAGTTCCTGCTGGCTCCCTGCTTCCATTTTTCGCTCTGGAGGGTCTAAGTCAAAGACGCCGGAGCAGCACATTATCATTGTCCCAGTTCCATCTTGCAGCTCGGGAACAAATTCCCGGAGCGCTTCGTACCACTGGACAAGAGCTGGGGACCAGGCCAGATTCTGCAGGAGGCAGACGTGAACGGTAACGTAAACGGACGAAAAAAGCGCCGCAAACGCATCATTATCATTTCCGCAATCGTAGTCGTACTCGTCCTGATCGTGGGTGTAGCAGTCGCCTTCTCTCATGGCAGCTCGAAAATCGATCCGTCGAAACTCGCTAAAGTCGAAAAAGGCGACCTCGCCAAGAGCGTTGTCGCCACCGGCAAAGTCGAACCCATCACCAAGGTCGAAGTGAAGTCCAAAGCCAGCGGCATTGTGAAAAAGCTGCTGGTGGAGTACGGAGACCGGGTGAAAAAGGGACAACTTCTGGCGCAACTCGATAAGGTCGAAATTGAGGCTGGCGTCGAGCAGTCCCGCGCCTCGCTTGAGGCCGCACAGGCCAATCGGAAGGGTGCTGAAGCTGATTACGAACGCGCCAAAGTCGATGCTGAGAGCCCGGACGTGCCTCTGCTAAAGCGTGCCTACGACCGTGCCGTGCAGATGGCCAAAGATGGCGTAGTTTCCGAATCAGCGCTCGACGACGCAGAAAGAGCGTACAAGCTTGCGGTCAATAAACAGAGCGTCGCTCGCGCACAGATGACCGTGCTTCAAGCCAAGATTGCCCAAGCCCAAGCTCAGGTCGCGCAGGACCAAGCCAATCTGAAGCAATTGCTGGAGCAACTCAGCTACACCGACATCGTCTCGCCGATCGACGGCATTATCCTGTCGCGTGACGTTGAAATGGGCGACGCGGTGAGCTCGATCCTGGTGCTCGGATCGAGTGCGACGCTGGTCATGACCCTCGGCGATACCAGTCAGGTTTACGTCAAGGGGAAAGTAGACGAGAGCGACATTGGACGTGTCTATCTCGGCCAGCCCGCCCGGATCAAAGTCGAATCTTTCAAAGACAAAACTTTTAACGGCGTCGTGACCAAGATTTCACCGATGGGCGTGGAGAAGGACAACGTCACGACCTTTGAAGTGCGCGCCTCCATCAATAATCCCGGAGGTGAGCTGAAGGCAGAGATGACGGCTAATGCGGAGATCATTCTTGACGAGCACAAGGGAGTGCTCCAAGTGCCGGAAGGCGCAATCATATACGACAAGGACCGAAAGGCGTCGGTCGAGGTCCCCGATCCAAAGGGCAAGGATGGGCAGCGAAAAGTTGCGATCAACATCGGCATTTCTAACGGCGCCAAGACCGAAGTCTTGAACGGACTCAAAGAAGGCGATCAGGTCATATTGCAGTAGGGATTCATGCGGTCCCCGCTTAGGCAGGGCTGGGGCACGGGACACGCTTCCGGGCCCATTTCTTCGCGGAAATCTGCTCGACGAAATACGAGGAGGAAACCATGCGCTTGCCAACTACCGTTGCTCTAAGATGCGCCATTCTGCTCTCCGCTCTTGCGCTGGCGGGAAGCACGCCGGCCTTCGGTGCTGCCCGAGGCGAGTTCGAACGCACACTGCAGGTAAACGGGACCGTGAACTTGCAGGTAGAGACTGGCTCCGGTTCAATTGATGTGCGCACAGGGAGTTCCAACCAAGTGCGCGTAGTTGGCCACATTTGGGCGAACGAGTGGTTCAGTGGAAACGCGGACGAGAGAGTTAAGAGGATAGAGAGCAACCCTCCCATCCAACAAAGCGGAAACGATCTCCGCATCGGCCACATCGACGATCCCGAGCTCAAACGAAATATATCGATCAGCTATGAGCTGGTCGTTCCCGCCAGTACTCAGCTCCGAGCGTCAAGCGGCTCTGGAAGCCAGACAATCTCGGGAATCTCCGGCACTCTCGATGCGAACACCGGCTCGGGAAGCTTGAAACTCTCTAACATAGGCTCAGGCGTACGCGCCCACACCGGTTCTGGAACCATCGAGATAGATGGCGCGAAGGGCAGTGTTTACGCCCGTACCGGTAGCGGATCGATTCACGCGACTGACGTCGCTGGAGGTTTTGACGGCGAGACTGGCAGCGGACACCTCACTCTGGACCAAAGCGCTCCAGGATCGGTGCGAGCGGAAACTGGATCCGGCGGACTTGATCTTCACAACGTGCATGGCTCACTGCAGGCGCAGGCTGGCAGCGGCAATATCAAAGCCGAAGGAGAGGCGACCGGGGAATGGGTCGTACACACCGGCTCCGGCAGTGTCCAACTTCGGCTGCCGCAGAATGCGTCCTTCGATCTGGATGCTCATACCGGATCAGGGTCGATTAACCTAAGTCATCCCGTGACCGTGCAAGGGTCGATTGGACGGAAAGAAGTACGCGGCAAAGTGGGTGGCGGCGGCGTACCGGTCGAGGTACAGACCGGGTCGGGAAATATTCTGATTGAGTAACGGGACTCTCGCCGAGAACCAATCTAGGAACAGGCTGTGAAGTGGCTGCTGGTGGAGTGGCGATGTTACGTCAGCAACGACCTGATGGATGGTCCTCGTCCAGACTCTGAGCAGAAGCGCGACCGTCAGACTTTGGGCCACGTGGTTTTCGGACCGGAATTACAGCGTCGTCATCTCCGCCAGCACTGCGGTCACCGGTATTGAATATTTCGTGAATGACAGCCGAAATCTGCTCCCGTCGCCAATTGTCGTGTAAGCCTTGAGCCAATGTGGGACTGTTATGCTTCTTGGCGAGTTTCTTCAGTAAATCAGCAGCCGCAGGATTTGGTCCCCAACCTCTCAGGTGCAGTACGAAATAATCGACGACTTCGCGAGGATTGTCCAAGGTCAGGTCAACCGGAAAATCAGTTCCGAACAGTGCCTCGGCAAACTCGATTTTTTCCAGTTCTTCGAAGAGATTGAAATCGGGCTTCTGCATTTGGCGGACTCGCTCTCGCCAATTCTAACGCGGGTCGAACCATGACAACTGTCGGCTTTTTCGGCCAATCACCTCAGTACCTTGACGCGCCCCTGTAGAACCATTACTTTCGAGTCAACCCATACTTCATTCTTGTGAGGCTGACTTGTCTAAACGCCCAATTATCACGCTGACCACCGACTTTGGCCTGAACGATCATTTTGTTGGCACTATGAAAGGCGCAATTTTAAGCCTGGCACCTGAAGCTGAGATTGTGGATATCTGCCATTCTGTACAAGCATTTGACATTCTCGACGGGGCGCTAACGCTAGCCCAGGCCTATTCTTACTTTCCTGTCCGCACCGTTCACGTCGTTGTGGTAGATCCAGGGGTGGGTAGCGCTCGCCGTCCAATTCTTGCCAGTTCAGAGAGACAGAACTTTGTTGCGCCGGACAATGGCGTGTTGTCCCTCATTTATGCCCGTGAAGAACGGTTGAGCGTTCGTCACATAACTTCTGAACATTATTTCCTGCAACCCTTGAGCAATACCTTTCATGGCCGCGACATTTTCGCCCCGGTAGCGGCGTACCTCGCCAAGGGGGTTGATCATGAGAAATTCGGCGACGAAATCACCGACTTCGTGCGCTTTAATGCCCCCAGGCCGAAAGTGATCGATCCCAAGACCATTCGCGGGGTCGTGCTGAAAGTAGACCGCTTCGGAAATCTGGTCACGAATATCACTCCGCAAGACGTGCCTCTGCTCTTCCAGGCCCAACCGCCCGCGTTCAAGATCGTCGTTGGCAAGAGCGAAGTGACCAGCATGAAAACCAACTACGCGGAAGGCGCACCGGGAGAGGTTTTCGGGATCCTCGGCAGCATGGGATATCTCGAGATTGCGTCTAATCGAGGGGCCGCCGCACAGCTAGTCTCCGCCGGCAAAGGAGCAGAAGTGAACGTAGTGCTCGAAGGCGCGGCCGCCGCGGGAAACGGGCAGTAACTCACGCTTTCTTCGGCGAAGGGTGGACGTAGCGCTCCATCTCAGCCGTCCACCTCAGAAACCGCCAGAGGTTTCCACGCTCCCGCCAGAGGAACTCCCAAAACTCCAGAAACCCGATCTGGTGCATCTTCACGCCGCAGTAGGTCTCAATCCGCCACAGCAGATAGGGACTACGCCAGGGGGCGAGGCGGTGCCCACGGGTTGCATTCCACGCGAATCGGAGCATGTAGCGCACAGGCAAATCATAAACCACGAAGGACACGAAGGTACACGAAGGAAGGCGAGAATGGGTTCTGCCTTCTCAGAGAGGCCGGGCAAGCTCGAAGCCTAGGCGAATCGGAACGGTCTTCCTTCGTGTACCTTCGTGTCCTTCGTGGTTTATGATCTTCAAAATGCTGAAGATCCCACGTCACCATGCCTGATCAGAGCTCCCGCCAAAAGGCCGAAGACCATTACTATGCGGCGCTGGATTTTTTTTCTGATGGCGAGCATGAGAGCGCGCTCGAAGAGTATCGCAAGTCCATCGAGGCCGATCCTACTTTCACTGAAGCCATGCATGGAATGGCGCGAGCGCTGCAGGACTTGGATCGGCTCGACGAGGCAATTGAAGTCTCAAAGCGAATTGCAAAAATCGATCCCGATGACACATTGGCCCACACCAGCCTCTCAGTCTTATATCAAAAAAAAGGCATGGTCCCCGAAGCCGAGGCCGAGGCCAACAAAGCAAGGGTGCTGGGATGGAAGCAGCAGTTGAAGAAAACCTAGCTATCAGCTATCGGAAGGATTGTTCCTCGCCGTCTCGCAAGCTCGACAACTCGGAATGGCAGCGTGGATGATGGTCGGTTTTCTGACAGCTGACGGCTGATATCTGAAAGCTACAAGTCGTACTTCTTCATCAAATGTCTAAACGATCTATACGAAATCTTTAGCACATCTGCGGCCCTGGCCTGGACACCGTGGGACTGCGCCAGAGCAGATTTCAGCAGCGAGCGCTCAATGTCGGCCACATACTTTTCCATGTCCATGCCATCTGGCAGTACTGCGCCGGCAGCGATTGAGAGTCCATCAGCGCCGGCTCCAGCGGCAGCCGCGCGAGCTCGCGGACGTTCGATCGGAAGCTCCACCTGCAACTCTTCCCCGGTTTCGAGCGCCACCGCGCGCTCAATCGTGTTCTCGAGCTGGCGAACGTTTCCAGGCCAATCGTAAGTCGCGAGCAACGAAAGTGAGCTGGCACTCACTCGAGCTATATTCTTTCTCGCCGCAGGAACATATTTTCTGAGAAAGTGATTTACCAGCAGCGGCAAGTCTTCCCGCCGGTCTCGCAGCGGAGGCACGGTGATTGGGATCACACTCAGCCGGTAATACAAGTCTTCGCGGAAAGTGTTGTCGGCCACTCGCTTCTCCAGATCGCGGTTTGTGGCAGCGATGACGCGAACGTCGATCGCAATTTCATCGGTGCCGCCCACTGGACGCACGCAACGCTCCTGCAGAACCCGCAGCAGCTTCACCTGCATGGTAAGATCCATCTCACCAATTTCGTCGAGAAAGATGGTTCCGCCGTCGGCGACTTCGAACAGGCCCCGCTTGTTCTGGTTGGCTCCCGTGAACGCCCCTTTTACGTATCCGAACAACTCGCTCTCGAGCAGCGTCTCCGGAAAGGCGCCACAGTTGATTGAGACAAAAGCTTCGGTAGCTCGCGGCGAGCAGGTATGCACGGCCCTGGCCGCCAATTCTTTTCCGGTTCCGCTCTCGCCATAAATTAGAACCGTGCTTTGGGTGGAAGCAACCGTGCGGATCGTCTGCTTCAGCTTCTCCATCGCCGAACTGATACCGACAATATTGTCGAGCGAATTTCGCGTCGCAGCATCCCGTTTGAGCGCGAAGTTCTGCCGGCTGAGGTCGACCTTTTGCAAGGCCCGCCGGATGGCGAGCTTGATCTCATCTACCAGTCCCGGCGACTTGCGAATGTAATCGGCCGCGCCGCCCGCCTTCACCGCTTCGACTGCTGCTTCGTAATCGTCAACCGCGGTGATCAGAATGACCGCTGAGTCAGGGCAGAGTTTGTGGGCGTGGCGCAGGACTTCGATGCCGTCGATGGTAGGCATCTTGATGTCGGTGATAACGATGTCGTAGCGTGCAGACTCCAGCCGTCTCTTTGCGGCTTCCCCGGAATTAACGGTCTCGACTTTGTATCCTTCGCGGCGCAGAGTGATGTCGAGCATTTCACAGATCGAGCGCTCGTCGTCGCAGATCAGAATATTAGGCATGAGCGCCTTCTCCGATCAGCCGCGGTGGCGCGGCGCTCGAGACCTGCGCCCCAGCCTCTTTGGCTGGCGGCATCGCTGCTGCTTCCTGTGCGGCCTTGCGTACCCGTAGTACGAACGTGCAGCCCTGACCAGGCTTAGACCTCACCCATACCTTGCCTTCGTGCGCCTGCACGATCTGATAAACGATGGCCAGGCCCAGGCCTGTCCCGCCTTCGAACTGCGACTGGAATGGCTCGAAGACTTTTTCCACCATTTGCGGACTCATCCCCGGACCAGTATCGGCAAAGCTAAACTGCCAGTCGCTTCCCGCCTCCTCGATACTTATCGTGAGGGTGCCGCCCTTCTTCATCGCGCGCACGGCATTTTCGCAAAAATTCCAGAACACCTGCTTCAGGCGGTCTCCATCGGCGAACGCACACGCCTTCTTCGACGCATAGCTCCGTTCGATCTTTATTCCGGTGTTCTGCGCTGCGAGCCGGTGCCCGAGAAGCGTGAGGGTGTCTTCCAGCAAGGGGATCAGGTCCACTTCGGCGAAGCGATACTGTTTAGTGCGCGAATAGGCCAGGAAGTCGGTGATGATGTCGTTCAGCCGTTCCGATTCGCGGGTCACGATTTGCAATAGATGCCTGTGCTCCTCGTTGAGGTCTGGCATTTCAGACAACAGACTAGCCGAACCGGCGATTGAGGTCAGTGGATTGCGGACTTCATGAGCGATGGCCGCTGATAAACGCCCCACAGCAGCCAGCCGGTCCTGCATCCGCACTTCCCGCTCCAGGCGTCGAATCTGCGTCAGGTCGTCGAGCGTATACACGTGGCCGACAGCGCCGCGTCCAGGGACTGTCAGCTCCGAGACCAGCATCCGGAAAGTCTTGCGAAAGTCGTTAGGCGCCACGAAGCGGACCTCGCCATGAGAGTGTTCGGACCCGATATGCGGCAGCGGGTCTTGAAACAGCGGGGCGATTGGTTCTCCCAGCAGCTCTTTTTCCGGACGCTCAAGGAGTTTCTCCGCTGACGCATTCACTAGCATGATTCGCCCATCGAGCCCGGTCGTCATCAACCCGTTGCTCGTCGACTGAATGATGTTTTCATGCAACGCCTGCAAACTCTCCAGGGCGCCGCGCGTATACTCCAGTCGCTTGTCCGCCTGGCGAAGTTTGGTTGCCAGCAATCCCGCCAGATATGCAACCGCAAGATATCCAAACAAGTTCACGAAGATGATGCCCTGTAGGGTGCGGATTCCTGGGTGTGTGGTCGAGTAGGAGGGCACGACTTGGAAGTAGCATAGCTCCAGTACCGTTCCGTAAAGAATGAACGCCAGCGCGGACGTCAGGTAGGCCCATACCCGCGGCAACAGAATGCTGGCCACAATAATGACCAGCGGATATAGAAAATTCAGCGAACTATCCACGCCACCGGTTATGTAAACCAGCAGGCTGACCAGCAGAAGGTCCGAAATGACCTGCAGCACCGATTGCACCCTGGGTTCGTTCCATAGACGCAGAAGAACCAGGTAAAAGGCCGAAATCGTGTACGCCAGCAAGATCGTGTCCACGAACAAGCGCATCGGAAACAACACTGGCGTGAACTGGACGATCGCCAATTCGATGCCCAGCAGCACGGTCAGAATCAGAATGCGGACCTTGACCAGCCACGCAAGCCAGACCCGGTCATCGATCGTAGAGTGCATTCTTAGCTCTTATCTTCCGGCTCGGCGAGGGACACCTTTGGCCCCTCGCGAAAACATTTCTTTAGCCGGCCAGCTTGGCGATCATGGCGAACAGGGGCATGTACAACGAAATGACGATGCCGCCAACCACGACGCCCAGCACGGCAATAATCACCGGCTCGAGCATTGCCAGCATGTCTTTGGTGGCCGTGTCCACTTCGTCTTCGTAGAAATCGGCGATTTTCTGGAGCATGTTGTCCATCGCGCCTGTAGCTTCGCCGACTCCAATCATCTGCGTCACCATGTTAGGGAACACGCCCGACTCACGCAGCGGATCCACAATGGTGCGGCCCTCTTCGATCGCTTTGCGCACTTTCATTAGCGCTTCCTCGAGCACGGCGTTGCCCGAAGTCCGCGCAGTAATACTCAGGCCTTCGAGAATCGGAACGCCAGACGTAATCAGAGTGCCTAAAGTCCGCGTGAATCGGGCAACCGCGATCTTGCGCAACAGAATGCCGACGATCGGCAGTCTCAGTAGCCCATAGTCAAACCAGTACCTGCCGCGTGGATCTTTGCGGATTTGCTTTACCCCGAATACCAGTCCCACGCCTCCGAGGATAAAGAACCACCAGAATTGTCCGACAAAGGCGCTCAACCCCATCACAATTCGCGTAGGCAGAGGCAGGGCAACACCCAATCCCGCGAACAGATTAGAAAAAATAGGAACTACCCACTTGAGCAGAGCGCCTACGACCAGAGCAGCCAGCGAGATCACTGAAACCGGATAAATCAACGCCGACTTTACCGCGGATTTCAGCTTCACAGCTTTTTCGACGTAAGCCGCGAGGCGCTGCAGAATGATGTCCAAAATACCGCCGGTCTCGCCAGCTTCGATCATGTTTGTGGTGAGATCATCGAAGACTTTGGGATACAGCCGCATAGCATTGGCGAGGGTCGCACCGCCTTCCACAGTGGTGCGAACGCCGGTCAGCGTCTTCTGGAAGGCCGTGTTCTCCTGGTTCGCAGCCAGGATCTCCAGACACTGCACCAACGGTAGGCCGGCATCGATCATGACGGAAAACTGGCGGAAGAAGACCGCGATCTCTTTGGTCTTGACCTTGCTCGATCCAAACGTGGGAAGCGCAAATTCTTTGCCCTTCTCCCGTATCGTCGGCCCTGCGATCTGCTCGCGGCGAAGTTGCAAGGCGAGCACTTGCTTATTGGCCGCAACCCGTTCGCCGGTGATTTTCTCACCGGCTGTGTTCTTTCCAGAAAATGTGAAAACTGGCATGGTTCCCTCTCTCTTTACGACTTTTTACCCTTGAACTCTGGTTTTGTTCTCCTGCTCAAACTCAATGCTTGCCGGTCGCGGTGCCTTTTGCGGCTACTCCGCCGGTCTGTCTTCCTACCAGGCTTGCGCCACGGTTAATCATTTCCTGCAATTCGTCCTGGTTGCTGGAGCGCGCCATCGCAACTTCCATCGTGATCTGCTTCTGGAAATAGAGCGTCGCCAGCGACTGATTGAAGGTCTGCATTCCGTACTTGTCTTGTCCTGACTGCATAGCCGAATAGATCTGGTGGATCTTGTCCTCGCGGATCAGGTTGCGGACCGCTGCATTGGGAATCAGGATTTCCATTGCCATGGCCCGGCCCTTGCCATCCGGCTTGGCCAACAGGCTCTGACACATGATCCCTTCCAGCACCAGTGACAACTGCGCTCGTATCTGCGGTTGCTGGTGTGCCGGGAACACGTCAATAATTCGGTTGATGGTCGAAGACGCCGAGTTGGTGTGCAGCGTTCCGAAGGTGAGGTGTCCGGTTTCGGCGATTCTCAGCGCGGACTCGATGGTTTCCAGGTCGCGCATTTCACCGATCAGCACCACATCCGGGTCTTCACGGAGTGCAGCGCGCAACGCGTCGGCGAAGCTCTTAGTGTCCGCATGCAACTCGCGCTGGTTGACCACGCAGTTCTTGTTCATGTGGACGAACTCAATCGGATCCTCGATGGTAAGAATGTGGTCATGGCGCTCGGCGTTGATTTTGTCGATCATGGCCGCCAGGGTGGTCGATTTACCCGATCCTGTCGGGCCCGTCACCAGCACTAGCCCCCGTGGCTTCTCACAAAGCTTGGTTACCACCGCCGGAAGTCCGAGCTGGTTGAAATTCTTGATCTCGAATGGAATCACGCGGAATACGGCTGAGGTCGCGCCGCGCTGGTTGAAAACGTTGGCACGGAAGCGAGCCAGCCCTTTGAGTCCGAATGAGAAGTCCAGTTCCAAATGTTCCTCAAAACGGTGCTTCTGCGAATCCGTCATTACGCTGTAGGCCAACTGTTTGGTCTCTGCCGGGGTCATTTGTGGCAGGTCGAGCGGTACCAAGTGCCCGTGCACGCGAACTTGCGGCGGTGAGTTGGTGGTGATGTGCAAGTCGCTGCCTGCCATTTCCAGCATTCGTTTCAGAAGATCGCTCAATGAAAGCGCCATTATTCTTTTTCCCTTCGTAAAGCTTCGTGTTCTTGGCTAGAGTCCAGTTAATGCCTCAGTGAATGGTTTCGCGTGCTACTTCTTCCAGGGTGGTCATTCCGGCCGCCACTTTGATCAAGCCGCTGCGCCGCAGGGTAAGCATTCCCCGTTCCACGGCTTTTTTCTTGAGCTCTACGGCAGAGGCACCGACCAGCACTAGTTCCTTGATCTCGTCATCCACTTCCATGACTTCGTAGAGACCGCAACGCCCTTTGTACCCGGTGCTGTTGCAGATGCCACAACCTTTCCCTTTCTGAATCTTCACAGTTTTTGCTTCTTCCGGCGTAAAACCCTCTTCGATCAGGGTCTGCACCGGCACCTCCACAACTTCAGCGCACTCCTTGCAAATCCTTCGCACCAGTCGCTGCGCGCAGATCAGGTGCACAGAGGTCGCAACCAGGAATGGCTCAATGCCCATATTCATCAATCGTGTAATGGTTTCCGGAGCGCCGTTCGTGTGCAGCGTGGAGAGCACCAGGTGTCCAGTCAGAGCGGCCTTAATTGCGATTTCCGCGGTTTCAAAGTCGCGGATTTCGCCCACCAGAATGATGTTGGGGTCCTGCCGCAAGAACGCGCGTAACGCGGCCGCAAAATTCAACCCGATCTGCTCTTTCATCTGCACCTGGTTGACACCCTGCAATTGGAACTCGACTGGGTCTTCGGCAGTCATGATGTTGGTGTCAGCCGTGTTCAAGCGGGCGATGGACGAGTACAGCGTATTGGTCTTTCCAGAACCGGTTGGTCCGGTAACCAGCACCATGCCGTATGGCTTCAAGATGGCTTTCTCGAACTTGACCAGCGACTCCGGCTCGAAACCGAGCTTAGTCATGTCCAACCGCAGGTTCTCTTTATCCAGCAACCGGAGCACGATCTTCTCGCCCCAAAGAGTCGGCAGCGTGCTCACGCGGAAGTCGAGCTGCTTTTTCTTTCCGCCAATGTTCATCTTCAGCATAATGCGGCCGTCTTGTGGCAACCGCTTCTCGCTGATATCCAGCTTGGCCATGATCTTCAGACGCGACGTGATGGCATCTTTCAACTTGACCGGAGGTGACATGATGGACTGCAACACGCCGTCAATGCGGAAGCGTACCCGGAATTCTTTTTCGTACGGCTCGATGTGAATGTCGCTGGCCCCGCGTTTGACCGCGTCAGTGAGCACAAGGTTAACGAGTTTTACGATTGGCGCTTCGTCGGCTGCCTTTTCCAGGTCGGCGAGGCCCAACTCCTGCTGGTCGGCCTGCAGCTCGACGTCGGCTTCGTCCATGTCTGACATGGACTGCATCACTTGCTCGAGATCTTCTTCTTTGCTGGTGCCGTATGCTTTTTCGATTCCGTCCAGGATCGAACTCTCGGAAGCCACTACCGGCTCGATATTGAAGCCGGTCATGAACTTGATATCGTCCATGGCGAACACGTTCGTGGGATCGACCATGGCGATGGTGAGCGACGCGCCCACACGGCTTAATGGCAGGATCTGATAGCGCTTGGCAGTTTCGTATGGAATCAGCTTGACGACGGAGGCGTCGATTTCGAAATAGGAAAGATTGATGGCAGGAACACCGTACTGACGAGAGAGAAAATTGGTGACATCCTCATCGCTGAGGAAGTTGAGTTTCACCAATGCGCTGCCCAGGCGGCAGTTCGTCTCTTTCTGAACCTTGGTCGCCTGTTGCAACTGCTCTGGGTTGATGATCTTCTCTTTTACGAGAAGATCGCCCAGTCTCTGGGACATACCTCAATCTCCTGTCTGTATGGCAGAAAACGGTGATCCGGGCCGCCCGCCCGGCGCGGAAGTGTGCCTGTTCAGGGGAGATAGGAGGCACAAACTCCGGTGACACAAATTGTCACCTTGATTGAGTAACTGCAAAAGTAACCTTGGTGCTTGTACTCACGCCTATAGCTTTGTGGGGCACGAAAGATCATCGGGAGCCGCGTCTGCGCACACTTTCGCAGATCCAGTGATTCGAGGGCCATGTACCTTTGGGCATCCCCGCTGAAGTTTGCTTAAACTGGTAGTCGAATGCCGCAAACCACGCCAGAAGAGCAAATCGCAACAATTTATTCCACCCTAGCCCTGGCTTGGGGACGCCAGCACTGGTGGCCGGCACAAAGCCGCTTCGAGGTCATCGTGGGCGCATACCTTACTCAGAACACCAGTTGGGGCAACGTCGAAATCGCCATGAAGTGCCTGCGCTCGGCACGGGTGTTGAACGTTGCGGGAATTCGTAAGCTTTCCCTGCCTAAGCTCGAACGCCTGATTCGCTCCTCGGGATACTTTCGCCAGAAGGCGCGGAGGCTGAAGACGTTTATAAATTTCCTTGACCGAAAATATAGTGGCTCACTGGAGGAGATGTTTCTGCAGCCGACAAGCAAACTTCGAGAGCAGCTTCTGTCGTTGAATGGAGTCGGGCCAGAAACCGCCGACTCGATACTTCTCTATGCCGGCCAGCATCCCACCTTCGTGGTAGACGCTTATACAAGAAGACTGGCTGCCCGCCACCGCATCTTGCCAGAGAACGCCCCCTATGAAGACTTTCGCGTCCTCTTCGAACGGACGCTGGCTGTTGCTCCTCCGATGGCTCCCGCTGATTCTTCTGTCGTATCATCCGGAGGAGCTTCGCACAGACCCTCGCGCATGAGCCTTGCCCCGCGTTTGCCTCTGGCGCAAACGTTCAACGAGATGCATGGTCTGATAGTCGGCGTTGGGAAGAAGTACTGCGTGAAATCCAATCCTCGATGTGACGAGTGTCCGCTGCGGCCTCTGCTGCCCGGCGCAGAGTTGTAAACCCCGGCTTATAATGGGGTTTTCGCACTACATGTGTCCAGCATAATTTCCCGGTATGATTTCTCCAAACACAATCCGGCCCAAGCCCAGCCGAAAGAAGATCATCATTCTGCTGACGGTCGGAAGCCTGCTCTTGTTTGGGATCTTGCTCTCTGAATCGTCTTTTGACCTGCCATTTATCAATCCTGCCACTAACCAGCAGACGGTATTCCTGGTCGCGCTCTCATTGATCGTATTCCTGTTATTTGTGGTGCTCACCTTCGTGCTTTGGCGCAACCTGCTGAAGTTATTTGCCGAGCGCCGCCTGGGCGTGCTGGGATCCAAGTTTCGCACCCGACTTGTAGTAGGAAGCCTTCTGCTTTCTTTTCTTCCCGTCATCGTAATGTTCTGGTTTGCATACGGACTAATGAACCGCTCCATCGACAAGTGGTTCTCCACTCCAGTAGAAGAAGTGCGGCAGGACACCGCGCTCATGGCGACTCTGATTTCCAAGTATGCAGCCGAGAATGCCCGCACCGAAGCGTTGTCGATCGCTGCTTCACCGGAGACACAGCACGCTTTCGCCGGCCACAGCTTCTCCGGCGTCCTGAACCAATTCCGGGAGCACGAAGCCACTCTTCAAGGCGGTTTCGCAATTGCAATCGAATCGGGCAACGCTGAAGCAAGCCTCGACGCGCCCGCCGCTTGGCCCATGTTGAAGCCAAACCTTCCACCGCTGCCAGTCACTTCCGACCGGCCACAGCACATTAACTGGAATGGAGTCGAGTACATCCTGGGCAGTGCCCCGGTCGGCGATCGCGGAGAAATTCTGGTGGCGATGCCGTTGCCCAGGAATTTCGCAGAAACTCAGAAGCAGCTTGAGGCAAGCCAGCGTCGCTACCTTGAACTGGCGCGCGACCGCCGCCAGGTACGCCGGCAGTACATGGTCGTACTGTGGCTGCTGACCGGCATGGTGCTGTTCGCCAGCATGTGGCTTGCGCTATTCCTGTCCCGACTGGTCACCCGCCCCGTGGTCGCGCTTGCTGAGGCCACTCAGGAAATCTCCCGCGGGAATCTCAACTACAGAGTCGAGGTTCCGGCAGCCGATGAGCTCGGAGATCTGGTCCGCTCTTTCAATCAGATGGCGGAGGAACTCCAAATCAGCCGCCGTCAGATCGAAGCTTCCAGCCAGGAATTGAGTGCCGCTAACGTGGAACTGGAGCAGCGCCGCCAGCACATTGAAACTGTCCTTGAAAGTATTCCCACCGGAGTGCTTTCTCTCGACGCGGGGCTGCGGGTCACACACGTTAACCAAGCTTTGCTGCGCATGCTGAGGCCCGCACAAGAGCCAACCCAGACTGCCGCAATACTGGTTGGCGCATCTTTGCGTGACCTGTTCCCGCCCGAGGTGCTCGAGGATCTCGAACCACTCTTGCGGCGCGCCGATCGCATGAGCACCACCACCACTCAGATGGAATTTGCTGTTCAGCGGATACAGTTGAACGTAGCGGTTACCGTAGCCACGCTGCAACACAATCAGCAGCGAATGGGCTATGTGCTGGTGTTCGAAGATCTGTCTGACGTGTTACGGGCGCAAAAGCAGGCCGCATGGCGGGAAGTGGCCCGCCGTGTCGCGCACGAAATTAAGAATCCCCTTACGCCAATTGCGCTCTCGGCTGAGCGTATCCTGCGCCATCTGGACCGTGGTGCTCGGCCGGACGCTGCGTCCATAGAAGTAGTGCGCAATTGTGCGGAAATCATCAGTGGGGCGGTCGAGACCGTTCGCACACTGGTCAATGAGTTTTCGACCCTGGCCAGTTTTCCCGCTTCGGAGCCGCGGCCAGCAGACATCAATGGAATTGTCGAGAGCGCGCTCGCCATGTTCAACGGGCGGCTGGATGGAATCCGGGTGCGTACGCTGTTTGCAAGCGATCTTCCGAAGGTACTGGCGGATCCAGAAGCGATTAAGCGCGCGGTTGCTAACCTCGTTGACAATGCAGCCGAGGCGCTGCAGGACTCCATGCTCAGAGAAATCGAAGTTTCTACTGCCCTGGTCGGCTCCCGCGATGCGGTGGAAATCAGCGTTGCAGACAGCGGTCACGGTGTCACCCGGGAATTAAAAGAGCGGCTATTCTTGCCGTACTTCTCCACCAAGGAGCGTGGTACGGGCCTCGGACTCGCAATCGTGAGCCGCATTGTGGAAGACCATCACGGCTCGATTCGCGTCGAAGAGAACAAACCGGTCGGCGCCAGGTTTGTGGTGGAACTGCCCGTTGCCGCTGATAGAATCATCGCCCCAGCTACCCAGCATGCCTAATGTCCTCATCGTTGACGACGAGTCCGCCATCCGGAAGTCGCTGCAAGGCGTGCTCGAAGACGAGGGTTACAAAGCCGCCGCCGCAGAAAGCGGCGAAGCCTGCATGGAACTCCTGCGCAAGCGATCGTTCGACATCGTCCTACTCGACATCTGGCTGCCTGGAATGGATGGCCTGGATACGCTGCAGAAAATTCGCGAACTGGACAATCCGCCAGAAGTAATCATCATCTCCGGCCACGGAACAATTGAAACTGCCGTCCGCGCGACCAAGCTCGGGGCCTTCGACTTTCTCGAAAAACCGCTTTCACTGGACAAGACGCTTATTTTGGTTCGGCACGCAGTGGAAGCGAAGAAGTTGCGTCGGGAAAATCGTGATCTCAAAAAACAACTCGCGCCGAAGAGCGTCATCGTTGGCGAGAGTATTCCCATGAAGGCCCTTCGCCAGCAGATCCAGCTAATGGCCCCGACGAACGGCCGCGTGCTGGTCTTCGGCGAATCAGGCACCGGAAAGGAGTTGGTGGCGCGCGCGATTCATTCCCAGAGTCCCCGGAAAGAAGAGATGTTCGTCGAGGTAAACTGTGCTGCGATTCCGGAAGACCTGATCGAAAGCGAGCTATTTGGCCATCGCCGAGGGTCCTTTCCTTCCGCCGCCGCTGAAAAAGAGGGGACGTTTCTCAAGGCCAATGGCGGCACGCTTTTCCTCGACGAAGTTGGGGATATGAGCCTGAAGACCCAGTCAAAAGTACTTCGCACGCTGGAGGAGCAGAGTTTCACGCCGGTGGGCAGCGATGAGTCCGTTACCGTAGACGTCCGGGTGATCGCCTCGACAAACAAAGATCTGGAAGAAGAAATTTCCCGTGGCAACTTTCGCGAAGACCTCTTCTACCGGCTGAACGTGATTCCCTTCTCGGTTCCGCCGTTGCGCGAACGCAAAGAGGACATTCCCCTGCTCGGGCGACACTTCCTGAAGGAATTTTCCAGCCAGTACGGCCGCCGCCCGCGCGAGATTACCGATGATGCGGTTGAGACCTTAATGCGCTACGCATGGCCGGGCAATGTGCGCGAACTACGGAACCTGATTGAACGGATTGTGATCATGAATCCCACCACCAGCCGATTCGAGCGCAAACACCTGCCACCACTCGTCTATCGTGATGGCAGCCGCCGAGCCGGAGGGGACTTCCTAACCCTGCACCAAGCACGCGCAGCTTATGAACGTGACTACATCCTTAAGAAAATGGATGACAATCACGGCAATATCAGCCGCACGGCAGAAGTGCTGGGCCTCGAGCGCAGCCATTTGTATCGGAAGATGAAAACCCTGGGGATCGCGGTGAAAGAGTGACCGGCTAATGCGGTTGCTTGGGTTCGCCGTGAACGCTGACTAGATTTTCCAGCTGCCATCGCCAGTCCAGCTCCTGGACGAATACTCTCGATTCACGCCAGTTGGACCGGACCTTCACGAACAACTCGAGAAACACTTTTATTCCCAGCATGCGCTCCATTTGAAGCCGCGCCGCCGTCCCAATTTTCTTCAACATCTGCCCCTGACGGCCAATCAGGATCCGCTTCTGCCCTTCCCTCTCGCAATAGATCGCTGCCGCAATCCGTGTGAGCCTTGCGCCTTCTTCGAATTGCTCGATGACGACTGTAGTCGAGTGCGGCACCTCTTCGCTGGTTTCAAGCAAAACCTGCTCGCGAATCAGTTCTGCCGCCATAAATCGCGCAGGTTGGTCCGTGATCTGATCTTCCGGGAAGTAGTGCGGGCCCTCGGGTAAAGCCAAAATTATCTTTTCGAGCAGCACATCCAGGCCCTCGCCCTTGCGCGCGGAAATCGGAATGATCTCCTGAAAGTCATGCAGCTTCGCGTGCTGTTCGATCAAGGGAAGGAGCTTGCGTTTTTCCGTGCGCAACCGATCAACCTTGTTCAGTAGGAGGAACGCTGGCGTTTTAGTTCCCTTCACCAAGTCCAGCAAAAATCGCCCTGCCGGCTCCGATTTTCTGGCGGCATCTTCGATCACCAGGAGCAGGTCGCATCCATCCAATGCTTCCCGGACCTCCGACATCATCTTGCGCCCCAGGGAACTATCAGGCCGGTGCACCCCAGGAGTATCAATCAGGACCACTTGTGCCCCGGCTTGGCCTTTTTGTTTCGGAACGTGGATAACGCCCAACACACGCGCGCGGGTGGTCTGCGGCTTCGGACTGACGATCGCCAACTTCTCGCCCGCCAGCGCATTCAGCAACGTGGACTTGCCGGCGTTCGGCCGTCCAAGGATGCACACGAATCCTGAGTGAAATGCCATTCTTGAAGTCTCAGCCGGGAACTATATCAGCTTCATCTGCTGGGGATGAGCAACGGACACCCGCACGCGTTCCACCCGCCGGTCACTCGCCTGCAATACTTCCAGGCGCAGTCCATCTTCTTCAATAACTTCGCCCTTTTTCGGGATGCGTCCGGCCAGTTCACTTACCAGGCCGGCCACGGTGGCCGCACCTTTGCGATCAGGGCGCACTCCCAATAACTCTTCCAGCCGGTCCACGTCCATATTGCCCGGCACAAGATAAGACGTCTCATTTTCACGAACCACCTGGGCAGCTTCGTGCTCGTCGCTGATCTCGCCGACAATTTCCTCGACTAGATCTTCAATCGTGACCAGTCCCGCCACTCCTCCGTATTCATCGATCACGATCGCCATGCGTACCTTCTTCTTTTGCATTTCACGCAGCAAGTCGCTGCCCAGCTTGGTCTCAGGCACGAAATAAACATCCCTTCGCATGAGTGAGCCCACAGTCTGGTTGTGCGCTTGAGCATCCGGAACTTGCAGCACATCCTGCGCGTAAACGACGCCGACAATATTGTCGATGCTGCCCTCGAACACGGGCACACGGGAAAACGGCCGCACCCGCAGCAATTCGATGAACTTCTCCACTGTCGTGTACGCAGCTACCGTCACCATCTCCGGACGCGGCTTCATTGCCTCGCGGACCGTCTTTTCGCTGAACTGCACCACCGATTGGATCAAGCCGCGGTTGCTCTCATCCAGAATCCCTTCTTCCTGGCCTGCCTCTATCAGCGCGTCGACCGCCTCCGCCTGGGTCTCCGGCTGCTCATCTGAGTGTTCACGGGTCAACGCAGTGACGGATTGAAGAAATCCAAGAATCAGGGTGATAGGCAGCACCAGATAGATAAGCACTCTTAGGAGCGGCACCCATCGAACCAGCCACTCGCCTTTGGTACGAGAGAAGAAAACAAACGGCAGGAATCGGTTGAAAACGATGACGATCAGAATCAGTCCCAGCACCGCTTCCAGAATCTCATCGGCAGTCCATCCGCCATCGCGGAATACGCCGAAGCCTACCACCATGGCGATCGCGGCCATGAGCAAAGGCGTCAGCACCGACATAGACAACGCCGCCCGCGTCCGGCTCACACGAAGTTTCGGCTCAACCTGCTGCTCGAAGGCGTCGATGTTGTCTTGAAATTCGCGCGAGAGAAACTTGCCAATTTCTGCGTAAACCCGCTCAACATAGGACGACAACGTTAGGAGCGCGAACAATAACACCAGCGTGATTGCAATGGCAAAATTCATGCGCGTGTTTGCTTTTGCCGGACGCCGAGGGTCGCCCTCTTAAGTCGTCCGCCTGAAGCGGAGTTCCGCTCGATCAAACCTGTGGGAAGCGCGAGACGCTTTCGCAGAGATTGCTCTTTTTTCGCCATAGCGCCCTGGTCGTCTTCATGATCATACCCTGCAAGGTGCAGGACCCCATGCAGGACCAGAATTCGAACTTCCTCAGCGACCGAGTACCCTAAAGCCCGAGCATTCCGCGCGGCGATGTCGAGAGAAACCGCGATGTCCCCGGCAAATCCGTTTACAAACGCCGGCGCGGGAAACGAGAGCACATCGGTTGCCCGGCTCTTGCCACTAAAGCGCAAATTCAAAGAACGCATCTCGCGGCTTCCAGTAACCATCACCGTCACCGTGCCTTTGAGCCCAGCGGCCCGGCAGGCCTGCACGACAAAAGCGGCCAACGTTCGCTGATTCAAGCCCACTACGGGCCGTTTCAAAATGATGGTTGGCTCCATTCGCCGATCTGCAATCCAAAGCAATGCGATCCAAAGCAATGCGATCCAAAGCAAAAAGGAGGGCCAGTTTCCGGCCCTCCTCATGTTAAGAGTTCTATTCTTCTTCCTGGCCTATCGCGGCACCGGTCTGCTCTGCCGCAGATGCGCCATTCCCGTTTGCGGGATTCTTCGCATCCAGGAGCTCCATCTGTTCCTCCGCCACCCTGGTCTTGTGCTCGTCGTAAGCTCGAATAATGCGCTGCACCAGGTGATGCCGAACCACGTCCGCTTCATCGAAATAAACAAACGATAGTCCCTGAACGTTCTTCAGCACGTCGACCGCCTCCAGTAGTCCGCTGCGGCGTGAGGTCGGCAGATCAATCTGCGTAACGTCGCCGGTAATTACCGCCTTCGAGTTGAACCCCAGGCGGGTGACGAACATCTTCATCTGCTCGGAAGTTGTGTTCTGGGCCTCGTCCAGAATCACAAATGAATCATTCAGCGTGCGGCCGCGCATGAAGGCGATGGGCGCGATCTCAATGACATTTTTCTCCAGATAGCGGTCTACCTTTTCTGGATCAAGCATGTCATATAGTGCGTCGTAGAGAGGACGCAGATATGGGTCAATCTTTTCTTGCAAAGTTCCCGGCAGAAATCCAAGGCGCTCACCAGCCTCTACCGCGGGGCGCGCCAGAATGATCCTGTTCACCCGCTTCGAGATCAGCGCGCAAATAGCCATCGCTACGGCGAGATAAGTCTTGCCGGTTCCCGCTGGGCCAATGCCAAAAACCATGTCGTGACTTTCGATGGCATCCAGATACCGGCGTTGGTTCAGACTCTTCGGCTGCACCGTGCGCCGTCCGAACGAGCGCTGGCGGCCGGCTTCGGCCAGTCCTCGCAGCGTGGTTTTCGGGTCCGCAACCAGCACCCGCAACATGCTGTTCAAGTCGCCATTGTTGAAAGTGTGCCCGCCGCGCTGCAGTTGGTCATAATCGGAGAAGACTTGCTCGGCACGGGCTATGTCGCGGGGAGTCCCTTCCAGTTCGATGGAATTGGAGCGGAGGTCAATATTAAGGTTCAATCCATCTTCGAGTACGTGCAGATTTTCATCACGAGTGCCGAAGAGGGTTTCGATGTTGGAGCTGATTTCAATGCTCTTCTTCATTCAGTTTCCGGTTTCATACCTCGGGCGCGGAAGCGCTGCTTCTAATCAAGCTCATTAGATGTCGTAAAGGAGGATCGGGGAATAGCCGCTTCGGCGTCCCTCTCACAGATTGTACTTCGCCGCATGAGGTGAGCAGATAACAGTTCTGTTAAAAGCGTACCCCCCGGGAGGGTGCTCGTCAACCACTTCGACTTAGCGGAAAGCGGGGTTTAGGTCTCACGGTTTCCAGGCAGCGAAACCAGAGCGCCCCGGAGCGAAAGGCTCTTTCCCATAACCAGGCACTCTGGAAACATTGAAACCCGCCATCTTCAGTTTCCTTGCAACTTGTGCTGGTGGATACAGCCTCTGCCGATGCACCTCTTGGCTTCTTCGATATAGCCGTCCAACTTTGCGGAATATCGTCATTCTTCGAGTGAGCACTCGCCGTCGGGCGTCCTCTTCTTTGCTCACCAGAATCGCCCAGTCTTTGGCTTTGTCTTTGCCTTTGCCTTCGCAGTGGAGGATGGATGGTTTCGGAGTACTGCGCGGTTCGACAATGTCGAAAATAAATACTCCTCCGGGAAGAAGTGCGCGGTAAACACGCCGAAAGAAGTCCGCAAGTAAAGCTGTGCCACGGGGATCGAAGAGATAATTTACGCACTCTCCAATCGCGGTGATCGCGACAGCTTTAGGCAGCCTGGTTCGAAACAGAGATCCGCGCTTAAACCGCGCCTTCGGAGCGTGCTTCCGCGCCAGCTTCAGCATGGCCTCAGAAATGTCGACCCCAAGCACATCGAATCCCTGGCGCGTTAGTCTGTCGGCCAAAACCCCGCTTCCGCAACCAAGATCAACGACCAGCCCACTCTTGATTTTCTTCTCTCGCAGGACCTTCAGCACAGTCGCTGCTGCTTGTCGCGCGGACTCCGTGAAACCCGCGTCGTGGATGTACGCCAGGTCTTTGTTATAGGGCATGCTCGAAGAGTTTCGATCGCTCACGATCCCTTGAATGCGCCGTTGACCGCCTGCAACTTACTCCAGTAAAATAGCTTATTCGAAACCTGCCGTGAGGTTCCGCAAGGATGCGTCTCGGCCGGGCATCCTACTGAAAAGGCACCCATCAGCAAATGGCAAACCATTTTTCCGCGTTAAAGCGCGCCCGTCAAACTGAAACTCGTACCCTGCGGAATCGCAGCAACAACTCGCGGCTGCGCTCGGTTCTCCGCGAGTTGCGTGAAGCGCTCACGAAGGGCGACAAGCAGTCCGCCGGACTAGCTTTTCGTAAGACCGTTTCAGCCCTCGACAAAGCCATCCAAAAGGGTGTGCTGCATAAGAACACCGCCGCCCGCTATAAGTCCCGTTTGAGTGCCCGCCTTAATGCACTGAAGTAAGTCGGCTCTAGGCCCTAGGATTGACGCGTCAGGCTTTACCCCGTCTTTGCCGTTCCCCCCACTTTCCTGTACTGTTTTCCGCGACGCAAATTCGTTCCGGAGGGCTTTGCCTATGGTTTACGCTTCTGCCGGTATTTCACTTCCCAGCGACGCCCAGACCAATTTCCTGATGCTCCTTCGCTGGATACACTTTCTTGCGGGCATTGCCTGGATTGGGCTGCTGTACTTCTTCAATCTGGTCAATGTTCCGTTCATGAAGGAACTCGACGCCGCGACCAAGGGCAAGATCATGCCGGGCCTGATGCTGCGGGCTTTGTGGTGGTTCCGGTGGGCGGCTGTGGTCACGGTCCTTGCCGGATTGGCCTATTGGGGAAACATCGTCGCCTCGGATGCTAGAAATGCCGGTGAGGCTCCTACGACAGCGCTGGTGAGTTTCCTGCTGATCTGGACGGCGACCTGGGGGATCATGTATGCCTTACTGCTGCCCGGGAAGGGCATCCTGGACAAAGGCTGGGTACTGGCAATCTTGTACACGATAATCGTTGCTCACTCGGCCCACTGGTTCCAGCACCTGAACACGCATGGCTGGGAGAGCAATCGCCTGCTCTCCATCGGCATCGGCGGCGGGCTGGGCTGGATCATGATGCTCAACGCCTGGGGAGTAGTCTGGCGCCTCCAAAAGCGCCTGATCGCCTGGACAAAAGCCAACGCCGAAAACGGAACGCCGATTCCCGCGCAAGCTCAGCGTATGGCAAGAATTTCCTTCCTGACCGCTCGTGCTAATGCCTATCTGTCGATACCAATGCTGTTCTTTATGGGAGCGGCCAGCCATTACCCCATGTTTGGAGGGTAAGTATGTAGGATTTTAATAGATGCTGTCTCACGACGTTCAGCCCAGCTGGAATCGCTGGTGCGCGCACCGCAGTACATTTTGTGTCGAGTGGAACACGTGACCCCAAAAAACAAAAAACTGGGAAGGCCAAAACGGCCTTCCCGGCTGTGTTCAAGTCTGAACGGCCTTAGAACTCGATCCTGACACCGAGCTGCAACTTTCGTTCTATGTTTGCCTGGCTATCAATCGCTCCGAATTGCGTGGTCCCGGCCAATGTGGCATCTAGCGTACCGAACTCGTCCGGATTGGCCAAGACCGTATGATTGAATATGTTAAGCGCGTCCGCCCCCAGGACTATCTTGAACCGCTCGGTCACAGCTAGGGTCTTGGTGAGCCCGAAATCGATATTCCAATAGGGAAACGCCCTGAGCTCGTCAAACGGAATCTTGGTATTCACACTTAGCTGCGGATACTGCAAGCCGCTGGAAACCGCGGCGGGATCTGCAAACCCGTTGACGCTTCCATCCGCCAGCGTGTGTTTACTCATCTTAGGAACGTTACCGAACGCGCAATCGTTGGTGAAGAACGACCCATAATTACCCACGGCATTCACGCATTCCGGCGCACCAGTGTAGTAGGAGAAAATTCCCGCCGTGCTCCAGCCACCGATAATTCGATCCAAAATGCCGCTATCGGTGCCGAACCGCTTACCTTTGCCGAATGGCAGCTCGTAATACCAGGTGGTATTGATCACGTGCCTGTGGTCAAAGGTTTCGGATGATTTGTCTAAGTTGATGTTGTAGGGACTGTTGGAAGACACCAGATATTGCTGGTTCGTTCCGCCGTTCCCAATGGCATGGCTCCAGGTCCAGTTAAATTGGAACTGCAGCCCCTGCGAGAAGGCTTTCTTGAGGCTGAGGAATCCTGCATTGTAATTCGAGTAGCCATGGTCGGTGATCCCGGCGAACTCGAACACCTGCATATTGTCGAGGAACTGAGGCGTAAGGAAGTTCACCTCAAAAGTCCCAAAGCTATTAAGGTCGCTAACCGAAAGGTCTCCGCCATCCTCAAACATTACTTCCTGGGTGCAACTTACGAATCCAAAGCCTACGCACGTAGGTGTGCCGATTACGTTCTCGAAAAACGCTTGCGGCGTGGGGGGGGTCAAAATCGGGTCTATACCCGCACGAGTCTGATTAGCAGCAAAATCGAATGCTTGCGCATACGTCTGCCCGCTAACCGGATCTTTCATCTTGTAATACGGCGAGGTCAGGGATTCGCCTTGGGGAAGGTTGCGGCTGAACTTTCCGATATAACCAAGTTCCAAGGTAAATTGGTGACCTAGACTCCGTTGTACGGTGAGGTCGAAGCTGTGCGCGTAGCCAGGCGTTGCGAATGGATCCAGAGGCGCGGAGAGAAAAAGACCAAACGGCGCGGCTGGTACGAACGGAATGGGCTGAGAGGTTGGCGCTGGGACTGGAACGCTGTTGCCGTCCACTCCAATCCGGAAGGCGTTTGCGGGGCCTGTCGTTACACCCGAACATGCGCCGCCAATCACTGGCCCAGCACAGCTGGCGACGTCGGCTAACCCACCAGTAAGCAGTGGCGAAAGTACTTGATTGACTGCGCTCGAGCGGTCGTACACGAGGGCATACCCGCCGCGGATCACAGTCTTCTGGTCCGGCAATTGGTAGGCTACAGCGATTCGTGGCCCAAAATCGGTCCAATCGGTGTGGCGCATTTGCTTCGTGAAGGGGTAGGAGAGGTGATTAACAGGCACCAATCCGAAGTCTGGGTTATAAAGTTGCCCTTGGCCCAACAGATTGGCCCTGTTCTGAAGATATTCACGGTAATTCACGGGAGTGTTGCCATTAGCGTAGGTCAAAACCACTTCTTTTCCACTCTGTTCGGAAGGGGAAATTTGCGCTCCCCAGTTGAGTCCTGCAGTGATCGTCAGGCTCGGTCGCGCCTTCCATACGTCCTGCAGGTAGGTCGTGAACGACGGAATTGTAACGTTGTCAAACAACGGCGTCCCCAGCGAATTCGCATTGAAGTTTCCGTCCCGCGTCTCAATCTGAGCAGAGTGATCAACTAGTCCCAGCAACGCAGCGTAGAGCCCGTTGTAGCGCTTGGTGCTGCATACTGGCGTGCAGTTGAAGCCAGCCGCTGGTTGATTTGCAGCACTGATGGTTACATTCGTCATATTGCTTTGATCGTGTGAGCCAACGTAATCGATCGGCGCGCTGGTCAATCCCCCAAGGACATCGTCGGTGCGCAGATGGAAGTCATGCCAGATGCGGCCAGTTCCACCGAACTGAATCGTATGTCTCCCTTTAACCGCGGTAAAGTCCTGGGCAATAAACCAATCGTGTCCGTCCCAGACTCGTCCGCGGGCTTGCTGAGTGTTGATATTGATCGGATCGGCAACGAGCTTGCCCGTTCCGCTTGAGTCACCTCTTCCCTCGCCCGCAATTTGCAGTGCCTGCACAATGCCAGGAATCTGGGGTGAGGGAGTCGTCCGCACCCACGACCACCAGTTGCGAAGAAATGATCCATGGGTGACCGAGGTGAAGGTCGGGGTAAGCGCTCCCGTTACCTGGAATGTATAGAAGTTGGCATAATACGGGTCGCTGCTCACGGACTTCCCGGTCAAGACATCGATCTGTTCGGTACCGGTGCGCTTCGTTCTTGAATACTGATAGGTGCCAAACGCTGACCACTTACTGTTGAAGCTGTAGTTCAGCTTCAGCTTGCCAATATCGCTACTGATCGGCGTGGGAATATTGAGCAGGTCCCCGATCGTGTTGACACCATCTCCTTGTGAGGGGTCATTGCCGGCGGGCAGGAGCGCTAATTGTGCCATTACTGCTGGGCTCACGCCGAGGCCCCGCGGATCGCAGGCACCCGCCCCGCAGTTGGAGGCAAGCGGCCCGTTGGCGGGATTGAAATTGTAGGTGGCAAGGGAAGCTGGATCGGTAATGATGCCACTCTTGAGACTGGCGGTTGGCACGATCCTGGTAATGATAGTGTTATCCTTGAAACGTCGCCCTTCATAGAAGCCATAGAAAAAAAGTTTATCTTTGATAATTGGACCGCCAGCCCCGGCGCCGAAGCGATTGTCAATACTGAAAGGCTTCGGAATCCCTGCATGGTTATTGGTCCACCCGTTTGCGTTCAAGCCAGAGTCGTCGTGGTACTCGTAAACTGTGCCGTGAATGGCGTTCGTACCGGATTTTGATAACATTGAAATCTGCCCGCCAGACGAACCTCCGTAACTCGAATTCGGGTTGTTAGTCGAGACCCTGAATTCGTCAATGGCATCCTGCGGCACAGGCACCACCGGGGATATTCCAGCTGATTCCTGATCAGGAGTAACGTACGAGTTTGACCCCTCAAGGTCGCTCGTGGCATCGCCGCCGTCAAGATAGAATGTAACTTGTTCGCTGCGCGATCCGGCAATCTGCCCGTTGCCGACGTCGCTTCCCGAATTCGGCCCCAACCCTACTGGTGTATCTGGCGCCACGGCCGGCTGATAAAACACTAGTCGTGCTGCGCTCCTTCCTGCCACTGGCATACGATTCAGTTCCGCTCCGCTAAGCACTTCACCGACGGCCGCATCCGTGGTCTGAAGCTCGGTCATCCCAGATTCCGCCGTAACCTCGACTATATCGCTTTGAGTGCCAACTTCCAGTCTCTCATCGACCGTGCTTGATTTGGCGACCTCGACGACAAGTTTGTTAACAACCCTGGTGCGAAAACCCTGCTTCGAGAACTTCAGACTATAAGTACCCGGAGTGACCACAGGAAATATGTAGCGCCCGGCACTGTCTGTGTTCGCTGTTAATACAGCGTTAGTTCCTATCTGGGTAAGCGTTACCGAAACGCCCGTGACAAGGGCGCCGCTCTGGTCCATTAGAGTACCTGAAACAAAACCTGAGGTAGAGGTCTGAGACAATCCCAAAGGCGCGAGGAAAGCTACGCACAAGAGCACAAGCACGAAAATCAGAATCTTTGGACGAGCTAATCCGGAAGCGTTGAGGGCGCGATTCATGCGGTTTCTCCTAACCTGAATGAATTTAATTTTGTGCATACCTGAGAGTGGACGGTGGTTCGCCCAACCATGAACCTCCTACCGAGCGTGCAACTCGCATTCCAAAGCTGTAATTGTATGTAAAGCTTTGTAATCAGGAATTTACGATCACTCCAGGGCGTTCCAAAAAGGATTACCTCCAAAAAACGGGAGAACACCCGAACCACCTATATGAATTCCTGTAGATTGTCCCGAAAATCCCCGTGGCCGACAATTGGCTAATGGGACTCCTCCGGAACCGGCGATATCACACCATTATCACACCATATGGTCGCCGTTGCGATGCCGGTTGTGAATGCTAGAATCTTGGTTCCCGTGACTCGATCTGAAACTGGACTGCGCCTGCCTGGCACTGAAAAGCGCGCCGTTCCCCTCCTTGACCTGCAGCGCCAATACTTCTCCACTCGGGAAGAGATTCTGGTCGCGATCGAGCGTGTCTGCGCGTCTCAGCAATTTGTGCTTGGTCCTGAAGTAGAGGCGCTTGAACGCGAAATCGCTGCATTCGTGGGCGCGAAGCAGGCTGTCGCTTGTGGGTCGGGAACGGATGCACTCTGGCTGGCGCTGGTCGCGGCGGGGATTGGAACTGGAGACAAAGTCATCACAACACCGTTCAGTTTCTTCGCATCGGCTAGTTCCATCGTGCGCGCCGGGGCTGAACCCATGTTCGTGGACGTTGATCCGGAAACGCTGAATCTGGATCCGGAAAAGGTTCGGGGAGCAATCACACGTAGGGGCGGACGCCCTCGTCCGCCCACCCCGGACGGGGGCGTCCGGGGCCACACGAACGACCAAAACGCGGGGCGCATCGCGGCCATTCTTCCGGTCCATCTCTATGGCCAGTGCGCGGACTGGGACACATTCCAGAAAGTTGCGGATGAATTCGGGATACCGCTGATTGAAGATGCCGCTCAGGCTATTGGCGCAAAATGGGGTGATCGCGGTGCTGGATCTCTCGGAGTTTCTGCCGCATTCAGCTTTTACCCGACCAAAAACCTTAGCGCCTACGGTGATGCGGGAATCGTCACGACACTAGACGCCGCAAGGGCCGAACACATGCGCCGCCTGCGCAACCACGGAAGCCCTGAGCGCTATCTTCATACCGAGTTCGGCTGGAACGCACGCATGGATGCGATCCAAGCCGCGGTGCTGCGAGTGAAGCTGAAGCACATTAATAAATGGAACCAGCAGCGGCGCGAGCGGGCCGCGACTTACGATCGTTTGCTTAGTCAGGCGGGACTGATATCGGCAGATTCAGAAGCACCGATGAGGCGCATCCACACGTCGCCACAGGCATTCCACGTTTTTCACCAGTACGTCATCCGCACTAAGGATGGGCGACGTGATGAGCTAAGGAAATTTCTCGCTGCGCGTGGAATCGGGACGGAAGTGTATTATCCAACGCCGCTGCACTCGCAACCGGTATTCGCGTACCTCGGATATAAGGAAGGAGACCTGCCAGAGAGCGAGCGTGCCGCGAAGGAAGTGCTGGCGCTGCCTATGTTCCCGGAACTCACGGAAGAGGAGCAGCGGGTTGTAGTGCAAGCGATCTCGGAGTTCTATGGTTAGTTGCACTAGCCACGACAGGTCGGCTGAAGCCTACTCACACTCGACTGGCAGTAAATGCAGGGCTGGAAGCCCTGTTCCACCCAAAATCGGGATACATCCAAATCGAGCTCCGCCCCAGTTCGAGCGCTAACCCACTCTCTTCACAATCGGCGTATTCATTTTGTACTTTCGCTCGACAATATTGTCGTTTGCATCTTTGACCCGCAATACAAAAGTGGGTAGATCCCCTTCTTTCCCAAAGTTCTCGTGTGAGACGGTCACCGGCAAAACGCCGTTCAGATTCCGCTCGCGATACGCCGTCTCATACCGATGCCGCTTTACGTTCCAGGTAAAGACACGCGCCTGGTTGTAATCGAACGGCAGGCCGTCTTTGGGTTCGGTCATTAAAACCAGGTATTGCGCGACTTTCTTGTCCGCATCCGAAACTTCGTTGAGCATGAAGTACGCCACCAGGCGCTGCCCCTCGGCGTACTGGGCGACTTCGATCGGGACGTCCAAGTCGATCATGCGGCCGAGCACCCATCCCACATGATTTTGCGGATCGCGCACCAGCCACCAATCTTCCATCGCTGGCTTGATTTCTTTAGTTGCGCCTCCTTGGCCGGAAAGCGTTTTGATTGCGACCGAGGGCGAGTTTTTCTCCACAGTTGCGCGTTTCAAGACGGACACTTTTGCTCCCTGCGAGAGTTGATACAGATGCTCGGTGTCGCGTCCTGGCTCAACGTGCAGGTTAGTGTCGTTGCGCGTGGTCGCTGTGCCCTCGACGGGTGAATTCTGTTCCTCTTGCTTGAGTTTCTGGAATCCGGTGTAGACCTGTTGGGTTACCAGATAGCGTTGCTCCACCCAGCCCTCGGCGCCGCTCTCGGTCCGGACGCGCGCAAACCGCTTCTCGCGGTCAAGCACATCCACGCGGTCGCCGTTCTTCGCCGTACCGGTCTTGTTGTAAACCTGCGATAACTGGTCGCGAAGTGTGACTTGCGGCGCGGAAACGTAGTCCGTCTCCAGCACCCGGTTGTGTCTGCGGCCGCAGCCGGAGAACAAGGCGGCAGTCATCACAGCAATAAGGATTCTGTTCACGGGGAACTTCACGGGGTTGAAATCAATATAGCGCAGCGCGACCGATCTTTTTAGTTACGAAGGGAGGTTCGGATATCTTCTGTGCGCCTCTACGTGCTCTGTGGTCAGGAATGAAAAGCATGAACCACAGAGGACACAGCTTTACAATATCCGCTCGTGGGCGTATCCGCTGGCGCTCAAGGCGGAAAGCAGTTCAGCTATGTGGTCAGGGCCGCGAGTCTCCATAGTTATGTCAATCGCCGTGTCGCCAAGGTTCACGCCGTAATAGGCGCGGTCGTAGGAAGTCTCGACTATGTTGGCGCGGTGTTGCGCCAGAATTCCAGTCAGGCGGTGCAGCGCGCCAGGATAATCCGGCAGGTGGACGCGGAGACGCACCAGGCGGCCATCCTTCACCAAGCCGCGTTCCATGATTCGCGAGAGCAGGCTGACGTCAATGTTCCCGCCGCACACCAGTGCCGCCACTTTCTTCCCGCTGAGCGCCGTTTTGTGATTGATCAGAGCCGCAATCGCCGCCGCCCCCGCACCTTCCGCCAGCGTCTTCTCGCGCTCCAGCAGCAGAAGAATTGCGTTGGCGATTTCTTCTTCGTCCACGGTTACGATATCGTCCACATATTTCTGGATCAGCGGCAGCGTCTTTTCTCCAGCGCGCCGGACGGCAATTCCATCAGCAATTGTCGGAGCCGGGCTCAAAGTCACCGGATGCCCTTCGGCAATGGCAACCTTCATGGAGGGTAAGCGCGCGGGCTGCACGCCGATCACTCGCACTCGCGGATTCGTTTCCTTTATGGCACAGGCAACGCCGGCAATCAGTCCGCCGCCGCCGATTGGAGCGACCACGGCCTCGATGTCCGGGACCTGCTGAAGGATTTCCAGGCCCATCGTGCCTTGGCCAGCGATGACCACTTCATCGTCGAAGGGATGCACAAACGTCATCCCAAATTGCTCGCTGCGTCGGACAGCTTCTTCGCAAGCGTCGTCGTAATTTGCGCCGTGCAACACTACTTCCGCGCCATAGCCTTTCGTCGCCGAGACTTTGATCAGCGGTGTAGTCAACGGCATGCATATCTGCGCGCGAATTCCGTGTCGGCCGGCGTGATAGGCCAATCCCTGGGCGTGATTTCCAGCCGACGCCGCGATGACGCCGCGGGAGCGTTCCACCTCGGTGAGAGTCAGGAGCTTGTTCAGCGCGCCACGTTCCTTAAAAGCTCCGGTGCGCTGCAGGTTATCGAGCTTGAGATAGACCGAATTTCCTGTGAGCTGCGAAAAATCCTCTGAGCGCGCGCATGGCGACAGGTAGATGGAGTCGCGGATGCGGCCCATTGCCGCCTGAATTTCGGAGAGAGTGACTCCCTTTCCGGCAGCACGGGCCGGCTTCGCGGGCATCAGGACAGGTTTGGACATGATGAAAGCTTCGGGTATGAGCTTACACGGAAATTAGATCACGCCGGACATTAGAATTGGCCTTGGGCTTGGCGGGTCTCGCTTCTTGCAAGCGAGTCAGATACTTATCAATTCCTGCGGCTGCTTTCCGCCCCTCTGCAATCGCCCAGACTACGAGCGACTGTCCCCGGCGCATGTCACCGGCGGCAAATACACCGGGAACTGACGACATGTAATCTGCGGTGGTCGCGACATTGCCACGTTGGTCGAGTTTCACGTCCAGCCGCTCGATCATGCCATTCCGCACCGGACCAGTGAAGCCCATCGCCAGCAGGACGAGATCGGCGTCCATGGTGAACTCAGTATCAGGAAGCGGCTCGAATTTCGGCGGCGGGCCGACGCGAATTCCATGCAATTGCTTTACATTTCCCTTCGCATCGCTGGTGAATTTGCTTGTGGCAATGCTCCACTCACGGATTCCGCCTTCTTCATGGGCGCCTTCGATCCGCAACTGCATGGGCCAAAGTGGCCACGGCGTGGACGGGGAACGGTCCGCAGGAGGCATCGGCATAATTTCAAACTGGTGGACCGAAATTGCCTTTTGACGATGCACCGTGCCTAGGCAATCCGCGCCAGTGTCTCCGCCACCAATAATAATGACGCGCTTGCCGGTAGCGAGAATGTCGGCCGCAGGATCAAGCACGACGCCATGGCAGCGTTTGTTCGACTGCGGCAAATAGTCCATCGCAAAATGAATTCCCTTCAGTTCGCGCCCTGGAACACTCAAATCGCGCGGAGCTTCGGCGCCGCCGGCCAGCAGGATCGCGTCGAACTCGCGCTGCAAGTCTTCTACCGGGACCGAGTGCCCAACGTGCGCATGGGTCACAAATTTCACGCCCTCGGCTTCCATCTGCTCGAGGCGGCGGTCCACGATGCGCTTCTCCATCTTGAATTCGGGGATGCCATAGCGAAGCAAGCCGCCGATGCGGTCGGCTTTTTCGTAAACCGTGACCCAGTGTCCGGCTCGATTCAGTTGCTGCGCCGCCGCCAGACCCGCTGGGCCTGATCCGACGATTGCGACTTTCTTGCCGGAGCGGAATTTCGGCGGCTCTGGACGAATCAAGCCTTCAGCAAAACCGTGCTCGACAATGCTCTTTTCAATTTGCTTGATCGTGACCGCTGGCTCGTTGATGCCGAGCACGCACGCCGATTCGCACGGCGCCGGGCAAATTCGTCCAGTAAACTCGGGGAAATTATTGGTCGAGTGAAGCTGGCGCACGGCCTCTTTCCAGCGGCCACGATAGACAAGATCATTCCAATCCGGGATCAGATTGTTGACCGGACACCCGGTGTGGCAGAATGGCACCCCGCAGTCCATGCAGCGCGCGCCCTGTGTACGCAGCTTCTCCTCTGGGAAGTCCTGGTAAATCTCAAACCAATCATTCACACGCTCGGTAACTGGACGGCGAAGCGCAGTTTCTCTTGAATATTCCATGAACCCGGCGGCCTTACCCATGCAGAGCCTCCACCAGTTCAGGCACGGGAATCGGTTGGCCTGGAATATACGGGTGGCCAGTACGGCTGACACCCAGCACTCGCTTGAATTCGTGTGGGAAGATTTTGATGAAGCGCGGCAGCATCTCCGCCCAGTTATCGAGAATGTTCTTTGCGCGCTTGCTCCCGGTCAACTTACAGTGGCGTTCGACCAGGCCACAGGCAAGTTCGACGTCGCGCGGTTCGATCACCGGCTCTAAATCTACAGACGCGAGGTTACATCGCTTCTCGGTGAAGTCCATGCGATCGTCGAACACGTATGCGATGCCGCCGCTCATTCCGGCCGCAAAGTTTCTACCGCAGGAGCCGAGCACGACCACCAGGCCATTGGTCATATATTCGCAGCCATGGTCGCCAACACCCTCCACAACCGCTGTCGCGCCGGAGTTTCGCACCGCAAAGCGCTCGCCCGCAACTCCGCTGAAGAATGCCTCGCCGCTGGTCGCTCCGTAGAGCACAACATTGCCAATAAGAATATTTTCTTCCGCCGCAAACCGCGAATTCTTTGGCGGGTACACGACGACCCTGCCGCCCGAGAGTCCCTTGCCAACGTAATCGTTGGCATCGCCTTCAAGTGTCATGGTGACGCCCTTCGCCAAGAACGCGCCGAAGCTTTGCCCCGCCGAGCCCTCGAAGTGAATGCGGATCGTGTCATCCGGCAGCCCTTCTGATCCATAGCGCCGGGCGATCTGCCCGCTCAACATCGCTCCCACCGTTCGATGCACGTTGCGAATCGAAAACCTCATTTCTACTGGGGTGCGATTCTCGAGCGCGTCTTTTGCTCCTGCAATCAGCTCATGATCGAGCGCTTTCTCAAGGCCATGGTCCTGCGCCTGCACACAATGACGCGCCACGCGCCCGGGCAGTGGTGGATTGTAGAGAATCGCCGAAAGGTCCACGCCATGCGCCTTCCAGTGATCCACCGCGGGTTGTACGTCGAGCATGTCCACGCGTCCGACCATGTCATCGACCTTGCGGAAACCTAGTTCGGCCAGGTACTGCCGCACTTGCTCGGCAATAAAGAAGAAGAAATTGATTACGTGCTCAGGCTGGCCGGTGAATTTCTTCCGCAGCTCGGGATCTTGTGTCGCGATTCCGACGGAACAGGTATTCAGGTGACACTTGCGCAGCATGATGCAACCCATCGCTACCAGGGGTGCAGTCGCGAAACCGAACTCTTCCGCACCAAGCAGGGCCGCTATGACGACATCACGCCCGGTTTGAAGTTTGCCGTCGGTCTGCACGCGGATGCGGCTGCGCAGGTCATTCATTAGTAACACCTGTTGCGTTTCGGCGAGGCCCAACTCCCAGGGAATCCCAGCGTGCTTGATCGAACTAAGGGGAGACGCGCCCGTGCCACCGCTGTCACCGGAAATCAGCACCACGTCGGCATGAGCCTTCGCCACACCCGCAGCAACCGTTCCGACTCCGATCTCGGATACTAACTTCACGGAAATCCGCGCCTGTGGATTCGCATTCTTCAAGTCGTAAATCAGTTGCGCCAGGTCTTCGATCGAATAAATGTCGTGATGCGGCGGCGGCGAAATCAGGCCTACTCCGGGAATCGAATGCCGGATGCGCGCAATCACCTCGTCGACTTTATGCCCCGGAAGCTGGCCGCCCTCTCCCGGTTTCGCGCCTTGCGCCATCTTGATCTGCAGCTCGTCGGCATTGACCAGATAATTGGTCGTCACGCCGAACCGCGCCGACGCCACTTGCTTGATTGCGCTGCGACGCCAGTCACCGTTGGCGTCTTTCTTATAGCGTTCTTCGTCCTCGCCACCTTCGCCGGTGTTCGACTTTCCCCCGATCCGGTTCATGGCGATGGCGAGCGCTTCGTGCGCTTCTTTACTGATCGAGCCAAACGACATCGCACCCGTCGTAAATCGCTTCACAATTTCTTTCGCTGGTTCTACTTGCTCAATTGGCACTGGCTTGCGCGCCTTCTTAAATTTCATCAGGCTGCGCAGCGTTGCCAGATTGCGGCTCTGCGTGTCGATCAAGTCAGCATATTCCTGGAACGAGCTGAAGTTCTGCTCGCGCACGCTGTGCTGCAGCTTGCTGATGGTCTCCGGATTCAGCAGGTGATACTCGCCGTTCACCCGGAAGTGATAACCGCCGCCCACCGCCAGCTCTGTGTCCGCATCCGTCACCGCACGGAAGGCGAACTCGTGCTTCATCTGCGCCTCGCGCGCGAGCACACTCAACCCCACGCCTCCGATTCGTGAGGTCGTTCCAGCAAAGTACGCATCTACCAGATCTTTATTAAGCCCGATTGCCTCGAAGACCTGCGCACCACGATAACTCTGCAGGGTCGAGATGCCCATCTTCGAAAACGTCTTCAGCAGGCCCTTGTTGATGGCTTTGGTGAAATGCTTGACGGCGACATCGGGAGTCATATCTCCTGGCAGATAGCCTCTCGCCGCCAGGTCTTCGAGCGTTTCAATCGCCAGATAAGGATTGATTGCACTTGCGCCGTACCCAATCAGGAGCGCAAAGTGCATGACCTCGCGCGGCTCGCCGGATTCGATAATCAGTGCCACCTGAGTGCGGGTCTCTTCGCGAACCAGCAAGTTGTGTACCGCCGCCAACGCGAGCAGGCTCGGGATCGGCGCGTAGTCCTTGTCCACGCCGCGGTCGGAGAGAATCAGCAGCGAGTACCCGGACTTGACCGCCAGCGAAGCCCTACGTGAAAGCTCGTCGAGGGCCAAACGCAGACCCGCCTCGCCGTCCTTAGCATTGAACAGCGCGGGGAGAGTGATTGCCAGCAGGTCTCCGCGGGACACCCGGCGCAGTTTTTCCAGATCCCGGTTCGTCAGGATGGGATGCGGCAACTTGAGCGTGTGGCAATTCTCAGGCGTTTCCTCGAGGATGTTCCGCTCCGTCCCGATGTAGCTGATGAGCGACATCACCATCTCTTCGCGGATGGGATCAATCGGTGGGTTGGTCACCTGCGCGAAGAGCTGCTTGAAATAATTAAAGAGCGGTTGCGGCTTGTCGCTCAGGCAGGCAAGCGGCGTGTCGGTGCCCATCGAGCCGACCGGCTCCTCCCCTTTGGCGGCCATCGGCTCCATGACCATCTTCAAATCTTCATCGGTGTAACCGAAGGCGCGTTGTCGCGAAAGAATGGTCGCGTGATCGGAAGCATGCACGCGCACCGGCTCCGGCAACTGATCGAGCGTAATCTGGTTTTCCTTCAGCCATTCGGCGTAGGGTTGACGCGCTGAAAGCCGCTTCTTGATTTCTTTGTCCGAGATGATGCGGCCTTCGACCGTGTCCACCAGGAACATCTTCCCTGGCTGTAGACGACCTTTTCTCTTGACCTTCTCGGGTGGCACCGAAAGCACCCCTGCTTCGGACGCCATCACGACCAAGTCATCATCGGTCACGACATATCGGCCGGGACGAAGACCATTGCGATCCAGCGTTGCCCCGATCACCCGACCGTCGGTAAATGCGATCGCCGCCGGTCCATCCCACGGCTCCATCAGCGAGGCGTGATATTCGTAGAATGCCCGCTTCTCCGGCTTCACGTGCGGATTACCGGCCCACGCCTCCGGAATCAGCATGGCCATGACGTGCGGCAGACTCCGCCCAGCCTGGAACAAGAGTTCTACGGCGTTGTCAAAGTTCGCTGAATCGCTGCCGCCAGCCTCGATGATCGGAAACAGCTTCTTGATGTCGTCACCAAATAATTCGGTGGCGAGGATGGACTGCCGCGCGTGCATCCACGCAACGTTTCCTTTTAGCGTATTGATCTCGCCGTTGTGGGCGACATAGCGGTAGGGATGGGCCAGCTTCCAGCTCGGAAAAGTGTTGGTAGAAAAACGCTGATGCACCAGACAAAGCGCACTCGCGGCATCGGGATCGGAAAGTTCTCCGTAGAAGTTAGCGATTTGCGGAGCCAGCAGCAAGCCTTTGTAAACGATGGTCCGCGCTGACAGCGAGGGGATGTAGAAAAATTCTTTGTCTTCGATGTCTGACTCGGCAATCTCCAACTCCGCCCGCTTGCGAACGACACACAGCTTGCGCTCGAACCCGTCCTCATCTATCTCTGGAGGACGCGCGACGAAAATCTGCTGAATGTAAGGCTGTGACGCACGAGCGACGCGGCCGATGGCGTCGCCGTTGACCGGCGTGTCCCGCCAGCCGAGAGTGCTCAGACCTTCTTCGCGAATAATTCTTTCCAACACACCTTCGCAATTCAGGCGAGGATGCTTTTCGACCGGCAGGAAAGTCATGCCAACCGCATACTCCCCCGGCTCGGGCAAAGTAAAACCTAGACTCTGGCACTCTCGCGAAAAGAATTTATGCGGGATTTGAATCAACAGCCCTGCCCCGTCGCCGGTTTCCGGATCACAACCGCAGGCGCCACGATGCGTCAGGTTAATTAGAACCTGAATGCCCTGCTCAATGATCTGGTGGCTCTTTTCACCGCGAATGCTGGCGACAAAGCCGATGCCGCACGCGTCATGCTCGTGCGCCGGATCATAAAGACCCTGCGGCGGCGGCAAACCGTTGTTTGTCTTCCAGTGAGTCAGAGATATCTCCGGGGGAAACGTCGTTCGTCGTTGGTCCTTGGCGAAACCACGGGCGGGGAAGACGTCCTTATAGCATGTTCGCTGCTACGTGGTTCCGCCAACGACCAACGACGAACAGCCAACGACGGCTTCGAGATCGCGCGCACCACGACCCGTATATATCTTTGGTACAGCGGTTTGGGGGCAAAAGTACAATTCAGAATTTCGATGCGCCAGATGGAAATTTCAGGACTCGGAATGTGCTGTGCCCTTCGACATGCACACGAGTTCGGGTAAATACCTGGCCCATGCTATTTGGCCCGTTTGCGCCCTAAGCCTAACCATCCCTTACTTCTGGTATAATGTAAGACATGCGAGAGCGGAGCGCTACATTCACATCCAAAGGCCAACTTGTCATTCCGGCCGAGCTTCGCCGCAAACATGGGATTCGCGCCGGAACGAAAGTCAGTTTCCTGGAGGACTCCCTCGGACGTATCGTTCTGCAGCCCATCACAGAGGAATACATAGACCGTCTCACGGGATGCCTCGCGGGGTCAAACATGCTGGAGAGTTGGTTGGAAGAACACCGAATTGAAGGTGAGCACGACAAGTGAAGACGTACGTCTTCGACTCGAGTTCGTTGCTCGCCATGCTTGAGAAAACGGCCGGAGCAATGAAGGTCAATGAATTACTCAAAGAGGCCCATCGCGGACAGTCCCGAATTTTGATGTCCTCGGTGAACTATGGCGAAGTCTATGGAAAAATCTTGCGCTCCCATGGTCAAATGCAAGCGGAGCGAACAATAGGGGCGGTCAGACCGTTGCCAATCGAATTACACGATGCAACGCCACAGAGGGCCATCCAGGCGCAGAACCTCAAGACCACGTACAAGCTTTATTACGTCGATAGCTTCGCCGCCGCGCTAGCAATCGAGAACAAAGCCACCCTCGTCACCAGCGACTCTGATTTTCGCAAACTCGGCCACAACTTTCCAATCCTGTGGCTGAAGGCATCGCAATGAGAAGTTTTTTCGATTCGATCTATCGAAAAACCTGTTTGGCAGAACCGGCTTGGAGTCCGGTATATTGATCTTGCGATGCCGTCCACGTTCCAGACCATGTCGATGTCGCCCACGAAGAGCGTGGGCACACGAATTAGCGTTTGGCGTGGGCGTTGAGCTAGGACCCCAAAAAATCTGCTCAGGACCCACGGCCAGATGAAACTAACCGGCTGATGGGTCTTTCCTTTATACGCAGTATTTGATTTTCGAATTAGGATTGAGCGATCGTTGTGAAGCCAGAGTCGTCGAGTGTGGTGCGCAAATGATTGTGATGAAGTTTGGCGGCACGTCGGTAGAGAGCGCCGAAGCTATCGAGCGCGTGGCCAAGATTGTGGCCAGCCGCCGCCAGCAGTCTCCAGTTGTGGTGGTAAGTGCCATGGCCAAAGTGACCGACCAACTCCTGGCGATGGGGCACAAAGCCGCGTCCGGCGACTGCGACTCCAGTCTCGAACTGCTCCGGTCTTTGCGACAACGACATCTTGATGCTGCGAACGAGCTACTTGGACCGAAGAAGAGCGCGAAACTTGCTCCCAAGCTCGAAAGGCTTTTTTCGGGCTTGGAAAATTTCTTGCGCGGACTGGCAGCCGTCCGCGAGCTTACCCATCGCGGTAGCGATTATTTGCTCTCGTTTGGAGAGTTGCTTTCCAGCCTGATTGTGGCGGATGCATTCGCAGTCAGAGGCCTGAATGCGGTTTGGGTAGATTCGCGCGAATGTCTGGTCACCGATTCCAACCACACCCGGGCGATTCCGCAGATGGCCGAAACACGTGAGCGATCGAGAAAGAAGATCGGCCCGCTGCTCTCAGCGAAGCGAGTGCCGGTGATGGGTGGGTTCATTGCCGCAACCGACGATGGCGTACCGACCACGCTTGGCCGCGGCGGCTCCGATTACTCGGCGGCGATCGTCGGCGCGGCACTCGATGCCGACCGGATTGAAATCTGGACTGATGTCGAAGGCATGATGACCACCGACCCGCGCCTGTGTCCGGGAGCTAAGACGATCAAGCGAATTAGTTTTAACGAAGCTGCCGAACTCGCGTATTTCGGGGCTAAGGTCCTTCATCCGGCGACTCTTCTTCCGGCCATTCATCAGAACATTCCCGTGTATGTGTTGAATTCCCGGAACCTAAAGAGTACGGGAACGCAGATTACTGCTCGCGCTCCTCGCAGTCGCGACACGTTTCGCGCCATCACTGCCAAGACCGGCATCAGCATTGTGAATGTGGTGGCATCGCGCGGCGTGATGGTGCATGGCTTTCTGCGCTCTGTGTTTGAAGCGATGGACCGCCATGCCGCTTCGGTGGACATCGTTGCCATCTCTGAGGTCAGCCTTTCGTTTACGATGGAGAGCAAGCGGCTGCCGAAGGTGTTATTGAATGACCTGGAGCAGATCGCCGACGTCACTTGCGAGGACCAGCAGGCCATCATTTGTCTGGTTGGCGAAGACATTCATGGGAAGCCGGGCATTGCGGCCAGCGTGTTCAATACGGTCGCCGAAGCTGCAGTGAACATTCGCATGATTTCCCAGGGCGCGTCCGAAATTAACATCAGCTTTGTGGTCAAAGAGAGCGATGTGCCAACTGCGGTGCGCCATCTGCACGAGCATTTCTTCCCGGCTGCGAAAGGAAGCAGGAACGCGGCGCATAAGAGGAACGGGATTGGGCGGCGAGTAGCCACCAACGGCTCTGGCGCGACAACATCGCGACGATCACGTTCATACGAAAGAACGGCTGTGGAGCTACGGTCGTCTCGCCCGTAGGGTGAGACGGGCGAGACGACCGTCGCTCCACTAATAAGACCCAAACGAATGGCCAATGTCAGCCCCAATTCGGCAACAGTGCTCACGGAGCAGAAGCATCCGAGAACACCGAAGTCCCTGAATGTCGCGATTGTGGGATTCGGAACCGTGGGCAGTTCAGTTGCACGAATCCTAGCCGAGCACTCGCCGGCTGGATTGCATCTCACTCACATCTGCAATCGCAACATCAAACGCAAGCAGGTGGACTGGCTGCCTGAGACGGTTCACTGGACGGACGATATCAATGACGTCCTCTCCTCCGACGCGGACATAGTCGTCGAACTCATCGGAGGGCTCGAACCAGCAGGTGAATGGGTCCGGCGCGCACTGCGGTCAGGGAAGTCCGTGGTCACGGCAAACAAGCAACTCATCGCCAGGCATGGCGCAGAACTAGTCCGTCTGGCACGCCAACATAACCAGCACATCGCATTCGGAGCGTCGGTAGCCGGAGGAGTTCCAGTCATCTCCGGTCTGCAGGAGGGTCTGGCTGGCGACGAACTGGTGCAGATCTGCGGAATTCTGAACGGCACCTGCAACTACATCCTTACGCGGATCGAAAGCGCCGGAATTTCTTTCGAAGACGCGCTGCACGAAGCCCAGAAACTCGGTTTCGCAGAAGCTGATCCGACCGAGGATGTTGACGGCCTCGATGCGCGCGCCAAACTGACGATCCTCGTCCGCACCGGGTTGGGCGTTTCGGTCAATCCGCTGGACATCCCGGCCCGTTCGATCTCGGCCCTCGAACCGGTGGATTTTGATTATGCGAAGCTGCTCGATTGCACCATCCGCCAGATCTCGCGCGCGGAGAAATCGGCGGACAAGCTGTTTGCTTCAGTGCAGCCCACATTGGTGCATGCATCTTCGCCTCTGGCCAGCGTGGAAGGTGGACAGAACTTGGTGATGTCAACGGGGAAATTCGGCGGCGAAACCGTTTTCGCGGGTCACGGGGCAGGAGGAAACCCTACGGCGGTAGCAGTCGTTTCAGACTTGCTTTCGATTCTGCGTTCTCGGCAGGTCAACAGCTCTACTCTGGACGAAGCTGGCGTGGCTTCCCTGCCCGTCACTGCTGACTTCACCTCCCGTCATTACCTGCGCTTCACGGTGAAGGATGAACCAGGAATCATTGCTGCACTCGCCCTGATTTTCTGCCGCTACGGAATCAACATTGATTCCGTATTCCAGAAGTCCGGATATCCGAAGTCTAGGCTGCCGTTTGTGATCACGCTTGAACCGTGTCCCAACTCGCTTGTAGAAGATGCACTAAAACAGATCGCGCCCTTGGAATTCCATGTGCAGCCCTGCCTGAATTTGCCAATTCTGGACTAGTCAGACACTTTGTGGAGGAGGAAATGTTAAGCAGCCCATGTCGCCCAATCTTAGGCAAATATTAGGCGAACAGCGGAACTCCGAAACCATCTGGCAAGAATCCGGCGCGCTGCATGGCAGTAGCTGCTTCTGGATTGCGCATGAATGTTTTCCAGACAAATTGCGAGCGGGCATTTTCCGCCATTAGCATGCTGATGCCGACGTCGATGCCAAGCACATCTTGGCTGGCCCAACCTGTGAGCGGATTGAAAGCGTCCACGAAGCCGTACTTTTTCCATATCTGCTTGCCATAGTAGGCGCGCATGTTTTTTAGAGCAGTGATTGACTCGCGGAAGAGAAATGGCAGCGATCCAGCAGATGCGGCGGGAACCAGACTGCCATCAACCGGGCCGAGCAGCGGCGGGCCGCCCCAAACAACGTACCCCTCGCTGGAATCCGAAGCTGTGATCCCCCAAACATCGCCCGAGTAGCAGGGAAAGCGCTGCCCTAACTCGGCGCAAAATTCACGGTGCGCATGGGAAGCGATAACTGAGTTCTCAAAATAGTTGGCATAGTCGTCATGCTTATCGCGGAAATCGAACCAGGCGTGTGAAAACTGGTGCACAAACAGTGGCGCCGGAGACGACATGTACTGCTTTCCTCCGTACACCATCTTCGGCCGCCGAATTGCCCCCCAACACTCAGCTGGAATCGGATGGGTAGATGACCCCATTGCAAGCAGATAAAGCATCATCGATTCACAATATGAGTCCCAGCGCAGCGGGCTGAAGCCATATTCGGGAGTCCAGTCCAGCGCGAAAGTATTTCCTCCATTCAGTGCCCAAGGCCATTCCACACGGTTGTAGATCGCGGTTGCATCGCGATGGATCTGGGCGGTATGGAAGTACTCGCGGCAGGTCAACACTCCACAGAGCAAGATTGCCATGTCAATGGGCGACACTTCTGAAATCCCGCAGCGCTTTCCAGTCTCTGCCTGCACGAAGTGATAAAAGAAGCCACGCTCGGTGGGAGTATTGTGGGCCAGGAATTGGAGCGTCTTCGCGACCCGTTGCTCGATCTGAACGCGCGGACGATATCTCCGCTCGTAACCAATGCACAGCGCCGTAAGACCAAACCCCGTGGCCGCGATGCTGGCCATGCCGCCCGGGCCGCCGCCATTCGCGCTTGCCCGGTCTAGCGCCAGTCCTGTAGCAGGGTTGGCTTCATTCCAAAAGAATTCAAAGGCCGCCCGCTCGAGTTCATCGAGCAAAGCGACATCGCTAACCGCCAACTCGGGACGGTTGGGGAGCAGATCGGAGGCTAGGGTCTTTCCTGCAAACGGAAGAACCGCAGCCCCGGTCAACGCTACGCGAAGGAATTGACGGCGGGTCGAACTCATCGAAACTGACAGTACCTTCAAGTATCAAGGAGAGCTGTTCTTATCAGCCCTGTGGAACTCGGAAAAAATAAAATCTTTTCACTAACTCGGGAAAATTTTCACGAACCGTGGCGCCATCTCGCGAATATTTGCGCTATCCGCATGGTGTCGCGCTCACGATCGCGAGTCAAAGGAATCAGGGCGGCCGGAATAACCGTGGTAATTAGGACGAAAGCCTTAGCAACGATTCATCCGGCTCGAAGCTCGCTTGTTTATAATGGTAATGCGACCTGAAAGCACTTGGCGGGACCGCCAGCTGCGCCAAGTGCCGCTTCTGTCAAACCTTGCACCGGTTTTCGGCATCTCTCGTGCTTACTAGCTGGGCGCTGCAGCTTTCATGACGACTCAGCCGGGCCAGGAACTCGGCCAAATGTCACAAGAAGAAAACTTCTGGAGCAGTTGGCGGGAGCGTCTCTCGGCTCTCCGCAACGTCCCCCCTGTTTTGAAAATCGTCTGGGAATCTGGGTCTGGAGTGGTCACGTTTGGCATCGCTGCGCGTGTAGTGGCTGCATTACTTCCGGTCGCGCTGGCATGGATCCCCAAGCTGATCATCGACATTCTGGTCCACCTTCTGCAAGCGCACGGGGCGGTTCCGGCCCGGCTCTGGCGGCTGGTGCTTGCGGAGTTTGGTCTCGCGGTATTGAGCAGCATCGTCGCGCGAATGATCGATTACGCCGATTCTCTGCTGGCGAACAAATATACCCGCCATGTCAGCATTCAGGTCATGAGGCACGCTTCCGACCTGGATCTCACAGCCTACGAAGATCCTATTTTTTACGACCGGCTGGAGCGCGCCCGCGTGCAGGCCACGGACCGGCTGGTCATGATCCAATCTATCGGACGGCTGGAACTGCAGTTGATCACCGCTGTAGCGTGGTCGGTGGCAGTGATGATTTACTCGCCGTGGCTCATGTTGCTGCTGATTGCCGCAGTAGTGCCGGCGTTTCTGGGCGAAACCCACTTCGCTTTTCTCGGCTATGCTAAGAATTTTCGCCAGACCCCGATCAAACGGCAGCTCGATTATCTTCGCCAGGCTGGAGCTACAAAAGAGGCAGCGAAAGAGCTCAAACTTTTCAGTCTTGGCCGGTTCTTCACCCAGCGGTTTGCCAAGCTCTCCGACATTATTTATGAGCAGGACGTTGCGCTGGCGCGGCGGAGGCTCGGCATTGGTTCAATTCTCTCGTTCGTCAGCACCGGCGGATATTACGGAGCCTATGCGTATGTGATCTGGAAGACCATTGCAGGCAGGCTGGGCATCGGTACTTTTTATTTTCTGACCAACGCCATTCTTCAAGCCAGCAGTAACATCCAGCAGGTTTTTTCCACGCTCTCTGGAATTGCCGATCAAGCCTTGTTCCTGACCGACCTGCTGGCGTTTTTTGACATGAAGCCGACCATCCGGTCCAAGCCCAATGCACTTCCGGCGCCGCGCCCTATTCGGCAGGGATTCGAGTTTCGCGATGTTTCCTTCAGCTATCCCGGAAGCGCTCGGCTGGTGTTGAACCGGTTGAACTTCCGTCTCAGCCCCGGAGAGCGTGTAGCCCTGATTGGCGAGAATGGGCAGGGCAAAACCACCATCGTCAAGTTAATCACGCGCCTCTACGATCCAACTGAAGGCGAGATCCTGCTCGATGGGGTTGACCTTCGCGAGTACGACCTGGAAGACCTTTATCGAGAAATTGGGGTCATCTTCCAGGATTTCATGCGCTATGAGATGACGGCGCGGGAAAACATTGCTGTGGGAAAGATAGAAGAAGTCGCTGACCTGCCATTACTGCAGGCCGCTGCGAGGAAAAGCTTGGCCGACGAAGTGATCGCGACACTTCCCGCCGGATACGAACAGATGCTCGGCCGACGCTTTGAGGGTGGGCTGGACCTTTCAGGAGGCGAGTGGCAGAAGATCGCGCTGGCTCGGGCTTATCTGCGCGATGCACAGTTGCTGGTGCTCGACGAGCCCACGGCGGCGCTCGATGCGCGGAGTGAGTTCCAGGTCTTCCAGCGCTTCGCAGAACTCACGTCAGGGAAGATGGCACTGTTCATCTCACATCGCTTTTCAACCGTGCGCATGGCAGACCGCATCGTAGTACTAGAGAATGGCAACATCGCCGAAGAAGGCACTCACGAAAGACTCACCCGCATGGGCGGCCGCTATGCGGAAATGTTCGAACTGCAAGCCGCCAGCTACCGTTAGGGACCAGAATGCCGCAGAATACGCACCTTGAGATGATCGAAGCTGAAGCCGAGCGGGTGCCGCAAGGAGCCAAGGAAGCCGCTCCGGATACCGACGCTCTGCGCCGGAATGCCGAAGAAGTCGCGCGGCGGCTCGCCTGGAACCCTGGCGTACACAAGTCCCGCTTCTTCTCCGTTCGTTGGAATGCGATGGCGGCTGCGCTCCGTCCTGTGCTGGAGAAGGTAAATCGGACTACTCGGAATCCATCAGATCCAGACGATCTCCGCTGGTTGCGCGACAATATGCCGCTGCTTGGAGCGGAACTGGGGAATACCAGGAATGCGTTCAAGCGGCTGCGCCGACTGCCACACCTCCGGACGCCCAGGGGCACCACCATACCGCGAGTCGCGGCGGTCGCCGAAGCATTTCTTCATGCCGTGGACTTCGATTTCAGCGAGTCGAGTTTCATCGCCTATCTCGGCGCTTTCCAGGAATCGACCGTCCTCAAGTTCCGTGAACTCTGGGCACTCATACCAGCCATGGAGTTGGCCTTGCTCGATCAAGTTGCCGCGCGCGGCAGGAAGTTGCTCGAAGACTCTGATTTATCGCAAGGGATCGGAATCTGTGTTCGCAGCCTGCGCGAGATCAACCAACTGCAGTGGCGGGAGGTCCTGGAACCGCAGATTGCATTTGATCGGATTCTGCGACAGGACCCCGCGGGTGCCTATTCCCGGATGGATTTCGAAAGCCGGAATCTTTACTGCGAAAAACTGATTAGGATTGCGGAGCGCTCCGATTCCACCGAAATGGAGGTCGCGTCGGAAGCGCTGGCGCTTGCCCGTCACGCTGGGCAACAGAAATTCGATGACCCCAGACAAGCCGCGCGCGAATCCCACATCGGGTATTACCTGCTGGGGCAGGGTTCGGAAAAACTGCGCCAGCGAGTCGGGTTCAATCCATCGCTCGCGTATCGCATTCGCACTTTTCTTCGCAGCCACCCTGATGAGTTTTATCTGCCAGGGGTTGAAGTGCTCACTTTCGGGATCATGTCAGCCATTGTGCTGCTGCTCACCAGCACCGTCACCTCTCCCGGCCTGATTCTGTTTTCCATGCTGGTGCTGCTGCTGCCCTGCTCACAAAGCGCAGCGCAGCTCATGAATTATTTGACGACCGCCCTGCTGCGTCCTGAAATTCTGCCCAAACTCAACTTTTTGGAAACCATTCCGGAGGATTGCACAACTCTCGTCGCCGTTCCCGCTCTACTCTTAAATGAAAAGCAAGTACACCGTCTGGTCGATGATCTCGAGGTCCGCTTTTTGGGCAATCATGGCCGCAATCTGCACTTTGCGTTGCTCACCGACCTGCCTGATTCGCCTGTGCCTTCCCGCGAAGACGATCCGCTAGTGGATCGATGCGCAAAGCTAATCAAGGAATTGAACGAAAAATATTCGGGCCAACAGATGGGTTCGTTTCTGATGCTCCACCGCCATCGCATTTATAACCCGCGCGAGAAAGTCTGGATGGGATGGGAACGTAAGCGCGGCAAGCTGATGGACTTGAATAAGATTCTGACCGGCCACTATGACAGTTTTCCGGTCAAGGCAGGTGATCTCTCCGTTCTTCCAGAAGTACGATTCGTCATCACTCTTGACGCCGACACGGAGTTGCCGCGCGGCTCGGCCCAGCGCCTGATTGGCACCCTGGCGCATCCGCTGAACCAAGCCATCGTTGATCCGGAGAAGAACATCGTGGTCGCGGGCTACGGCATTCTTCAGCCTCGTGTACGGGTGAGCGTACAAAGCGCTTCGCGCTCCCGCCTCGCGAACATCTATTCCGGACAGACTGGATTCGATATTTACACGCGGGCCGTCTCCGATGTTTATCAGGACCTCTACGGCGAGGGAATCTTCGCGGGAAAAGGGATTTACGAAGTTGCGATCGTCCACCGGGTTCTGGACCGCCGTTTCCCTCAGAACGCCCTTCTTAGCCACGACCTGATCGAGGGGGCCTACGCCCGCGTGGGGTTGGTGACCGATACCGAAGTCATCGAGGATTACCCTTCGCACTACAGCGCTTACAATCGCCGCAAACATCGCTGGTTACGCGGTGACTGGCAGATCACGAGCTGGTTATTCTCCCGCGTTCCTGACGAAACCGGGCGCCTGGTGACGAACCCGATCTCGCTGGTTTCCCAGTGGAAGATCCTCGACAACCTCCGCCGCAGCCTGGTCGAGCCCGCGACTTTTCTGCTGTTTGTTTTGGGATGGCTGTTGCTGCCCGGCTCTGCCCGCAGTTGGACCATTGCGACAATCTTCATCTTGTTCGCACCGGTCTGGTTCGAGTTCCTGTTCACCCTGGTTCGCGCAGCAGCCGAACAAAAGTTGGCGGTCGCCCGCGAAGCAGTGTCTGCTCTTTTCGCTTCGAATGTGAGTGTTTTTCTTAATCTGACGTTCCTTCCCCACCAGATGCTGGTCTCGCTCGACGCCGTGGTGCGTACGTTGATTCGCCGTATCATCACGCGCCAGCGACTGCTCGAGTGGGAAACTGCGGCTGAAGCCGAAATTGGCGGAAACAGGCGGACTCCGGTGGACACCTATCTGAACTGGATGGCACTGATCGCCGTCGCCCTGGGCTTGACGGTTTTTTATACCCGCCGACCGGCATTCGCCTCAGCCCTGCCGATGATTGCGCTGTGGGCGTGTAGCAAAGTTGTCTCGATGTGGCTGAATCGTCCGCCCCAGCCCTCGCGCACCGAGGCATCCGAGAAAGACCGATTGTTCCTGCGCCGCGCTGCCGTCCGCACCTGGCGTTACTTCGCTGAATTCAGTACTGCGGAACACAACTGGCTGGTTCCAGACAATCTGCAGGAGGAACCATTTCAAATTGCCGCGCGTGTGTCCCCTACAAACATCGGCTTTCTCCTCAATGCCCGGCAGGTCGCGTGCGAATTTGGATATCTGACGGTGCCGGAATTCACCCAGCAGACTGCGCGCACTCTCGCTGTGATCCGCAAACTGCCACGTCATCATGGTCATCTCTATAACTGGTACGACACGCGAACACTAAAACCTCTGCCCCCGCTTTTTGTTTCTTCCGTGGACAGCGGAAATCTGGTGGCCTCGCTCTGGACACTTCAGCAGGGCTGTCTGTATTTAATGGAGCAACCTATATTGCGACCGCAACTGGCTGAAGGATTTCTCGACCACTTGCGAATCCTGACCGATTTAGGGGTATTCTCCGGGCGCTTGTTTGCGAGGATAGAGGGAAAATCGCTGGCCGGTGACGGGGCCACATCTCTGCTGAAATTCCCGCGAGCGGCGCTCGACCGCATCTCCGGCAAGCAAGACAGGTCAAAACCCGCGCCGGAAGTAAAGTGGTTCACTGAACAGTCCCTCACGCGTCTTCACCAATTCCGCCAAAATGTGGTCCGGTTTGCTCCATGGATGCTGCAGGATTTCGCCGAGATCCGCCGGGATTCCACCCTTCGCTTGCCTCTGGAACCGGTGAGACTCAAGGACTTGCCTGAAGTCCTAGGCAAGCTCACGGCGCATTTGCAGCTTGCGATTGAGTCGCTGCCTGCCTCTGAGTCCCAGCGCGGCGACCGCAGTTTAATCTTACGGCGGCTGCTCTCATTGGTCTCCGGCGCGCGAATGGACGCGGTACGCCTGACTACGGAATTGCAGGCTCTGGCAACAGATGCCGGCAGGCTCGCCGATGAAATGGAATTTGGCTTTCTCTGGAACCGGCGACGCAAGCTGTTGTCAATTGGTTTTGAAACGGCAGCCGACCAGGTGCATTCCGCGTGTTACGACCTGCTGGCTTCGGAGTCGCGCATTGCAACATTCGTGGCCATCGCGAAGGACGAGATTCCGCAGGAGACATGGTTTCTGCTCGCTCGTACGCATACGAACCATCGCGGTCGGCCGGTCCTGCTCTCTTGGACCGGCACTATGTTTGAGTACCTGATGCCTTCATTGTGGATGCGGACTTATCCCGGCACACTGCTCGACCGCTCGCGCCACGCGGCAGTGCGTTCACAGCAGGAATTTACCGCGCCCAAACGCATCCCGTGGGGAATCTCTGAGTCCGCCTACTCCGCGCGAGATCAAGCTGGGACTTATCAATATCACGCGTTCGGAATCCCGCAGCTGTCGTTACACCAAGGGGAAGTCGAGGCCGTCGTTATTTCACCGTATTCAACTTTCCTGACTCTCGGCACTACTCCCAAAGCAGCGTTGCAAAATCTGCGCAGGATGGCACACGATGGCTGGTTCGGCGCTTACGGATTCTACGAATCTGCGGATTTCACCGCTTCCGGCCGATGGCGCCAGCACTGCGAATTGGTGCGATGCTGGATGGCCCATCATCAGGGTATGACCCTTCTCTCCGTTGCCAACTTCCTCTGCGATGAAATCGTGCAGGAGTGGTTCCATGCCCACCCTCGAGTTCAGGCGACAGAACTTTTGTTGCATGAAAAGCCGGTGAATTACCTGCCCTCGTCGGTGTCAATCGCGGCCTGAACGGGTCTGCGAACTAATTATTTGCGTACAGCTTGAAGGCAAGTAGATGCATCTTTAAACTCCGGTTGTTGGGCTTCGCAGCGCGAATTCCATTTGTTCTTCGATTCGCGCTCGACAGCTACTTCGTGCCTCCTCGTCGCAGTTTTCGCCGGAGATTCCCATGAAGAGTTTGCTTTGTGTCTTTCTTATTCTCTTAGCTTCCTCATGTGGTGGAGACCCATCCTCCTCCTCTCCGAATAGTCGAGCCTCGGCCGCCCTGCAGAACGCGGGGACGGTGCCATTCAGCACTCACGTATTTATTGTGGTGGAGGAGAACCACAGCTACTCGAGCGTCATTGGAAGCTCGTCTATGCCCTACCTGAACAGTCTGGCTTCGAAGTACGGCCTGGCCAAGCAGTACTACGCCAACACGCATCCTTCGATCGGTAATTACTTCATGCTCACG
>WNGL01000134.1_pt1 | contig 103616 bp, 104 predicted proteins | sample 5400591 | NCBI WGS metagenome assembly WNGL01 (sample SAMN13153377, study PRJNA577476) | soil metagenome | isolation source: 80 cm soil or saprolite under Garry oak tree replicate 1 | place: USA:California | collected 2016-06-15 | reverse complement strand
GGTCTCAACAACAAGGCAAAGGTAATCAGCCACCGAGCCTACGGCTTTAGAACTGCAAAGAACTATATACTCAATCTTTACCACTGCATGGGCGATCTAACCATGCCTACAACTTTGCACTGTTATGTGTGAGGAACCTAAATTTTGAATGACAATCCGGATTCAGGGGAAAAGCTTTTCTTTGGCCACACTCAGTAATACTTCTGTCGGCGTGTATCGGCGATAAATGCCTGGTTCATGAATAATCCAAAATTCAAAACTCAATATTCAAAATCAGTTTCAGTATCAGCCTGCGCGGGCCTGACGATTCTGATCCTCTGGCTGGCGCTGATGCCGGCCGGTTCGGCCCCTTCCGGTTTTGGCTGGGACAAGCTTAACCATGCCGCGGCGATGGCTGTGGTGACGGGCCTCGCGTACCTCTCCCTGCCGCCGCGGGGTTGGAGGGGAAAGGCAGCGTTTCTGTACGGCTCTTCGCTCGGTATTCTCATCGAGGTACTGCAGGGCACCCTGACAACCAGCAGGTCAGCAGAGTGGGGTGATGTTCTGGCCGATCTGATCGGCGCCGGGTGTGCCTTGGCCGTGATCATGATTTATCAACGCAGACCCGCCTCGAAGCGGTGAAAACTCACCATTTCCCTCCTTGCCATCCCTGCCGCAACAAGGCATAATACCCACATTTTACAAGCGGGGTTACAGCATGACATTACGCGTTTACAACACACTTACCGGTGAAAAAGAGGTTTTCGTTCCGCTGGTCCCGGGCAAGGCCGGGATGTACGTCTGCGGGGTGACGGTCTACGATTATTGCCACATCGGACATGCCCGAGCCGGGGTGGTATTCGACATCATCTATCGTTACCTGAAATACGCCGGCTACGATGTAACTTACGTCCGCAACTATACCGACATCGATGACAAGATCATCAACCGCGCCAACCAGGAAGGAACCGACTACCGCACGATCGCCGACCGTTATATCCAGGCGTTCGATGAGGATATGGCGCGGCTGGGTCTGGCCAAACCGACGGTCGAACCGAAGGCCACCGATCATATCGGCGGGATTATCAGCATCATCGAGACGCTGATTGCCAAGGGGCATGCGTATGCATCGGATGGGGACGTGTATTACGCGGTGGAGACCTTTCCCGATTATCTGAAGCTCTCCGGCCGCAACCTGGAGGAGATGCAGGCGGGGGCCCGGGTAGAGGTGGGGGACAAAAAGCGTCATCCGATGGATTTTGCTCTCTGGAAGGGGTCAAAACCGGGAGAGCCATGGTGGCAATCCCCCTGGGGGAACGGTCGTCCCGGCTGGCACATCGAGTGTTCGGCCATGAGTATGGAATTTTTGGGTAAAACGTTTGATATTCATGGCGGCGGCAAAGATCTGGTATTTCCCCACCATGAAAACGAAATCGCCCAGTCGGAAGGGGCCAACGGCTGCCGCTTTGTGCGCTACTGGCTGCATAACGGCTTTGTCAATATCAACGCCGAAAAGATGAGCAAGTCCCTGGGCAACTTTTTCACGATCCGCGAGGTGCTGAAGAAGTACGATCCGGAAACGCTCCGTTTCTTCATTCTTTCGGCTCACTACCGCTCACCGATAGATTTCTCCGATCAGAATCTGGATGAGGCCCAGTCCGGGCTGGAGAGGATCTACAGCTGTCTGGCGGCTCTGGAAGAGGTGCTGAACGGCCAGCCCGCTTCGGCTGAAATCGCCGTAATGGAAAAGATGGTGCAGTCCGGTCTGGAACTGCAGGAAAGAATCGACGGATTCATACCACGGTTTGTCGAAGCGATGGACGATGATTTCAACACGGCGCAAGCTTTGGGGGTACTGTTCGAAACGGTCCGGAGCGCCAACCGTTTTCTCGCCGAATCGAAGGAGATTACCACGCGCTCCCTGTCGCTGATGGCACATGTCCGCAAACTGTTCGTCGAAGCCGGAGGTGTGCTGGGGCTGTTTGCCACCTCACCTTCCGTCTGGCTGGAAGGGATCAAGGCCGCCAAGGCCGGCCGGATCGACATGTCTCAGGATGAGATCGAGCTTTTGATTGCCGAGCGGGTTGAGGCGAGAGCCGCAAAGAATTTCAAGCGTAGCGACGAGATTCGCGATCTGCTGCTGGCAAAGGGGATTGTGCTGCTTGACTCGGCACAGGGAACGACCTGGAACGTGAAGTAACCGGCTTCGACTCCGCTCAGCCGCCGGTCACTCCGTTCACCCCGGTTCACCCCGGTTGTCCCCGGTTGTCCCCGGTTGTCCCCGGTCATTCCCGGTCATTCCCGGTCATTCCCGGTCCCTGAGCGGAGTCGAAGGGTAAGGTTGCATACTCGTTATTGCCTGCTATAATTTGAACCTACTACATCTGGCGGGGTTCTGCGTGGATCTGGAATGTTGTTGCTGGAACAGGGACGTGATTGAGCGGGGTGATTGCCCGATTGCAGGCGAGAGTGAAGAGGATCTCCTCGCTTCAAAACGGCAACGGAACCTGGAGAAGTGCAGTGACTGCCCCAGGTTTTTGAACGACCTGCAGCAGTTGCAGAATGACGCCAACCCGTTGGCACCGGTACTCGCCAGCTTTCTTGCCGACTATCGACTCCAGAAAAACCATATCCAGTCCCTGGTAAGTTTTCTCGACATCAAAACCCTTGAAGTACGCTTTCTGCACGAATTGGGGTATGTGCTTCAGAGTTCGGTCGACCTTGATGAGGTGCTGTCGGTGGCACTGACCGCCATTACCGCCGGCAAGGGGTTCGGCATGAACCGGGCCTTCCTGTTGTTGTGCGATCGCGACGCGGGGATCCTGAAGGGATACCTGGGGATCGGCCCCCTGAATCAGGAGGAGGCCGGCGGCGTCTGGAACGAGATTCTCCAGAACGACATGGATCTGCAGACTCTGGCCCAAAACTTCCGGCTGAACAAACTATCCTCCGAACGCGAAAAATTTCATGATGTCCTGGAACAGTTGACGGTTCCGCTCGCCAACAAAGAGCATATTTTTATCAAAGCATTGGATGGAAAACGCCCGGTAATGGTCGAGAGGGTTTTCCAACATCCGGATGTCCCTCCCGAACTTGCCCACCTGCTGGGTGTTGACGCTTTCCTGCTGATGCCGCTGATTTCGCGCAATCGCCGCATCGGCATGATCATCGCCGATAACAGCATCACGCACCGCGCCATCACCGAAGAAGACATGCATTCGCTGGAAACTTTCAGTTTTCCGGTTGCTTTTGCAATTGAACGCGCCTCGCTGTACGACAAGCTGCAGGTTGAATTAAACCGCGTGACCGAAGCCGGTAAAAAACTGAAAGAGCAGCAGGAGCTGATCGTCAGGATGGAGAACATGGCTCTGGTCGGCCGGATCACCTCCAGCATTGCCCATTCGGTCCGAAATCCGCTGATGATTATCGGCGGGTTTGCCCGTTCGATGCTCAAGAACAGTTCTGAATCTGATCCCAGGCGCGGCTATATCGAATCGATTGTTGCCGAAACCAGGCAGCTGGAGGGGGTTCTGGACGAGATCCTCAATTATTCCGACTCGCTGTACCCGACTCGTGATTTCTGGGATGTAAACCGCCTGGTTGATTCCGCGCTGCGTGAAACCGCTGATACTTTGATGTCTCAGGGCTATGCGACCAGCTATTCATCGGGAAGCGACCTGCCTCCGGTATATATCGACTTCAAACAGCTTTCCTACTGTCTCCGGACCGTACTGCAGAATGATATCAGCGGAATTGGTGACGACCGGTCGATCGTGATCGACTCCCAAAACGGTGAAGACAGCGTCGTCCTTCGGATTGAAGACCGCAGCCGGCATATCTCTCAAACCGAACTTGACCGGCTGCTGGTGCCGTTTTCGGAAACCCATGACCTGGGTGCCGGGCTGAGGCTGGCGCTTTGTAAAACCATGCTTGAAAAACAGGGGGTTCCCTTTGTTGCGCAGGCAGACATGCAGAATGGAATCCGGTATACCATCACACTTCCCACCAGCAAGGAGGAACAGCCATGAGCAGAATATTGGTCGTAGATGATGAAGCTAATATCAGGCTGCTGTACGCCGAAGAGTTGAAGGACGAGGGATACGAAGTAGTGACGGCGGCCAGCAGCGCCGAGGCGTCCGAAAAGCTGCAGGGGACAACATTCGATCTGGCCGTGCTGGATATAAAGCTGAAAAACGAAAGCGGTATTGAATTGCTGCAGAAGCTGGTCAAGGAGCGTCACGATATGCCGGTGATCCTCTGCTCGGCATTTTCCTGTTACAAGGACGATTTTTCGGCCTGGCTGGCCGATGGGTACGTGGTCAAGTCGAGCGATCTGACCGAACTGAAACAGGAAATCGTCCGGTTACTGGCCAAGAAGGCGCTGAAGTCCACGGCAGGAGCTTAAAACAGGGTTAGGAGTAAGGAGTCAATCTCTTCACCCTTCACCCCGCACATTTATCAAGGAGTGTTCCCATGAAAGCAGTCATCATGGCCGGCGGCTTTGGCACCCGCATTCAGCCTCTTACCGCCAGCATGCCAAAACCGATGATTCCGCTCTTTAACCGTCCGATCATGCTTCATATCGTCGAGTTACTGAAGAAGTACGATATCACCGAACTCGTCATGCTGCTTTATCACCAGCCTTTCTATATCAAGAACTTTTTCCGCGACGGCTCCGATTTCGGAGTCAAGATCACCTACGTTACCCCGATTGCCGATATGGGGACGGCGGGGGCGGTCAAGGCGGCCGAAAAGTACCTGGACGAGCGTTTCCTTGTGATCAGCGGCGACCTCCTGACCGATTTCAACCTCAAGAAGATCATAGATTTTCATGGCGACAACAAGGCCAAGGCCACGATTACACTGACATCCGTAAAGGATCCGCTCCAGTTCGGCGTCGTAATCACCGACAAGGAGAAACGGATTACCCAGTTTCTGGAAAAACCGGGTTGGGGCGAGGTGATCTCCGACACCATCAATACCGGCATTTATGTGCTGGAGCCGGAAATTTTGAAATATATCCCCGAGGGGGAAAACTTCGATTTTTCGCAGGATCTGTTCCCGCTTATGCTCAAAAAGAAGGATGCGCTGTTCGGGGTGACCGCGAAGGGATATTGGCGCGATATCGGCAACACCGATTCCTATCGCGAAGCGTACCACGATATTTTCAAAGGCAGAATCAACCTGAAGATCGACGAGCCGAAGCAGGACTTTGTCGGCAAGGATCTCCGGGTCGGCGCAGATGTCAGGCTGGAACAGGCCGCAAGCCTTGAGGGTACGGTCGTGATCGGCGACAACAGCCAGGTGCTTGGTGACGTGCGTATCAAGGATTCGGTGATAGGCCGCAACTGTACTATTGAAGCGGGGGTCAGGCTTAATCGCTGCATTATCTGGGACAACTCCTATGTCAAGAAAGGGGCCCGGATTACCGACAGTGTCATCTGCTCCAACGTCCGTATCGGCCAGGGGGCTATCCTTGAGGAGGGCGTCATCGTTGCCGACGAGACTTCGGTCGGTGATGAAGCGGTCATCAAGGCCGATGTCAAAATCTGGCCCAAGAAGACCATCGAGGCCGGTGCAACCGTTACGTCCAATATGATCTGGGGTGAAAAATGGAAAAAGGCGCTTTTTGAAGGGTCGATCATCAAGGGGCTCTCCAATGTTGAGCTTACGCCGGAATTTTGTGCCAAGCTCGGCTGCGCCTACGGTACTTCTCTCCCCAAAGGGAGCTATGTGCTGGGCAGCCGCGATTCCAATCCATCTTCCCGCATGCTCAAGCGCTGTTTCATGGGGGGGCTGCTCTCGGCCGGTATCAACGTGCGTGACATGAAAATGACGTCTTTGCCGCTTGTCCGCTATAAATTGAAGACATTCGGCGAAGTCGGCGGGGTACATTTCCGTCAGGCACAAGATGATCCTGCGCTGTTGGAGATCGTTTTTCTTGATGGTGACGGTCTCGATTTTTCCAGCAACATGGGCAAGAACGTGGAGCGTACCTTTTTCAAGGAAAATTTCCGGCGTGCGCACCACACCGAACCGGGAATTATCACCGATATCAACAATGTCGGCGATTTTTATCGCGAAGGTTTTTTGCGGGCGCTTGATCGGGAACTGCTCAAGAAATCGGCTTTCACGGTGGTGGTGGACTTCAGTTTTTCCCCCGCCAGCCAGACACTGCCGCAACTGTTGAATGAGCTCGGTTTCTCGGTCATCGCGCTCAATGCTTATGTGGACGAAGGGCACGGGGTTCAGACCAAGGGAAAAGAGCAGGCCTTGAACCAGCTCTCAGCCATCGTTGCGTCGCTTGGGGCGCAGGCTGGGTTCTGGCTGGACCCTTCCGCGGAAGCGATCACCCTGGTGGATGAAACCGGACGAATTTACACCGGCATCGAGTTGCTGTCCCTGTCGGTAGCGCTGCTGATGAAGAGCGGGCAGAAGGGCACTATCGCGGTGCCGGTGCAAGCCCCTTCAACAATCGAACAGATGGCGGAGCAGAAAAAGTGTCAGGTGATCCGCACCAAAAACTCGGATCGCGCCATGCAGGAGATCGCCTCTTCTTCGGAAATAGTCCTGACCGGCACCACGGACGGCCGCTTCGCCTTTCCCCGGTTTCAGTCGGCGTTTGACGGCATGTATGCCATCGCCAGGCTGATGGAGCTGAGTGCAGCGGGTGGTATAACGTTGTCACAGGTGCTCCCGGATGTTTCGCGCTCCTCTTTTCTTCAGACAAGCCTTCCCTGCCCCTGGGAAATGAAGGGGGGAATCATGCGCAAAATGAGTGAGGACAGCCTGGAAAAGGAGGCCACGTTCATCGACGGCATCAAGGTGCATTTCGGTGCGGCGTGGGTGCTGGTGCTCCCTGACCAGTATCTCCCCGTGATCCATATCGTGGCCGAGGCCGGGGATCAGAAGTCGGCCCAGAGGCTGCTGGGTGAATATGAAAAGAAGGTTGCGACGTGGAAGAAGGAGATGGTGTAACCGATTATGCCCTCCACCCCCCTTGATGTTGTCATCATATGGCACATGCACCAGCCTTACTACAAAGATCCGCTCAAAAATGAATACGCCCTTCCCTGGACCTATCTGCACGGTATCAAGGACTATTTCGACATGCCGGCCATTGTTGAGGATACGCCCGGCGCCAAGCTGGTCTTCAATCTGGTGCCGTCACTGATTGAGCAGCTGCTGGAGTATGCATCCGGTAGCGCGGTCGATCCGTTTCTGGAAAAGGGGAAAGCCGCCCCGTCCGAGTTGAGCCAGGATGACCGCGTTTTCCTGCTGGAGAACTTTTTTTCGGCCAACCGGCAAAATATGATCGAGCCATCCCGGCGCTATCTGGAGCTGCTCTATATGGCCGGCGAAGGGAAGCCCGGGAGGGCGGCAGAGCGGGCCAAATATTTCAGTGATCAGGATCTGCTGGATCTGCAGGTCTGGTTCTTCCTGGCCTGGACCGGTGAGGCGGCCCGCCGCCGTTATCCGGCCTTTGCCGCTCTGGTTGCCAAGGGTGAAAATTTTACCCCAGCCGATAAGGAGCTGCTCTTTGCCACCCAGCTGGAACTGCTGCAGGCGATAATTCCGCTGTATCGTCGCCTGCACATCGAGGGGCGGATCGAGCTGTCGGTGACCCCCTACTATCACCCGATCCTGCCGCTGTTGTGCGATTCGAATACGGCTCGGACAGCCATGCCCCGAGTAAACCTCCCCACCGCCGGCTTCCGTCATCCCGAAGACGCACGCGCCCAGATCCGCCGCGGGATAAACTATTTCCGTGAAATATTCGGTTTCACCCCGGCGGGGATGTGGCCCTCCGAGGGTTCCGTCAGCGACGAGACGCTGACGATCATCGCCGAAAGCGGCATCCGCTGGATTGCCACCGATGAGGAAATTCTGGAAAAAAGCATGGACGGCGGTCTCGGCGCCGGTAAGGAGCGGCTGTACAGGCCCTGGAACTACAGCTGCAGCAAGGGTGAGATCGGCGCATTCTTCCGCGATCATCAACTCTCCGACCTGATCGGTTTTACCTATTCGCAGTGGGAGGCGGAGCGTGCCGTGGCCGATCTGTGCGGACGCCTTAATGCCATCAGGTCCCGTCTTGGCGCGGTTGGCCGCGTCGTCCCGATCATTCTGGATGGCGAGAATGCCTGGGAATACTATCCGGGCAACGCCTATAATTTTCTGCAGGGAATGTACCGGGGGATTTCCGGGTCAGATACGCTCCGTCTGACAACCTGCAGCGAGGTATTGAAGAAGTCCCGCTTCGACGGCCGTCTGCATACGATCTTTCCCGGTTCGTGGATTAACGGCAACTACGGGATCTGGATCGGCCACCCCGAAGAAAATCTGGCCTGGGACCTGATCGCGCAGGCACGTGAAGCCGCCGTTTCCGCCAATCATCTGGTTGCCGCCGCCCTTCTCAGCGGGGAGCCTTCCGCGGACACTACTGCCGAGACCATCTGCCGTTCTCTGTATGCCGCGGAAGGAAGCGATTGGTTCTGGTGGTACGGAGACGACCACTTTTCACCGCACAGCGACCGTTTCGACCGGCTGTTCCGCCAGCATCTGATGAATATCTACCGGCTTCTGGGACAGGGACCTCCCCGCCAGCTGCTGGAGCCGATCAAGGAGAAGAAGAACCTGGCAGGATTGATCCGCGAGCCGGCCGCATTTATCGATCCGGAAATCGACGGCAGGATCAGCGATTACTTTGAATGGCTGGCAGCCGGATTATATGACCTGACCCGGCAGGGTTCCGCCATGCACTCATCCGATCGAATGCTGCAGAGCTTCTTCTATGGCTATAACGGCAGCTCTTTCTTCATCAGGCTTGACGGCATCCAGGAGCTTTCCCGCCTGCTGAAGGACGATGATGTGCTCAATCTTCACCTGATCTATGATCGTGACTACCGGCTGCCGCTGCAGATGAAAAACGATGAAGGGCTGTTGCAGATCAAGGAAAAAGGTGTCTGGATGCCGACCGGCAGCTGCTGTCACTGGAAGATTGCCAAGATCTGTGAGATCAGCATTCCGCTGAACGGCATCAAGCTGACGGGGGGAAGCAAACTGTTCGTTTCGCTGACGCTGGTGCGCGATAACGAAGAGGTCGGGCGCTGGCCGAGCGATGCTCCGCTGATGTTGAATTATGCAGGAGCGGACATCGAACTGGACAACTGGTTGATATAATCCCCCGCATCCCCAGGGGGAGTGAGGCGAGGTGTATTTTAAGGAGAACGTAATGTCTGAACTTCGCTGGGACCCGATAAAACTGAACTGGGTGATTATTGCCACGGAACGCGGCCGCCGTCCGCGTGATTTTCAGGTGGAGCCGGAGCAGGGCGGCATGATTGCCTGTCCGTTCTGTTATGGCAATGAGGACAAAACGCCGCCGGAGATTTTTGCCATTCGTCCCGGCGGTCTGCCCAACACGCCGAACTGGAGGGTGAGGGTGATTCCCAACAAGTTCCCGGCACTGCGGGTGGAGGGTGATCTCAACAACCGCGGCTATGGCATGTATGATGTCATGAACGGTATCGGTGCGCACGAGGTGATCATTGAAACTCCCGACCATGACCGGACGCTGGCCGATCTGACGGTCAATGAAGTAAACGATGTGCTGACGGCGTATCGCCAGCGCTATCTCGATCTGCGCAAGGATTTTCGTTTTCGCTATATGGTGCTGTTCAAAAACCACGGCACCCGCGCCGGAGCGTCACTTTCGCATTCCCACAGCCAGCTTATTGCGGTGCCTCTGCTGCCGCCGGTGGCGGCTACCCAGCTGAAAGTCGCCCGCAACTATTTCACCGACAAGGAACGCTGCGTATTCTGTGATCTGATTGAGTTCGAGTTGCGTGAAGGTGTGCGCGTAGTAAAGGAGTTTTCCAACTTCGTGACGCTGACCCCTTACGCCTCCAGCTCGCCATTCGAACTGAGGCTGTATCCCAAGCGCCACAGCCATGACTTCGCTCTGATGAACGATGCCCAGCTGGCCGAACTGGCGGTGGCCATGAAGGATATGCTGCTGAGGGTAAAAACGGTACTGCGTGATGCTCCCTATAATTTCATTTTGCACACCGCCCCCCCGATGCATCGTCGCCCCGGCAAGCCTGATCATTGGAACTCGCTGGAGTATGATTATCACTGGCACATCGAACTGGTGCCGCGGCTGACACAGGTGGCCGGTTTCGAGTGGGGTACCGGTTTTTACATCAACCCGACTTCGCCCGAGGACGCCGCCCGGTTTCTGCGAGAGGCCGATGTCTGACATCCAGGCGTCGCTCGACGCGCTCTACGCCTCCCGCTCCCAGCAGCATCTCGGCAATGACCCCCTTTCATTCTGCCATCGTTACCCTGATCCGGTCGATCGTGAGATTGCCGCGGTGATCGCGTCATCATTTGCCTATGGCTCAATAGTGATCATCCTCCGTACCCTGGAAGCAATCTTTGCCGAGCTTGGTGCATCGCCGAGGAGGTATGTAGAGAATTTTGATCCACAGGCCGGCTTGCGAATCTTCTCCCGCTTCAAGCACCGCTTCAATGACGGCCGCGACCTCAGCGCGCTGCTCTGGGGGATGCGGCAAATGGTGGAGGAGTCCGGAAGCATCGATGCGTATTTTCTGCCGGGACACAACGCGGGCGACCGTGACGTGAGCGGCTCCCTGAACCGCTATACAGCCGCCGTACTGGCTCTCGATTATACGGCCGTCTTCGGTACCTCAGCCATCCCGGCCGACTCCTACTTTCCGTTCCTGTTCCCCGCCCCCGCCTCCGGAAGTGCCTGCAAACGACTCTGTATGATGCTGCGCTGGCTGGTTCGCCCGGCGGACGGCATAGATCTCGGCTTGTGGAACGGGGTGTCTCCGGCCCAGCTGATAATTCCGGTCGATACGCATGTCAGCCGCATCAGCCGCTATCTCGGCCTGACCGGCAGAAAGGCCGCCGATTGGCGCATGGCTCAGGAAATTACGGCGGCCCTGCGCACCTTTGATCCGGCTGATCCGGTTAAATATGATTTTTCTCTGGCACATCTCGGTATCAGTGACGGCTGTGACGGCAAGGACCCGAGTCGCTGCATCTCATGTCCGATCGTCGAAATTTGCGCACAAAACCTGACTAAATAGTCGAAATATCGGCGTAATGATTTGACACCCCCAACCCTTTCTGATATAGGACTAGCGTTGTTTCAGATAGTTCCGCATTATGTACGTGAAATAAGAATAAGCTGTCATCATCGGGGAGTCGCAGATGATAATCCAATGCGAAAAATGTCAAACCAGATTTCGGCTCGACGATGCCAGGGTCACGGACAGAGGTGTAAAAGTCCGCTGCACAAAGTGTAAACATGTATTTAAAGTGCAGAAGGAAGGATCGGAGTCCGGGTTATTTGAACCTGAAGTCGCAATGGCTGATTTTTCTTCTCCTGCCCCCCGGGATGAAGCGCCGGCTGCAGCTCCGGAAAACCAGCAAGTTGCAGCAGAATCATTCCAGGATACTCCCGTTGACTTCGGCACTCCCGAAGAGACTTCCACCCCGAGTGAACCTGCCGACACGGGCGGTGAGATCGACTTTTCAAGTTTAGATTTTGGGGAGGATGAATCAGAGCCTGACTCAACTTCGCCATCCACGCTGCCGGTAGATGCTTTTACCGGCAGGGGGAGCGATCCTGCACCGGAAGTACCTCGCAAAGAGGCCCTTCAGGGGCTTGATTTTTCCGATGATGATATGTTCGGAGTCGTTGTACAGTCCGCTCCGGAAGTGACAAGCGAGACAATCTCTTTTGATTTTGAAGGTGACGGTTTTGCCGAATCAATGGACATGAGCAGTCAGGAGTCGGGCGGTAAGGGCAGCACGCTATTTTCACTTGATGCGCCTGGTGATGCGCCGTTCAGTCTCGGTGAAATCGATTTTGGCGATGAACTTACGTCGGTAGCGATTCAGCAGGTAAATCCGGAGGATCTTAAACCTTCCCAGAAAATCCTGTTTGCCCCTCTTGCCGAGGCTCAGGACAAATCAGCGGATGATGATATAATGCGGGCATTTCTGGGGGAGCATTCCGGTGCCGGTCAGGATCAGGATGAGCTGCCTCCACTTTCAATCGCTTCGCGGCGCAAGCAGAGCCCGCTCTTCGGTGGACTGATCGCGGTAGCCGTACTTCTGGTGATCTCGGTTCTTGGTTATTTCGGCTACTCCTCATTTTCCACTCCCAGGGAAACAGTTGCTACGGACAGCGGCAAGATTGCCGTGCGAGCCGTTAAAGCCGCTTATATCAAGAATGATAAAGCTGGCGAACTGCTGGTGATTTCAGGTGAGGCGGTAAACGAGTATCCGCAACCACGGGCGGCGCTGCAAGTCAAGGTCAGCCTGTTCGACAGCGGCGGGAAAAGCATCGCCACTAAAATTGCGTATGGCGGCAACCCGCTGACGGAAGAGCAGCTGGAAAGCCTGCCGCTCGACAAGATCGAGGCGGCTATGGCCAACCAGTTTGGCGATTCTCTGGCAAACATGGAGGTCGCTCCAGGCAAGTCGATTCCTTTCGTTGCCGTACTGGCCAATATTCCCAAGGGGGCTAAGGATTTCGGGGTGCAGTCTGCAGGGTCAACGGTTGCAACCGGGAAGCAGCAGTAGCTTTCTGCATTCCAAATTGGTTGCTATCACTATGAGAAAGGCCGCTAACATCACTGTTAGCGGCCTTTCTCATAGTTTGCCGCAGATCAGAAGACGGCCTACAGAATCTCAATCAAACGGATCGCAAAGGTCAGGTCACGCCCGGCCAATGGATGATTGCCGTCCAGAGTAATGGTCGTGTCGGTGACTTCCGTCACCAGAACCGGCAGAGGGGACCCATCTTCCAGAATTACCTCCATCTGGTGGCCGGGCTCGGGGTTGATATCCGCAGGGATTTCACTCCGCTCGATCACGGCTACCATCTCTTCGGCGCGCTGTCCGTAGGCATCGTCGGCAGGAATAGAGACTGTTATGCTCTGGCCCGGTTCCAGCCCGATCACCGCAGCTTCGAATTTCGGTATCAGCTGTCCGGCGCCAATGACAAATTCCATCGGGCCGCTGGCCTGGCTGCTGCATCCGCACCCGTCATCGATATCCTTCCTGCTGCCGCAACCGCAAGAAGAATCGCCCGGCTGTTCAGCAGGCTCCTCCGATGAGTCGAATACGGACCCATCTTCAAGTGTGCCGGTGTAGTGTACTTTTACCTTGTCGCCTGTTTTTGCCTTTGCCATGTTTACATCCTTTCAGTGTGTGTGCCCGTTATTCAGGGCTTCCGCAAGTGCGGAAATATGAGTTTCGAACTGTCCGGGAAGATTGCCGCTAATCCGCAGACGTTTGTGGCGGGAGGTTTCTCCCGAAATAATCGCAACGGATGATTTGGCTACTCCCAGGAGATCTGCAACGAACTCCCGGCAGAGCTTGTTGGCCGCACCATCAACCGGCGGAGAGGTGAGTCTTATTTTGAGTTCCTCACCCTGAATGCCGCAAATCTGGTTCTTCGAGGCTCGCGGCTGAACATAGACGCTCAGAATAAGATCGTCTTTGAATGTGGAGAGGAAGGGGAGATCAGACGATTTCATCGCTAACAAGTTGGCGACTGAAGCTTTCGAGCAAGCCTTTGAAGCTTATCTCAAACTGGATCTTTTGGCGCCGTATCTCTTCAATCCGGCTCTTCAGTTCACCCAGCTGCCGTTCAGCGTCGGCAACAATGCGTTCACCCTTTATCTCGGCTTCCGAAACGATCAATTCGGCCTCTTTACGGGCATTGGCTTTCATCTCTTCGATTACACGCTGGGCCGAAAGCAGAGTCTCACGCAGTTCCCGTTCCTTTTCCGCCATATCCAGCATTTCACGGCTCTGGCGCGATTGCTGTTCCTTCATCTGGCTGTTTTCGCGAATCAGCCCTTCCATTTCACCCGCTACGGATTGCAGGAAGGCATCAACGTCATCCGGGTCAAGACCTCGAAAAGTTTTTACCTTGAATTGCTGCTGCTGAATATCGAGCGGAGAAATTTTCATAGCGTATCAACCTCTTATGAGCGGCTTATTGAACAGACAACTTCAAATAACATTCGGCTTTATACAGAGTTGCATCAGCGGCCAGAGGCGAGCCGGAATTATCTGCCAGATAGCGGTCAAGAAGCTCAAGGGCGGTCCGGCAATCATCTTGCCGGTACGCCTTTACCGCCGTCTCGAAGAGTTTTTGAGCATCAGGGACGGCAGTAGGAACAGGCAATGCTATGCCAAGTTCACGCAGTTTGGCCGCGGCAGTGACTGCTGCAGCTGATGCGGGAAATCGTTCGATGATTGTTTTATATTGGACGATCGCCTTTTCGCGATACACCAATTTGGCTGCCGTGGCTTTTTCCTCAGCTAGTTTTTGCTGTACCAGATGGGTCTCTTCCTCCTTGGGAACGCTCTCAATGGCGGATGCCGCACTTTTCAGCCCTTTCTTGTCGGCCTGGCTGTCAGGCTGTTTAACCGGAGGTGAACCGACCGGCAGCTTTTCACCTTTTTCATAGCGTGCCGTGAGGGAGAGCAGCTCGTCCTCAACGGTGCTTTTGAGCGAATTGTCGGGATACTCCTTGGAAAACAGGGAAAGATAGCGGGCAGCTTCCCGCTGGTTGCCGGCTTTGAAATAGGATCTGGCCAGCCAGAAAAGTGCCATATCCCTGAGAGGAGAGTCGGGATATTTTTGTAATACTTCGTTCATTTTTTCGATGGAGACAGCGTAATTTTTCTGCTGGTAGGCATTAAATCCGGCAATAAAAACCTGTGAATCCTCAGTTTCCTGACAAAGAGCCGGGGATACGAAAAGAGATGAAATTATGGCCAGAACGACCAGAAGCCGGAGGAGAGACTTGCAACATAATTTCAATGATATCACGATAATTGACCTCTTTTGGCCGGCTACGCAGGAGACGGCGCACGAAGAGCGGCTAGAGTGCACAGGTAAAATGCCTCTTAAGTAGCACCCCTATGCGCCGTTGTCAACGAAAGAAACGGTACGTCAGAACGTTGGCAGCCGTTGTGCCTAGCGGCTTTCAAGGGATTAGGTCAATAATGAAATCATCCCCGGTGTCAGCGAATGCTGTCTTCGGGGTAGGCTCCGATGTTGTGAATTGAAATATCTGCGCCGCTATACTCTTCTTCCTGGCCAAGGCGGATACCGACAGTTTTACTCAGAACTCCATAGACGATAGCACTGCTGGAAAGGGCAAAGACAACAGCAAGAAGACTTCCGCCAAGTTGTGAAACAAAGGTGACGCCACCGATGCCCCCGAGAGCTTTTTGTCCGAAGATACCGGCGGCGATGCCGCCCCAGGTGCCGATAACCCCGTGCAGCGGCCATACACCAAGAACATCGTCGATCTTGAGTTTTTCCTGCTCGAAGTGGAACCCATAGACAAAAATTATCGAGGCGACACCACCGACCACGAGAGCTCCCAGCGGGTGCATAAGGTCGCTTCCGGCGCAGACCGCAATCAGTCCGGCCAGCGCGCCGTTGTGAATAAAGCCGGGGTCGTTCTTGCCGACGACGAGTGCGACAAGAATGCCGCCAACCATCGCCATCAGCGAGTTAACCGCCACCAAGCCCGATATTTTCTCCAGATTCCCTGCGCTCATGACATTAAAGCCGAACCAGCCGACCGCCAGAATCCATGATCCGAGTGCCAGAAAGGGGATGTTGCTGGCCGGAAACGGGTGGGATTTACCGCGGACATAGCGGCCCATGCGTGGTCCAAGGATCAGGACTGCCGGAAGGGCGAGCCAGCCGCCGATGGAGTGAACAACTACCGAACCTGCATAGTCGTGAAACTCTGCCCCGCCAAACGATTTAAAAAGCGCTTGTAAACCGGAAGAGTTCTGCCCCCAGATCAGCGATTCAAAGAGCGGATAGGAGAGCCCGGCAAAAATAGCGCCGGCGATTACTTGCGGCCAGAATTTGGCGCGTTCGGCGATACCGCCAGAGATAATAGCAGGTATGCAGGCTGCAAAACAGAGCAGGAAGAAGTAATGGACGAGGTCATATCCTTGAGTTTTTCCGAGCAGTTCTTCGGCTGGTTTTAAAAACGAAATGCCATAGGAAATCGGAAAGCCGACAACGAAGTAGACGACGGTCGAAACCGCCCAGTCGGTGAGAATTTTTACAAGGGCATTCACCTGGTTCTTTTTGCGTACGGTGCCGACTTCAAGAAACGCGAAACCGGCATGCATCGCGAATACCATTGCTGCGCCCAACATAAGGAAAAGTACATCGCCACTACTCTTGAGACCTGTCACCGTTGACATGGTTTCCATACAGAATTACCCCCATTAGTGTCTGTCTGCCCGTCGTTGGGCGTCGAGTGGAGAAGCAAGAATACGGCCAATTGTTTGCGTTCGGTAGCTGCCTGATAATGCGGCACACTGCCCGATTTCTGCGCTATTAATGGTCACGGCAGCCGCCTAAATAGTCAGCATATGTCGTAATAATAGGCATGATGGTTATGGAAAATGCATATAGAAGGTACTTTTCATTCGGGGTTTAAACAGGTAAGATTGACTTCATGAGCCTCGAAGAAAAGATACAGCAGTTTCCGGCCTCTCCCGGCGTATACCTGATGCGCGATACCGCCGGCGAAATTATCTATGTCGGCAAGGCCCGCAGCCTGCGGCAGCGGGTGCGCTCATACTTCAACCCGTCAGGTGATTCGCGCTATCATGTGAAATTTCTGATGGCCAAGGTTGCCGACATCGACATCGTGCTGACCGATACCGAGAAAGAGGCGCTGCTGCTTGAGAACACCCTTATCAAGCAGCACCATCCCCGCTACAACCTGAATCTCAAGGACGACAAGACCTATTTTTCGCTCCGGCTTGACCCCGCTGAACAGTACCCGCGATTTACGGTGGTCCGCAAACGCCCAAATGACAACGCCCGGTACTTTGGCCCCTATTCCTCCGGCTCGGCAGCCCGGGAAGTGCTCCGGCAGATGATCCGGATGTTTCCGCTGCGGCACTATCCGCTTGCCACCTGTATGTCCCGCAAGCGCCCCTGCCTGTACCACCAGATCGGCCAGTGCAGCGCCCCCTGCCACGGCCTGATAACGCGGGAAGCTTACGCGGATCTGGTTGACGGGGCGATGCTCTTTCTGGAAGGAAAAGGCCGGCTGCTTGTCGCCGAGTTCAAGCGGCGCATGATCGATGCTTCAGAGCGTATGGATTATGAAGAGGCCGCCCGTTGGAGAAATCTGCTCCATTCCATCGAAGTGACGGTGGAAAAACAGAAGGTAGTGCTGCGCGGCGGCGACAGTGATGTGGTCGGCTTTTACCGGGACGGGAGCCGGGTCGAGCTGGCACTGTTGTTCATTCGCGCCGGGGTTCTCACCGGGAGCCGCCTGTTCACGGTTTCATGGGAACTGGACGATCAGGCCGTCATTTATGCGTTTCTGCAGCAATATTACAGCGGAGCGGTTTTTATCCCGGAAGAGATTCTGCTCCCGCTGGATATCGACGATCGGGCGGCGCTTGCCGACCTTTTCGGGGAGCTGAAAGGAAGCAAGGTGTCACTCTGTCTCCCGCAACGGGGAACGAAGCGGGAACTGGTCGCACTGGCCGACAAGAATGCCATGTCTGCCTGTCGGGAGCGCGATGAGAAGGAGGCGACGGCCGAGGCGGTGCTGGACGAGCTCTCCAGACGCCTGCAGTTGGTCAGGATTCCCCGCCGGATCGAATGCTATGATATCTCCACCATTCAGGGGCGTTTTTCGGTAGGGAGCGGCGTCGTGTTCACGTCGGGCAGGGCGGACCGGAATAACTATCGCCACTATCGCATCCGGACCGTTGAAGGCCAGGATGACTTTGCGATGCTGCGCGAAGTCTTCCTGCGGCGATTCAGCGCCGAGGGCAGGGAAAAAAATGGTTTGCCTGACCTGGTTGTCGTCGATGGGGGGATCGGACAGCTGAACGCGGTGCAGGAGATAGTTGCCGAGCTTGGATTGACCGGGAGCTTCGATCTGGTGTCGCTGGCCAAGAGCCGCGTTCTGCGTGACGCCTCGGCGCAGGATGTTTTGAAAAGTGATGAACGGGTCTTTCTACCCGGCAGGAAGAACCCGGTGGTGTTGCGTCAGAATTCGAAGCCGCTGCTGCTGCTTGCTGCCATCCGCGACGAGGCGCATCGGTTTGCGATCGGGTATCACCGGAAACTGCGGGGCAAGGAGGGGATCGCCTCCGGGATTGAGGCTATCCCCGGGATCGGCCCGAAGCGTCGTACCGCGCTGCTGAAGCATTTCGGCAGCCTGCAGCGGCTGAAAGAGGCCGGCGTGGAGGGTATTGCCGCGGTGGAGGGGATGAGCCGGACAACGGCAGAGGCTGTTTACAAGGGGCTGCATGATGACTGAGACGGGGGCCTCTTTTAATTTGCTTGTTATCCTCGGCCCGACCGCTTCCGGCAAGACGCGCCTGGCCGTTACTCTGGCGGAGGGGTTTGGCGGAGAGATCATCTCCGCCGACTCGCGCCAGGTGTTCCGGGGGATGGATATCGGCAGCGGCAAGGACCTCCATGAATATGGCCCGGTGCCGTACCACCTGATCGATATTCTTGATGCCGGGGAAGAATTCAGCGTCTTCGAGTTCCAGCGCCGGTTTTTACAGGTGTATGAGGAAATCACCGCCCGCAAAGCTGTTCCGATACTTTGTGGCGGGAGCGGTATGTATCTGGATGCCGTTCTGCGCGGCTATCGCATGGTTGAAGTGCCGCATGACGATTCGCTGCGGGCGGAGCTGGCTTTGATAAGCGATGCCGGGCTGGCGGAGGAGTTACTGCGGCTCAGGCCGGAGCAGCATAACAGCACCGATCTGCTCGATCGTGAGCGTACCGTGCGGGCGATCGAAATCGCCCGCAGCGAGGTTGAGGGGCGTTCGGCCTGTGAGCCGTTCCCCCTGCTACCGGTCGTTATCGGCATCCACTGGGAGCGGGAAACGTTGCGCCGGCGCATAACCGAACGTCTGAGAGAGCGTCTCGATAACGGCATGATAGAAGAGGTGGAGCGCCTGCATGCCGGCGGTATAGCCTGGGAACGCCTGGATTATTACGGCCTGGAGTACCGTTATATAGGGGCCTATCTCCGGGGCGACCTGAACAGAAACGACATGTTCCAGAGACTGAACAGCGCGATCCATAATTTTGCCAAACGACAGGGGAACTGGTTTCGGCGGATGGAGCGCCATGGCGTTGCCATCAACTGGATCGAGGGGAGCGGCGACCAACCGGCGCAGGCGCGGGAAATTATTCGTAGCGGCACGGCTGCCCCGCATATCGGCTGACCTTCCACACTTCGCCGGCAAAATCGGTATAAGCCGGTTGTATACAATATAAAAAAATCTGAGTAGAACCAATCTCCCGCTACGGCGATTATACAATCCCCTCTCCCTGAGGGAGAGGGCCAGGGTGAGGGGGACAGAGTTGATAAACATGGTACTGCTGCTCCCCTCATCCGGCCTTCGGCCACCTTCTCCCTCATGGAGAAGGGAATAGCGGGAGATTGGTGCTAATCGGCTAAAAAAATAAATGTTTGACCATGCTTTAATTTGCTTGACACGGTTTGCGCTATGCTGATATGGTGAAGAAAGTTCGGATATATCCGGATAAATCATTAAGAAGAATCAGGAGAAGTAAGCACATGGTAAACGGAACAGTTAAATGGTTTAACGACAGCAAGGGTTTTGGATTTCTTGAGCAGGAAGGTGGCGAGGATGTATTTTGCCATTTCTCCGCAATCGCTGGCGAAGGTTTCAAATCCCTTGCAGAAGGCGATAGAGTAACTTTTGAAGTAACAAAGGGTCCGAAAGGGCTTCAGGCCGCGAACGTAACAAGAATTTAAGGTCTGCTTCGATTCAAACCCGAAAACCCCGGATACTCTCCGGGGTTTTTTTTTGGATTTATTTCGCTGTCCGAAAATTACCGCCTGCAGCGGCTTGAGTAAATGTTGGGGTTAACCCCCAATTTTGAGCGTCATACTGGCGTTAACCAGATAATGGTAGGCGGTATCCAGGACGACAATCTGCAGTACATAGATCGCGGCAAAGGCGACCAGCGGCGACAGGTCCAGCATGCCGGTGTCGGGCATGTGCCGCCGGATCCGGCGCAGTACCGGCTCGGTGACGCGATAAATGAAATTAACGATCGGGTTGTAGGGATCGGCGTTAACCCAAGAAACGACAACGCTGGCCAGCAGGATGTATTTGTAAAGCGTCAGAAGTCCGCCGGCCAGTTCAACCAGTTTGGCCAGCGCCAGCAGTATGTTTCCAAGAAGAACCATCGGTGCACTCCCATAGATACAGGTAAAATCGCCCTTACTATGCCTTAACGCTCCTGCAAAGTCAAAAACAGAATCGGCTATTGCCGCTTCCGCCGTGAACCATCGACGGCACAATTCCGGAAGAAATTACAGATCTACAGCAACAGGAGAAACGGAGTATGAACAAAAAACTGACGGCTCTGCTGCTTTCGGCCCTGGTGCTGCCGGGCCTCGGGCAGCTCTATCTCGGCCGCAAAATGGTCGGCGGAATCATTCTCGTACTCGTCAACCTGGTGCTGTTGCTGGCGCTGTTTGTCCTGCTGAGGGGGCTTTCGCCGGTGATCGCCTCGAAGATTGCCGGCGGGGCAATCAGCATAACGCCGGCCGAGATTATGAAGGCGCTTGACGGAGCATCCGGCTTCGGCAAGGCGGTTCTCGGGGCGTTTTTTCTGCTCTGGTCGTTTTCTATAGTCGACATTCTCAGATTCAGAGAATAGCGGTAGTCGTAGCCGTGAGCCGGTATTGACAACGGTAGTCGTAGCCGTGAGCCGGTATTGACAAACGGCGTTATTTTGTGATATGCGTAAAAGACTTTATTTAAAATGAAATTCGCTCGTCGATGACGAACGGAATCGGGGAAACAATGATCATTTCAAAAATCATCGGAAGCGGTTCATGCCTGCCGGATCGGGTGATTCCCAACAGTCATTTCGATTATCTGGTTGAAAATGCCGATGAGTGGATTTACAGCCGCACCGGCATCCGCGAGCGGCGCTTCGTCCATGCCGACCAGGCCACCTCCGACCTGGCCACGGTTGCCGCAATACAGGCACTGGAAGCTGCCGGAATCGCCGCTTCCGAGCTGGACTGCATCGTGGTCGGCACATCGACCCCCGACATGAGCCTTCCCTCCACCGCCTGCATCGTACAGGAAAACATCGCCGCAAAGAACGCCTTCGCCTTCGATATCAACGCGGTCTGCTCAAGTTTTGTCTATGCGCTGGAGATAGCCGACAATTTCATCAAGTGCGGCAAATACAAGACGGTCATGGCCATCGGCGCCGACACCTACTCCAAAATCCTCGACTTCAACGACAAGAACAGCTGCCCGCTCTTCGGCGACGGCGCCGGCGCCGCCATCCTTACGAGCGGCGGCGATGCAACAACCGGCATTCAGCACACCTACATGCGCAGCGACGGCAAAGGGTGGCAGCTGATCCAGGTCCCCTCTTCGGGTTCCCGCAAGCCGGTTACCCCCGAGACGATCAATGCCCGCGAGGTCTTTTTCCAGATGGCCGGCAAGCAGGTCTACGTCTTTGCAACCGAGGTCATTCCGGACATCATCAACACCCTCTGCGCGAAAGCCGGCATCACCGCGGCTGACCTGGATTACATCATTCCTCATCAGGCCAACATCCGCATGATCGACTTCATCTCCAAAAAGAGCGGCTTCCCCAAGGAACGCTTCCTGATCAATCTGGACCGCTGCGGCAACACCTCGGCCGCCTCGGTGGCGCTGGTACTGGACGAGAATCTGCGCAACGGCACGATCAAGCCGGGACATCTGGTGCTGGCCATGGGGTTCGGCGGCGGACTGACCTGGGGCGGGCTGTTAATCAGGTTTTAGACCGCCGATACCGTCACCGGTTTCAACATATTTCAACCCATGAGATTCAAATAATGCCCGCAGCTCCGTCTGCGGGCATTTCTGTTTCCACCCGCCGTGAAAATTGTCGGCGGCCAGCAGAATTCCGCCCGGCGCCAGCAGCCGTGCCAGATTGCCGACCGTCCGCTCCAACTGTTCTTTTTGATGGATGATAGGTCCGCCCAGCAGGCCGTTGCAGAGAATCAGGTTGAATGGAGCGCCGCCGTCAATCTCCACGCCGGTTAATCCGGCCAGATCAGCGCACCGGAACCGGATGACGGTCCCGAATCCCCGCTCGATAAGCGCAGCGGTCGCTTTCCTCAGCGACGCTTCACGGCGCCGGTCGTGCGGAAAGGCACGATGAGCGGCCGCCCAGACCTCAAGCGGTTCCAGGGTCCAGCCATCGATCCGGATCGCTTCGGGTGAAAACCCTTCCGCCGCCAGCAGGAGGGCCAGTCCATAGGTATCCTCGCCGGTGCCGCAGGCGGCGTCAAGGCAGTGCAGAGTCGCCGATTTCCGGCTTTTGAGCCACTCACCTATAAAATGCCGCTGCCCGGGATAGCGTCCGATGCCGCCATAGAAGCGCCCCGGCAGGAACGAGGCAAACAGAAACCGGGTCAGCAGAGTGTCGTCAGCCAGCAACGATTCCAGGAGCCGCGCCGGATTGGCGCTGAACTGGAACTCTGCCGGCAGGAGCGAAAAACAGTCGACCCAGCTCATGGCATGGTGGAACAGCGTGCTGGAGAAGATCGGCGGATAGGTCAGTGCGGCAGAATAGAGGCGATAGAATACGGCGGTGATATCGGCGATCGGCAGGTATAGTTCGCACTGGGTGCGGATCTCGGGAGTGACGATCAGCCCCGGAGCCGGAAGCGGTACCGGGCAGGTGCCGGCATAGATTTCAAACAGCCCATGGAAACGGCGGACGGCACTCTGGAAGCGACATTTGTCGAACTCGAAGGAAATCAGGGCGCCGGCTGATTCCGCTTCGTCGCCAGCTGTTTCAGCATGCATCAGTAGCTGCGGATCGGGTGGTACAGCGTATCCCGCTCTACCGGCACTTTGCCGGCTTTTCTGATCAGGCGGATGATACCCTCTTTGGTAAGTGATTGCGGGCTGTCAGCCCCGGCATCATGACCGATCTTCTCTTCGACGACGGTGCCGTCAAGATCGTTGACCCCGAAGGCCAGCGAAACCTGGGCGATCTTCTCACCCAGCATGATCCAGTAGGCCTTGATATGGTCGAAGTTATCGAGGAATATCCGTGCGATCGCCAGCGTCATCAGGTCATCGAGGCCGGAAGTCCCTTTGACCTCCAGTTTCAGATCGGAGTTTTCCGTCTGAAACGCCAACGGGATAAAGGCCTGGAATCCGTCTGTTTCGTCCTGCAGCTGCCGCAGCATCTCCATGTGCGCGATCCGGTCGGCAGCGGTCTCGACGTGGCCGTAGAGCATCGTGGCGTTGCTCTTCAGGCCGGCCAGATGCGCCAGGCGGATGATCTCCAGCCAGCGCCCTCCCGATATTTTCTCCGGGCAGATCTTCTGCCGGACCTCCTCCACCAGGATTTCGGCACCGCCACCCGGCATGGAGCCGAGACCGGCGCTGATAAGGCGCTCAAGCACCTTCTCGACCGTCAGGCCGGAAATACGGGAAAAATATTCGATCTCCACGGCGGTGAAGGCTTTGATATGGAGCTTCGGTGCGGCATGGCGGATGGCCCGCAGGGTCTCTTCGTAGAACTCGAACGCCAGGTCGGGGTGCAGGCCGCCGACGATATGCACTTCGGTGGCTCCTTCACCCTCCGCCGCGACAGCCCGCCGGCAGATTTCGTCCAGCGCCAGGGTGTAGGCGCCGTCCTCGCCGGAGGTTCGCGAGAAGGCGCAGAAGGCGCAGCGGTTGACGCAGACGTTGGTCGGGTTTATATGGCGGTTGACGTTGAAAAAAACGTTCTTGCCGTTTTTGCGTGCGTTGACCTCGGCGGCCAGTTCACCTACCCCCAGCAGGTCGTTGGACTTGAACAGGAACAGCGCCTCGTCAGGGGTAATGCGCTGACCGGCGCGGACTTTTGCGGATATGGTTTCGAAGGTTGTCATGAGCGGGAGTCTACGAAAAACGGGCGGTTAGTGCAAGCGGAAAGGAGCGGCCAGCTGGAAGGATCTGATCCTGAAGTATGCCGGGAAATTTCTGGAAGGAATGTGGGAAACATCGACGAAGCGGACCGGATGACAGCAACGGTTGACAGTTTGGAATAGAATGTACACAATGAAAAAAATCTACAAAGGTGTGCTTACCCTTAAAACGGTAAATCAGGCCGCAATGTATGGACGTAAGTTGTAATTAGTGGGTGATTATTCATGTCTATGGTATCGAAAAAGTTGCTGCGGATCATTCGAAGCTTTACAGATTATTTTAACTGCACGGCCAGGCATAAGTTTTTCTGATGAGGGTATTGATTATCACCCACATTTGCTGGCCTGAAGGCGCAGATTATAAAAACCTTGCTCTTGCAAATGAGCTTGTTGCCCAAGGGCATGAAGTTACTGTGCTTACGGCTTTCCCAAATTATCCATTAGGCAGATTGTATGATGGATATAAGATGGCATGGAGACAATGGGAATATCTAAACGGTGTTCGCATTCTAAGGGTTCCGCACTATCCTAACCACAGTTCATCAGGATTAAAGCGGATATTGAATTACGGAAGCTTTACCTTGTCTGTGTCGACCATCGGCCTTCTGATTTCTGGAAGAGTGGATGTATTATTCGTTCATTCTCCACCAATGACTCTTGGATTAGCAGCATGGTTCTTCAAGTTATTCCACAGGGCTCCCATCTTGCTGGATGTTGTTGATTTGTGGCCTGATGCCATAATGGGCAGTGGAATGGTTTCTTCCGAGGTTCTCGTTAAGGGGGCCGAATGGTTAGCCCGATGTGCCTATAAATTGGCAGATGAAATCACTGTACCAACGAATGGTTTTGCCGAACGTCTTGTCTCTGCGGGTGTTTTAAAAGAAAAAATCTCCATCATTCCACATTGGGCGGATGGTGTACTTATTGATAGAGCCGTACGTAATCAGGAATTCGGAAATCGACATGCTCTGCATGGTAAATTTTGCATTATCCACGGAGGAAATATTGGCCCGTTTCAGGACATTGAAAACGTATTATCTGCCGCTGAGCTGGTACGCGACATTGAGTCGATATGCATCGTCTTTGTAGGGGGGGGCAGAGATCTGGAAAAGATGCAAAAAATTAAAGATGACCGCAATCTACGGAATGTCATATTTGCTGGTAACTATCCACTCGAAGATATGGGCGGTATTTTTGCGTGGGGAGATGCTTTGCTGGTCAGTTTGCGATCCGGTCCATACCTCGATATCAACCTGCCTAGTAAGGTCGCGGCTTATATGGCCGCTGGCCGGCCCATCATAGCAAGTGCAGGAGGGGAAGCTGCCCTCCTGGTTGAAAAAAATCGCCTTGGCTTCACGTGCCTGCCGGGAAACCCGGCTCTGCTTGCGGAAACCTTTAAAGTCTGCCTGGAGTCATCGCCCGCGGAGCGTCATGAGATGGGGGTACGTGCCAGGCAACATTTTGACCAATACTTTGACAAAGTTTCGCTTATTAATGAATATATCACTAAATTGGAAAAACTGGCGAGGGTCACCAGTTGAAACCGTTTAGCTGAACTAAGCTGTTTCAACGACGTTGCGCGGCAAATGCGGCCACTTTCGGGGTAGCCTGAAATGAATTATCTTGGAAATAATTTACATTTGATTTATGTCGTAATTCTTTAACAACACATTGTCAGATGATTTTGCTCCAAGCGCTTAATGCAGACGACAAATAAAGGAGTTTTAGTGTCTATCATAGTCCCCTTTGCTCTTCCCGATATTGGTGATGATGAGATCAATGAGGTTCTGGACTCACTCCGTTCCGGCTGGCTAACCACCGGGCCTAAAGTGAAGCGGTTTGAAGAGGATTTTGCAGCGTTTATCGGCTCTGGTGTGAAAGCGCTCGCGGTCAATTCTGCAACGAATGGCCTGCATCTTGCCCTTGAGGCTTGTGGCATCGGACCCGGTGACGAAGTAATAACTACTACTTACACCTTTACCGCTACGGCCGAGGTCGTCCGCTATTTGGGAGCCAACCCGATTTTCATCGATATCGACCCGACGACCCTCAATATGGATCCGTCGAAAATTGAGGCTGCTATCACGCCGCGCACCAAAGCGATTATACCAGTCCATTTTGCCGGATTGGCCTGTCAAATGGATGCAATCCTTACTATTGCTCGAAAATACGGACTGAAGGTCGTGGAAGATGCGTCCCACGCACTCCCTACAATCTGCAACGGGACTCTTGTGGGAGGGCTGGAAAGCGATGCATCGGTTTTCAGTTTCTACGCGACCAAGACCATGACTACCGGTGAGGGGGGAATGGTAGTTTTGCGGAATCCGGAGTTAGCAAAACGGTGCATGTTAACGCGCCTGCACGGCATCGATCGCGACGCCAGTCACCGGTATATGTCGACCGAGTTGTCCTGGGACTATGAAGTTGTAGCCTCAGGCTATAAGTACAATATGTCAGACCTTGCGGCTTCGATAGGGATTCACCAGTTAAAGAAGACTTGGTCTTTCCACGAGCGCCGTGCTGCCATTGCCAACAGCTATGACAAGGCGTTTGCATCCCTTCCGATGATATTACCGCCTCATGCTCAGGACGGTGACACGCATGCTTGGCACCTCTATGTAATAAGACTCCTGGATGATTCTCCGCTAGGTAGAAACCGTTTCATTCATCTGATGGCTGAACGTGGAATCTGTTGCAGTGTCCACTTCAAGCCTCTTCATTTACACTCCTACTGGAGAGATCTCTATCATCTCAACTCCGATGATTTCCCCCATGCTGTGCATGCTTATGAACATTCGGTAAGTCTTCCACTTTATTCCAAGATGTCGGATGAAGACCAGATGCTGGTTATATCGGCGGTCAAGGCGCTTGTCGAATGATTGCAAAACGGATCTTTGATTTGCTTTTAGCAATCCCCGGGCTGATTAGTCTATCGCCTTTATTTCTGCTTGTAGCAGTATGGGTCAAGGCTGACTCCAGAGGGCCGGTTTTTTTCCGGCAGGAACGGGTGGGACGCTTCGGACGCCCTTTCCGGATTTACAAGTTTCGAACCATGTATCATGATGCGGAGGGTGGGGATATACTTCTGACCGTAAGTAATGATGCGCGAATCACCAGACCTGGCTCTTTTCTCCGTCATTACAAGATAGATGAGCTTCCGCAGCTGATCAATGTGGTTATTGGCAACATGAGTATGGTAGGGCCGCGTCCGGAGGTGCCGAAATATATCGCCTATTATCCTCCCGGAGTGCGTGATATAGTGCTGTCCGTGCTTCCAGGGATAACGGACTATGCTTCCATTGTATTCAAAAATGAAAATTTGTTACTTAGCAGGTCCGACGAGCCGGAGAGAGCATACATCGAAGAGATTCTTCCAATAAAGCTCCAACATTACCAAAAGTATGTGACGACCCGTTCAGTCTGGCTCGATTTCAAGCTGATACTCCTAACACTTAAGAACTTGTGATAACTTCGTACACAAAACCCTGCGAATGTCATAATCCTCAAACGATGCTTTTATGATGTCCATATGTGCCTCGGCGTAATTTGAACAACGTAAGTCGATCTCTCGATTCTCCAATTTACTCCTTCGGCACAGCCGTTGGCTTCTTCACCAGCGAACCAAGATCCACTCCCGGCAACAATCTCGTCAACTGCCCCATCAACCCATCCCCGGCACTCCCGCCGCCAGTCACCAATACATCAGGTACGATCTTGATCTTTCCGTCCTGGATGGCGGCGGCGATCAGCTCCACGATCTTGATCTGCTTGATCGCTTCTTCACCGATCGCCTCCTGCTGCTTGTTGTAGGCTTGGGCGGTCGCTTCGCCGATCGCGGCGATCTTGGATGCCTCGCCGTCGCCGATGGCTTTGAGCCGTTTCCCTTCACCGACACCCTCAAGCGCTTTTGATTCGGCGTTACCCTCGGCCAGCGTGATCATCTCGGTCTTCCTCTGGGTAGCCACCTTCACGGCGATTTCCGAGCGGACCAGTTCCGGCTGCTGATCTGCCGTAGCCTTGGTCTTTTCCATCTCGGTACGCTGCTCCTGGGACTTCTGCTCCATTTTGTACATCTCCTGCTGCTGCTCCGCGATGATCCTTTTCGTCTGGGTCTGCATCAACTCCTCGGGGAGCTTGATCTGACAGATCAGCACCGAGACGCACTCCACGTGGTACTTCTCCAGATCGATGCGAGCGCGGGTTTCGGCCTTGGTCTGCTCTTCCGAACGGCTCTGCAGGAAGTTCATCGCCGAGGCGGTGGAGGCCTGGTTGCGGAAGGAGGAGTCGATCATCGGGTGGATGACGTGCTGGATCAGGTTGTCGATCGAGCCGACCTTGGCCACCATGTAGGGGGCTTGGTCCGGTCGGACGCGGATGACGACCTTGACCGCCACCTGGATCGGGAAACCGTCCTTGGAGATGACCGTCAGCTGGTCGAAGCGGGTGTCAGCCTGATCGTCCCAGTCGATCGTGATGTTGGTCGTATCGATCACGTAAACCATGAAGGCCCGGCGATTCAGGTAATAGCGCCCCGGACCGGCCACCTCTTCCTGGATGCCGCGGAATCCCTTGGGCACGACGTACTTCTCTTTCCCCTCTTCAGCGGACGCCCCGGTCTGGGATGATCCCAGGCGCTTCTTCATCTCTTCGGTCGGGTCCTCTCCGACGTTGGAGACGATAACCCCGACCTGGCCGCGCTCTATGACGGCCACATCATCGGCCTCCACGCTGAACATGAACGGGTTGACGTAATAAGTTCCCGGCCGCAGCACATCCAGCTGTGGACCGCGCTGCCCCTGCTTGGTCAGGAAGGCGGAGCCGTCCTGGTAATCGTTGTGTCCGGTGACGGGTGAGGCGACGTATTCACGTTCCGGCAGCGGTATGCCGTCCAGCGCTGTTATCAAGCCGATTTTGTTGGCTTCGATCACGGCGGCCGGCGCGATCTGCACCTGGAACAGGTTCAGGTTGATGCGGTAGGTACCGGGGAGGAGCACGTCGATCTGCGGCCCTTTCTGACCGCCGTTTTTCAGGAACGCCTCGCCGTTCTCGTAATTGGAGTGCCCAGTCACGCTCTGCGCCAGCAGCCTGCCCATGGGGATCGGCGCGCCATCCTGGGCGGTGACCATGCCGACTTCTCCCTTGGCGATGATCACGGCGGCGGCGTTGGTGATCTTGAACAGGTTCGGATGAATACGGTAGACACCCGGCGGCAGGATCTCGGTCTGCGGCCCTTTCTGGCCGCCGTTCTTGATGAAGTCCTGGCCGGACTGGAACGAGTTGTGCCCCGGCACCACCGTGGCAAAGATGCGTCCGGCCGGGATCGCCGAACCGTCGGCCGATTCGACCAGGCCGATCTCCCCCTCGTTGATCTTGGTCGCCGAGCTTTTGGTGACCTTGAACAGATAGGGGTTTATGCGGTAGTTGCCGGGGGGGATGATCTCGATCTGCGGTCCTTTCTGGCCGCCGTTGGTGATGAATGCCTCGCCGTTCTGGAAGGAGGAGTGTCCCTCCACCGCCTGGGCAAAGATCTTTCCTTCCGCGATCGCGACGCCGTCAACCGACTCGACGATGCCGATCTCGAAATTCTTGATCTCGGTGACGCTACCCTTGGTCAGCTTGAACAGGTAGGGGTTGATGCGGTACTTGCCTGGAGGGAGCACATCGATCTGCGGCCCCTTCTGGCCGCCGTTTTTGATGAACGCCTCGCCGTCCTGAAAGGAGTTGTGCCCGGCCACTACGGCGGCAAAGATCCGTCCTGAGGGGATGGACGAGCCGTCCACCGACTCGATCAAGCCGATCTCGTTCTCCAGGATCTCGGTGAAGATGCTTTTCGTCGCCTTGTAGATGAACGGAATCAGGAAATGCAGGCCGGGCCCTAAGGTGCGCGCCTGGATGCCGACCTCGTTCCCCAGCGCCACAACGCGTCCCTGAGGCATCTTGCTGCCGAACCAGCGCCGCTCGATCAGGGCAATCTCGTTACCGCCTACAACAACCGCAGACTCGTACAACAGGATGGCTGCGGGGACCAAAAGCGCAAAATACCCCCAGTGTTTCAATACAAAATCGAGAACCATACATGCTCCTTTCGTGTCTTCTTTTGATTTTGTAGTATTTGCCCTCTCTTACTTCATCCGGCGAATCCGACTTCAATATCGGGATAATCCTTGAGCAACGTCACAAACCGGGCAGGGTCCGTCCCCCCGTAATGGTCCCCTTGTACTTGCTCCTGATTTCTTCCCTCTTTTTCTCAATTGCCCAGACTATATCTCTTTTCCCGTTGTACTGGGCAATGATTCGATCACACCATTCAAGCGCCTCATCATATTTTCCAGCCATGCATAATGAGTTGGGAATTTGTGTCAATGGCTGAGGAAGCCAGTTTGTCGGGTCTTTTTTGTAAGAACGTATGTAATATTGTGACGCCTTGTGCCACTCACTCTTGCGTGAATAGAACTGGCCAAGGGTGAAGAGAAAATCCTCATTCCCTGAAAGAACCGGTTCGATTTTCATGTAATGAGCCTCGGCCACATCCATGCGGCCAATCAGAGTGTTGGTGTCCGCAAGTAGCCAAATGAAAGATGCCGGAGAGAGGGAGAAAAGGACCGCAATGGAGAGGACGGTCCCAAAGTTAAAGAGCAACGCTCCCAATAATTTACTGGATGGATCAGCACCATTGCCTTTAAATCGGCTGCTGAGAAGCTTTATGGTCCAGGCAAGGGGCGCGACACTCAATGGAAACAGTAGCAATGGATACAACCAGGTTGAGGCTATAGATGGCGGATAAAAGGACAGAATGACCGTTCCTGCAAGGGCAAAAACTATTCCCGTACAGACCAGCAGTATAACGAATATGTCTGCCTTAGCGGAGCTGACAGGGTATTCCAGTATCGCAATGACTCCAGGATCTAAAGTTGCCATCTTTGCATTGACTATCAACAGCTTGATACAGTCTTGATACTTCTCGCTTGTTGATGCTCGTATCAATAGCCGACGTTTGGCACCATTATCGAGGTATTGCACAACCGCTGAACCATAGCCGGCGATTACAAGTCCTTGCGTGCTAATGCTAACAATGTTGTCCCACGGGATGACAATGCTGTTTTTTCTTGAGGTAGTGACAATCCCTGCGCGAACAATTTCCACATTTAGGTATTTAATGGTTTCAGTCGATACCGGTTTGAATCTCTGTAACGCATGGGAGAAATCCAGCGTTTTTTTCTCCGGTACCATCTGTTTCAGAAGAGACAACGCATCCATACCACCTTCCAATGTGTCCAAGCCGATTGCAACTTCCGTTGTCCCTTTACAGTCAGGGGCCAGAACGAGTCTGACCCTTGACGGAGTCCCGCCGTGGACGGTTCCTTCGTCTATGATGATTCCCTGAATCTGGCTCCACGCGAGGGATTTTGGCTTGAAAAGATTGGCGAAACGATACTCAACTCCTTGTGAGGAGAGGATGAGCACCGGCTGCCAAAACTTCCAAATGAGGTATACAGTCAGGGTAAAGGCAAGAGAAAATAGGGAAGAAAGGACAATTGCACCTTCTTTAGGCAGTTGGCTGAAATTGAACGGCAATAGTATTACTATAAAAATCAACAGCAAAGGCGTCGCAGATACCATCAGCTTGAGGGGAAGCTTGATATAGAAAGATCTTGGCTCTGTAAGCTTGAAATGATTGTTGTCGTCAACTGCAACGGTTTGTCTCGCAGTATCCAAGGGCCATGTTGTGCTTTCGGTTTCCACCATTGCGCAGAGAGCACCAGTTTTTTCAAAAGCAGCCTTGTATCTAACGGCTTGATCATGATCAAGGTCTCCCTTGATTTCAGTCTTTTTTCCAGGCGCAAATAGTCTCTCTATCTGTTCTGGTGAAGCCTTGACCAACGCGTGAAGACTACCTTTTACATCTTCAATTCGTTTTCCTTCAGCGATTTCTCCCACAAAAACCAGGCTATATTTATTTTCCATTTTCACCCCTGCCACTCCTTAGAATTCGCCGAATCCGCTCTCCGGTATCCGGATGAGTAGCAAGATAATTGCGCACAGGATGTTTCTTGTCGAAAGTCTCACCGGAGCGGACGTCAAGCTGGGCCTGCAGACGTCCCAGAATCTCGGCATAGCGGCGCGGCGGCACCCCGGACGACTTCATCCAGGCGATGGCGGCGTCATCCGCCTCCTGCTCGAAACTGCGTGAAAACGAGGCATCCACCAGAGCCGTGGGGAGGGTGGCGGCCAGCGAGGTGATCGACACCAGATCGCCGGTCAGGGTTGCTATGACCAACCCGGTTGTCGAATTCTGCAATACGTGGCGTAATGCATGGCGGCCGCGCACGTGACCCAGTTCGTGGGCCAGGATCGCGGCGATTTCGTCGTCTTGTTTCGCCAGATCGATCAGTTGGTCGGTGATGAGTACGATCCCGTAGGGAAGCGCGAAGGCATTGGCGCCGATAGCGCCGCCGTCACGAAATTCCATACGACAGGCGGAAGGGGCACCGCTGGCGGCAACCACGCGGCTGAACAAGGTGGTCAACTCCGCGCGACGCTCCGCTCCCAGCTTCGAGGGCTTGGTAAACAGGCGGTCGAGCACGGCCAGCGACTCGCGTCCCATGCTGCTTTCAACAGCCGGGGGGAGGGCAAAGGCCGCCTGTCGGGCCAGGGCCGGTACGCCGAAGCGCATGAAAAGCACCACGACAAGCGCCGTCGCCCCAAGTGCGGCCGCCACCAGCGTCAGGCTTTTCTCCCAGCGGTGCAGCAGCGCGGCACGGTCACCTTTGCCCTGCCTGCGCTCCAAATCTGCCACAAAGGCCGGATCAGTCACTTCGCACATTCCGCCGTTCGGCAGGCGGATCGTGCGACGGACAGAGCCGATAGCCGACGCCAGCTTTACTCCGTCCAAAGGATAGGCACTCTCAACGTCATCGTCTTGAACGAACAAAGCGCCCGCCTCTATGATCAGTCGAACATCGCGGCGGGTCGCAACCACGCCGTCGAAATAGCTACCGTCAGTTGAAATCGCCTCCTGTAACGATTCTACGGTCACAGCGAAATATCCATCGTCATACCGAAGACATCGCCGATCTCTTCACCGGTGGCGCTGACTCCCTGGCCGCTGTCGGCGGCGGCCACGATACTGTCCAGGCCGCTATCGGTCCACAGGGCCAACCGGTCGAAACGGTAGCGCGTCTGCCGTACCGCGGCCCACGGCATCAACAGTCCGAAGCTGAACAGAATGGCCAGTGCGTTGGTGACGAACAGCAGCGCCATATCACGGGTTCGCAGATTGCTCTGGAAGCGGCTGCCGGCCAGTGAAGTGCCGTTCCAGCAGATGTTTGCCATTGCAGTCTGAGCGTAGACAATGATTATGAAGTAGACCAGAAGGAAGGAGATCATCGGTACGAAGGCCATCCCTTTTAGCGAGCCGTGCTTGATGTCGGCGGCGGACAGGCCGACTCCAGACAGGGCGACCAGAGCCACGATCAGGGCCAATACCCCAACAACGGTGAGTACGATCTTGAGGGCAAGTTTGTAAAACTGTTCGACCTTGGCGGTAAAGACAAAGGGGGTGGCGCCATACGAGCTGTTTTCTATCAAGAACTTGCGCTGCCTGAAGAGGGTGTACGGGGTAAGCAGTCCCAGGGTGAGCATAGAGACCAGCGGTAGTGCTGCGTAGACCAGATATGCCTGGCTGTATTCGGGGCGAAACGAGAAGCGGATGTTGCGGTGCGACGAATTGCTGGCGTTAAACATGCGCGATCGGACCAGCAGCCAGGGGAATACGGCGAAGATAATGAGGCCAACCGCCGCGCTAAGCAGCGGACTGACCCTTGTGCCAAGCGCATACAGCAGGAATGCGACGGCGGCGATCAGCCACCCTTTGAACAGCGCTATTGGGTCAGCCGTATATTCGAAGGGCTGATCGTGCAGGGTCGTGCTGCCGTAGAAGAAGCGGCGCTTGCGCACCTTGGCCCAGGCCGAATAAATGCCTGCGGTCAGAAGCTTGAGCAGGGTATTGAGGACCCAGATGCCGAAATAGTCGCGGGCCGAGCCGGTGAAGCTGAAGGTGAGCAGCCGTGGTTTGGTGTCTGCATGCGGAATGGGCGAAAATGCCTCTGGTGGCAGGAGGGACAGCCTTGGTGGTGTGGGCTGCCCGGTTACGGGCGACGGACTATCGGCCAGCGTCACACCGTTGAGGAGAAACGACTGCCGGCATTTGGGGCAGCTGGCCTGGGTAGCCCCCTCGGGAATCTGGTTTTTGGGAACATCCTTGCGGAAGCCGCATTCTGGACAGACGATGCTGAGTTGTTCAGTCATACTCTTCCCCTTGTTTACCCCTCATATTCCGATCCGCCAAAAGCGAGTACCGGCAAAAAAATCATTGGCAGAACAGTTATTCCGACACCAAGCAGCTCGCTTCTTTTGAATTTCTGGGCCAGGGAGAGCATTGCCAGCAGAAAGAAGACTACGTTAACCACCGGTACGAGCAGCAGAAACGTCCACCATCCCGGCTTGCCTGAAATTTCCATCATTACGTACATGTTGTAGAGCGGTATCAGGCTCTTCCAGCCGGCCCGTCCGGCCCTCTCGAAGATGACCCACTGGGATACTACGATCAGGAGGCTGACGATCAGAATGATCATCAGAACGGCAAACGGATTTACCGGTTTTTTCTGAACTGCATCCCCCTGCTGCGGCATGGCGCTCTTTTGCATCTCCAGCGCCTTCTTCATCAGCTCGGGGTCTTTATTTAGAGCCGCTTCGATCATCATTTTTGCTGCTTCCTGTGATCTTCGCTGCAGTTCGGCCTTATCAGGCGGGGATGCAGGCTCGGGGGTTGCTAATGGTGCTGCAGTTGGCGGTGGGGACGTCTTTGCTATGGGAGCAGGGGAGACAGGATCAGCAGGATTGGACGAAGTTGTCGTGACCGGAGATGCGCTTTTGGCGGCAGGTTCCGGAGCAGTTGCGACTGTTGGGACGGGCGCAACCGGTGAAGATGCTTGCGCAGGTTCGGCAGCCTCGTCGTTGTTAGTTAAAGTGATTTTATGTCGTAGATGTCGCGCAGAAGAGCCTGATTTGGGAAAGGTGCGGCGCAGGTCGATTTCATTTGAGTTGAAATCAGCGACGATATCCCGGTTGACCTTGACGAACACCTTGTCGCTTTGCTGCCAAGCCGACTGGCTGTCGAGGATACTGCCATCCTTCAGGTAAACCTGCTGGCCGAGACATGCTCCGGTCAACGTCAGCCACACAAACATAGTCAGAACCAGATGCCGCGCAAATGTATTCATGTGCACTCCCTTGCTCGCTGTTTTAAACACTTAGACGCATAAAAGCACAAAAAACAATAAAGTGTACAGTTTTTAATTGGTGCGGCATTACGTGCGGTTGTGTTAGAGTTTATTTAAATACGGATTCGGCATGGGATTTACGGAAATGTGAAACATGCTACACTGGTGGATTACTATGGGTGGGGTAAAGGGAGAAACATTCACTCTCATCATGTTATCACACCATCCCGGCAGCCATCCTTATCGCCGCCAAGAGGCTCTTCTCCGAGGCCTTCCCGGTCCCTGCCAGGTTATAGGCGGTGCCGTGATCAACCGAGGTGCGGATGATCGGGAGTCCGAGGGTGATATTGACGCCGTCGTCAAAGTGCAGCATCTTGAGCGGGATCAGCCCCTGATCGTGGTACATGGCGACCACACCGTCATAGCCACCCTGTTGGGCAAAATGGAACAGGGTGTCGGCCGACAGCGGTCCAATGGCATCGATCCCTTCCTTCCTGGCAGCTTGAATAGCCGGTGCGATTATCTCTTTCTCCTCGGCGCCGAACTTCCCCCCTTCCCCGCAGTGCGGGTTGAGCGCCAGTACCGCCAGCTTCGGCGACACCTTCCCGGTCAGACGCGCCACCCCTCCGGCGGTGATGCGAATCGTCCTGAGTACCTGGTCGAACGTTACCAGACGCGGGACATCGGCCAGCGCCTCGTGAATCGTCACGAGGCTGACACGCAGGATGTCCCCGGCAAGCATCATGACGAAGTTATCGGTCCCGCACAATTCGGCCAGCAGTTCGGTATGGCCGGGATAGTCATGGCCGGCGCGGTGCATCGCTTCCTTGCTGATCGGGGCGGTCGTCATGGCCGCAACCTGGCCGTCAAGACAGAGGCGTGCTGCCTCGCAGATGTAGCGGTAGACCGCATCGCCTGCTGCCGCCGACGGAGCGCCGTAAGCCATGTCAGCTTCCGCCAGGTTCGTGAGCGCCAGCAGGGGGATGCTGCCGTCCGGGACGGAACGTGCATCCTCGGCAGTTGCTATGGCGTGAATCTTCAGAGTTGAGCCGCAGACGGACAGCGCCCGTTCCAGCGCCGCCCGGTCGCCGATCACCAGCGGCACACAAATGTTCAGGGCCTCCGGCGATTGCAGCGCTTTTACGATGATTTCCGGGCCGATCCCACAGGGGTCTCCCATGGTGATGGCGATAAGCGGTCGATTGGGCATATAAGTAGCCTCTCCAAACAAAAGTCGAGCAAGACATTACTCACGCGACACGCGTCGTTACGTGAAATAAAAGATATTTTGGTTCCCGTCCGGTTTAAGAGTGCTCTTCCTTCAGTTCCGCTATCGCCAGGGTGACGTTCGCGGATTTGACCTTCTTCAGCAGCAGTCGCCCTCCGCCCGAGGCCAGGATCGCGGCCGGCTCGGCGACGCCGTATACCCCGACCGCTGCCAGGGCATGTTCCGAGGGGGGAGAAGGAAAAACAACCCGGTTCAGCTCATCGGCCTCAAAGCAGCGGAGCGGAACCCCCAGCCGTCCGGCATATTCAGCCAGGCCGGCTTCATCGCGCTTGGCCTCAACCGTGGCGATACAGAGGACGCTTTTGGGGGAGAGGAACAGCCGCTTGAGGTGGAGCGCTGCCAACGCTTCGATCTCATCACACGGCGTGCCGCGGTTGCAGCCGATGCCGAGCACCAGGTTGCGGGGGCGCAGGATCAGCGCCTGTTCCGGGGTTATTCGCGGCGGCAGGATATGATTGGTGACGAACAGAAAACCGCGTGCCGCGCTGCCCGCGGCCTCGGCAAAGGTCTCGTAAAAGGTGATCCTCCCCCGGCCATGCAGCCAGGGACGGGTTTGCCCGGTCTGGTCGACAACGGCAATCTCTTCGTTATCAAGCAGCAGGGTGTTGAGGGTCTTGACCCGGCTGATGTCGTCGATGACCCATCCCTGTTCCTTGGCCAGCATATCGAAGGAGGGAAGCTCGTTGGCATCGGTGGCGGTGGTGATCACCGCCCGAGCCCCGGTGATAAAGGCGCAGCGCTCGGCGAGTTCGTTGGCGCCCCCGAGGTGTCCGGAGAGGAGCGAAACGGCAAATCTGCCGGCATCATCCATTACCACCACCGCCGGGTCGCTCTCCTTCGACTCCAGCAGCGGTGCGATCACCCGCACCACGATGCCGGTCGCCATGATCAGCACAAAACCATCGTACTTCTTCCAGAGTCCGGCGATCAGGGTCTTGAGTTCGGTCGGTTCGAAGCGATGGCAGGCGCTGCCGGCCTGACCGGCGTAGCGGCTGGAAACGTAGAATTCGAGGCCGGCCAGGCATTTGCCGAGCTTTTTACCCAACCGGGCTCCTCCGCCGGTTATGGCAACGACCGCGATCCGCATCTCAGGCGACGTGTCCTTCCCTGAAGCCGTGGGTAAACTCACCGTCGTACAGCAGCGAATTCGCCTTGAGGCCGTCACGGCGGGCGGCCAGAACATCACCGACGATGATCAGCGCCTGGCGGTCGATACCGGCCTCTTTCACCTTTTCAGCCAGGTCGGCCAGGGTGCATTGAATGATCTGCTCATCATCCCACGAGGCGCGGCATACGACCGCTGCGGGGGTGGCGGCCGTATAGGCGCCCTGGAGCAGTTGATCGACGACCTTCTCGACCATGCCGACTGAAAGGTAGATCACCATCGTGGCGCCGAGCCCGGCGATGGCGCGCAGCTGCTCCCGCTCCGGCACCGGTGTGCGCCCTTCGATGCGGGTGATGATGACTGTCTGGGAAAGCTCCGGCAGGGTCAACTCCTGCCTGAGCGCCGCCGCCGCGGCAAACGCGCTGGTTACGCCCGGCACCACCTGGTAATCGATCTGCAATCTGTCGAGTGCCTCCATCTGCTCCTGGATGGCGCCGTAGATGGAGGGGTCGCCGGTGTGCAGCCGGACGACGTTCTTGCCGGAGTCAAAGGCATCCGTCATGACGGTGATCACCTCGGAGAGCGTCATCCCGGCGGAATCATAGACATCGGCCCTGGCTGCATAAAGCTGCACCAGCTTCCGGTCCACCAGGCTGCCGGCAAAAATGACGACATCGGCATGCCGCAGCAGGCGCGCGCCGCGGATAGTTATCAGGTCTGCCGCTCCGGGACCTGCGCCCACAAATGATACTCTGGCTGCCATATGCTCTCCATCGCTACATGTTATCTAACTGCCGTTTCTTGTAGTCTTAAAGCGCCGCCATGTCAAGCCGGAGCCGGTTTTGTTGCCGTTACAAACTCGGGAAGTTGCATATTCTGCAGTACCAAAATCCGGCCTCGTATGATATAAGGCCGGGATACATATCTGATTGCCGGAGGCTGGATCATGATCAAACGTTTGCTTGTTTTTACCGTCAGTGCCCTGTTTTTACTGTCTGCCAGCGGCTGTCTGGTTGCTGAAAGTACCTACTTGAAAAAGGTCGAGGAAGCCGACGGGTTGTCCAAAGAGTTGGCAGAGCTGCAGCAGACCTATAAAAAGCTCGTCCAGGAAAATGCCGCGTTGAAAACCAAATTCAGCAGGCTTACCGAGGATGCCGCGGTCCTTGCGGGCGAAAAAAAACAGCTGGAGGGGATTCTCAAGGCGAAATCGGATACGTTGTCGAAAAACATCAGTGAACTGCGCCAGCAGGTGGTGGAGCTGAAAGTTGAAAACGATAGGTTGAACGGTGCAGTTTCCGAGCTCCAGAAAGCGAAAGAAGAAAAGGTTAAAGAGGTCAGCGGCACTTATGAGAAGCTTCTTGCCAATATGAAGAACGAAATTTCCCAGGGGCAGGTTACCATATCCGAACTCAAGGGCAAGCTGACGGTAAATATGGAAGCCGCCATTCTGTTTGACTCCGGCAGGGCCGATGTCAAGCCGGAAGGGCTGGAAATTCTGGGCAAGATGGTTGAAACGCTGAAAAATGTCAGCGATAAAGCCATCCGGATAGAGGGGCACACCGATGCGGTTCAGATTACGGGGGCTCTGATGCGCACCTTTCCCACCAATTGGGAGCTGTCGGCTGCCCGCGCCATCAACGTCACCAAATTTCTGCAGCAGCAGGGGGTCGATCCCCGCAATCTCTCGGCAGCTGCCTTTGCCGAACATAAACCGGTTGCGGACAACGACACCAAAGAAGGACGGGCCAAGAATCGCCGCATTGAAATAACCCTGGTGGCGAAGGACTGACCTGTGGCAAAGAAAAATCAACGCCGCCAGAATCCGCCCAAAGCGAAAGAGTTCCATGCCACCCCGTTCGGGGCTCTGAAGGGGATCGCCGTTCCGGTGGCCGAGCCGGCCGAGCCGGTTCAGCCCGCCGTCCGAAAAAAGCCGGAGCCGGCAGATAACGGCATGGACCTGTTCCTTCAAGCTGTGGCCGATGTGCGCCCGTTTCAATCTTCCGCTAAAAAACCGGTTCGAGCAGGCTCGCATCCTCTGCAGAAAATTGGCAAGACAAGAGAAGTCGAGCTGCAGGTTGTTGAAGAGGGCGCTTTTCTTGAGGAGATCGGCAGGCTGAAGCTGGATATAAAATTTGCCGATTCCGTCCCCGATGAAGGTGAATTGCAGCCGCTGGCCGGTAACCGGCTCCGGCAGGTAAAGCGGGGCGTCGTATCGGTCAGTCACCAGCTTGACCTGCATGGTCTGACGCGGGAGGAGGCTATGGAGGCGCTGCCCCGGTTTTTGCGCTCCGCGCAACAGAAAGGGCAAAAGGCCGTCCTGGTTATTACCGGCAAAGGGAACCACTCTCCCGAAGAGCCGGTACTTCATCAGGCTGTTGCTTCATGGCTGCGCGATGCCGGGCGGGGAATAGTCCTGGAGTTTGCTCCGGCTCCCCGTGAAATGGGCGGCAGCGGTGCGTACGTGGTTTTTCTGCGGCAACTCCCCCCTTCCGCATAACCGGCTTTCACGCCGATGGCGGACAGCCGCATTGACAGCTTCATAGAGGCGATGTATACAGAGAACCCTGAATTCAGACTCTTTGACATGAAAGGAACAGATCCATGATTTCTCATATCGTACTATTCAAACTGGCGGATCCCACCGCTGAAAATTTGGCGGCAACCCGAGATAAACTGCTCAGTATGGACGGGAAAATCGACTTGCTGCGCCACCTCGAAGCCGGTGTTGATGTGGTCCGATCGGAGCGCTCATACGACATCGCGCTTACGACCCGTTTTGATTCGCTCGCAGATCTGCAGGCCTACCAGATTCATCCGTATCATGCCGGAGTGGTAATCCCGCATATGAAGGCGGTCTGTTCTTCGATCGTGGCGGTGGATTACGAAAGTTAACGTAATTGTGTATACTTTTTAGCTTGACGAAACATACGCCGTATGCGTAAAATCCGGTTCTACTTTGAAATCGGCGCGTGCATTTCGTAAGTAACCAGTTGATTTTAAAGATATTTTTGTCCTTCGAATCGTTCGTTTCAGAAGCTTTTCAACACAGGTTATAGACCTGTAAACACAATATACAAACTGGAGGTAGGAGATGCCGCACACAAAGAATTACGGTACGCTGCAAGACCGCGTACGCCACAAGTCGCTTTTGAGCAAGGTCATGACGGCCGAGGAAACGATTCAGTTTTTCAAGCCCGGTATGAACCTGGGCTGGTCCGGCTTTACACCTGCCGGTTACCCGAAAGTCGTTCCGATTGCCGTTGCCGAGCATGTCGAAAAGAACAACCTCCAAGGCAAATGGAAGTTCAACCTATTTATCGGCGCTTCCGTTGGTGCCGAGACCGAAAACCGCTGGGCCGAACTGGACATGATCGACCGCCGCTGGCCCTACCAGACCGGCAAGAATATCGCCGCCGGCATCAATGAAGGGCGCATCCGCATGGGCGACAAACACCTCTCCCTGTTCGCCCAGGATCTCGGCTACGGTTTCTATACCAAGGACAGCGAGAGCGGCAAGCTTGACCTGGCCATCATCGAAGTATCGGCTATCACCGAAGACGGCGGGCTGGTGCCGACTTCATCCTGCGGCGTCATCCCGGAAATTCTGATGATGTGCGACAGGATCATCATTGAGGTGAACACCGGACAGCCCTCTTTCGAAGGGATTCACGACCTGATCACCCCCGGAACCCCTCCTAACCGTCTGCCGTTCAATATCACAACCGCCGGATCCCGTATCGGATCGACCTCGATCCCCTGCGACCCGAAGAAGATCATCGCCGTCGTCGAGTCCAAACTCCGTGACCAGGGGCGCGCTTTTGCCGAGCAGGATGATACCTCGGAAGCGATTGCCAACCATGTCATCGAATTCTTTACCCACGAAGTGAAAATGGGACGTCTGCCTGACAACCTGCTGCCGCTCCAGTCGGGCGTCGGTTCCATCGCCAACGCCGTCATCGGCGGTCTGGCCAAGGGCCCCTTCTACAACCTGTCGGTCTACACCGAGGTTCTTCAGGACACCATGCTCGACCTGTTCGACTCGGGCAAACTGGACCACGCCTCCTCCTGTTCGCTGTCGCTCTCGGCGTCACCGGGCTTCCCGAAATTTTTCGACAACATGGACAAATATTTCGACAAGATCACCCTGCGTCCGCTCTCCATCTCCAACGCACCGGAGCCGATCCGCCGCCTGGGGTGCATCGCCATGAACACCCCGGTCGAGATCGACATCTACGCTCATGCCAACTCGACCCTGGTCGGCGGTACCCGCATGATCAACGGCCTGGGCGGTTCCGGCGACTTCCTGCGCAACGGCTATCTGAAGATGATGCACACCCCGTCGAGCCGTCCGAGCAAAACCGACCCGACCGGCATCTCCTGTGTCGTGCCGCACTGTTCGCACATCGACCACACCGAGCACGACCTTGACTGTGTCATCACCGAGCAGGGTCTGGCCGACTTGCGCGGCCTCTGTCCGCGCGACCGTGCCAAGGTGATCATCGAGAAATGTGCTCACCCGGATTACAAGCCGATCCTGACCGAGTACTACGATATGGCTCTTTCCGAGTGCCTGCGTCGCAAGGTTGCCCATGAGCCGCAGCTGTGGGACCGCGCCTTCAAGATGCATCTCAACCTTGAGAAGAACGGCACCATGAAGATCAAGAACTGGGATATCAAGCTCGACCTCTGCGAATAGAACCATCTTCCTAGAGACTCAACCAACCCCGCCGGGCAACCGGCGGGGTTTATTATTCGACACATGATATTCATGCTTGAACTTGCCCCGCGGTTATGGTTTAAATGGCGCTCGTTACAAAACATTCACTAAGGACGTTATCCCTCCGACAGGTTGGCACAGATGTCTCTAAACGTAAGCGGGTTCAAAGGTGCGGTAGCCGGCCTTTCCTTGACTGATGTCATTCAGCTGAAAGGGCACAATAAGTACACCGGGGCGATTTCCGTAGAATACGGAGAGAGCCAGGGTGTTATTTATTTTGTCGATGGCGAGATAATTCATGCCGAGCAGGGTGACAAATCAGGCGAGCAGGCGATTTACGAAATTATAACATGGCCTGGCGGGACCTTTAATATTCACCCTGAAATGACTTCCAACATTTGTACCATCCACTATCGCACCGATTATTTGCTGCTGGAGGCGCTGCGACGCCTCGATGAAGGCAACTCGACAGGAGTTACGGACAGGTCCGCCGGCCCCTCGGTGACGCCGCGTCGCACAATGAGTAAAATAGCCGCCCGTCTGCAGGAAATCAGCAATGTTACCTATGCCGTTTTGCTCGACAAACAGGGGTCGCCGGTTCAGGATTCCAGTATTGAAGCGATTGCGCTGGCCGACAAAGGCGTTTTCCTGGCCAAAACCGGCAACGGTGTCGGAGAATTGATGGGGTTGGGGGAAATTAAGGCTGCCGCCGTACATACGACAAACTACAACCTGTTATTGTATGACTCCAAACAGCACTATTTGAGCATCGCGGTCAAACCGGACTGCAACCTGGATAGCGTAGAAGCCGAGATCAAGTCTGCATTCGTGCCGGTCAAGTAAAGGAACCGCACCATGAAGGATATCCTGCAGCACATAAACAGCGTTGATGGTGTGATCGGCAGTGCTCTCTTCAGCCATAAGGGAGAGGTGCTTGTCCATGCATTTCCCGCGCTTATCGATGCAGCGACACTGAAGAAGGCCGCTACATTTACCATGGAATGTTCTCATGGTTTGCAGATGTCTCAAACGCTCGATCTTCTCGATTTACGCTACTCGGACGGCCGCATCCTCGTCAAGGCGTTTCCGGGAGCCATGATTTTCCTGTTGTGCGCCAACAGCATAAATCTTCAGATTCTGTCGATAACGCTTAACCTTGCTGTAAAAAGACTTGAGTCAAAACTTCCCGGCGAAGTCCCTGCCGCAGCTCCTCAAGCTTCAGTTCAAGAGTCAGGGCCTGACGACGGCCTGCTCCGTATGAAGATCAGTCATCTGGCAAATAAACAGGCCAGCGCCAGTTTTGATTCGCTCGGTATGATTGCCGTCAGTCAGCCAACCTTTCAATTCATCTCCGATTTTTACAAGACACCTTTTAAGAAACTGACTCTGACGAATACCGCTGCCGGTACGAGCGGCTCCTTTCCGGTCATGGTTATGAAGGATATGGACCAGCAGTATGACGGCACCGTTGTCGTTGGCCCCGGAATCGAGAAAAAGCTCAAGGTTAATGAGGGGGATAAGGTCGAAGTCAAGATCGGATGACCTTCTCAGCTTTTCAGCAGTTGCTGGTGCGGGGAATAAGACGACTTATTCCCCGTTTTTATTATGTGCCTTGGGGTGGGCCTTGTCGTAGACCTCCATCAGCCGGTCGATGCTGACGTGGGTATATTTCTGGGTGGTGGAGAGAGAGGCGTGGCCGAGCAGCTCCTGAATGGCGCGCAGGTCGGCGCCGCCTTCCAGCATGTGGGTGGCAAAGGTATGCCTCAAGGTATGCGGCGAGATCCGTTTGAACGCCGCGATCCTCAGGACGTGGGCATCTACGATCCGCGCTACGCTGCGGCGGTTTATGCGGCCGCCGCGCGTGTTGACAAAAAGAGCGCCCCTGACCGCATCCTCGCCCCGCTGGTCAAGATATTCCTGCAGCGCCTCCAGAGCGCGGCTGCCGACCGGGACGATACGCTCCTTACCCCCCTTGCCGGTCACCCGTACCATGCCGGCAACCGGATCGAGCTCCCCGATATTGAGTCCGGTCAACTCGGAAACGCGGAGACCGCTTGAATACAGCAATTCAAGGATTGCCCGGTCGCGCCGGGCGTATTTCCGGTCATCGTTCGGAGCCTCCATCAGGCTGGTGGCCTGATCGATGTCCAGATGAAACGGGAGGCGCTGTTCTTTTTTGGGTGTTGCGATCAGTTCGGCCGGATTTCCGGCAATCATGCCGCGCCTCAGCAGGAAGCGGAAAAAGGAGCGGATCGCCGCCAGCTTGCGGCCGATGGAACTTTTCTTAGTGTTCTTTGACAGTCCTGCCAGATAGCGCCTGAGGAGCAGATGGTCCACATCCGGTGCGGAGACAGACTCTCTCTCCCCCCTTTCACAAAGAACGAAAGCCAGCAGCTGCGCCAGATCACTGCGATAAGCCGCCAGGGTGTGTGGTGAGACATCACGCTCGGTTTGGAGATATGTCAGGAACTGCTGTATTTGCTGATCCAGTGAGAGCATGTTCCTCTATTCGAATGCCGGTAATCCGCTTTTAAGTTTCCAGCTTTTGATGTTCTCCAGGTAGATCCACTCCTGACGATAGGAAACCGTTTTGATCCGGTTTGAAGGGAGCAGGTAATAATCAAATTCCGCCACTACTTCGCCCGACTTGTTTTCCGGAAGGTACCGCGTCGTGAGTATGCGGAAATCGGTCACGGTGAGGCCGCGCTTTTTGAGCGTTTCCGCCTGTTTCAGATACTGTGCCTGCTGTTCGGAGTCAATGTAGGTCATCCCGGCGTTTTCTATTTCACGCCAGCGCAGCATCCGGTTATACGCCTTCACACTCCGGTCAAGCTCCTCGCTCAGGCCGGTCGTCCGGATGGAGGCACAGGCGCACAGTGTCAGGCAGGCAATGCACAGCAATCCTTTTATAACTCCACTCATGGTTGTTTCTCCTTTTCGCGCCGCTTGATATGTTCGATCAGTTCCACCGCCAGTTCGTGCTTGCCGAAAGGCGGGATCAGGTAATACCCACCGACAACGGCGATCGTTGCGTCGATAAACTCCCTGGCGACAGCCAGCCCCTCACGAGCTCCCGCCTCCTTGTCAAGCCCCTTCATGCGGGCCCTGACGGCGTCAGGAACGGTGATCCCCGGCACCTCGTTATTCAGGTATTCGGCATTGCGTTCGCTGACCAGCGGCATGATCCCGGGCAGAAACGGAACCGTGGAGCCACGGGTCGCCTCCAGCGCGGCAAAGAGAATCGCCGGATCATAGATCGGCTGGCTCTGGACGAACCCGGCGCCGTTGAGAATTTTTTTGCGCAGCCGCTCTGCCTGGACATTCATGTTCCCGGTGTTGGGATTGAAGGCCGCGCCGATCGTGAAGCCGGTTCCGCTGCCGATCGGGTTGCCGAGCGCGTTGACCCCGCTGTTCATATCGCTCAGCAGCTTGATCAGGGTGAAGGAGTGCAGGTCGAACACCGAGGTAGCGCCGGCATGATCGCCCATCGTAGCCGGATCTCCGGTCACCGCCAGGATCGAGCGGATGCCTAGCAGGCTGGCTCCCATCAGGTCTGACTGCATGCCGATCAGGTTCCGGTCGCGGCCGGTGATATGCACGATGACTTCAATTCCGACTTCGCGCTGGATGAGATTTCCCAGTGCGATATTGCCCATCCTGGGGCGGGCCAGCGGATTTTCGGCCAGGTTGATCGCATCGGCGCCCGCTTCCTTCAAGCTCCTGCAGCCGGCGATAATCCGGGTGCAGTCCAGCCCCTTGGGCGGGTCGAGTTCTACGGTGATGACTTTCCGGCTTCCCCAGCTGTCCAGAAAAGAGGGAGTCTTGGGAGGGGGCTGTGCGGGTTCCGATACGGAAACAACCGGTAATTTGCTCCGCACTGCCGGACGGCAGCCATGGATTGCGTGGGCCAGCGCCGTAATATGGGAAGGGGTCGTTCCGCAACACCCCCCTACGAGATTCGCCCCGGCAGCAACCATCTCCAGCGCCATGGCGGCAAAGTAGTCCGGGGTGGCGCGGTAGATGTAACGGCCATCCAGGTATTCAGGGAAACCGCTGTTGGCGTAGGCGCTGATCGGTTTATCCGTCAGCGCCGATAGACGCTTGATCACCTTGAGCAGTTCCAGCGGACCGGCACCACAGTTCGCCCCGACCATGTCGGCGCCGGCACCCTCCATCGCCAGGCAGAAACTCTCGACACTGCTGCCGTCGCCGCTTCGCCCCCCCTCCAGAAAGGCCAATGAAGCGCTGACCGGCAGTCCGGTTTCACGTGCGACCTTTACCGCCAGCTTCAATTGCTGGAGTGAAGAGAAGGTTTCCAGCAGCAGGAAATCAACCCCGCCTTCGGCCAGTGCCCGGCATTGAAGCCGAAAGGCATCCTCCATCTGCCCGGCGCCAAGTTCTTGCTCCTCGCCCTTGATCGCAACCAACGGGCCGACCGAACCGGCTACCAGTATCGTACCTCCGGCTGCTTCACGGGCAATCCTGGCCCCGGCCAGATTAATTTCAGCTACCCTGTGACCCAGGCCTATTGCGGACAGCTTGGTATGGTTGGCGCCAAAGGTATTGGTCTCGATCACCTGGGCGCCTGCCGCAACGTACTCGTGCGCCAGTTCCGCAACCAGGCCGGGACGGACCAGGTTCAGGTGCTCGAAATTACTGTCGAGGCTGACCCCTTTTGTGTAGAGCATCGTGCCGATGGCGCCGTCACCGGCCAGGACTCCGCTTCGCAAACGCTTCATGATACGGCTTTTGTTTTCGTTCATACATTTCCTATCTGCTGTTGCCCGAATGGTCCAGTTGGGGTATAAAGGGCAATCGTACTATTTTTGAAGGGGGTTTCGAGTGATACACACACTGATTCAATGGCTGCTGAACACGATTGGTGCCATGGGATATCCCGGCGTTTTTCTGCTGATGGCCATGGAAAGCTCGGTCATCCCGGTTCCCAGTGAACTGGTCATGCCGCCGGCGGGATATCTGGCCTATCAGGGCAAAATGAACATGGCGGCAGCTATTCTGTGCGGCACCGCCGGGAGCCTGGTCGGTGCGTATGTCAACTATTTCGTCTCGCACTATCTGGGTCGGCCGCTGATTCTCAAATATGGCAGGTACGTGCTGATTCCGCCCGACAAATTCGAGCGGGTGGAGCGGTTTTTTCTGCAACATGGTGAAATATCGACCTTTATCGGCCGGCTCCTGCCGGTGATTCGCCATCTGATTTCAATCCCGGCCGGTGTGGCAGGGATGAATCATCTCAAATTCACCATTTACACCCTGCTTGGCGCCGGTCTCTGGTGCACGATCCTGACGTTGATCGGCTATGCCATCGGCGAGAACCAGCAGCTGATCATGCAGTATTCGCATAAAGCGCTACTCTGGGTGGTCCTGTTCAGCGCCGCTCTGGTAGCGGTCTATATCTGGCGACAGCGTAACACCCGTAGTAAAGCCTAATTCGTCCCGGAAGGCAAAAGGATTTTTGGAATAAGCGGTTTTGGAGGAAGTACCATGCAGATGAATCGAATCGGCCGTATCCAGTATGTTGAAGTAGATTTCCCGGGGTCGGCCTGTTCGATCCAGGGTTTCACCACCCGCCATGAAGGGGTCTCACGTCCACCCTACAACTCGCTCAATCTGGGAATGAATACGCAGGACCAGCAGGCAAATGTCGAGGGAAACCGCAGCCTGCTTGCCCGCGCGTTCGGCGTCAACCAGGAGGCGCTGGTGACGCCAAAACAGGTACATGGCAGTGATATTCTGGTGATCAACGAACCAAATGAAGATTTCAGCCATTTCCTCTCCGTTGAAGGTGATGCGGTCATAACCAATCAGCCTCACGTCATGATCGGTGTCTGTGTGGCGGACTGCGCCCCGATCCTGCTCTGTGATCCCGAGAACAGGGTTGTTGCCGTTGTTCACGCCGGCTGGAAGGGGACCGCTGACAGGCTGATCGCCAAGACCGTGGCCGGCATGGTATCGGAATTCGGTTCCGTTCCCGCCCGGCTTCACGCCGCAATCGGTCCCTGCATTCAAAAATGCTGCTACGAAGTGGACGAACCTGTCAGGCAGGCCTTTCAAAAAGGCGGCATCACCTGGAATTCGTGTGCAGAGCTTAAAAGTCCCGGCAAGTGGCAACTCGACCTCGCCGCCGCCAACCGTGAACTGCTGCTGCTTGCCGGGCTTCCGGCGGATGCGGTTCAACTCTCCGATCAGTGTGTCTGTTGTCACAGCGAACAGTTTTTTTCATATCGCAGGGACAAGGAAGAGTCGGGACGACAGATGGGCTTTATCATGCTGAAACCATAGCTGCAACATTGGGGGTATATCGTGCTCGCAAAAGTCTTCAGCAGTGCCCTGATCGGCATTGATGCCATTCTGGTGGATGTCGAGGTTGATCTTGCCCCCGGTCTGCCGGCTTTTGCCACGGTCGGCCTGCCCGACGGTGCGGTCAAGGAGAGCAAGGACCGCGTCAAGGCGGCGCTGAAGAACTCCGGCTATGATTTTCCGGCCCGCCGCATCACCGCCAACCTCGCACCGGCCGATATCAAGAAGGAGGGAGCCGCCTACGACCTGCCGATCTCGATCGGCATCCTGGCAGCCACCGGTGTCATCAAGGGTGCGCGGCTTCACGACTATATTCTGCTGGGGGAACTTTCGCTGGATGGCGGACTCAAGTCGATTCGCGGTGCACTGTCGATGGCGGTCGCCGCCAAGCGGGCCGGCCTGGCCGGACTGATCCTGCCGGCGGAAAACGCCCCCGAAGCGGCTGTAGTCGAAGGGATCGATGTCATCGGCGCCACTTCTCTTTCCCAGGTAGTGGAGTTTCTGTGCGGTCGCGAGATCATCGAGCCCTGCCGGGTCGACCTGCAGGCGCTATTTTCCAGCGGCTGTGACTATGGCGAGGATTTCAGCGAGGTCAAGGGGCAGGAACACGCCAAACGCGCCCTGGAAGTAGCCGCCAGCGGCGGCCATAACATACTGATGATCGGTCCTCCCGGTTCGGGAAAGACGATGATTGCCCGCCGTATCCCGACCATTCTTCCCCAGATGTCTTTTGACGAAGCGATAGAAACCACCAAAATCTTCAGCGTCAGCGGCATGCTTGAAAAAGAGCGGGCGCTGCTGGCGGTGCGCCCCTTCCGCTCGCCGCACCACACGATCTCCGATGTAGGGCTGATCGGCGGCGGCACAACTCCGAAGCCGGGTGAAGTTTCTCTTGCCCACAACGGCGTCCTATTTCTGGACGAACTCCCCGAATTCAAGAAAAATGTTCTCGAAGTCCTCAGGCAGCCGATAGAAGATGGCCGGGTCACAATTTCGCGCTCGCTCCTTTCTCTGACCTATCCGGCACGTGTCATGTTGGTAGCGGCGATGAATCCCTGCCCTTGCGGCTACCTTTCCGATCCGACCCACCCATGTACCTGCACCCCGGTTGCCATCCACCGCTACCGGTCGCGCATCTCCGGACCGCTGCTGGACAGGATCGACATCCATATCGAAGTGCCGGCGGTCAAATATCGGGATCTTGCCGACCGGAGCGAGGCCGAAAGCTCGGCGGCAATAGCCAAACGGGTCGAGCATTCGCGGGAACTCCAGCTGGAGCGCTACCGAGGGACCAAAATCCACTGCAACGCCCAGATGACACCACGCTTCATCAAAAAATATTGCGAGCTGGACACGAGCGGCAACCGGATGCTGGAGCTGGTCACCGACCGCCTCGGCTTCTCGGCCCGCACCTATACCCGCATCCTCAAGGTAGCCCGCACCATAGCCGATCTTGACGGGAGCGATACAATACGTGAACAGCATATCGCCGAGGCGATACAGTACCGGAGCCTGGACCGAAAAACCCAGTGACACACAAGACAGCTGTTCGCCGTTTTTTTATCGATTCAATAAGTGACCGCGTTGGAAAACACGGGAAGTGCCCTCATTTTCCCTCAAATTCCTTGGGGTCAGCAGTGATACCATGTAAACTGGATAGTTAGCTACGAAATGCCAGCATATCGCATAGGCCGCTTTGAAAGTTTAACAAAAATGTGAATGCATGAGTCGAGGCGGGCGGCGCAGCAGCCGACTCGCAAAAACTCACGCGAGGATAATGAATGATGAGCGACCAACCAATGGCAAAAAATCGAACGAGTTATGGACGTAAAATTTATGCCGTGGACCTGTTCTGTGGTGCCGGAGGATTGACTCACGGCCTACGAAGGGCCGGCGTCAACGTCCGCCTAGGTGTAGATATTGATCCGGCCTGTGAACATCCCTATATCGCAAACAACAACGCAAAGTTTTTACTGAAATCGGTGGAAGACCTGAAAGCACCTGACTTACAGGTTCACTATAGGAAAAACGGGGTCAAACTCCTTGCGGGATGCGCTCCGTGCCAGACTTTTTCCACCTACAACCAGAAAGCAACGCAGTCCGATAAACGCTGGTGGCTATTACAGCAATTTTCGCGGCTCGTGGACGAGCTATTGCCTGACTTGGTGACAATGGAGAATGTCCCTCGCCTGATCGAACAGGATGTATTCGGCGAATTTGTGGCCAATCTGGAAAAGCACAATTATTCTGTGTCGTTTCGTGTCGTCAACTGTGCCAATTACGGGGTACCACAGCAGCGCAACCGATTGGTTCTACTTGCATCTAAATTTGGACCGATATCACTGCTATCGCCATCGGAATTCGGACAGAAACCAAGAACGGTAATTGAGGCGATCGGAGAGCTACCACCGATAGAAGCTGGAACTAGCCATCCGAGAGACCCGCTCCACCAATGCTCCGCGCTTTCTGAAATTAACCTGCGCCGTATTCGGGTATCAAAACCGGGCGGAACCTGGCGTGACTGGCCACAAGAACTGGTTGCCAATTGTCACAAGAAAAAATCAGGGAAAACCTATCCTAGTGTTTACGGCCGTATGACATGGGGCGATCCAGCCCCAACCGTGACCACTCAATTCTTCGGGTTCGGAAACGGGCGCTTTGGTCACCCTGAACAGGATAGAGCGATTTCTCTGCGCGAGGGAGCTATTCTTCAAAGTTTCCCACCCGAATACCAGTTTGTCCCACCCGGCAAACAAATCTGCCAAAAGTCCATAGGGAAATTGATCGGCAATGCTGTGCCAGTCACCCTCGGAGAACTCATCGGGAAGAGCTTGCTGTTACACGTTTCCAAGGCGACCAAACGTGTGGGAGATGCCGAGCATGCGTAGATCCATAACAAGGAGAGAACTCGTATGAATGATATAAGCGCAGATACGATAGCTGGTCCAGACACAGCACTCGCGATCCCCACTAAGCAGTTTTTTGTATCCATGCTGACTCGCGACATCTCTTTGGCTGATGCAATTCTTGACCTTGTGGACAACTGCCTTGACGGCGCACTCAGGGTTGCCAATGGCGGCGAGGTTGATTACTCGCAGCATTTCGTCGAGATCAAACTGACCGATGCGTTTTTCTCGATTGCGGACAACTGTGGCGGAATTCCGCGAGATGTGGCCAAGAATAACGCCTTCAAGATGGGCAGAGAACCAGATGACGATCGGGACTCTGAAAACGAGACTATCGGCATGTATGGTGTGGGTATGAAGAGGGCAATCTTCAAAATGGGACGCGAAGCCAAGGTGCAAACTCGGTATGGGGACGACGCGTTCGAAGTGCCGATCACTTCAACGTGGCTAGACAACAAAGACTGGGATCCATTGCCCATATTGGACATTGACGCCGCGGCGCGACTTCCTGAACCAGGTACACAGATATTGGTCAGCAGTTTGTATCAAGGTGTGGCCAAACATTTTACAAACGACGCATTCAGGAATGAACTTCGAACCTCAATCTCCGAGCATTTTACAATGTTCCTCCAGCGTGGTCTAAAAATATTAGTGAATGACGAACCTGTTGAGGCGATCCTTGTCGAGGTTCTCGTTTCCGAACAGCCTGGTAAGCCAGCTCCCTACGTTTTTCAGAAGACAATTGACGGCGTCCTCGTATCAATCACAGTTGGTCTAAATACAGGTAGAGGACTGGCAACCGACGATGACGATACTCCAGAGTTCGAACGCGACAGATCCGCAGGAACTGCCGGCTGGACAGTGTTCTGCAATGACCGTGCGGTGATCGTGGGAGACAAGAGCCGTCTCACAGGCTGGGGAGACGGCATTCCGTTGTATCACTATCAATTTTCTATTATTACCGGGATCATTGAATTTAGGTCAAAGCATGCCGAGACACTTCCTGTTACTACAACAAAGCGGGCGCTTGATACATCATCTGACGTCTGGCTTCAGGCACTTGTTAAAATGAAGGAAGGTATGAGGATCTGGATTTCCTATACAAATGCTTGGAAAAATCATCCAAGGTCCGATCAGACCAAGCTTTGGGAAACAGCTAAACCACTGTCACTGCGAAAGACGGTCGAAATGGTTGGGACTCGCGATAGAGCAACGAAAGCCGATGGAGCGATCGAATTCAATCCTCAGAAGCAAAAAGTCATTCCTCTCCCTGAGACACAGAAACCTTCTTCTCGTCGGATTGTGTTCTCCAGGCCCGCTGAAGAGATACGAACAGTCTCCAAATCTCTGTTCGACTCGTATGATGAGAATCCGGGGATTGTTGGCGATAAATGTTTTGAACTAGTGCTTCAGGAAGTCCAGGGAAGTGGTGCCGGTCATGAGTAATGGCTCATCGCTCCCATACAAACTGCGGCCAAATAAGGCAGTCGACAGAGAACTTTTCCTTTCACTGCTACTGAGACTCGCCGCGACTTTGAATATAGAGAATTATAGATATGTTGGTCTCGGAGGTCCGTTTCTTGAGGATTTTAGACTTATCCATGCACGCCTCGCTATTGGGGATCTGGTGAGTATTGAATGTGAAAAGAATGTCTATCACAGGCAAAAATTTAATCGGCCAGTGGACTGTATTACGTGTATCAATAGCACATTAGAAGAATATATTGACTCAACTGATTTCGAGAAACCGGTGATCATCTGGTTTGATTACACCGATCCGGGTGCGATTACAGACCAGATAGAGCGGTTCTCCAGAACTATTTCCGAAGTTCAAGTAAATAGTGTATTGCGCGTGACGCTCAATGCGAATCCAACCTCATTAGGAAAGCCAGACCCAAATGAAGTTGCCGTTGAAGTAGGTAGCATGGCCAATCATTCGACCCAAAAGAAGACTGTTCAGGAGTGGCGACTCGACCGTTTTCGTGAACGCTTGGGAACCCTCTTTCCTAGCGGTTTGAAATCTGACGGGATGACGTTTAAGAATTTCGGCAGAAGCGTACTTTCTGCGCTTTATCTCGCTGTTGAAAAGGAAGCTCTGAGCCTTGCTGATCGAAAGATCATATGGTCATTGGCGACACATTACGCAGACGGTCAACCTATGGTCACGGCAACCTTAATAGTCTGTGGCCCTGATGACGACTCATTAAAGAGTATTGTCAAAGGTTGGGAGTATTATTCGACTCCAGACTCTCCCCTTCTTCTAGATATGCCTGCATTATCTACATTGGAAAGGCTTACAATGGAGTCATCCGAAGACGCTCGAAATCGTCTAGGCTTTGATCTTCCCAGGTCTGATATGGATCAAGATCCGTTTGTCTCATTCAAGAAGTTCTACAGGGTGTTTCCCCACTTTTCCCGTGTCGAGCTTTGAGGCCGCGTCATGCAGACAAAAATAATACTGAATTATGAACCGTCTAGGTTTACGAGGGTAGCTCAAATGGACAGCTCTCTAGAGCTTAACAGGGGCCATCAGGTGATCTATAACACGCTTATATGGATACAGTAGACCAGTTAACGCGCTCGAAAATTATGTCAAAGGTCAAGCAGAGAGATACCGGGCCGGAGATGAAACTTCGAAGAGCCTTGCATCGCCTTGGTTTACGCTACCGCCTGCACGACAAAATACTGCCCGGCTCACCTGATATTGTTTTTCCTCGTTATAAGGGGATCGTGTTCGTTCACGGATGTTTTTGGCATAGGCACGGCTGTAGGGGTACCACCACACCAGATAGCAACAAGGAGTTCTGGCTCAAGAAGTTCGATGAAAATGTTGCTAGGGATCGGCGCCATCTCAAAGAATTACATGACAAAGGCTGGCGAGTGGCTATCATTTGGGAGTGTTCCTTGAAAGGCAAACGTGGCCAGCATATAGAGGACTATGTATCCAAGCTTATTTTCGATTGGCTGATAGGAGGAGAGCAATTCATAGAGATTGGCTCCCCCTGTACCTGAAAAGCTGGTCACTGACCGCCTCGGCTTCTCGGCCCGCACCATAGCCGATCTAGACGGGAGCAATGCAATACGTGAACAGCATATCGCCGAGGCGATACAGTACCGGAGCCTGGACCGGAAAACCCAGTGACCGTCAAAGGGTGTTCGCTCCGCACCCGCTATAAATACCAACCACGACTTTTTAGAGGACATACATGGCTAACTTGATAAAATCAGGTTTTTTACTGCTGCTGTTGTTGTCCGGCTGCGGTTGGGATGGAACTCCGACCCGGAAAAACGATTTCGTCCCGCTGACTTCGATCGAGATCAGTGCGGTTTCCTCGACCATTGCTGCGCAGACTTCCATCAGGCTCACGGCAACAGGCAACCGTTCGGGTCTCGTCACTGAAAACGTTACCGGTCAGGTGGTCTGGTCAAGCGCTTCGCCGGCCGTGGCCGATTTCGTTACGGCGTCGGACCGGTCCAGGGTGACCGGCCTCAAACCGGGGACAGCCATCCTGACGGCGACCGTAGGGAGCGTGACGTCTACCTTCACGTTGACGGTAAGTGAGGCAACCGCCACTTTAATGACGATCACCCCGCACGATCCGACCATTGCCAAGGGATTGACCACCCAATTTACCGCAACAGGCACCTTTTCGGACGCAACGATCCAGGACCTGACCTTCGATGCCGCCTGGGATTCGAGCGCTCCGGATGTGGCGACCGTCAGTGACGCCGTCGGCAGCAAGGGCTTCTTCCGGGCCATCGCAGCCGGCACATCGACTATTACCGCGACGTTTCCTTTCAACGGTACCAGCGGTACTTCGCTGGTGACTGTTACAGAACCGGTATTGCAATCGATATCAGTCTCGCCGGGAAGCCCCTCGATCCTGACGTTGTCCGCCAAGAGTTTCACAGCTACCGGTACCTATTCTGACGGAACAACTTCCGATATCACCGCTCTGGTTACCTGGAACTCATCCAATACAGCTATAGCAACGATTGCCGGCGACGGCACGCTAACGGCACTCACTCAGGGGACGACCACAATCGGTGCCACTCTGGGCGGGATCAGCGGAACTACGAACCTCAAGACGACTGGGGGCAATCTGACCGGAATCACCGTCACTCCGGCCACCGCTAAGCTGGTCAAAGACACCACTGGTCGCATTAGTGCCACCGGAAATTTCAGCAATGGCAGCACACGGGACATCACCGGGGCGGTTACGTGGACGGCGGCCAATACGGCCCTTGCATCGGTTACCTCCTCGGGAGGTTATCTGGCATTGCTGAATCCCCTTGCGGTGACCGTCGTGCCGACCACGATTACGGCCACATCCGGCTCTCTGTCCGCAAATGCCTCCCTGACGGTTATCGCACCTCAGCTCCAGTCCATTGCGCTTTCCACAACAACCCTGGATCTGACTGTCGGAACCAGCAGCTCCCTAGCCGTTATCGCCATCTTCAGTGATGGCACGACTCAGGATGTAACTACTCTCAGCACCTGGACACCCAGTAACCCGGCGATTGCCGCGGTTTCCGCCGGCGGGCTTGGAACTGAACGCGTCACCGGAATTGCCGCCGGTTCCACCACCATTAGCGCCACGTATGGCGGAAAAACAGTATTGTCTCCAGCCAATGTTACGGTCAAACTGCGAACCCTACAGAGTTTGACGATCTTGCCGGTCACTTCAACCGCGGTTGCCGGTAGTCAGATTCCGATCACGGCAACGGCAAACTACGGCGACACCACCACCGTTGATTTGACCAAGGAAACTGCTACTGTCTGGACGATCGACAATCCGAATGTCGCAATCCTGGTCGATAGTGTGAACCAGCCGGGAGTGGTCGTTGCGGTTGATAGAGGCTCTGCGACCCTTACGGCCAGTTTCGGCGGCAAGACCCAGACCGCGACGATCACGGTCACAGGACCGTAGAGCCGCAACATCAACGTCCAACCTCCCCCAGACCCGCTTGTCAGGGGGAGGTAAATGTTTTGCCAGGAAAGGATTACATGAAACGAACCTGCCAGACTTTAATCGCCTCCTGCCTCCTGCTTCTGCTCTGCGGCCCGGCCACGGCGCAACACTACGGCCCATACGTCGGTGCGTTCCTTGGCGGAAACGCTCCGACGAAAGCCAAGGCTTCCGACGACCTGGGTGACTTCAGCCTCACCTTTAATCCCGCTCTTATGGGAAGCGCCGTTCTCGGCTGGGATCTTGAGCCGGGCCATCCCGTGGGGGAGGGAAGGGTCGAGCTTGAATACTCCAGGCGCAGCAATCCGCTCGACCAGGTAAAGCTGGTCGACGGGAAGCTTAAGGGAGGCGGCACCGTGACCGCAGACAGCCTGCTGCTCAACCTTATTGGTGTCTATCGCGACAACAGCCGGTTCTCCCCTTATGCCGGAGTCGGTGCCGGGGCTGCCCGTATCGAAGCGTCTGATCTGCAGGTAGCCGGTTTTCCCATGGGCAGCGGTTCGTCCGTTGTCTTTGCCTACCAGCTGGCGGGTGGAGTCGATGTAGCGCTGACTGACCATCTGAATCTGGATCTCGGCTATCGCTTTTTCGGCAGCACCCGCCCCACGTTCACCGAAGTCAGCGGGCATAAATTCAGGATGGATTATTACAGCCACAGCGCTGTTCTCGGTCTGCGCTTCGGGTTTTGAAAAAGGGAGGTTTTGCGGCTGTATCAGGCAGTTAACAGGGGGCGCCCAGGGCGGCTCCGGTAGAGTTACTCCCAGAATATCCCGGTCGGATCAGCATTAACCTCATGTATCAGCTTTTCCAGCGTATCCCTGTTTCTTCCCGTAGGGTAAGGCTGCCGCCTGTTCTTCACGTCGTACCAGTACAATGTCCAGTTGAGTGATTCAGGGCTGTACTCGAACTGGGCAATTTTGATTTCATTCCAGGTGGCGGGGTCGATGAAGAATGGGCGGGATTCGGTCAGGGTTACCCTGTTGCCTCTGATATCGTGCCGCATTCTTACCTGATCCGGTATGGTTCTCTGTTCACAGAGTTGTCCCAGAAGCATGACTGCTCGCTGTTGTTCAGTATCGGGTAATGCCATGCTTTCATTTTCCTTATATCCGAAAAAAAGTTCAACTGCTGCCTGCAGGTGTCGATACTATACGATTTCACCCCGCTATTGAAGCTAAACAAAGAAGCGCCGCAAGATTTCGGCCCGGCGCTTTGCCGCCCGCGGAGATATAATCTGGAAATCTGATGGTATTGAAGGTATATTGCCGTCAATCTAGCTGCTATCGATGATCTCGGCGATTTTCACGTCGAATCGGGCCGGGACCGGCATTGGCCTGAAAAGGAAACTGTGATGAGCAAGATACTTGTTACCGGCACTGCCGGATTTATCGGCTTTCACCTTGCGCAGCGCCTGCTGCGGCAGGGGCACCAGGTTACCGGGTTCGATAACCTGAATGACTACTATGACGTTTCCCTCAAAGAAGCGCGTCTCGCTATGCTGGAAGGGCAGGATCGTTTTGCCTTTGTTCGGGGCGGCCTTGAGGATCGGTCGTGTGTCGAGAATCTGTTCCAGGCCGGGCAGTTCGAATATGTCGTCAATCTGGCTGCCCAGGCGGGGGTCCGCTATTCGCTCCAGAACCCTCGTGCCTATATCGACAGCAATATCTGCGGCTTCCTGAATATTCTGGAAGGGTGCCGCCAGACTGGCGTCAGGCATCTTGTGTACGCTTCGTCGAGTTCGGTGTACGGCGCCAATGCCACGGTGCCGTTTTCGGAACATCATTCGGTTGACCATCCGGTGTCGCTCTATGCGGCCACCAAGAAGTCCAACGAGCTGATGGCCCATACATACTCACACCTCTTCGGTCTACCCGTCACCGGTTTGCGCTTCTTCACCGTGTACGGACCGTGGGGCCGCCCGGATATGGCCTATTTCTCTTTTACCAAGGCAATCCTAGAAGGGCGCCCGCTCGACGTGTTCAACCATGGCAGGATGCAGCGCGATTTTACCTACATAGACGATATTATCGAAGGGGTTGTCCGGGTGATCGATCACATTCCGAAACCCGACCCCTCCTGGAATGCGGAACTCCCAGACCCGGCTACCAGCTCCGCTCCCTACCGCATATATAATATCGGCAACCACCAGCCGGTCGAACTTGGACGATTTATTGAGGTGCTGGAAGAGTGTCTTGGCAAAAAGGCTGAAAAAAATCTTCTCCCGATACAACCGGGCGAGGTTCTCATGACGTATGCCGATACCGCCGATCTGGCAGAAGCGGTTGGATTCAGGCCTCACACGGGCATCGAAGGCGGTATTGCCAAATTTGTTGACTGGTACCGCCGGTATTACGGTTAATTCTGAACCATTAGCCGCCGGACGAGCTGCATTAATCACGCAGATCTACCGCAAATAAGGTATTCAATGTTGTGTATGAGGTGGCAACAACAGGGTAAGAATAAGACCTATCCTTATAAATAGCTTTAAAAACAGTGCGTTACCGATATTTTTGTTGTTGGCATGCTGTCTGCAGTGATAAGATCAAACACATTCACTTTGGAGGTAGTACAAATGAAAAAAGTTCTGTCCACAATCGTAGCCGCCCTCGTAGCTCTTTCCTTCTCCGCCGTAGTTTTCGCTGCTGATGCTGCCAAGCCTGCTGCTGCTCCTGCTGATGCTGCTGCTCCTGCAGTAGAGAAAAAAGAAGCAAAGCCTGCCAAAAAAGCTAAAAAAGCAAAGAAAGCTAAAAAAGCTGAAGTGAAAAAAGAAGCTGCTCCTGCAGCTCCTGCTGCTCCTGCTGCAAAGTAATTCGCTTTTAGCGAACGCCGGGAAAAGCCGCATCGAAAGATGCGGCTTTTTTTGTGCGCGCTGCAGTAGTATAGTGCGAACACAGCTTGAACCTGTCAAAAGAGGACACTGAAATTATGGCTGATCGGATCGTACGGGCATTATGCCTGTCAGGCGGTATAAGAGTGCTTGTATGCAAGGCCAGTCTGCTGGCGCGTGAAATCTGCGCACTTCAGCAGACATCGGCGACGGCAAGTATTGCACTTTCCCGGGGGCTTGCGGGTGGGGCTTTGATGGGCGCTCTTCTCAAGGAGGGGCAGCGGACCGCTCTGAAGTTCGAAGGAAACGGCCCGCTACGCAAGATGATTATTGAAGCGGACAGTGATGGAGCGGTTCGTGGCTGTGTCGGTAATCCCGCCGCCGATCTCGAAGCGGCGAATGGAAAATGGAACGTGGCTGGGCTGATCGGAAGGGCGGGGTTTCTGACCGTATCCAGGGATCTTGGCATAGGCGGGCAGCCGTATCAAGGTGTCGTGCAGCTCGTCAGCAGTGAGATCGGCGAGGATCTGGCCTATTATCTGACCGACTCCGAACAGACCCCTTCCGCAGTCGGACTGGGTGCGACCCTGTCTGCTGACGGGCAGATTGCCGTCTGCGGAGGGTTTCTGGTCCAGGCGTTGCCAAAGGCGGATGACGGTGAAATAGAACAGATCATGGCACGTATAGCGGGTCTGCCCGCATTGTCCGGACTGCTTGAGGAACAGGGGGCTGAAGGGGTCATACGTGAACTTTTCGGCGATATACCTTATACGATCCTTGAATCCCATGACATCTTCTTTCGCTGTGGATGCGGGCGGGAAAAGGTGGAGCGGGCTCTTCTTACACTGGGGGTCCCGGAATTGCAGGATATACGGGCAAAGGAGAACGGCGCCGACGTTACCTGCGAATTCTGCCGTAAAGCATATCATCTGGACGCGGCTGAACTGGACGGCCTGATCTTGCTGGCTTCAGAACAATCCGGACGCTAGAATGCCGACCATATTAGTGACAATTACCTACGACGGCACGAACTATTCCGGATGGCAGGTACAGCCGAACGGTCTGGCGGTGCAGCAGGTCGTCGAAGAAGCGCTCGAACAGTTGCTGAAGGAACGTGTGCAGGTGCGTTCTTCCGGCCGGACCGATGCTGGAGTACATGCCTTGGCGATGGCGGCCTCTTTCAGCACGAGCCGGGACCTCCCGTTGCGGGCCTTTGTGGAGGGTGCGAACCGATATCTTCCTGCCGATATCGCCATCCAGGACGCCCGCATAGTGCCGGATGGATTCAAGCCGATTACCATGGCCCACGCCAAACTGTACCGTTATACCATCATCAATTCATCCGTTCGCTCCCCGCTCGATCGCCTGTACAGCTGGCAGGTGCGGGAGCCGCTCGATGTTGCCGCAATGATCGAAGCCGCCGGCAGCTTTGTCGGCAGCCATGATTTTGCTGCGTTCCGAGCCTCTAATTGTGTGGCCAGAACCACAGTCAGGCGGATTGATGCGGTGCGGATCACCAGGGATGGCGCCCGGATTACGATTGATGTTACCGGTGGGGGATTCCTGAAAAATATGGTGCGGGTAATGGTCGGCACACTCGTAGACATCGGAAAGGGTCGCTTTACGCCGGCGGATATAGGCAGACTGCTGCAGGGTGGGGATAGAAAAGAGGCCGGGAGTACCGCACCGGCCTGCGGGTTGTGTCTGATGGAGGTGACTTATCCCGACCTTGATAATCAGGGATAACTTCTAACTTACCGAGGCGCTCACTTCTCTGCCAGCAGACGCTTGATCGATTGTTCCACCGCGCGGGCCATTTCATCGGAATAACCGCGATAGACTTCCGCAATTTTTCCCTTCTTGTCGACCAGGTACATGACCGGCACCGACCGGACGCCAAAATCAGCCGTAGTCGAGTCTCCCGCCAACGCCAGCGGATAATTTACCCTGAACTCATCGACAAATGATTTAACGGCCAACTCCCCATCCTCGTCCATGCTGAGGCCTAGGACCTGCAGGCCCTGATTGCCATACTTGCGGTTCATCTCCACCAGATGCGGAATCGACTGACGGCATGGCTGGCACCAGGTGGCGAAAAAATCAAGTACCAGTACGTGGCCGCGATAATTATTCAGCGATAGCGTCTGTCCTGTTGTGGATATAACCTTGAAGTTCGGGACGGGCTGCCCCGTTCTGGGAGCCGCATCAACCGGAGCGGGCGCTGCCAGGAATGATGCGGCTATTATTATTGTGACCAGCAGAATTCTGGCGGAGAGTGATATAAAGCTCATTTCCCCTAGAGCGCCTTGGCGATCAGTGCGTCAAGCTGCGATTTCGGCACCGCTCCGACAACCTGTTCGAGGACTGCGCCATTCTTGAACAAAATAATGGTAGGGATGCCCCGCACGCCGTATTTGGCCGGAGTAGCCTGGTTTTCATCGACATTAACCTTGCCTACCTTGACTTTTCCGGCATATTCATCGGCAATGGTATCAACAAGAGGTGCAATAGCTTTGCAAGGGGCACACCACGTAGCCCAAAAATCAACGAGTACCGGGATGTCGGACTTCAGCACCTCCTGGTCGAAATTAGCATCGGTAAATGCATGTACGTTATCACTGGCCATCAGTAGTTCTCCTTTGAGCGCATAATGAATATTTGCGAATGATATACCAGACGGTAAAAAAATCAAGAGCAAACTCGGTTGTCCGCATATCATTGAAAATGAAGCAATAGGATAGTATAGTGGCGCGTCATGGAGGAAGTGGGCATGTCTACGCTGGCGCTGAACGTGCGGATGCAGGGCAAACTGGCTGTTATCATTGGCGGCGGCGCCGTTGCCTTGCGCAAGCTCCGTACATTGCGGAGAGCAGGTGCTGCCGTCAAGGTGGTTGCTCTGACCTTCTGCCCTGAAATTGCCGCCCTGCGGGATTCGGGTGTGCTCACCGCAAGATCCGGAAATTACGCCGCTTCGGACCTTGACGGCGCGTTTCTGGTGATCGCGGCCACCGACGATGTCCGGGTAAACGGCCAGGTTTGCGCCGATGCGCTCGAACGGGGCATGCTCGTGGCTGTTGCCGACAATCCGGCGAGGGGAAACTGTACTTTTCCGGCGCTCCTGCAGCGTGGTGATCTTGAGATAGCGGTTTCAACCGGCGGCCGCTGTCCGACGTTTGCCGTCGATGTGCGGGATGAAATTGCAGAACATATCGGCCATAAATACGGAACAATCCTCGATCAGCTGTCCGCGGAACGAGAAAAGCTGTTGACGAACGGGAGTTCCAGCACATACAATACAGAGGTTTTACGCTCGCTTGCCAGGCGTCTGCTCGCCGAGCTCACCGATCACAAGGAATCATTGCCATGACACACATGTTTTTCTTTCTGACCGTGGCTTTATATTGCTGTGCTACCGCCGCATATCTCGCCTGCCTGGTGCGCACTTCTCCACTGCTGGCACGCTGGGCCGGCCGCTTGCTGGCTGCCGGCTTCACCGCCCACCTGCTATCGACAATCCATCTGGCCAGCAAAATGAAATATCTGCCGCTCACCAACATGCAGGAGTCGCTGTCGTTCTTCAGCCTTGCCATAGTCGGCGCCTTTATCTTTTTCGAGCGCAGATACAAGGTAACTACGCTCGGCTCTTTTATTGTCCCCGTCGCACTGTTGATGCTGATCGCCTCAAGTTCCCTGCATGCGGAGATGCGCCTGCTTCCGCCCATTCTGCAGAGCAACTGGTTCTGGTTCCACGCCTTGCTGGCTTTTGCCAGTTATGCCTGCTTCACCATCGCCGCCGGTGTTGCCGTCATGTACCTGATCCAGCGTTATTTCCTCAAGAAAAAGCATCTCGGCGCCCTGTTTCAGAAACTTCCGTCACTCGAAACGATGGATGAGATCAGTTACCGCTGCCTGACCGTAGGTTTTCCGCTGTTGACGGTCGCAATCATATCCGGCTCCATCTGGTCCGAAAAGGCCGTGGGAAGCTATTGGGTATGGGACCGCAAGCAGACCTGGTCGCTGATCATCTGGTTTATCTACGCGGCGCTCCTGCATGGCCGGCTTACCATCGGCTGGCGCGGAAAGCGGGCCGCCATACTTTCAATTCTCGGCTTCATCGTCGTGTTGTTTACTTTTTTTGCCATGAAGCACAGTATCGTCTGGTAGAGACGCAGCATTTGCGTTTCTGCGCACAAATTTATGTTTATTATGAAACGGAATAATTGATGAATATCATCGTTGTCGGCCTCTCTCATAAAACCGCTACAGTTGAAGTCCGTGAAAAAGTGGCTTTTTCTCCTAACCAGATAGAAAAGCCGCTGGATGAATTGATCAGGCTCGAAGGAATTATTGAGGGGGTGATTGTTTCTACCTGTAACCGGGTCGAGATTTATGCCACAACCCGTGATATTGCCGGAGGCATAGCCCGCATTAAACGCTTTATGGCCGATTATCATCATCTGCCGTTTGAAGCGCTCGAGCCGCACCTGTACTGCTACCATGCCGAGGCCGCAATCCGCCATGTATTCCGGGTAGCTTCCAGCCTAGATTCGATGATTGTCGGCGAGCCGCAGATCCTGGGGCAGATCAAGACCTCCTACGGCTATGCCGCCGAGTTCAAATCTTCGGGGATCATTCTCAACCGCTTTCTTCACAAGGCCTTTTCGGTTGCCAAGCGGGTGCGCACCGAAACAAAAATAGCTTCTTCCGCGGTCTCCGTCGCTTTTGCAGCCGTGGAGCTGGCTAAAAAAATTCTGGGCGACCTGTCGGACAAGACCGTCATGCTGATAGGGGCCGGTGAAATGTGTGAGCTGGCCGCCAAGCACTTCCTTAACAGCGGCGCGAAGGGGGTTATGGTCACAAACCGCACCTTCGAGCGGGCAGAGCGTCTGGCGGAGGAGTTCGCCGGCGAGGCGGTGCCTTTCGAATCGTTCCTTGAGCATCTCCACCGGGCCGATATCGTCCTGTCATCTACCGGGGCCCCGCACTGCATCATCGGGCCGAAGGATGCCGAAGAGGTCATCAAACGGCGCCGGTCAAAGCCGATCTTTTTCATCGATATAGCCGTGCCGCGCGATATCGACCCCAAGGTCGATAATGTCGAGAACGCCTACCTCTTTACCGTCGACCATCTGCAGGAGATTGTTCAGGCCAATCTTGCCCAGCGCTCCCTGGAGGCCGAAAAAGCCGAGGAGATAATCGATCAGGAGATAGGCCAGTTTCACAAATGGCTCTCGACGTTGGAAGTCACCCCGACAATCGTTGCCCTGCGTAACCGCTTTGATGAGATTCGCCGGGCAGAGCTTGACAAGACCATCGCCGGGTGGAAGGAACTGCCTGCCGATGCCGAAAAACGGTTGGAAGCGCTCACCGTAGCGATGATGAACAAGCTGCTTCACGCCCCCACCTATGTACTCAAGCAGGCCGGTCAGGGGGGGCGGGTTGATCTGTATGTCGATGCCCTGCGTCAGCTGTTTGAACTGGAAGCGTTGCAGCGGGACGACGAAGAGCTGGAACTGGAAGAATAAAAGAAACAATTTTTCGGAGTAATCAATGAGAGAAATGGAGAACAATATGCCCCCCAAGAAGTTACGTATCGGAACCCGTGCCAGTCAGCTGGCCCTCTGGCAGGCCAACTGGGTAAAGTCTGAACTGGAGAAGCGTTATCCAGGCATGGAAGTCACGTTGACCAAGATCAAGACGATCGGCGACAAGATCCTGGATGTCCCTCTGGCGCAGGTTGGCGGCAAAGGGCTGTTCGTCAAGGAGATCGAAGAAGCGATGCTGCGCGGCGAGATCGACATCGCCGTACACAGCATGAAGGACGTGCCGACCGACTTTCCGGAAGGATTGGGGCTGCACTGCATTACGGAGCGCGAAGACCCCCGTGATGCCGTGATCTCCCGCAACGTGAAATTTGCCGATCTGCCGCAGGGAGCCCGTATCGGCACCAGCGCGCTGCGTCGTCAGGCCCAGCTCCTGAAAGTGCGCCCCGATCTGCAGATGGTTATTATTCGCGGCAACGTGGAAACCCGCATCAGAAAACTTACCGAGGACAACCTGGACGCCGTTATTCTGGCTGCCGCCGGTTTGAAGCGCCTCGGATTCACCGACAGCGTCGGGGAATATCTGGATGTCGATCTCTCCATTCCGGCCATCGGCCAGGGCGCCCTGGGGATCGAATGCCGGCTGGCTGATCCGGTTATAACCGGGACGATCGATTTCTTTAATCACGCCGACACCAGCTACGCGGTCCGGGCCGAACGCGCCCTTCTCAAACGCTGCGAGGGGGGCTGCCAGGTGCCGATTGCCGCGCATGGAACGGTCAGCAACGGCCAGTTGCGGCTGGTCGGATTCATCGCCGCCGTCGACGGCACGCGCTCCGTGCGCGGCGAAATCAGCGGCCCGGTAGCCGATTGCCTGCAGCTGGGCATTCGCCTCGCGGACCAGCTGCTTGCCGAGGGGGGGAAGGCCATCCTGGAAGAGGTGTATCAAAGGTCGATAGGTGAGTAACGGAATCGTTTATCTGGTGGGCGCCGGTCCCGGCGACCCGTCCCTGATTACGCTGCGCGGCGTGGAATGTTTGCAGAGGGCCGAGGTGGTTGTCTATGACTACCTGGCGAACGAACAGCTTCTGTGCCACGCTCCCGAGAATGCCGAGCGCATTTATGCCGGCAAGATCGGCGGCCGGCACAACCAGGGCCAGGACGAGATAAACAGCCTGCTCGTTTCAAAAGCTGCGGCAGGAAAGGTTGTCGTGCGCCTGAAGGGGGGCGACCCTTTTGTATTTGGCCGCGGCGGCGAAGAGTGCGAGGCGCTGCGTGAGGCCGGAATCCCGTTCGAGGTCGTTCCGGGGGTCACCGCCGCCGTCGGGGCTGCTGCTTATTCCGGCATCCCGCTGACCCATCGGGAAATAACCGCTTCGGTTGCATTTGTCACCGGCCAGGAAGGGAAGGACAAGAATGAATCAAGCATCGACTGGGACCGTCTTTCATTAGGAGGCGGTACGGTGGTGTTTTATATGGGTATTACCACCCTGCGCCGTAACATGCAGCGCATGATGGAGCATGGCAGACCCTATGATACGCCGGTCGCCCTGGTGCGCTGGGCCACTACCGCCTGTCAGCAGGTGCTGGTCGGCACATTGGCGGATATTGCCGACCGGGCGGAAGCGACCGGCTTCAAGCCGCCGGCGATCACGATAGTCGGCGAAGTGGTGGCGCTCCGGGACAAGCTGCAATGGTTTGACAAGCGCACGCTCTGTGGAAAGAAGATCGTAGTCACCAGGGCCGCCGAGCAAGCGGGCGAGTTTTCCGCCAAACTGGCGGCGCTGGGTGCCACGGTTCTGGAATGTCCCACCATCAAGCTGGTGGAGCCGGAGAGCTGGCAACTGCTCGACCTTGCCATTCGTGAATTAGCAGGTTATGACTGGGTGGTGCTGACATCGGGAAATGCGGTGCGCTTCTTTTTCCAACGGTTGGACGCGTTGGGACTGGATGCGAGAGCCCTGGGCTGCTGCAGGATTTGCGCGGTCGGCCCGAGGACGGCTGACGAGCTGCGCTCGTTCGGCATAAAGCCTGATCTGGTGCCGGCCGATTATAAAGCCGAAGGGGTTGTCGATGAATTTTCCCGGCTGGATATGCACAATAGCCGGGTGCTTTTCCCCCGCGCCGACAAGGCACGCGACGTTATCCCCCGTGAGCTGAAGCGGATGGGGGCCCATGTGGACAGTCCGGTGGCATATCGCAATGTTTTTCCGGAAAGACTGCCGCCCGAGACTCTTTTTGCTCTGGAAAAGCGTTCTGTGGACTGCATCACGTTCACGTCGTCATCAACGGTGCAAAATCTGGCCGCGATGCTGGGAGAAGAGCTGATGATGGATATGCTGAAAGGTGTAACCGTGGCGTCAATCGGCCCGATCACTTCAAAGAGTTGTCGTGAGCTGGGGCTGAAGGTCGATATCGAACCCGGGTCCCACACTCTGGACGCTCTGACCGAGGCGCTCGAAGCACATTTCGGCCAGGTTTGATTCCTGTCTCTGAGACGCAAAAAGGCCCTGCAATGACAGGGCCTTTTTGCGTACTATAAAAGTATCGGTTGCCGTTATACCAGTTCCAGCGCGCTGAAAAAGTACGGGATTTCAAAAGCCGCCGTTTCAGGGGCATCGGAGCCGTGGGATGAGTTTTCCTCGATGTTGACGGCGAAATCCTTGCGGATCGTGCCCGGCTCTGCATTGGCAGGATTGGTGGCGCCCATCAGGGTGCGCCAGTCAGCAATGGCATTTTCCTTTTCCAGGCAGAGCACGATGACCGGGCTGCGGGACATGAAGGCACACAGGTCATTGAAAAAAGGGCGCTCACTGTGAACATAATAGAAGCCTTCAGCCTGTTTGCGGGTTAACTGGATCTTTTTCATGCCTGCGATGGCGAAACCCTTTTCTTCGATTCTGGCCAGAATTTTGCCGGCCAGCTTGCGCTCAACCGCATCCGGCTTGATGATTGCGAACGTACGTTCCATGATGATTCCTCCGAAAGATTTCTGAAAATTTGAATCCTCCAGATAGCACTATGTGGGGCTATTTGTCAAGTTTTTCGGGCTTTTCTGCGGGATTCCGTTTTTTTCTACTTGCATTATAAAAATGGAGATGGTATGAAATCAATTCACTTGCCCGGGTGGTGGAATTGGTAGACACGCAAGATTCAGGTTCTTGTGCTCGCAAGGGTGTGCTAGTTCGAGTCTAGTCCCGGGCACCACAAACAAATAAAGGTTTCCGGCAACTGTCGGGAACCTTTTTTTGTGTCGCCGCCCACCTAGAGGACCCCGGCGACCAGCGTTCCCGCTGCGGCGGCGATCATCCCGGCCGGATGGGTGGCGTCTATGATGCCGACTTTGCCGGCCGGCAGCTTCGCCAGCTCCTTCTTGTAACACTCGGCCTGCAGACGAATGTCATCCGGCTCGAAATGCCCCACTATATCCGATCCCAGGTTCTTCAGGGCGATCTCAGGCGCCAGGTCCAGGTAAATGGTCAGGTCGGGGGAAACTTCCCCGCCGAAATCCACTCCGCGGGCGCGCGATTCGAGGTAGCCCAGCTCCTCCACGTACCAGTTGTGCCCCTTGATCGTCGCATAGGCGATGGAAGCGAGCGTAAAGTTCTTGCACAGGATCACTTTCCCGGCGCGGAGCTCGTCGCGGATGACACTGCACGCCCGTGCCCTTGATGCCAGCTCGTAAAAGAAATCCGGTTTGAAAAGGCCGTAGCGCCAGCCGCAGTCGAGATCCTGCGCTCCCATCAGCAGCGCGCGGCCGGTGTCGGGACTGTCAATCTCGTACACCTCTTTCCCCTGCCGCTGCAGTTCCGTGCGCAAATTCTCCGCCAGAGTGACCGCATATTTTCCCGATCCGTAAATCCCCTCGATAACGACCAGTTTCCCCTGTTTCATGACCTCTCCTTCCCGTTGCTGCCGGCCGCAGCGACGGCAGCAGAGCTGTTAGGTACTTATGCGCACGTACATTATAGCATATAATAACCGTATCGTGCCGCCGCGCAGTGACCACGATTGAGGTGCCGGAGCCTCGCCCTTTGCTATTCGTTCACAACAACGGCGCGGTACCTGTGCTTTTAGTTTGACAAAATGGTGCGGTGAAAATTATTATCAGAAGATTGAGATCATGCTGTGAACTTTTGGGGGGATTATGGGCAAAATGTATAAAATAGCGGTTCTGGCCGGCGACGGCATCGGTCCCGAGGTTATGGCCGAAGCGCTTAATGTTCTTGACGCGGTGGAGAAAAAATTTGACGCCACCTTTACCCGCACCGCGGCCAATGTCGGGGGAGCCGGTATCGACAACGAAGGGAAGGCGCTGCCGCAGAGTACGATAGATATCTGCAAGGCCTCCGACGCGATTCTGTTCGGCTCGGTCGGCGGCCCGAAGTGGGAAACCCTGCCGCCGGATGAGCAGCCGGAGCGCGGGGCACTGCTGCCGCTGCGCAAGATATTCGGCCTGTATGCAAACCTGCGCCCGGCCATCATCTTTCCCTCCCTGACCGGCGCATCGTCGCTCAAGGAAGAGGTGATCGGCGGCGGTTTCAATATCCTGGTCATCCGTGAACTGACCGGGGGCATCTATTTCTCCCAGCCGAAGGGTATCGAAGGGGCCGGCCGCGAGCGCGTCGGCATCGATACTCTCCGTTACTCCGTACCGGAGATCGAGCGGATCACGCATGTCGCGTTTCAGGCGGCCCGCAAGCGCGGTAAGAAAGTCTGCTCGATCGACAAGGCCAACGTGCTTTCCTCGTCCGTACTCTGGCGCGAGATCGTCATCGGCATTGCCAGTGAGTATCCGGATGTCGAGCTGACCCACATGTACGTTGACAACGCCGCGATGCAGCTGGTGAAATGGCCGAAACAGTTTGACGTGATTCTGGCTGAGAACATGTTCGGCGACATCCTCTCCGATGAAGCCGCGATGCTGACCGGCTCGCTGGGGATGCTCCCCTCCGCCTCACTTGCCGAGGGGACCTTCGGCATGTACGAACCCTCCGGCGGCTCGGCCCCGGACATCGCCGGCCAGGGGATTGCCAATCCGATCGCCCAGATTCTTTCGGCCGCGATGATGCTCAAGTTCTCCTTCGGCATGCTGGATGCCGCCGATGCGATCGACAAGGCGGTAGAAAAGGTGCTCGACCAGGGATACCGCACCGCCGACATCTACCAGAAGAAGGCTGGCGAAAAGCTGGTGAATACGAAGGAGATGGGTGCAGCAATAATCGCGAATCTGTAGTTACTCCAAACCATATATTTAGAAAAGGAATTGAGACTATGAAAGTCGGAATTGTCGGATGGCGCGGTATGGTTGGTTCGGTTCTCATGCAGCGGATGCAGGAGGAAGGTGATTTTTCCCTGGGCTTTGAACCGGTGTTCTTCACCACTTCACAGGCCGGACAGCCGGCTTCCATGAACGCGGGCAGTTTGAAGGATGCCGCGGATATCGCCGAACTCAGGAAACTTGATGTCATCATCACCTGCCAGGGTGGCGACTACACCAAGGCGGTTCACCCCGAGCTGCGCAAGCAGGGGTGGAACGGCTACTGGATCGATGCCGCCAGCACCCTGCGCATGGAGCCGAACGCCGTCATCATCCTCGATCCGGTCAACCGTGGCGTGATCGATGCGGCGCTGGCCAAGGGAGAAAAGGACTTCATCGGCGGCAACTGCACCGTCAGCCTGATGCTGATGGCCTTGGGAGGGCTGTTCCGCGCCAACGCCGTGGAATGGATCAGCTCGATGACCTATCAGGCCGCGAGCGGCGCCGGCGCCCCCAACATGCGGGAACTGCTGGCGCAGAAGGGCGTTCTGCACGGCGTCGTCGCCGAAGAGTTGAAAAATCCCGGTTCGGCGATCCTCGAAATAGACCGGAAGGTCACCGCCGCTCTGCGCGACGGCTCGATGCCTACCAAGGAGTTCGGTTTCCCGCTGGCCGGTAACGTGCTTCCCTGGATCGACCGCGAGGTCGAGGATGGCCAGAGCCGCGAGGAGTGGAAAGGATTTGCCGAGACCAACAAGATCCTCGGCACCACGACTCCGATCCCGGTCGACGGCATCTGTGTGCGTGTCGGCGCGATGCGCTGCCACAGCCAGGCGTTGACGATCAAACTGAACAAGGATCTCCCGATAGCCGAGATCGAAAGCCTGATCAAGAATGACAACCAGTGGGTCAAGCTGATCCCGAACACCAAGGCCGAAACCCTGGCGGGGCTCACCCCGGCGGCGGTCTCCGGAACCCTGACGGTGCCGATCGGCCGCGTGCGCAAGATGAAGATGGGGCCGCAGTACTTGTCGGCCTTCACCTGCGGCGACCAGCTGCTGTGGGGAGCGGCGGAACCGCTGCGCAGAATGCTCCGTATTCTGCTGGAAAAGTAATTTATCCAAAGGCACGGTTTATTACATGAGACGCCCCGTTTTACGGGGCGTCTCATGTTTGTGCGGGCAGCACGCAAATTCGCCAATGTTATTGACGTCCCAATTAGTATTACGTAGAATATAAAGTAATACTACAGCAAGAAATTCATACAGGGGGCATCGATGCTGTCAACGGTAACAACGAAAGGTCAGGTGACCATTCCGGTGGATATCCGCTCGTTTTTTCATATCCGGCCCAATGACCGGGTTGATTTTGTCATCGAAGGTGACCGGATAGTGCTTAAACCGGTTAAATGCCTGAAAGAACTCCGTGGGGCCGTAACGGCAAAAAGTTTCCCGGATGGTGCCGATGAGCGGTCGGTGGCCAAAGCTGCCGTTGCGCGACGGGTCAAGGCGGAGATGGCATGAAGAGCTGCTTCGTTGATACCAATCTCTTTATCCGCTACCTTACCAACGACGACCCGGCCAAAGCAGACAAGGTCGAAAAGCTGCTGGACGATGCCGCAGCCGGCAAGCTGAAACTTGTTACGACCGAAATGGTAATGGCCGAGATCGTCTGGGTGCTGGAATCCGGTTATTCCCTGAAGAACTCCGACATTGCTCCGCTGGTGCGCGGCATCCTTGCGACTCCGGGTCTGGAAGTAATAAATGCCCCTCTTGTGGGCCGTGCCGTTGAACTTTATGAAACCGTCAATATCGATTTCATCGACGGCTATATTACGGCGGTCATGGAACAGCGCGGAATAACCGAGCTGTATTCATTTGATCGCAAGCATATATCCCGGATCAAGAAGGTTGTGAGGCTTGAACCGTAATGATAACTAAAGTGTCAAAACTACTATTGCCCGTGGCCCCAATAAAACCCGAACTTTTAGCCCCTGCCGGCTCGCTGGAATCCTTCTTCGCCGCTATCGAAAAAGGCGCCGACGCCGTCTATGCCGGGCTGCAGGAGTTTTCGGCCCGCGCTAGGGCCAAAAACTTTACGCTCGCGCAGATGGAGCGGATGCTGGCGTATGCCCACGGGCAGAACCGCAAGATTTACGTGACCCTCAACACCCTGGTGAAGGAGAAGGAGCTGCCGCAGCTGGTCGATACGCTGGCGGCACTGGCGGGGATGCGGGTCGATGGCGTGATTCTGCAGGATCTGGCGGTGGCGCGGCTGATCAGGAATCACTTCCCCTCGATCCCGCTGCATGCCTCGACCCAGATGACGATCCACAACACTCCTGGTGTCAAGATGCTGGAGGAGCTGGGGTTTCAGCGGGCCGTGCTGGCGCGGGAACTGGCGGTTGACGAGATTGCCGTTATCGCCGCCGCCACACCGGTCGAGATCGAATGTTTCGTTCATGGCGCGCTCTGCTTCTCCATCTCGGGACAATGTTTCTTCTCCTCGCTATTGGGCGGCCACAGCGGCAATCGCGGCCGTTGCGCCCAGCCTTGCCGCCGCCTCTATAACCATCGCGGCAAGGAGGGACATTACTTTTCCACCAGCGACCTGTCGGCTATCGACCTGATCCCGGATCTGATCAAGGCCGGGGTGAAGTCGCTCAAGATCGAGGGGCGGATGAAATCGGCCGAGTACGTAGCTACCGTGGTCGAAGCCTACCGCAGCGTGCTGGATGCCCCGGAAAAGTCGCACAAGGAGGCGCTGGCCGCCGCGAAGGGGATGCTGAAATATTCCTTCGGCCGCACTCCGACCAAGGGATTCCTGGCGTCACAGCAGCCGGACGACATCGCCAATCCCTGGCAGAAGGGGGGAACCGGGCGTTTTATCGGCCAGATCAAGAGCATCAAGGGAAAGAGCCTGCTCTTCGAAACAAGAGATGCTCTGTACGTCGGCGACCGTCTGCGGGCGCAGCCCAAAAGCGACATGGCCGGCCAGGCCTGGACCCTGCGCGAGATGGTTTGCAACCGGAAGAAGTGCATGGAGGCCCCGGCAGGTAGCCTGGTGGAGGTCGAGACACCGTTCAGCTTCTCGGTCGGAGATTCGATCTACAAGGTGTCATCAAGAGAAGCGTATACATTGAGCGACAATGCCTGTCAGCGTCGTCTTGAGGGCGCTCAGGGGGACAAGCTCCCCTGCGTTCTGGCACTCTCTCTGCAGGACGAGCAGCTCCATATCTCCGCCACCGTGGCGGGATTCCATCATGATTTCAGTTTCCCGCTTGGCCGGCTGGAACCGGCCCGCAGCGGCGACATGCAGGCGGTTCTGTTCGGGCAGTTTTCAAAATGCGGCGATACCCCGTTCCAGCTCGATTCTCTTGCCGCGCCCGGTTTCCCGGCGGTGCTGATTCCGTCGGCCCTGTTCAAGGATCTGCGCCGCCGCTTTTACCGGCAGTTATTCGAGACATATTCGGCGGTTTTTAGCGAACAGATCGCTTCTGCCCGCAGGGGGGCGCTGCGTGAGCTGGAGACGCTGCGTTCCGCCGGGAGCAGACCCGTACCGCGCGAGAGGCTGACCGTCGTCATGTCCGAACCGAAAGAGTGGCGGTTTCCGCTCCAGAACGGAGCCGATGCCACGTTGTTGCCGCTCACCAAAGCAGCCATCCACCAGCTTTCCGCGGCCCTTCCGCGCATGCGCGGTTCGGAAGAGCAGATAATCTGGCAGCTCCCGTTCATACTCTTCGATCGAGATCTGCCGCTGTATCGCGATACACTCCGCACCTTGTACATGGGCGGTTTTCGCCGTTTCGAGGCGGCGAACCTGTCCCATTTCGAACTTCTTCGCGGCCTCGATGATCTGCACATCTCGACCTGGCACCGCTGCTTTTCGCTCAACAGCCAGGCGCTGGCTGCCTGGCGGGAACTCGGCGCAGAATCGGCAACACTTTATCTGGAGGACGACAGCAACAATCTTGCCGAGCTGCTGGCCGCCGGGATTGACATCGAACAACGTATCATGGCCTATTCGCCGCTGCCGGTCATGACCACCAAGATCCGCCTCAAGGACGTGCACGCCAATACACCGCTCCGTTCGGACCGGGGAGAGACATACCGGATCACGAGTCAGGACGGTCTGCAGACGATCAGTTCCGGGCTGCCATTCTCGTTGACGGCGCGGCATGGGGAATTACGCCGGATAGGGTGCGGGTCGTTTGTGATCGATCTGAGCGAAGAGCCGCGCGAACGGTGGGGCGAAATCATGGCCGCCTTCAAGTCGGGCCGGGAACTTCCCGGTACAACCGAATTCAATTACGCTGCGGAGCTGGTCTGAATGAGAACAGCCGTCATAATATTGCTGCAGCTCCTGCTGCTGACCGGCGCCGCTTACGCCGGGAGAGAGGTAGAAGGAGTGGTAAAGGCGGTCTACGATGGTGATACCTTGCTGCTGACCACCCGTGAGGAGAGCCGGCTCAAGGTGCGGCTGTACGGCATCGATGCCCCGGAGACGCGGAAGCCGGACAAGCCGGGACAGCCGTATGGTGACATATCGCGGCGAGAGCTGATGCACAAGGTCATGGGGCGGCGCGTTACCGCGGAGATTGTGGACATCGACCAGTATAAGAGGGCAGTGGCGGTTATCCGCTATGAAGGGAGGGACGTCAATCACGAGATGGTGGCGGAGGGAATGGCATGGGCGTATCGCCGGTATCTGCAGGGGGCATATGCATCGGAGTACATCGGCGCTGAGAGTCTCGCCCGTTCACGCCGCGCCGGACTCTGGCGGGAGCCGAACCCGCAACCTCCATGGGAGTTCAGAAATGGGCATAAAGGTGGCCGGAAGGATTCAGGCCGCTGGTGAATGCGGGTTGATGGCCGGCTGGGAATCAGCGCTGGTATTTTTTAGTCATGCCCAGGACATGTTTGACACGGGAAACGACCCGCAACGGCTGGACCGGTTTGGGAATAAAATCGTTGAAGCCGAATTCGAGAGCTTTCTGTTCATCTTCGGTCGATGCCTTGGAGGTCAGCATGATCACGGGGATCTCGGAGGTCATCGGATTGGTTCTTATGGCCCGCAGCAGTCCGTAACCGTCCATGCGCGGCATTACCGAATCGGTTATGATAAGCTTCGGGCGCTCCGATAGGGCGATCTTGAACCCTTCCAGGCCATCGGAGGCCAGCAGCACTTTATACCCCACCTTTACCAGCGCGAACTGGATGATCGTTGCAATTGGAGACGAGTCCTCAACTACCAGAATCGCCTCTCCGCCCTCGGAGCTGCTTTTAAGATAGTGTGCTGAAATTGCATGCAGAATCTCCTTGCGGGTGGCAAGCACCGGAACAACCTGCAGTCCGGTAATGCGGCCCAACATTTCCACAGTTTCCCGGTCAAAGGGGTCGGTGATCGCAACCGCCAGCATTGCATCCTTTTGTCTAAGCGGAAAGACCAGTTTCTTCATGGCTAAATCGGCAGGCAGCAGGTCGAGCAGTTCTTGAGGATATGTGTGCCCGACAAAGTTTTTGATCGTCTTGAAGTTGAACTGTTTGGACAGGGCGTCTACCAGCTCCTCCTCGGTAATGACCCCCATCTCTTCAAGCACTTCACCCAAACGTTTCTTCTCGGATTTCTGCCGTTCCAGCGCCCTTTCAAGCGTTTTGTTGCTGATTATCCCGGCTTCGACCAGTATATTGCCCAACTGTTTCATACTATCCCGCCCTCAGGTTGCGTTCGATAATTTCAAAACCGTTTTCTATTATTACAACAGCTTTATAGCATATTCAAGCGGCTTTTGGTGAAAATGAAGAGCGGGAGCCGTTCGGGGGCCGGAGAGCCGATGCTGCTCCCGTCCCGGAGCCCGTGGTTTCGCTGTCGCCTTATCGAGCGGACATAAAAAGGCCCGGAAGAAAGATCTTCCGGGCCTTGGAATAAACTACAATAATGGTTGTTACCTAGTTCGGGTAGACCGAAACCTTTTTGCGATCCTTGCCAAGACGCTCGAATGCCACGACGCCCTCAATCAGGGCGAACAGGGTGTAATCCTTGCCGCAGCCGACGTTGTTGCCGGGGTGGACCTGGGTGCCGCGTTGGCGATAGATGATGTTGCCGGCCTTGACGCTCTCGCCGCCGAATTTTTTGCAGCCAAGGCGCTGTCCGCCTGAATCCCTGCCGTTTCTTGAACTACCACCAGCTTTCTTATGTGCCATTTCCGTGTCTCCTGGGAAAAATATTTATGCTTGATTTATGCGGTAATTTTTTCGATTTTGAGAACGGTCAGGTGCTGACGATGACCGCGCAGTTTGCGTGAGTCTTTACGGCGTTTGGATTTGAATACGAGAACTTTCTTGCCTTTGCCCTGGACGGCAATTTTAGCGGTTACGGAAGCCCCGGCAACGAGCGGCGCACCCACAACGGTCTTTTCTCCGCCCACCATAAGGATTTCAGCGAATTCTATGCTGTCGCCGATTTCACCCTCAAGTTTTTCTACCTTGAGAAATTCGCCTTCAGAAACCTTGTATTGCTTTCCACCTGTCTTGATAACTGCGTACATATGCCATCTCCATCCGCTTCTGATTTTTAAAGAGTTATGGAATATAGATATGTGAGCTCGACAAGTCAAGCAGAAAATAACAGCCGCTGGATCGAAGGCGTTCTTGCCTCAGTTTGTGCCGTCCTATAGTGTTGCAACTATTTTACCGGCCCATTACCAAAAAGTTCGTCAAAGATCGCCTGCACGGTCGTGATCCGGTCGGCTTTCCAGGCGTTGGTCCCGCAGAACACCAGGCCGGTCTCGACGTCGCCGCGCTGGGCGCGATCGAGGGCGGTGACGATGCAGAAGCGCTCTCCTGACTCCTTGTAGGAACATTTTTTCAGGCAGCCCATGCGGCAAACGGTGTGGTGGTCAAGATCGTACTGGCGAATGTTGTCTATGTTGCCCGAAATGGCCCGCCCCGGCAGCCCGGCCGGGCTCATGATCAGGCCGATATCCTCTTTTGTGCAGTCAAGGTAGCGCTGTTTGAACTCGTCACTGGCATCGCTCTCTTCGGTACAGACAAACCGGCTGGCCATCTGTACTCCGTCAGCCCCTTCCGCCAGGGCATGCTCAAGGTCGGCCCGGTCCCAGACGCCTCCGGCGGCAATCACCGGTACGGCGGCTCCGCACTCATCGCGAAAAAAGGCCTTTATTTCACGGACCGTAGCGTATTGGTCATACTCACCGGTGCCGATTCTTTCCATCTTTTCACCCAGGTGCCCGCCGGCAGTATCGGGATCTTCCACCACCACCGCGTCCGGCAGCCGGTGGTAGGCTTTCTGCCACTTGCGCACGATAAGCTGGGCCGCCCGAAGCGAGGAGACAATCGGCACCAGTGCCACTTCGGGGTGGTCGGCGGTCAGTTCCGGCAGTCCCATCGGGAGCCCGGCTCCGCAGACGATTACCTTGGCGCCCCCCTCGATGGCCGCCTTGACAAGCGGCTCGAAATCGGAGAGAGCGACCATGACATTGACGCCGATAACCCCGTCGGGAGCAATTTCGTATGCCTTGCGCAACTCGGCTTTAAAGGCCTCTGTTTCAGCCTGGAAAAAATTCTTGCCGTCGTAGAGGCCGCTGTTAAGGGCTATACCGGCTGCCGCAACCAGTCCGACACCGCCGCTTTTTGCAACATGACCGGCCAGCCTGCCGGCGGAAATCCGGGCACCCATGCCGCCCTGGATAAGAGGATAGCGAACCGTGTATTTTCCGATTGTCAGTTGCTTCGCCATTGTTACCCCCGTAGTAATTTGTATGGCAGACATCATAGCAAGCCATCGGCTTAATGAATGTAATAGTTTTGTAAAATGAGCCGGCAAGCCATGGGATTGGCATGCCGGTTTTTTTCTGGACTTGTTGCATTATTTTCACTAAAATTCATCAGTTTAATTGAGATCAGGAGTTATTTATGGAACAGGAAAAGCTTGATTATTTCAAAAACATATTAAATGAAGAGATGAAGGCGTTGTTGGGTGAGGCGGGTAAAACCGTGACGGAGATGACTACGGATGCATTAAGCTTTCCCGACCCGACCGACCGTGCCACGCAGGAGTCGGATCGAAACTTCGAGTTGCGCATCAGGGATCGTGAGCGGAAGCTGATCAACAAAATCAAGGATGCCCTTGACCGGATAGAGTCCAAAGAGTTTGGCATTTGCGACGATTGCGGCGAAGAAATCGGTGAAGCCCGTCTTAGGGCGAGACCGGTAACTACCCAATGCATTGACTGCAAAATGGCCGCCGAGGAAAAAGAACGACGGATCTAGATTCCAATTTGTTCAGGAATTACGGCACGCAGGATCAAGACATGACTATTCATGATTCTCTACAATATCCTGAAACCGATAATCGGTTGTCTGAACTGACGCTTCTGTACCAGTTCAGCAACACCATGCTTTCCACCATACGTCTCAACAAGCTGACCCACCTTATTCTCACCGCAATTACCACGCCGTCGTCAAACCTCTTTGAGCGCTCCATACTGTTTCTGCGTAACGAAAAAACCGACGTCCTCCAGGGTATGCTGGCCGTAACACGCCAACTGTCGGAAGGGCTACAGATTGTCGGTGGCCATGACCCCCTCGGGAGTCGCTGGGATATCAGCGATGAAATAATTTCGCGGCAGCGCTCTGCCGAATTCAGTTTGCAGGTGCGTCTGACGCGTATTGAGATCGACAATTCCTGCCCGCTCATTCAGCACGTTATTTCGGAACGGAGCCTCTGCCACTCCAATTCTCCGCTCTGCCAAAACTGCCCGAGTTGTCACGCAATCAGGCCATTATGCGGCGGACCATTTGCGGCTGTGCCCCTCGTCGCCCGCGAAACGACCATCGGCATGATTGTGGTCGACAATCCGGATTCCGCCCGTGAAATTTCGGACGATAACCTGCATTTTCTTCAGCTCTTTGCCAATCAGGCCGGCATGGCGATTGAAAACTCCATGCTTTATAATCGCATCGAAGATGCCCATCTGAATCTGCGCGACGCCAGAGAACGTCTGCTGCATGGCGCGCGCCTGGCGGCCATCGGCGAGATGGCGGCAAACCTGGCCCATGAGCTGAAAAACCCGCTTATAACGATCGGGGGCTTTGCCGGACGACTGCTCAAGTCGCTACCTGCGGCAACACGCGAACGTCAGTATGCCGATACCATTGTCACTGAAGTCAATCGGCTGGAGAAAATGCTGGCCGAAATTCTGGCGTTCTCGCGCAAGCCGACCATCTGCTTCACCTCCTGCGATCTGGAGGTGATCATCCAGGATTGCCTCGCAAGCTGCGCAACCGCTTTTGAAGACAATAATATCGAGGTGTCGTTTTCCCGTTCCGCCCCCCCATGGACCATTTCGGGTGATGTGCATCAGTTGAAACAGGTTTTTCTCAATCTGATACTGAACGCCTGCGACGCCATGCCGGAAGGGGGGCAACTGAATCTGACCCTTGAAAAAACAGCAGTTGACAAAAAAATGGTTATGGCTACTGTAGAGGACACCGGCAGGGGCATCCCGAAAGAAATGCTGCCGCAGATATTCAACCCTTTTTTTACAACCAAACATCATGGCACCGGTCTTGGGCTTGCGATTGCGAACCGGATTGTTCTCAATCATTATGGCTCTATTGAAGCGAACAATACCGGACAAGGCGCCGTATTTACGGTATCATTGCCGCTGGCGGAATATGCCGAATAGAAACTAATGGGGATGTAGCTCAGCTGGGAGAGCGATGCGTTCGCAACGCATAGGTCGACGGTTCGATCCCGTTCATCTCCACCAATATCAAGGCAACCACCTGTAATTTCAGGGGTTGCCTTTTTATTTTCGCCCGACTGGTACACAACTGGTACACAGACGCCTCTTCGCGGCTCTGGGTATAGATGACATCATACCCTTTGAGTATTTCATTTATCAGCTTCCGCGCCTTTTCCGGAGGGTTCTGCATATCGTCATCTGTGTTAAATCAGTACACGTTGTATCAGGTCAGAGTATTGATATTGACTTGTATAAAACGGCTGAAACTGGTATAAATTCCGGTACAATAGCTTGTCGAATACCGCAAGCGATAAAATTCTATTGAACCGGGCTGTCCGCGATTCAGGCGCGATTACGGCAACCCGGTTCACTATTTCTGTCCGTTCCGCCGTGAGGCCTGCAGATGCACCCCTTCCGAACCGCCCTGATATACTCCCCGCTTTTCGGCACATTCAATTATGGCGAAAATCACCCGTTCAAGCTGCAGCGTAACCGGCTGGCGTACGATCTGATGGCCGCCTATGGACTGCTGGAGCTTCCGCACATGCAGATACGCAATTGCCGGCCGGTATCAGACGAACGGCTGCTGACGTTCCATGACCCGGCCTACGTCGCGCGACTCAAGGAGTTCAGCGTCTCCGAGGAGCCCCGGGCCGATTTCAAATTCGGTCTTGGCGATGCGGAATGTCCGGTTTTCAAAGGGTTGTATGATTGTGCCGCACTGGGTGCCGGGGCCACCTTCGAAGCCGTCCGGCTGGTAGAGGAGGAGGGGTTCGGCGCCGCCTTCAACATGAACGGCGGCTGGCATCATGCCCACCGCGCCAGGGCCTCCGGGTTTTCGTACCTTAACGATGCGGTGGTCGCAATCAACTGGCTGGTTGGGCGTGGCCGGAGAGTGCTCTATCTGGATATTGATGCCCATCACGGCGACGGTGTGCAGGAGGCATACTATGACACCGATCAGGTCCTGACGATATCACTTCACGAGAGCGGCATTTATTTTTATCCCGGCACCGGTTTTGAAGACGAAACCGGCGAAGGGCGCGGGAAAGGATATTCCGTCAATGTGCCGCTGCTTGCCCACACCGATGACGCCATTTTTATGAAAGCCTTTGATGAGGTGGCCTACCCGCTGATTGCCGCCTACAACCCCGACATCATAGTTACCCAGATCGGCGCCGACACCTTTCGCACCGACCAGCTCACCAATCTGGAAATTACCACCAACAGCTACTGCGAGATGCTTGTGAAAATAAAGCGGCTCAAGATTCCCTGGGTGGCGCTGGGGGGCGGGGGGTACGACCTCATGAATACGGCCCGGGCGTGGACATTGGCCTGGTCGATCATGAACAACGTCGAACTCAACCCGCGGCTGCCCCCGCCCTTTGTCGATAAAATCGAGCCGCTGGGCTATCAGAACCGGGTCCTGCTGGACGCGCCGCACTGGGCAGACGAAGAGGAGCGGACGCTGGCCCTGACGGCGGTGGAAAAAAGCATAGCCCGCATAAAAAAAACCATTTTTCCTGTTATACTCGGAAGCCATGGCGATACTTCCCTCTAACAGCCAACTGCTGGACGCCGCCGGTCGGCCTCTTTCTTCGCTTCAGGCGATCAACCGGCTGGATGAGCCTGAAAAAGAACGTATCTATTCATGTCTGCTGCCGCAGCGTCTGCGTGATGTTCTGCGATTGGCAGAAAATTCGCTCTGCAATTCCGCCGGGGAGCGGCTGGTAAAAATCATCGCCCCGAAAGGGTTGTCACTGGTACGGATCGAGGCCCGATCCAGGCCGGAAGAAGGCGTGGTCGTTTTTTTTCTGGAACTTTCCGACACCCAGTTCCAGCAAATGGAGCTCAGTTTCTGTATCGTTCGTGATCCGACCGCTCCGCGCTATGATGTCGATGTGGATGAAAGGGGAGTAAACAACTGGTTTGCGTCCCAGGGGCGCAATATAGCGGAAGAGCTGCGCGCGATGCGGGCAGGATTGTTCCCCAATCAGACTCACCACGGACTGCAGCTGTTTGTTGCTTTTTTTCCGCTGCTGGAGCGATTCACCGATTCGCTCGGGATACAGATGATCGTGGCCGAGCCGCTCTCTTACGACAATGCCATCCGCTACGAAAAATACGGCTTCGACTATTTGCGCGGCAGACGTCTGATGCTCGAGATCGACCGCGAGTTCCAGCCGGGGGGGCGGTATTTTTTACGCCTGGACGGGTCAAGCCCGTTCCGGATGCCCGGAATGGAGCGCACAGTGAACGGGAGAAGCTGGGCTATTCACGACGGCATCATGGATGAGCCGTGGGACGGCGTGCAGATCTACCGTATGATCGGCGTTCATGCCGGTATAAACAGTTTCCCCGGGAGAGAGGAAGAAAAACGATGAGCCACAAGGTGCAGGTACAACCAACCCCGCTGGACGGAATAATCTATTTTACCCCGCCTGACGACTACCTGCTTCGCGGCAGGGACGGCATGGTCTCGATTCTGTGGGAAGGGAAGCCCCCCATACCGCTGCTGGAGGAGGATCATGCCGGGTTGGCGGGAGGCGGCGCGCCTGATTACGACATGGTGGGTCGCGGCATCTACCAGGCTCTGCGGCTCAATCCGGACTGCGCCGGTGCCGCCGGGTATGCCGCCGTGTTGAAAGATGCCTACCCGCATATCGTCTCCGAACTGGGGGGGCAGATCATCATGCTGGAAGCCAGGGAGGTCGACACCCCCTACCTGGACCGCAAAATAAATTTCCTCAAGATCATGGCACTGCTCGATCCGGACAATGCCGGCCTGCCGCTGGAAATCGCCAGAGCCTATGTCGACAAGGGCTCCCGCTTGTCCAGCATGCAGTACGCCGTGACCTGCTGGTATGCCGCCGAAAAACAGCTGAAAACGGCATGTGCTCTTGATCCCGGCGATCGCCATGCCGCTTATGAATATGGCGAAACGCTGTACGTGCTGGGTCGTTATGAACAGGCTGCCGAAATCTGGAGTGAGGCGATCATCCTCCTGGATCCGGCGGAGCGGTCGCGGGTCGAAGCGCGGATTGCCGGGATACTGGCGGGCAAGATCCCGGCTGTGCCGCCACTGGACTACCTCACCGCTCTCTCGATTGCTGTAGAGCAGCATCACAACGGCTTCAGCGGCGAAGCCGCCGCAATTATAACGGATGTGCTGGCCGATCCGGTATTTGCCGAGCAGTTTCCGCTGAATGAAGTATACTATCTGCTTGGAACCTGCTATCAGGAAATCGGCCTGATGGTCGAAGCGGCAGAAGCTTTCAATAGGAGTTGACCATGTTCGGTTTCAGCACGGCAGACTGGATTTTCTGCGGATTTATCCTGGTGGTTATCTTTGCCTGCGTTGCCATCAGTGATATGCGCAAATCCAACAAGACATAGCCCTGGCAAGCAGGATAGAGCGCTAACGAATTTTCTGCTTGAAACGCGGGAATATTCCAAGTTGCTAAAACAATAAATGGTCTCAAAGCGGGGATTAGTGGAAGACAGCGATATTCATGACGAACACGAACTGCGGCGGCCTCTCGGGATTACACTGCTGGGGGGGCTGTACCTGTTTTTTTTCCTGCTGACTGTCTCCAGCTACGGCCAGCCGATCCCATTTTTCGGCACCATCTATCGCGGTACTACGGCCGGCGTACTGGTATTCTTCGATAGCCTGATATGTCTCTATCTCTTTCTGGGGTTGATGAAGCGCCAAAATCTGACCTGGTATCTGCTACTCGGTTACAACACATTCGAAACCGTGAATACACTGACAAATCTTATGTTTATAACCACCGCCGATCTGGAAAAAGTTGTCGGCGAAAAGGTTGATTCCTCTGGCCTGCTCGTAAGCAATATCAGCGTCATGGCGGCTATTATACTGCTTTCCGGCTTTATTTTCCGCCTGAGGGGCTATTTCACCAACCGCTCGAAATACCTGTTCTGATTTCACACGGCATGAATACTGCACTTTCCCGTTAGAATACCTTTAGTTGCAAATTCATTCAGTTCCATCTCTCTGCGGTAAAAGCGCTGCTTTTGCCGGGGTTGATGGCAAAGACGCCCATGAAGCGCAGCATATTCAGAATATTCCTGGCTGGTTGTGCCATCGTGTCAATGGCGGCTCCCGTGCAGTCGTACGCCACCACGATCTACGCCATCATGAGCAGCGATCAGCCCCGCTACCGTGAAGCGCACCGGGCTTTTGTCAAGTCGATTGCCACTCACGGCTATAAAGCCCCTTCCACGGAAATCATCCTGCAGACCCCCAATTCCGACCGGCTTTCCTGGACTTCGGAGATTCGCAAGCTGAACAGCTCCCGTCCTGATCTTGTCGTTACCTATGGCGCTCCGGCCTCGCTGGCAGCCGTACGGGAGTCCGCCGCTATTCCGGTTGTCTCGGTCGACGTATTCTCTCCCGAACAGCCGCTCAAGGGGGTCTGCGGCGTCAGCTCCCGTGTTTCGATGGTGACCCTGCTCAAGACGCTGCTGGCGATACGCCCCTATCAGCGTATCGGAGTGCTCTACTCCCCCCGTGAATTTGGTTCGCAGCAGCAGCTGGACGATGTGAAAAAGTTTGCCGCGAAGCTTGGAATCACGGTGCTGGAAGGGTGCGTCTCCTCTCCGGCGGCACTCGATTCAGAGCTGAAAAGGCTGTTTGAAAATTGTGAAGCGATCGTCGTTACGGAAGGGGGGATCTTCGGCCAGCAGTTCGAGCGCATCATCGCACGGTCGAAAGCCAGGAAAATTCCGATCGCCGCAACCATGCCGGACGCCGCCGAGAAAGGGGCCATCGTGTCTCTTGAAATCAACCCCCAGGAGCAGGGCTACCTGGCTGCGGAGATGGCGGTCAGGGTCCTGGAGGGCGCAAAAACCAGGCATCTCCCTTTGGTTCCTCCTCACCGGATCGACCTGGTCATCAACATGCGCAGGGCTCGTGAAATCGGCATCGAAGTGCCGTTTGCGGTGCTGCGCAGCGCGACCCGCCTAATAAAGTAGTTCTCGAAAATCCTCATTAGCATCATTTTTATTTCCCAGCCTCTATCTAATGAGATATAGTATTCCGCTATGGGAAGAATACTGTTAATTGATGATGACGAGGTCTTTACCCGTTTCTTGGCGTCCTATATAGCCGGCAATTTTCCGCTGCTGCAGGTAGAAATCTGCAATAATCCAATGACGGCACTCCATTCCATTAAAGTCGGCAGCTATGACCTGATGCTGATCGATCTTGAGATGCCGACCATGGATGGCCTCAAGCTTCTCAGATTTGCGGTGAGTGCCGGAATGGACAAAAACAGGATCGTTATACTCTCGGGGAGAGATGCCGACTTTCTGCATGAGATCTGTCCCATGGGCACCTGCCTGGCTGTGTTGAACAAATTCGAAGCGCGCCAGAAGAGTGTTCTTGACATGGTATTCAACTCGCTCAACCGGAAAGCCGCTGCGTCCTGACCCGTTATGAGCGATCTGCTTAAAACAGCCGTCGTGTTGATCCTGATCATCGTGCTTCTGCGCCGCAAGGTGTCGATGTCGGCGGTCATGCCGATCGGCGCGGTGCTGCTGGGAATCGTCTACCTGACCCCGCCGCTTCAATTCCTCAAGGCAACCGCGGTTGCCGTTTTTTCCCCGAAATCCCTTGAAATGACCCTGACCCTGGCCCTGACGATGGTGATGGAGAATATCCTGCGCACCACCGGCATGCTCAAGCGCATGGTCGGCTCGCTGTCGGCCGCCGTCTCCGACCGCCGCTTTGTCATGGCCGCCATGCCGGCCATGATCGGCATGCTTCCATCACCCGGCGGCGCGGTTTTTTCGGCTCCGATGGTCAACGAGGCGGCCGGAGAGGCGGATGTTCCTCCTGAACAGAAGGCGCTGATCAACTACTGGTACCGTCATATCTGGGAATATGTTTCACCGCTGTACCCCGGCATTATTCTCGCTGCCGGCATTACGGGGCTTTCCACCCAGACCCTGTTCATCGTCAACCTCCCTTTTGCCCTCTCCGTAATAGGCTGGGGAGCGCTCTTATGTTTTCGCGGTATCGGCCGGCAGGAGACCCGGCCGCCTTCAGCCGGGCGCAAACGGGAATTCCTGACTTTTCTCGCCATGATCTCTCCGATCGTGCTGGCGCTGCTGCTGGTGGTGCTCCTCCGGGTCAATGCCGTCCTGGCTCTGGGCGTGGCGATTTTGGCGCTGTATGGTTACCACCGCTACACTCCCGCAAAGATTCTGAAAAATCTGCGGGAGAGTGTTTCCGGAAAGGCGCTTTTTCTGGTGATCGGCATCATGATATTTCAGGAGGTGCTGCGGGCTACCGGGGCTCTGGGGGGCATTTCCGCCTTCTTCACCGTATCCCGGATGCCGGTGTTTCTGCTGTTGTTTCTGATACCTTTCATCGCCGGGGTCATGACCGGGCTGACCGTCGGCTATGTCGGCATAACCTTTCCGCTGCTGCTGCCGCTGATGGGCGGTTCGACCCCCTCCCCCGCGCTCGTTGCCCTGGCGTTCGGCTCCGGTTTCGCCGGGGTGATGCTCTCGCCGGTTCATCTCTGTTATGTGCTGACCTGCGAATATTTTCAGGCTGACATCGCCAGGGTCTACCACCGCCTGTTTCTCCCCTCCGCACTAGTTATGGCTGCCGTCCTGATCCCGCTGTACCTCTGGTGACAGGCGCGGAAAACCTGCTTGCCTTCTGCCGGGGTTGTGGCACAATTACGCCGTATGAAGCCCTTTCTAAACCGGCCATCAGGAGGAACGAAAATGAAGAAGATCGGAGTTGTACTGTCCGGATGCGGCGTATTTGACGGCAGTGAAATCCAGGAGGCGGTTCTTGCCCTGCTGGCAATAGACCGTCAGGGATGCGAGGCGGTCTGCATGGCGCCATCTGTCGATTTTACCGTCACGGATCATCTGACCAAACTGGAAACAGGCGAAAAGAGGAGCATACTGGTGGAATCGGCGCGCATCGCCCGCGGCAACATTCGCGACATCAAGGGGGTCAAGGCTTCGGAGCTTGATGCGATAATGTTTCCCGGCGGTTATGGCGCCGCCAAAAATCTCTGTGACTTCGCCAGCAAGGGCTCCGCAGCCGCTGTCAATCCCGAAGTCGCCCGTTTGCTGAAGGAGATGGTGGCTGCCCAAAAGCCGATCGGAGCGGTCTGCATCGCGCCGGCCCTGATCGCCGCTGTACTTGGCAAGGAATATTCCCCGACCCTCACGGTCGGCAACGATCCCGGCACGGCCGCCGAGATAGACAAGACCGGGGCCAGGCATCAGGAATGCCCGGTGACCGAGTTCGTGATCGACCGGAAGAACAAGCTGGTCACCTCTCCGGCCTATATGCTGGCCACGCGTGTCTCGGAAGCTGCCGAAGGGATAGATAAGTACGTCAGGGAAGTTGTCAAGCTGATATAGGGGTCTTCGACGCATCATTTCATTCAAGGCGAGCGTATGTATCCCCCTTTATACAAGGATATACCGATAATGAAGCTCACCCTTTTCTGTCTCTTCGCCGCCATCACCGCCTTCACCTACTGGCTGCGCCATATCAATCTGCGGCACCTTAAAGCTCATGGCGCCAAGGTACCGGAAGGATTCGAAGGCGCCATCGACGCGGAGAAACTGCGCACGAGTTCAGCCTATACCTTCGACTCCAGCCGTCTCGGCCTGTGGGATTCGCTTTTCGATAACGCGCTGCTGATAGCCTTTCTCTTTGGCGGCCTTGTAGTGACCTATGACGCTTTCGTCAGTTCTTTAAGCACGTCGCCCATAATTTCCGCCATCCTCTTTTTCCTGATTCTGAGCTGGATCTCAACCTTGCTGGGAATCCCTTTTGACCTCTACGGCACATTTCGCATCGAGGCCCGTTACGGCTTCAACACCACGACACCCCGGGTCTGGATCGCTGATTTTCTCAAGTCGCAGGGAATCGGAGCCGTTCTGCTGGCTTTCCTGATAACGGTCGTTTTCTGGCTGATCGGTTGGAGCCCCCGACAGTGGTGGCTCTGGGTGTGGGGCTTCGTGGCGCTGTTCAGCCTGTTCATGATGTTCATCTCCCCCTACGTGATCGAACCGCTCTTCAACAAATATGAACCGGTAACGGAAGAGGGTCTGGAGGACGACATCCGGACCATGATGGAAAAGGCGGGGCTGAAGGTCGGAAAGGTGCAGCAGATGGACGCGTCGAAAAGGAGCAGGCACTCCAATGCCTATTTCACCGGAATCGGCAGGGTCAAGCGCATCGTGCTGTATGACACCCTGATCAAGCAGATGAGCCACAGGGAGATCGTGGCCGTGCTGGCCCACGAGATCGGGCATTGGAAAAAGGGGCACATCTGGAAACGGTTATTGAGGGCGGAGATCATGGCACTGGCGGGATCGTGGCTCGGTTTCAAGCTGTTACTCTGGCCCGGGCTGCCGGGGCTGTTGGGCTTGCCTGCCGACATCTCGCTCCCGGCAAAAATGGTGGTGCTCGGCTTTGTTGCTTCACTGGTCCTGTTTCCGCTCGGGCCGTTTTCAGCCTGGCGCGAGCGCTGTCACGAGCGCGAGGCCGACCGCTTTGCCGCCGACCTTACCGGGAGGCCGGAGGATCTGGCTTCGGCCCTCGTCAAGATGTCGGCCGAAAATCTCTCCAACCTCTTCCCGCACCCTTTCTACGCCGGTTTTTACTATTCCCATCCGCCGGTGGTGGAGCGGGTCCGCACGCTGCGGGAATGGGCCAAATCCTCCCCCTGAAGATGGAACAGGCGGCCGGGGCCGCCTGTTCACAGAAATCATGGCAGGTATTTTCCTACGCCTTGAATCGTCCCATTTCATCCTGAAGGACGTCGATCTGCCGGGCCAATTTAACCAGGACCTCGTCCATGACCAGGGTCGAGGTGACATGCACATCGGTCGATTCCTCGATATCCTTGAGCGATTCGCCGATCCGCTCGGCGCTGGCCGATTGGAGCACCGAAGCATCGCAAATGTCCGCAACCATGAGATTGATTCTTTCGTTGGCGTTAACTACCTGGGAAGCCGAATTCTGATGAGTGTTGATAGAATGCATGACTTCACTGGTTATATCTCTCATGCGTTCGACCGCCGCGGTTATCAACTCGCTGCCGTGGCTCTGTTCCTGGGTTGCGTGTGCGATCTGCTCCACCATATCGGCGACACGGTCCATTGCCAGCCTCATGGCCTTGCCCGCTTCCGTCTGGTTGACCGCCGTGGTGCTGATTGCCATCATCTGGCTGCTGGCGGCCTTGATGCCGTCAACAATCTTCAACAGGGCCTCGCCGGATCGCCTGGACAGCGCACTCCCCTCGGAAATGCGCTTTTCCGAAATGGTGATGGCCTTTACCGCCCGTTCTGTTTCTTCCCTGACCCCCAAAATTATCTCGGATATCTCCCTGGTGTTGATTCCGGTCCGCTTGGCCAGATTCTTGATTTCCACGGCGACCACCGAAAAACTTTTGCCGCGTTCTCCGGCCTGCGCGGCAATTATCGAGGCGTTAAGCGCCAGGAGATTGGTCTGCTCGGCCACTTCATCGATCACGGAGAGGATCGTACCAATATTTGCCACCCTTTTGGACAGATTTTCTATCGCGTCGAAGGTGATGGCCGATGATGAGCGGATCTCGTTAATACCGGTAATCGTCGCATCGACCGCTTTCCACCCCTCCTCGGCATCATTTCTGACCGCCTCGGCTATGCGGGATGTATCGGCCGCCTGGAAGCCGATCTGTTTGATGGCGTACTCCATCTCGTTGACAAGCGTCGCGGTTTTGGTGGTGTCGGTAGCGAGGATGGCGGCATTTCCCTCGATCTGGAGTATGGCCGCCGCCATTTCTATGATGGAGGAACTGACCTCTTCGACGGAAAGCACGAGAGATTCCAGATGCTGTGTCGTCGAGTCGAGACTTTGCGACATGTCGGTCATGAAGTCGGTGTTGCTTGAAGAGAGGGTCGAAAGGGTGACTACGGAGTCGGAGATGTCCGTGATGGAACGGTTTATTTCCCGTATCTCCGTGGAAGTCCGCTTGAGGCCTTCGGATTGAACGGCGGCCGAGGCGACCCCGTTTTCGGAGAGTTGCCTGATGGTTCCCGAGATGTTCCTGAGTTCAAGCAGGGATGCATGGACCTTGTTGATCGCTCCCGCCAGCCGTTCCATCATGGAGTTGAAGTTGTCGGCCAGCAGGGACATCTCCGACTCACCCATGAAACTGACCCGTTCCGTCAGCTCTCCATCGGCGGCCTTGTTCATAGCCCCGGCGATCTGCCTGATGCGGACAACCAGTTTACGGGAAATGAGAATCCAGCTGACCGCCGCCATGAAGATCGCGTTGAGCGTGTAGAGGGCGGCGAGAAAAGCCCGATTGGGAGTATTCGGCCAGAGTGTGGCGCAGAGGCCGATCAGGGAAAGAATAATTCCAAGCGCGAGGAGCGTTCGGATAAGGGTTGTCCCGGTTTTCAGTTTCTTCAAGGCACATTTCTCCGGCAGATTTGGGATTGGTGGGGAACGGAACTTTTACGGGGCATCCAGGCTACTCTTTTGTATACATGACCGCCACCGCCCGGGCGTTGCCGTCACCGACAGCCACCCAGCCGTGCGGCTGGCTGGAATCATAGTAGATACTGTCGCCGGTCCTCATGCGGAGGATTTCATTGTTGTAGTGAAAATCCAGCTCCCCTGCCGTGATGTAGACGAATTCCTCGTCCCCCTCATGCTTGAAGAAGAGAGAATCATCCCACTCCCTGTTTTCGAACTCGACCAGAAACGGCTCCATATGTTTGTGTCTGAGCCCCTGGGCCAGCGAGTGATAGATATATGGGCGCGCGACCTGGTTGGCCGCCGGGCGTGGCACCTTTTCATCTTCACGGATATCCTCGCGCCTCGTCAGCACGAATTTCTGGCTGTTACCGGCGTCGGCAAAGAAAAAGTGAATATCTACCTTGAGCCCTTTGGCGATCTTGAGCAGGGTGGCCAGGGGGGGGATGACCTGCTGGTTTTCAATTTGCGACAACAGCGGTTTGGAAAGCGTCGTCAGTTCAGACAGTTCCTGAAGAGTCAGCCGCTTCTGCTGGCGTAGTCCCCTGATTTTTTCGCCGATGCGAAATTCCCTGATCTGCGTCTTGATGTCGGTCATCACATTACCCTCGCCACTTGTTGGAATAACGGTACTTTTACATAAACAGAGCGGTGTTTCAATAACATAATTATGCTGAATAGAACGGGGCCGGTTCCCGTGCGCACCATGCCTTAATTCCGTTGACACACCTTTAAATTTTGACTACTGTTTCGGCAGGTTAACTCCACTTACACCATCAAGGTACCTTCGAAATGAATCTTCTGCCCCGCATATCTTTAATGCTTCTGGCTGCATGCCTCTGCGCCGTAGCCCTGGGTGGCTGCAGCGGAAAAAACGAAGCCCCGCTGTTTGTTGAATCGAATCGCAAGGGGGGGGAGGCGGAGGCGCCGGTCAAGGATGTGCCGACCGATATCCTCTCTACCCAGAGGGCATTCAGCAACGTATCCAAAAAAGTGACCCCATCCGTGGTCAACATTTCGACTGTCAGTCGAAAAAAACTGGTTCAGCCGTTTTTTGAAGCCAACCCGCTTTTCGAGGAATTTTTCGGTGCCCCGCAGACCCGGAGGGATAAAAGCCTCGGCTCCGGCTTTCTGATCAGCAAGGATGGCTACATAGTAACCAATGACCATGTCGTGCGTGACGCCGAGAGCATTCAGGTCAAGCTCTCCAACGACAAGGTGTATGACGCCAGGGTAATCGGGCACGACCAGAAAAGCGATATCGCCGTGATCAAGATTTCCGCAGTCGATCTTCCGACCGTGGTTTTGGGAGATTCCGACAAACTTGAGGTCGGACAGTGGGCAATTGCCATTGGTAACCCGTTCGGCCTGGACCGTACCCTGACGGTCGGCGTCATATCCGCCACCGGACGTTCCAATATGGGTATCGAAACCTATGAGAACTTCATCCAGACCGACGCCTCCATCAATCCCGGCAACTCGGGGGGGCCGCTTCTGAACGTCTACGGGGAGGTGGTCGGCATCAATACCGCCATCGTAGCCGCAGGACAGGGGATCGGCTTCGCCATTCCGATTAACATGGCCAAGCCGGTTTTTTCCCAGCTCATTCAGAAAGGGAACGTCAGCCGCGGCTACCTGGGGGTCACGATCCAGCCGGTAACCGAAGAACTGGCGAAATCTTTCGGACTGAAACAGGCCAAAGGAGCACTGGTCAACGATGTCATTAAAGGCGGCCCAGCCGACAGGGCCGGGGTCAGGCAGGGGGATATCATCACCGCCCTGAACGGCCGCGAGGTCAAGGATCCCTCCCACCTCCAGCGGCAGGTTGCCGAGGCGGGGGTCGGCAAGGTTGCGAAAATCTCCATCTTCCGCGACGGCAAGGCGCTTGAACTGAGCATAACCCTGGCAAGTGCCGACAATGCACCGAAACAACGCCAGCGTGAGGAACAGGACGGTCGGCAGCAGGATGGCGGAGCTGACCTGCTCGGCCTGATTGTCGAAAATTCCGAAGAGGGTGACGGTGTTGTTGTAGCCGATGCGGTGGATGGCGGAGTCGCTGCCGAAGCGGGCATCAAGCGGGGTGACGTGATCGTGTCGATAAACCGTAAACGTACCGCCACCACGGCTGAATATGCCCGGGTCATCAAGCAGGCCGGCCGGGGAGGCAGCCTGACAATTCTGGTCCGTCGCGGCGATGCGAGCATCTACTTTGCATTACGCTTAAAATAGTGCTATGGTTACTGAACTTTCACCACATGAGGGACATCATCCATGAACTTGATAGATAATCCGGATCAGGCAAAGCGGCTGGCCAGGGCCATCCTCTCAGACGTGGCCATGTACAACAAGGAAAAGGTCGAGAGCGGCATCAAGAACGACGACATATTTGATGCTCTCAAGGAGGAGCTCGAAGAGGGTCGGCAGCATTTTCTCTCCCGAGTCTCCGCCGCTGTCAACCCGGAAGTCATATACGGAACCGCCGTGGTGGATGTCCTTATCAAGCGGGCCGGAAAGATCGAATCTTCCATCTGGTAACGAACCGCCATACCGGTTATTTCTGCAAGGCGTGCCTCCTTCGGTGCGCCTTTGCTTATTTATGAGGTTTTCTATGAAACATCTTTCACTGGTATTCTCCCCCGAAAACGAACCGACCAGAATCGATCTTTTTCTCAGCCGTGAGCTGGAAGGGGAATCCCGCGCTATGGCCCAGAGACTGATCGAAGCCGGCAACGTGCTGGTTGACGGCAAACAGGTGCGCACTTCGCTGAAGCTGAAGGGGGGAGAGCAGATCGAGGTCGACATCCCGCCGCCGTTACCGGCACAGCCGCTGGCCGAGGCGATCGCGTTGGAGGTGCTGTATGAGGACGGTGATCTGATCGTGATCAACAAGGCGGCCGGAATGGTGGTTCACCCCGGAGCCGGCAACACCAGCGGCACCCTGGTCAACGCCCTGCTGGCGCACTGCAGCGATCTGGCCGGCATAGGGGGGGAGCTGCGCCCCGGCATCGTTCACCGTCTTGACAAGGGCACCTCCGGTGTACTGGTGGCCGCCAAGCATGACCGTGCCCATCAGGCGCTTTCGGAGCAGTTCGGCGCCCACACCGTCAAGCGCATCTATCAGGCGCTGATCTACGGATCGCCGCCGGAGGATACCGGCAAGATCGAGGGGATCATCGGCCGCCATCCGACCGAGCGGCTGCGCTTGTCAGGCAAGGCCAAAAGCGGCAAACACGCGGTTACCCGCTGGAAGGTGAAGGAACGCTACGGCAGGATTTCGCTGGTGGAGTTGAGGCTGGAAACCGGACGCACCCATCAGATCCGGGTCCATCTGACCGAGGCGGGGTTCCCGCTTTTGGGAGATCCGCTCTACCCTGACGGGGGGCGCTGCAACAACCTCCCGGACACCAAGCTGCGGGGGATGATCAACCGTCTTGGCCGTCAGGCGCTGCATGCCCGCTGCCTCGGCTTTATCCATCCATCGAGTGGTGAATATATGGAGTTTACGACCGAACCGCCGGAGGACCTGCAGGAGCTGCTGGACTATCTGCGCGGGAAAAACGGAAACCTTACCACCCCTAACCCCTCCTAAAATAGGAGGGGGACTTAAACTCCCCTCCTTGCAAAGGAGGACCCAAAGGGCCTAAAGGGTTGGCGGTGGTTGGGTGTTAAGCAGATTTTCCAGCCGCAACAGCTGTTCCAGGCTCTGGCTCAGGTACACGGGGCAGCCGAGCTGTTCCGGCACCCGCAGGTCGACGTCATAGCGGTCCCCGACAAACAGGGTCTCGGTGGGAGAGAACCCGACTTTATCCAGTACCCTGCGCACCATCTCCTCATCAGGTTTGCCCCGCCAGCCGTCATCGATGGTAAATATGCCGCTGACCAATCCGTCCAGCCCCAGATAATCCATGATGCGGGCCGTCAGAACCCGGTTGTTGTTCGTGTAAATGTAGAGTGAAAAATGCTCTGCAAGACGCTCCAGCAGCCGGATTACCCGCTCGTCCCGGACAAGATACGCTTCAGGCCTGAGCGTGCGCTCGAAGTGGCGATGCAGCTCCTGAACGCTTCCCCCCAGCTCGGCGCTGACCGCAGACAGGGTCTGGACGGTGCCGCTCTCTTCGGTGAGCCTCACCCTGGTGGTGGCCATCAACTCCACCGCCTCCGCCCGACTGATTCCCCTGACTCCGGCGATGTACGCCGCGGCAGCATCGTGGATCTCGTCGGCAAAGCGATCACACACATACAGGGTGCCGTCCAGATCGAAAACTATCCCGCGGATTTCATTATTCGTGAACTGTGTCATTCACCCTCCTATCCTGCGCTGGCAATGCAGCTTGGGAGCATCCACACCCCTGGACTGGATCAGCACCTTGAAGGTGTCCCCCATCCCCCCTTCGGGCATGATCAATTTTTTGAGGGTCAAGCGGAGCCGCAGTTTTTCCTCTTCGGTTTTTGAGGAACGCTCGATCTCTTCGATCTCCTCGATGATACCGGCCGCGAGGAGGAAGCGGTACTGTTCCCCAAACCAGTCGTTGTGCAGCCCCAGCTCTTCACCGCATTTCATCAGCGTCGTAAAATCGACGTGTGAGGTGATGTCCTGTAGCCCCGGCCGGAGGAACGGGTTCTCCTCGATCTGGTGGCGGTAATAGCAGAGCAGCGTCCCCAGCTTGCGGCGGGGTGTGTAGAGGTCCGGCGCCGGGTAGCCGTAATCGACCGTCAGGATAAAGCCGCTCTCCAGTGCCCCGGAGGCGGCTGTCAGCCATTTTGGAGCATTCAGGTTTATTTCGGCCTGCTGGCCCGGATGCAGCTCCACGGCGATCCGCTGCAGATAGGCTTCAAGCTCCGGCGTCGACGGTTCGCCGACATCTTCGCTAAACTCACCATCCGTGCAGGTCACATACAGCTCCTTAAGCCCCCCGGAGGTCATCACCACCCGATGCACCGGCAGGGCGTCGACCAGTTCGTTGGAGTAGAGGCAGCCGCTGAAGGTAAAATTCCCCGAAGCGAATTCATCCGGGGAAAGCCACGCCAGCCGCCCCGTGTGGGCTGCCAGCATCTCGCGCTGCGCCGCTTCGAGGGAGGGCTCCTTCTCTACCAGCACCAGGCGCAGACCGCTGTACATCTCCGCTTCGCGCTCCGCCAGAAAATCCATGATGTCGCACGCCAGACGCCCATTGCCGGCGCCGCACTCAACCAGGGTGAAATCTGTAGGACTCCCCATGCAGCGCCACATCTGGGCGATCTCGCGGGCGATCACCCGGCCGAAGGCGGCATGCACGGTGATGCTGGTATAAAAATCCCCCTCGGCGCCGACCTTGCGGCCCGGAGAGGTGTAGTAGCCGAGCCCCGGCTCGTAGAGGCAGGCGGCCATGAAGTCGGCAAAGGTGGTGCGCCCCTGATCGGCAATGCGGGCGGCGATGATGTCTTGGAGCGGTGTGGTTTCGGTCATGTGTGCGGGTTTCCTGTTTTGTCGATGAGAGCCTCCCCAGCGGCGAGAAGTGCTCTTCCCTTACCAGTAAGGCGGTATTTTTGCAAGCGGCTGTTGGGTTTGTCGGGGATGGTCATAGCAATCATTTCTTCATGGACGAGGCGGGCGATCAGTTCATTAAGATAGCGTGAAGGGCGCTCTTTACCGAGACTTTCGGCTATTTCCTGCTTCCGTGATGGTACGTGGCGTAATTGGTAAAGGATTTTCAGCGCCATAGGTGACTCTACCCCTGACTCTACCCCTGACTCTACCCCTGACTCTACCCCTGACTCTACCCCTGACTCTACCCCTGACTCTACCCCTGACTCTACCCCTGACTCCCGTTAGCAGCTCGTTCTTATTGAATCCGTAAAAGAGCTTTCAATTGAGCAGGCGTCAGAACCATGTCTCTGTTCCGGTGAAGCATCCGGTGACAGTTGGAACATACAACCGTCATATCGTTTTCTGGACTCAGTTTGGTTGATACTTCCAAAGTGCTGACCGGTTTCAAGTGGTGGACTTCAATAAACCCAATACCATGTTCCCCGTAGAATTCATTGAAATTAAAACCACAGACTTTACAAGCCAACCCGTGTATTTTTATTGCGGCGAGCCGCAGTTTAGGGTTTCGCTCGTAAAAGCTTGAAAGCCTGGATTTCTTCTGGCCTTCAAAATACTCATTTTCAAGCGCTAAATCGGCTAAATCCTCGGTAATTCGGACTTCAATTTCACTATTGTCGTTGTGCAAGTTGCCCCAATCAGCCTTTATGTCCACAGCAAGCTGGCTGTTGCTGTGCATTAAGAACTGGTTTTCCCAGATAATCGCCGTCCACCGGTCTGGATACTTTCCTGTCGTTTTGTGTTGTTCTGTGAATAGGTGCTTTACTTTCCGGAATGGTATTTTATAGAAGTCATTTTCCTTATTCTCGTTCGTCCAAATTACCAGATAAAAATCGTCCTCGAACTTGGATCTCAATGCTTTGATAACAGTCTCTTGAAATCCCACCCATTTATTATCCGCCGTCGCCTTCAGGACATAATGATTTCCGCCTCTTCTCCAGTTTTCAAACTTTAGGGCTTTGTTCATTTATCCTCCTGGTAACTCGTAGATCACCGGTTCACGCGCGCATGTGAACCGGTGATCTACCCAAACGGAACATTTAGTTTGCGAACATGAAAAAAATCACAACAACTCATTTTTACGCGCCCAGGCAATTTATGCTTATGAAGATACTTGAAGATGCGGCAGGTACTCTTCGGCAAGTTCCTCGACAAGGTTTCTTCGCCGTTTCATCGGGTCTCTATCCGGCTGTTCGGCCATCCACCGCTTGAACCGGACAAAAGCCGCAGGGGATATGGTATTCATCCTGGCCATATGCCCGGTAACCGAAACAATCATGCTGGAGAAACGTGGACCGTCGAGAAGGATGCCGGCTTTTTTGGCCTGTACGGCGTAGAATTCGTCTTCGTTGTCAGTCAGCCGCAACGGATGAGGATCACCTTCCGTCGCTTCCCTCCGGATGATATCGACTTCAAAACCCTTGCTGTTGACAGCGGTGTATTTCTGGTCCTGTCGAATTTCAAAGGTCGAGTCCGCTTTTTTGATTAATTCGAGCACGGATGAGCCCAGCTGTTCCATTTGGGTCACAAAGCTCAGTCTTTTTCGCGTATCCAGTAATAGATCGACATCTCTGGTTGCCAGCGCGTCGGCATCGCCGAATCGGACACCTGCGGCAGCTTCATACGCATAGAGTGCATGGGTGCCGATGACCGTAAAGTATTCAGAAAGGCCCGATTTCGACAGGGTATTGAGAATATCTACAAGCAACCGTGGGGCGCGCCCCACCCGCAGTGCCCTGTTCATCCTCTGATGGCGTTCAAGTTCCCGGGAAAGGTCCGACAATCTGCTTTCGGCTTGTTCTTTTCGTGCAATGAACTTCTCGAAAATAGAAACCGTTTCATCAGACCTTGGGCCGAGACTCTTTTGCGAATTTTTAGGAGATGTCCTGATTAAATACTCTGACTCGCCCTGGCGCTTCCAGTACATACCTCCACGTACTTCAGCGGCGCTTTTACCAGCATTTTCCCACGCAGTAAAAACAGCTTGAGCATCGATGAACTGGCGCTGTGCGTCTTCTCCAATATCAATCCAACGATATCTTTTCCGTGTATTTTCCATGTTTTTACATTTATACGGAAATCATAATATAATCAACTATATAATAGAACAGGGTCTTCAGGGATTAAACTGACTTTGAAAGAAAAGGGTAACTCCCTCTTTTGATATGATCAAGCCGGATACATGTTCCGGGGACAGTTTACTTAACTCTAGTCAACAGCAATTTTTTCCAGCTGCTCCAGTAGCAAAGGCAAATCTTCCTGCACCGTGATCCACACCAGATCAAGATCAACATCAAAATAGCCGTGGGTCAGGCGGTTGCGCATACCTACAATATCGAGCCATGGGATATGAGGCTGACTGGCCTTAAACGCGGGTGAAATTTTTGACGCAGCTTCACCGATAATTTCAAGCTCTTTGATGATGGCCAAGGTCAGCATTCGGCTGTTGTCCAAATCATCCCGGCTTTTATCCCTTGAAAAAGTGAGTGCTTCCTTGACGGCATCCAGAATATGTCGAATACGTATCAGGTCTTCAGGCGCCATAACATACCTCGGCCTTTTGCAACACATCTTCACGGAAGTACCGGCTTAACTCCGCCGGAGTACGAAGATCGACAGTTCTTCCTCCGAACAGCTGCGAGAGTTCCCGTTCAATTCGTGACATGGCAAGCATACCGACATGTTTGCCGGGAATAAACTCCACTAGAACATCAATATCGCTGTCTGAACGGAAATCGTCCCGCAGAACAGATCCAAACAACGCAAGCCGCTTGATTTGATTCTGGGTACAGAAATGGGTAATGCCCTCTTTTGGTATGGTTATGTGAGCCATGGCGTTCCTCCGTTTAAACTCGTTTACCCTTCTTTTCAACCTTCTCGGCATCCTTCTCTTTCCCCCGATACATCTCACGCATACCCTTCACCTGCCGCTTGACCTCCCTGCGCAGCTCCGCAGGCTCAATCACCTCGGCATGGATACCGTGGGAGAGTATCCACGATACCAGCTCCATCTGACCCGCCGCCTCGAATTCGACGAGCACCCGCCCTTCGGCATCGCTGCCGATCTTCTGCCCCGGCATCCAGACCCGGTCCTTGATCGTGTGGGCTATTTCGGCGGAAAAACGGACCTTGACCTTCATCGGAGTGTCGCTCACCAGTCCGAAGGCGCTGCTGAAATGAGCCTCCGGCTGATAGCTGTCCGGGATCTCGAAACGCTGGCGGGTGACCTCGACTCCCCGGATCCGCTCCAGGGCGAACAGGCGCATGCCGGAACGGTTGTGGGCATTCCCGAGCAGATAAATCCCCCCCTTGTGGAAAACCAGGGTGTAGGGATCGACCTCATACTCCTCTGCCGCGTCCCTGCTCTTCTTGGCATATTTCAGCCGGATGCGGTACTGCTGCAACAGCGCTTTCTGCAGGTCGCCGATAAACGGGGCCGACGGCGAGTAATCCCGCGCCCCGTGGAGCAGCGGCAGGGAAACCCGCGCGATCCGCTCCAGATGGGCGGCATGGCGGTCCGGGAGCACGGAATGAATGCTTTTGAACAGCTCGTCGATCTCGGCCAGAAACGGGGTGCCGGCAAGGTGGGCACCCAGCGAGCGGAGCAGGTAGAGCGACATCAGCTGCGGGAGGGTAAAGGTGATCGGGGGGAGATTGCGCGACTTGGTCAGAAAACTGTAGACCTTTTTCCCGTCGCTCCACTCCGTAGTCAATGAGTACCCGGCCTGCTCAACCGCGTTCAGGTCGCGGTGAATGGTGCGCCGGTCAACATCGCACTCCTCCGCCAGCTCGTCCAGCGTCAGGCCGCGCCTGGTTTCCAGCAGCCGGATGATCGAATGCAGCCGCCCCGCCTGGGAATATTTTCTCGCCGGTTTTCCCTTCAGCATGGTTCCCTCTTGCCGAATCTGAATTTATCGCTACAATGTCTACAAATATACCAAGTATCAAACTCCTCCAAACCTCCCCTTATCAAGGGAGGCTTAAAGACTTCCCCCATGATAAGGACCCTCTGGGGACTGGGGGTAGCGGGGAGCATTGTAGCGTTTTGAGCCATTTTGACAACCAATTTCTGACATATACTGTCATGCTGCACGACTGGCTCAACCAGCCCGGCTACCTGTCACTGTTCTTCATGAGCTTTCTGGCTTCCACGCTGTTGCCGCTCGGGTCGGAATGGCTGCTGGTGATGATGCTGGCGAGCGGGTATGATCCGCTCCAAGCCGTGGCGGTCGCAACCGTCGGCAATTATCTGGGTGCCGTTGTAACCTATCTGATCGGGATCTGGGGGGGGAGCTGGCTGATCGAGAAGATCCTGCGGGTTTCGCCGCATCAGCAGGAACGGGCCCGGAACTATTATAACCGCTTCGGGGTCTACTCGCTGCTGTTCTCCTGGCTTCCGGTAGTCGGGGACCCGCTCTGCCTGGTGGGAGGGATGTTGAAGGTCAATTTCGGGCTGTTTTCGCTGCTGGTTGCCGCCGGGAAGCTTGCCCGCTATGTGATAACAGCCGTGATTACCTTGGCAGCTGTCGGCCAATGAGGGAAACATCTGCCATGACTGAAACCATCAAGCTTTCCTCTCTTGACACTCACTTTGCCGATTTTATCGTCCGCATCGACCGTCATCCCGGGGACGGGCTCTGGTGGAGCGCGGCCCTGGCCAGCTATTTTGCCGGTCGCGGCCACTCCTGTTTCGACCTATCCGACATACCCGGCGGCTCTGCACTTCCGCTTCTGCAGACGCCGCGAATAGCGCCCCCCTCCGATTTCCGCCTCTGGCGGGAATCCCTGAAACTCTGCGACACGGTCGGCGCTCCGGGGGCATACACCCCGCTGGTGCTGGATCAGGCGGGACGGCTGTACCTGCATCGCAGCTGGCGGTATGAGCAACAGGTGGCGACGGGCATCCTGTCGCGCAGCCGGCCGCTGGCGATAGACGAAGCCCGGCTGGATGATGCCCTCGACCGCTATTTCCCTCTGCAAAGCGGCGCCGTCGATCTGCAGCGCTCGGCGGCCCGGATGGCGCTGACTCACCGCTTCTCCGTTATTTCCGGCGGGCCCGGCACCGGCAAAACAGCCACCGTGGCGCGTATGCTGGCGCTGCTGCTTGATCTGACGGGGGATTCCCGTCCGGAGATCGCGTTGGCCGCTCCGACCGGCAAGGCGGCTTTGCGCCTCCATCAGTCGATCAAGCAGGCCGCCGACCGCCTTGGTCTGCCGGAAGAAATCAAAGGCCGTCTGCCGACCGGGGTAAGCACGATTCACCGGCTGCTGGGTGTGCAGTTCCGCAGCGGGGGCTTCCGGCATAATCGGGACAATCGGCTCTCCTGCGACATCCTGGTGGTCGACGAAGCGTCGATGGTCGATCTTCAACTGATGGCCGGCCTGCTGGAAGCGCTGCGCGACGATGCCGTGGTCATACTGCTGGGGGACCGCAATCAGCTGGCTTCGGTCGAGGCCGGGGCGGTGCTGGCGGATATCTGCGACAGCGCTGATCGGGGGGGAGTCCCGGTGACACAGCTGACCAAAAGCTACCGCTTCGGCGCCGACAGCGGCATCGCCGCCATGAGCCGGCTAATTAACGCCGGAGAGGGCGCTGCCGCGGCAGAACTGGCGCAATCCGGACAGTACCCGGACATCATCTGGCGGCGGCTGCCGACCGGCAGGGCGTTCGAAGAGGCCTTCAGGGCCACTGCCCGGGATGGCTATGCCGGCTATGCCGGGGCGGCTTCTCCCGCAAAGGCGCTGCAAGAGCTGGGTTCGTTCAGGGTTTTGTCACCGCTTCGCTCGGGGCCGTACGGCGTGGAAAATCTGAACAGCCTCTGTCTGAGCGCCCTTGCGGCAGAGCGGAAAAACGACCCCCGGAACCTCACCATGAAGCCGGTCATGATCACCGGAAACAACTACGAACTCGGGCTGTTTAACGGCGATACCGGCGTGGCGGCGGAGAGTGACGGCGCGCCGGTCGTCTGGTTTGAAGATCCGGAGGGAGGACTGCGCCACCTTTGCGCGCTTCGCCTCCCCCCTTTTGATGCCGCCTTTGCCCTGACGGTCCACAAGAGTCAGGGTTCCGAGTTTGACCGGGTGCTGTTGATCCTTCCGGATCATCTGTCGGAAGTTCTCACCAGGGAGCTGCTCTACACCGCGGTCACCCGCGCCCGCGGCTCTATCGAAATATGGGGAACGGAAGACGTCTTCCGTCAGACGGTCGAACGGCGCACGCTCAGAAGGTCGGGGCTATGCGAGAGGATTGCGGCGGGCGGGCACAATGGCTGAACCATGCTCCCATATTCCCCGCAGCACGGCCGGCACGGCACCGTACATGCCGCTCTTCCGGGCTCTCCTTCTGGCGGCCCTGATGACCTTCGTTCACGGTGAAGCGCGGAGCGCGGAAAAAGCGCCCGGACCCATGCCGGTTGTCGAAGAAGGGGTGGTCGGTGTCAACGAGCGGCTAGGTTCCAGAATCCCGCTCGATATCATCTTTCGGGATGAGAGGGGCACACCGGTCCGGCTGTCCGATCTGGTTACCGGCCCGACGATCATCCTGCCGGTCTATTTCAGTTGCACGAATGTCTGTTATAATCTGCAGTGGGGATTGGCCCAGACACTGCCGAAGATCAAGAGCAGGCCGGGTGAAGATTACCGGGTGATCTCGGTCAGCTTTGACGAGAATGAGCCTCCGGAGCTGGCAGCCAAATTCAAGCGGGTCTACCTGACCGCGATGCACACCCCATTTCCGATGGACGGGTGGCGCTTTCTGACCGGTGACGCCGAAAATATCCGCAGATTGACACAGGCGGTCGGGTACGGTTTTCAGCGCCGGGGGCGCGATTTTCTCCATCCGGTGGCCAGCCTGATCGTTGCCGGAGACGGTACGATCGTCCGCTATCTGTACGGTTCAACCTTTCTCCCCAAGGATCTGGCCCTGGCGCTGATCGAAGCGCGGGACGGCACCTCCGGCGCCACCATCCGGAAGATGGTGGAGTACTGCTTTACCTTCGATCCGGGGCAGAAAACATATGTTTTTAATATCCTGCGGGTCAGTGCCACGGTGGTGATTCTCTGCACCGGGGGATTTCTGGTTTTTCTGATCCTGACCGGCAGGAAGCGCAAAAACATTTCGAAGACGTAAACGGCACTTCTCACGCAACGACGCGACGACGCGACGAAAGTCTTTCAACAAAATCTTTTGGTTTAAAATCTTAAAGCGTTGCGTCGTTGCGGCGTCGCGTGAACAGAATTATTGGTTCCGATCTGTCTTGGTTCAAGGATATCGATTATGACTGAAAACAAGCAACCTGCTGTCAGCAGCTTCTGGAACGATACCGGCAAAACCGGCGTATCCTCCTGGATATTTTCCACCGACCACAAGCGGATCGGCCTGCTCTACTTCTATGCCGCCTTCGGCTTCTTCCTGGTGGGGGTCATCCTGGGGCTGCTGCTCCGGATCGAGCTGATGGCGCCGGGGCGGACCATCATGG